>Ga0193742_1002614_pt1 | contig 10310 bp, 10 predicted proteins | sample L2c1metaG_FD_165511 | JGI IMG/M metagenome (GOLD analysis project Ga0193742, IMG submission 165511) | Soil microbial communities from a riparian zone of the East river system, Colorado, United States - L2c1 | ecosystem: Environmental > Terrestrial > Soil > Riparian zone | place: USA: East River... | reverse complement strand
CGCCACCGCAGCGCCCTCGGCCACGGCACCCGCCACCGCGGCCTCCATCGCCGAGACGGCACCCGCATCGACCAGCGGCCCCATCGTCACCCCGTCGGCGTCGCCCGGCCCGATCACGTACCCCGAGGCCAGCTGCACGACCCGCTCCAGCAGCTCGTCGTGCACCGATGCCTCGACGAGGATCCGCCCTGCGCCCGTGCAGGCCTGGCCGGTGAGGCTGAACGACGACCGGGCCACCACCTGGGCGGCGGCGTCGAGGTCGGCGTCGGCCAGCACGACCACCGGGTTCTTGCCGCCCAGCTCCAGCTGCGAACGTCGCCCCAGCCCGATCGACGAGTGGATCTTCCGACCCGTCGCCAGTGACCCCGTGAACGTGACGGCGCCCACCCGCGAGTCGGTCACCAGGGCAGCGCCTGCACCGAACCCGTGCACCACGTTGACCACGCCCGGGGGGAAGCCGGCGGCCTCGAAGGCGGCGCCCAGCCGGTCGCCCATCAACGGCGTGAGCGGTGACGGCTTGAACACCACGGTGTTGCCCGCCGCCAGCGCCGGCCCGATCTTCCGGCTCGCCAGGTTCAGGGGGAAGTTCCACGGCGTGATGACCCCCACCACGCCGACGGGGTCGCGGGTCGTCCACGCCAGCGTCCCGTCGTCGGAGGGGAACGTGGTGCCGGTGAGCCGCAGCGCCTCGCCGGCGTAGATCTCCAGGTTCTTCGGCGTCCGCCCGGCCTCCATGCGGGCGTCGGCCAGCGGCTTGCCCTCTTCGGCCACCATCTCGCGGGCGTTCCGGTCGGCGTCACCGGCCAGCACGTGGGCGGCCCGCCCCAGTAGTTCGGCCCGCTGCGAAGGCGTGGTCCGCCGCCACGAAGCCGCCGCGTCGACCGCGGCCGCCACTGCCGCCGCCATGTCGTCCGGCGTCGACTCGGGCGCCACCGACACGACCCGCTCGACGTCCGCGGGGTTGCGTCGCTCGAAGACGGCGCCGTCCGCGGCGGGCACCGCCGCGCCGCCGATCCGGTTCAAGACCTCGACGGTCACGGTCAGTCCGCCGTGGGGGTCGGGGGCTGCCAGTCGTCCCACTTGGCGAAGTCGACGGGTTCGCCAAGGTGCTCCAGCAGGGCGGTGATCCCCGCCTTGCAGCAGGCGATGTCCTCCCTGGTGTGGCCGCCGGACACGCCGATGCCGCCCACCACCTCGCCGCCGACCTCGATCGGCCAGCCGCCCACGAAGATCGTGAACCTGCCGCCGTGCATGTTCATGATCCCGAACGCCTCCTGGCCGGGCTGGGCGTTCGTGTAGGTGTGGGTGGGCCGGCGGTGGCAGGCGGCGGTGAAGGCCTTGGCGACGGCGATGTCGACGCTGGTGACCTTGCCGTTGTCGGGCCGCTTCACCACGATCGGGTAGCCGGCGGCGTCACTGACGCACACCACCGAGCCGACGCCCAGCTCGGCCGCGGTGGCCAGGGCGGCGTCGACGGCGATCTCGGCCTCGGCGAGGGACAGGCGATGACTGACGATCACGGTTGCTCCTTGTCGGTGTCGGTCGGGTAGTCGGTCTCGGTGGCGTGGCGTTCCCAGGCCAGGCCGGCGGTGGCGACGTCCTGCAGGGCGACGCCCTGGGTCTCGAACAGCACGGGCCCCGCCGAGCCCGCCCGCGGCACGGCGCCACCGGCCGTACCGGCGACCACGTCGTGCAACTCCACCGCTCGCTCCCAGTCGAAGCGGCCGGCCGCGGTGGCTCGCAGCAGGTCGCCGCACTCGCTGCGGGACCCGGTCACGTCGTCGGCCACCACGGCCGCGCAGCGCTCGACCACGTCGGGCCCGATCTCGCAGCGGTCGTACTTGGTGGCGCCCACGGCGCAGATCAGCGCCCGGTCGCTCACGACGGTGGCGGGGAACAGCGGCTCGGGCGACGAGGTGACGGTGACGACCACGTCGGCGCCGTCGACGGCCGAGGCGGCGGAGGGGGCGACGACCACGGTGGGGAGGCCCTGCCCGGCAGACCGCTCCTGCAACCCCCGGGCGGCCTCGGGTCGACGGGCGTAGAGGCGCACCTCGGCGAGGTCCGGCAGCTCGGCCGCCAGCATCTCCAGGTGCCCCCAGGCCTGGCGCCCGCCACCGACCACCGCGGCGACCTGCGACGACGGCGCCGCCAGGTGACGGATGGCCAGGGCCGACGTGGCGGGCGTCCGCAGCGACGTCACGGCGTTGCCGTCGAGCGTGCACAGCACCCGGCCCGACAGGTCGAAGAGCACGATGACGAACGTGAAGCGCCCGTCGACCGTGGCGTAGACCTTGCCCCCGGAGTAGGGCGGCACCACCGCGGCCATGGCCGATGCCATGCCCTCGGAGGACGTGGCCCGGACGCGCGTGGTCGTGGCCGCCCGGGCATGTCCCCAGGCGGCGTAGGCCTCGTCCAGCCGTGCGGTCACCGCCGGCAGGTCGAGGACGTCGAGCACGGCCGCGTCGTCGAGATGCATCATCGGATATTGCATACTGTACGCGAGATGGCTGGTGGACAACCCCTTCCCACTCAGGCCTCGCCGCCCGAGGCCGAGGAGCGCCCCCAGTGGGGCGGCTTCGTGCTGGCCTGCTCCGCCTACCTGGCGGCCAGCGTCGGCGAGTCGCTGCTCAGCCCCATCTTCCCCACGACGGCCAAGGACCTCGGCCTCGACCTGACCCTCGGCGGCACGGCGTTCGGCCTGCTCACCGGCAGCATCGCCGTGGCCAACATCGTCGGCGGCCGCCTCCTGCCCCGGCTCGGCGCCACCCGCGTCATCCGCATCGCCGGCCTGCTGACCGTCGTCGGCGCGCTGCTGGCCGCCACCGCGCCCTCGTTCCCGCAGCTGGCCGCCGCCCAAGTGCTGCTGGGCGCGGGGTCGGGCTTCTACTTCCCGGCCGGCATCCAGGCCGTCGGCATGCTCGCCGGCTCCCGCCGCAAGGGCTTCGCCATGGGCATGTTCGGCGTCGCTTTCTCGGGCGGACTCACCATCGCCGCCGTACTGGCCGCGCTCGGTGCCGACCACGGCTGGCGCGTGCCGTTCGTCGTGTCGGCCGTCCTGTCGGTGGCGGCGCTGGTCGGCACGCTGTGGCTCCGCACACCCCCGCTGGCGCCGCCCGCCGCCCGGGCCCGGATCGGCGACGTGCTCGGCCTGCCCACGTTCGTCGGCACCGTCGGTTCGGTGTGCCAGTACGGCACGGTGTCGTTCCTCACCACGTTCGCCGTCGACGAGTGGGGGATGACGGTCGCCGCCGCGGCCGCGCTCCTGGCCGTGGGGCGCGTGCTGTCGATCCTGGCCAAGGTGCTCTCGGGGGCCGGCGCCGACCGCACCGGCCCGCTGACCAGCGCCAAGCGCACCGCGGCCCTGCTGGTGGCGACCGGCCTCGGGTGGACGCTGCTGCCCGCGTCGATCCCCACCTACGCCCTGGCGGCGGTGTTCGCGGGCACCGTGAGCTCGCTGTTCCCCCTGGCCAACGTGCTTGCCTTCGAGCGCTTCGGGGCGCAGGGCGGCGCGCTCGGCCTCTACCGGTCGGTCCAGATCGGCCTCGGAGCTCTGGCGACGTTCCTGGTCGGCGTGGCTGCGGACGTCGTCGGCCTCCGTCCCGTCCTGGCCGTCACCGTGGTGCTGCCGCTGCTGCTCTTCACCGTCGGCCGTCAGACCCCGAGCGAGGAGCCGACGGTGCGGGGGTCGGCGGCGGCCTCGTAGGGCTCGTCGCCCCGCCGCACCCGCACCACCTGCTGGGCCGACTTGAGGCCCCAGCGGGCGCCGCGCACCACCCGGGGCGCCACCGCGGCCAGGCCCACGACGTCGTCGTCGCCGAGCCCGCCCTCCACCCGGACGCCGTCGTCGGCGGGCAGCCACTCCCACTTGGGCGACGCCACCAGCACGCCCGGCGACCAGCACCCCGAGACGACCTGCCCCAGGGTCTGGGCGTTCCACGGCATCTGGTTGTCGCCGCCCGGGGTGCCGCCGGCGAGCCGGGGCCGTCCGGTGGCGTCGGCCACCATCCAGGCGTGGAGCGTGGTGGCCGGCCGTCGCCCGGCGGCCGGGAAGTTGGGGTGGTCCGGCTCGGGTGTGAAGCCCCGACCGGCCCGGTTGTTGAGCACCAGGTCGTACTCGGGCACCACGATCCCGCTGCCGAACCGCGGGTAGGAGTTCGAGTGCACGACGACCACGACGTTCCCGTCGCGGTCCGCGGCGGAGACCATCGACGTGCCGCTGGGATCCGAGGTCGACTGGCGGACCACGTCGACGGCGGCCATCACCCGTCCGTACGCATCGCCGGCCCCCGCAGCCGGGCGCGCCCCGGCGACGGCGTGGAGCAGCGCCGGCCCCTGGGTCGGCGCCGGCGTCGCCCAGGCGGCGAACGGCCCGGCGGTCCCGGACGCGCACGGCACCCACTCGGCCCGGGCGTGGGCCAGCAGGTCGTCCTGCATCAGCACCCCGCCCCGGGCCCGCACGGCGCGCACCACGGCGGCACCCAGCGGCCCGGCGAGCACCTCCGGCCCGCGGTCGAGCAGCTCGCCGATCGCCGCCGCCAGCCGGGGCAGTCGCACGATCGTGCCCCGCTCGATCGGCCGCCCGTCGACCAGGTAGGTGCACCCGTCCGGCTGCATCTCCTGCAGCAGCGCGACCGACTGCCGCGACAGGTCGGTGGCCACGCCCGCCCACGGGAACCCGTCGGTGGCCAGCGCCAACGCCGGTGCCGCCAACCGCTCGAGAGGCAACCGTCCCCGAGAGGCCAGCACCAGGTAGCCGGCCGGTGCTGCGGGCGGTCCGACCGACGTCGCCCCCACGTCGCGCCACGGGTGGCTCGACGCGGCGCCCGCCAACCCGGCCGCCGCGCCGCCGATGGCCAGCAGCGACTCGGGCACGGCGTCGTCGGAACCCCCAGCCAGTGCGATCGCCACCAGGTCGCCCCCCAACCCGCACTTGGGCGGGAGGAGCACGCCCTCGGCCAGCGCCATGGCGACGACGGCGTCGTAGGCGTTGCCACCCTCGCGCAGCACCTGCGCGCCCGCCGAGGCGGCGAGCGGCGCGGCGGCGCAGACGACGCCGTGGGCGCCGCGCCCGGTGCACTGCTCGGCCATGACGGCCACCTCGTGGGGCACGTCAGCAGGCCTGTTCGGGGGAAGAAGGGGCTTGCGTCATGAGGGATTTGTAGACAGTATACAAATGAAGGACGAGGGGATCAGAATCCGTACGGAAGGGACCACTCCCATGGCAGACCTGCTGGCCAGAGACGAGTTCAGGACAGCCCTCGAAGATGCGATCAAGGGTCGTGAGGCGAAGAACGCCTCCTTCTCCCAAGCATGGGCCAACGGCGAGCTCCAGCGGCACCACTTCGCCCGGTGGGCCGAGAACCACTACCACTACGTGGGCCCTTTCGCCGACTACCTCAGCTACATCTACGCCAACACGCCCGACAACCTCACCGACGCCAAGGACTTCCTCCTCCAGAACATGTACGAGGAGGAGCTGTCCGACGTCCGCCACACCGACCTGCTCATCCGCTTCGCCGAGGCCTGCGGCACCACCGCCGAGCGGGTCACCGACATCGACAACGCCACCCCCGTCACCCGGGGCCTCCAGGGCTGGTGCTACGCCGTCGCCTTCCGGGAGCACTTCGCCGTGGCCACCGCGGCCCTGGTCGTGGGCCTGGAGTCGCAGGTCCCGTCGATCTACCGCCGCCAGTACCCGGCGCTGCTCGAGAAGTACGGCTTCAGCGAGGAGGAAGCCGAGTTCTTCGACCTGCACATCACCAGCGACGAGGTGCACGGCGAGCGCGGCTACCAGATCGTGCTCGACCACTGCGACACCGTGCCGCTGCAGCAGCGGGCCCTCCAGCTCGTCCGGCACGGCGCCGAGATGCGGTTCTCGTACACGAAGACGCTGTACGACACCTATGTCGCTCCCGACCTCGAGGCCGTCACGGCCTGACCTCGGGCGTCCCCGTGCCCACCATCCGGTTCCTCACCAGCGACCGGCAGGTCGACTTCGACGACGGTGACGACGTCAACCTGCTACGCGTCGCCATCCGCCGGGAGTGCGGGGTGCCGTTCAAGTGCGCCAGCGGCAACTGCGGCACCGATCGGGTGCGGGTGGTGGAGGGCGCCGAGAACCTCGAGTCGGCCCGACGACGGGAGCGGGAGACCCTGGGCGAGGAGCTGCTCGGCCAGGGCTACCGGCTGGCCTGCCAGACCTACGTGCGCGGCGACGTGGCGGTGGAGTGGGACCCGAACCAGACGGCGCTGATCTCGGATCGCGCCGCCGAGCGGCTGCGGGCGAAGTGGCTCTCCGGGGCCGACACGGACCGATGAGCACCTCCACCTGGGTCGACGTCGGCGGGGTCGCCGAGCTGCGCCGCCGCCGCAAGGTCGTGGTGCCGCACGACGAGGGCGAGGTCCTCGTGCTACTCCACGACGGCGACGTCCACGCCTTCGACAACCAGTGCATCCACCGTCAGCGCGAGCTGCACAGGGGCGTCGTGCTCAACGGCAAGCTCGTCTGCCCCGGCCACCAGTGGGCCTTCGAGCTCGGCACCGGCTGGGAGGCCACCAAGGCCGAGTGCCAACCCACCTACGACGTGCGCGTCGAGTCCGACCGGGTCCTCGTCGACCTGGCGAGCCGCGCGACCCGCACCTCCCCCAACCCCAACCCCGAAATTGCGCTCGAAAACCCGCACATAGCGGCCGAATGAACGCAATTTGCCGGGGGAAGCACCCGCCCGGGCGGATCAGTCGCGGTCGCTGACCGGGGTGTCGGCGTCGAGGAGCGCCGGCAGCAGGGCGTCATGGCGGGTGAAGAGCCCGCTGGCAGGGGAGCCCACGCCCGACTCGCCGGCCAGGGCGTCGCCGCACAGCACGACCGCCGCGGCCGTGTACGTCGAGCGCTCGTCGGCCGGGAAGCGGCTCTCGTCCGGGTAGACGGTGCCGGTCCAGTAGCGGCCGTCGTCGGTGCGGAACTGCTGCGCCCAGCCGTACAGCTCCCGTGCCCGCTCCGCTTCGCCCACCACCAGGTTGGCCAGGGCGTACTCGCAGGTCTCGGCCACCGTGACCCACGGCCGGTCGGCGACGCAGCGCACGCCCCGGCCCTCCAGCACGAAGGCGTCGTGGCGGGCGGCCAGCCGGGCCCGACCCTCCTCGCCGGTCACGACACCGGTGAGCACCGGGTAGTACCAGTCCATCGCCCAGCGGTGCTTGGGGGAGAAGGCCTCGGCCTCGTCGTGGCGGATCACGTGGGCCAGCCGGGCGGCCGACAGCTCCCAGTCGGGACGCTCGTGGCCCAGCAGCCCGGCCAGCGCGATCGCGCACCGCAACGAGTGGCACATCGACGACGATCCGGTGAGCAGGGCGAACGACCACGGCGTACCGTCGGTGTGGCGGGCCCACAGGATCTCGCCCCGCGGCGTCTGGAGGTCGAGCACGAAGTCCATGGCCCGCTCCACCACCGGCCACATCTCCTCGGCGAAGCCACGATCGCCGGTGCACAGCCAGCGGTGCCACACGCCGGCGGCGACGAAGGCGCACACGTTGGCGTCGAGCTTGTCCTGCTCGACCCGGTCGGCCAGGTAGTACTGGTGCCAGGCGCCGTCGGGCCGCTGGAGACCGGCCAGCCACTGGAAGGCCCGGTCGGCGGCGGCGTCGTGGCCCCCGAGGGTCAGCGCCATGGCCGCCTCGACGTGGTTCCAGGGGTCGGCGTGGCCACCGGGGAACCAGGGGATCATCCCCGAGGGCAGCTGCCACTCGGCGATGGCGTCGACGGTGGGCTGCAACTCGCCCGCTACGAAGCTCCTCATGCAGCACTCTCCTTCACCGAGAGTGGCTTCTGTGCGTAGATGACGATGCTCTTACCGATCACGGGGCTGAGCACCCGGTCGGCCAGGCGGGTGAAGCGGGCCCACGGCTGTGTGCCGGCGATGTCCCACACCAGCGCCGTGTGGTACTTCTTCACCAGGAAGTGCTCGTCGTTGGTGGGCCCGACGGCGCAGCGCAGCCACCAGTAGGGGCTGTGGATGCCGTGGGCGTGGTGCGACCCCTTGGCCTTGAGGCCCGCCCGCCGCAGCTTCGCCCGCAGGCCCGACTCGGTGTAGATCCGCACGTGGCCACCCTCGACGAAGGGGGCGTGGTACTCGTCGGTCAGCGCCCAGCAGACCCGCTCGGCCAGCCACGCCGGCACGGTCACGGCCATCGAGCCGCCGGGCCGCAGCACCCGGGCCAGCTCGCCGATGGCGGCCTCGTCGCCCGCGATGTGCTCCAGCACCTCGGCGGCGATGATGCGGTCGAACGATCCGTCGGGGAACGGCAGGCGGGTGGCGTCGCCCCGCGTGCAGGCCGAGTGGCCCTCGGCAGGGATCTGCTTGTCGGCGGCCATGGCGGCGGCCATCCCGGCGACGTCCTTGAGCTCGCCCTCGTCGTAGTCGAAGGCGACCACCCGGGCGCCCCGGCGCAGCGCCTCGAAGGCGTGACGACCGGCGCCGCAGCCCAGGTCGAGGAGGCGATCGCCGGGTGCCAACCCCAGCCGGTCGTAGTCGACGGTCAGCATGCGATCAGTGAGCCGCCGCTGAAGCCGACGCCTGGTCGAGGCGGATGCGGTACTGCTCGACGGTGCGCTCGGCCGTGTGCCGCCACGACCACTGGTCGACGACCCGCTGGCGTCCCCGGCGCCCGACGGTGTCGCGCAGGTCGGTCTGGTCGAAGGCCCAGCGGATCTTGGCGGCCAGGGCGTCGGAGTCGCCGGGGGCCACCACCAGAGCGGTGTCGCCGTCCTTGCCGACGACCTCGGGCAGGGCCCCGCCGGAGGTGGCGATCAGCGGCGTGCCGCACGCCATGGCCTCGATCGCCGGCAGCGAGAAGCCCTCGTAGAGCGACGGCACCACGGCCATCTGGGCCTCGGCGTACAGCTCGATGATCCGCTCCTCGGGCACGCCGGACACGAACTCGACGGCGTCCTCCAGCCCCAGGCGGCGGATGGTCTCGTCGGAGCGGCCACCCTCCTTGCGCCGGCCGATGACCACCAGGTGGGCGTCGTGGCGCTCGGTCCGCAGCTTGGCCAGCGCTTCGAGCAGGTACCGCAGGCCCTTCATTGTCACGTCGGCGGAGGCGGTCGTCACCAGGCGGCCGGGGACCGGCGCCACCTCGGGGAGCGGCCGGAACAGGTCGACGTCGACGCCGACCGGCACGATCGCCATCTTCGCCGGGTCGACCTGGTGATCGGCGACGATGTCCTTGAACGAACTCTCCGACACCGTGACCACCCGCTGGATGCGCCGGGCCACCCGGGTCTGCATGTTGGTGAACGAGTACCAGCGCCGCAGCGAGAACTTCCGGTACCGGCTCTCGGCGTGCTCCAGCTCGAGGCGCCGGTCGACGGTGATGGGGTGGTGGATGGTGGCCAGCACCGGGATGCCCTCGCGCTCGATGGCGAGGAGGCCGTAGCCGAGGCACTGGTTGTCGTGGACCAGGTCGAAGTCGCCCTTGCGCTTGCGCAGGTGCGACCAGGCTCGGAGGCTGAACGCCAGCGGCTCGGGGAACTGGCCCGCCGAGAACGACGAGACCTCCACGAAGTCCTGCCAGTGCTTCAGCTCCCAGATGCCCGGCATCCGCATCGGGAAGTGGTCGTTGTAGATGTCGAGGCTCGGCAGCTCGATCAGCGGGACGCGGTCGTCGAGCACCGGAAAGGGCTGGCCACCGAGCACCTCCACGTGGTGCCCGAGGTCGGCCAGGGCCTTGGACAGATGGCGTACGTACACGCCCTGCCCACCCACGTGGGGCTTGCCGCGGTAGGCGAGTAGTGCGATCCGCAGGGGTCGCTCCGGCGACATGGCCCGAAACCTTTCCGTCCAACTGACCAAGCGGTCAAGTTCTTCTGCGCACACCCCCCAGCAGGGTGCTGGCGCTGGATTCGGAACAGGTTACAGGCTGCGTGCAACCGCCCCTCCCGAGCGTCCGGACGGTGGCGGCGCGGCCTCAGGGCGGGGTCAGCGGTCGGGCGGGACGTCGCGGAGCGACGGTCGGAGGTCGTCGGGAGGGTTCGTGGTCTCGGTCGAGCTCGGCGGCGTGGTGGTGGACGACGTGGTGGTCGACGGGTCCGTGGTCGTGGTGGTGGACTCGGTGGTCGACGTGGTGGTGGGGTTGGTGGTCGACGGGTTGGTCGACGGCGTCGTGGGGCCGGTGGTCGACGGGGGCCGGGTCGGATGGCTGGTCGTGGTGTCGTCGCGGGTGGTTGACGAGCTCACGGCGCCGCCGCCCCGCCCGCCGTCGCTGTCCTCGTCGTCGTCTGTCGTGGTGGAGGAGGAAGACGACGAGGA
>Ga0193742_1002613_pt1 | contig 10313 bp, 9 predicted proteins | sample L2c1metaG_FD_165511 | JGI IMG/M metagenome (GOLD analysis project Ga0193742, IMG submission 165511) | Soil microbial communities from a riparian zone of the East river system, Colorado, United States - L2c1 | ecosystem: Environmental > Terrestrial > Soil > Riparian zone | place: USA: East River... | reverse complement strand
TACCACCTCGATCTCAATCGCGATCTCATTCCGGTGCGCCCGGCAGCGCACTACCTTATGGGCGGTGTCCTTACCGATGTCCATGGACGCACGACGCTTCCGGGCCTCTACGCCGCGGGGGAGGCAGCCTGTACCGGGGTTCATGGAGCCAACCGCCTGGCTTCGAACTCGCTGCTGGAGGGGCTGGTCTTCGGTGCTCTCGCAGCCGAGTCGATGATCGCTGATCCTGCTCCCGCCACGTCACGGCATCTCTCTGCCTTGACCGTCGAAGCGGGCAATCCTCGCGAGGACGAGATCGAACGCTGGATCGTAGACCTTCGCACCAGCATGTGGAAGTATGCCGGCCTTCTTCGTGATGCCCAAGGGCTTGAGATAATGCAGCGCAGCCTGGCCGCGCTCGGAGGAGCCATGCCCGGGGGACTCTCCCGCCGCGCGATCGAGGCGCGAAATCTTCATACGATCGCCACGATGATCGTAGCCTCGGCGCTGGGAAGGCGGGAGAGCCGTGGAGCTCACTATCGCCACGACTTTCCGCAACACGATCCCGCCGCGCTTCACTCTGTAATGCGGGGAGGGGAACTCAGCTTCCGCCGCTGCCTGCTCGAGATTCAGTAATGGGTGCGATGGGCTACACGAAGACCAGGGCTACAGGAATAAAGGCTCCCAGCAAGAGCAATACCGTCACCACGATTCGGTTGCGCATGTACTTGTAGGACATATAGATCCCCGTCAGAGTCGACAGAAACAGCGAGATCGCCACGACGAGGAAGAAGCTCTTCAGTGGCAAAGGATGATGCTTTTTGCCCTCGGGAGCCGAGGGCTGCTCCGCCTGCCGATTCGCACCGGCGTGATCTCGTCCCCCCTGCCCCTCGGGAGCTGCCGCCGGGGGTGGCGGTTTGCGGACAGGAACCACGGGTGTCTGCTTTTTATGGATCTGCCCCAGCGTCACGGCCCAGGCCGGCGGCTTGTAGGAGCTTCCACGCGTCGTCTCGTGCAGGCTGAAGGTCTGAAGGGCTCCCGTAAAGGCAAAGAACAGCAGCGCGGGAGCAGTAAAGACACCAAGGTACAGGTGGATCAGGCGTGTCGACCGCAGAAGAGCGTGTCCAGAGGAACGTGTCATGATTCTTCATTTTTAGTGGAAAAATTTAATTGCGACAATACTAGTCCGAATTATTTCCGACTTCTTGGTCCGCTAAGGCCTGCTTTGGCGCCGGAGACTTCGCCAGGAGGGAGACTCCCACCGTGATTGCCAGCATTCCCGCTACGACGGCGAGCGAGAGCAGCGGCCCTATCTCGAAGAGATGGGCGGTCAACATCTTTACCGCAGCGAAGGCCAGAACCGCCGCCAAACCATAGTGAAGATACCGAAGCCTGGTCAGCAGGTGGGCCAGCAGAAAGTAGAGTGACCGCAACCCCATCACCGCCATGATGTTCGAGGTATAGGCCAGGAAGGGCTTCCGGGTGATCGACAACACCGCCGGGATCGAGTCGACCGCAAAGACGAGATCGGTGACCTCGATGGCAACCAAGGCCAGTAACAGAACCGTAGCCATGCGCTGACCATTCTCCTGGACGATGAAGCGGTCCTGCCGCAGGCTGACCGGCCTGAGTGCGGAGATCCATCGCAGCCAGCGCGGAGTCTCCTCTCTTTTCGCTTCATCTTCCGGTAGAAGCAAACGCACCGAAGCGATCAGAAGGATCACGGCGAAGAGGTAGCTCACCCACTCGAAGCGCGTCAGCAGTCCAATGCCTGCCAGGATGAACGCCCCTCGCATCACGATCGCCCCGGCGACCCCCCAGAAGAGCACCTTGGGCTGATTGGGTGTCTTGATGCGGAAGACTCTGAACAGCAGCAGGAAGACAAAGAGGTTGTCGATCGAGAGTGCTTCTTCGATGGCATATCCCGCCAGATACTGCGTTGCAGCCTCACCGCCCATGGTGCGCAGAATAAAGAGCGCAAAGGCCAGCGCTGCTCCTACCCACAGGATGGTTGCTGCGATGGAGGTCGACTGCAACGCCTTGTCGGATAGATCCTTCGAACGTCGCCATCGGACGTAGACAAGCTCCACGGCCATCAAGAGGAAGACGACGACGTGAAATCCGATCCAGTGGTCTACAGGCGTCGTATCTAGCATCATTTCTACGATGCTATCGTGTCTTCCTCAGGACTCAATCAGCGAGCCAACACCATCGCATACACCGAGTAGACGCCGACTGCCAGCAGTCCCCAGAGCACGGACACATAGACAACTCCCCGCACAATCTCACCGAGTGGGTGTATGTCGAAGTAACCTGTCCGCCTCTCCCATCGCCCTGGCCAGATCTCTCGTTCGCGCCCCGTCAGAATCTCCGATAACCGCATGTCATTTCCTCCATTCGTACTTTCCCGCAGATTCACGATCCGCAGCCTGGAGCCGGTTTTACCCTGGCCCTCCCATGTTTAGAGGCATATCGGCAGTGATGGGCAGAGCATGAGAGCAGGTCACAAAAGGGATGCCATTATGGGCCCGCTTTGAAACTCCAGGCGCCTGCAAGCGATCTCGCTCCCATATCGGAACGAGGTCTGGAAGGCCTACTTCTCCGTGACAGGCCCCGGAGCCCGGAGTACGATTGCCACGCGCTATCTTTGTAACTCTGGGCCCTGTTTCGATCTTGAATGTAGAAAAGGAGTTCCTATGAAGCGTCTGTCTCCCTCGTTCTTTGTTCTGGCCGCCACGTTTTTCGCCATCGGCTCCGCTAACGCCCAATCTGCCGCTCCTGCAGGCGCAACCGGTCTCTGCAAAGACGGAACCTATACGACTGCTGCCTCGAAGAGCGGAGCCTGCCGCGGCCACCAGGGGATCAAGCAGTGGCTCGCCCCGACCTCGGCTGCGCCTGCAGCTTCTGCGTCGTCTGCCAAAGCCGCTTCCTCCGCTTCTACGGCTCCATCCGCTCCCGCTGCAGCGGCACCGGTAACGCCTGCTGCGCCCGCAGCAACGACTTCTTCTGCGGCGAAGACGGCATCCTCCCACCACACCAACATCGCTACCACCGCAGCTCCGGGAGGCGGTGCGGGAATGGTTTGGCTGAACACCGAATCGAACGTCTATCACTGCTCCGGTTCTCAGTATTACGGCAAGACCAAGCAGGGGTCCTACCTGTCCGAGTCCGATGCGAAAGCTAAAAGGGCTCACGCCGACCACAATCATCCCTGCACTAAATAGCTTCGAAATACAGGCAGACAGGCTGATTCCGGCGAGGAACGATGAGCGTTCCCTTGCCGGGATTCTGTTTTGGGCGGAACGCTTGACCTCGAGGGTTCGCGGAAAACTTCTATCCAGCCTTGGATCGCATCAACTGGAGCGGGTTATCCCCGTAGATTGATCAGCCGAATCATCTCCACCAGCAGGTCGCCCGAGATCTGCAGCGAGTGCGCGCTGACCTTGTCCAGGGTATCCAGGGCTGTGTGATGATATCCGCCTTCGGGATGCTCCTGCGTGGGCGGCCCGTAGTCCAGGTCGACGACATCGAGCACCGGAACTCCGCGCTGGCGGAAGGGAAGATGGTCGTCCATCACCGTGGTCTCGTTCTTGAAGACAGAGGAGGAATGGCCTGTGTTCTTCGCTGCGGTAGCCAGCAGATCCAGCAGCCAGGGCGTCGAATTGGTGTCGCGGTCGACGTTGAGGTCCTTGTCCCCGATCATGTCGGCGACGAGAAAGGCCTTGATCTTCTTGATCGTCCCATCCTGGGACCACTTGGCTGCGAGGTGGCGGGTTCCGTAGAGGGAGTCGCGATCACTCCAGGACTGTACGGCCTCCTCGCCGTCATCGAAGACCAGCCAGACGCTGTAGCCTTCCGGCGGATGCGCGCGCAGGGAGTTGCCGAGTTCGATCAGCAGGGCCGTGGTCGCGCCGCCGTCGTTGGCTCCCTGAAAGTTGATATCGCGCAGGGGGTAGTTGGTCTCGTAGTGAGTCGCGATGACGATGACGCCGTCTTTTTTGCCGGGATAGCGCACGATGAAGTTCTTCATCGCCATGACGCCGGCGGGAGTGGAGGCCGTGAAGCTATCGGTTTCGAAGTTGCCCTTGGCGGCCTCGGCGGTGAAGTGCGAGCGGATGAACTCTTCGGCCTTGGCGTGGCCCGGCGAGCCGGACCAGCGGTGCGGAGCAACCGTGAGGAACTCCTTCGTCAGCTCATAGGCGGCCTGCCCGCTGAACCGCGATGCCGGCTTGGCTGCGTTCTTCTGGGCATGGACTGCAGGTGCGATCAGGAGCAGTGCAGAGAAAACGGCAAGGACGGACCGGCGAACCGGGTACGGGATCATGCGGACTTCGCCTCTTTCCTGCGCGCGGGATTGAAGACCCAGGCAACGCCTACACCAACGATGTAGAGAGCAAGCATCGGCGTCGCGAACAGGCACATGCTCACCGGGTCGGGAAGCGGACAGATGATCGCGGCGATGACGAAGATCGCCAGAATCGCATAGCGAACGTGCTGGATGAGAAACTTTGCGTCGACGATGCCGAGGATGGAAAGGAAGAAGATCAGGATCGGAAGTTCGAAGGTGATACCGAGGCCCAGAATCACGGCGAGGAAGAAGCTGGTGTAGTCCTCAATGGTGATGATGGGATGGAAACGCTTGCCGAAGTCACCGATGAGAACCTTCAGTGCGCCGGGCAGGACCCACTGATAGCCGAACCAGACGCCGGCGAAAAAGAGCGAGACCGTCGCAGCCATAAAGGGGACGACGTACCGCTTCTCGTTCGAGTACATGCCGGGAGCGATGAACAGCCACACCTGGTAGAGGATGAACGGAGAGGCGAGGATGGCTCCGCCGACCAGGGAGGTCTTGAGGTAGAGATTGAGGCCGTCGGTCGGATGCGTGAAGTTCAACTGCAGGTGCAGCATGTCGATCGGGTGGGAGATGACGCCGTAGAGTTGTTCGTGGAAGGCATAGGCGACAGCGAAGCCAATGAGCAGATAGATGACGGCGCGAATGAGCCGCTTGCGCAGCTCGTCGAGGTGCTCCATCAGGCTCATGCCGGGAAGGTCGGCGCGGTCAGTCACTGCGTTGCGGGCGCGATCAATCAGGTCAGCCATGGAGTTGCGCCTCGCTTGTGATGTGGTCTGGAGCGTCCGGGGTGTGGCCTTCGGAGCGGTCGGTCACGGACACGACTGCCGGACCGTCTGTCGCCGCAGCTGTTGCCGGATCTTCCACATGAGGAACAGAGTCGAAGGCGTGTGAGATTGAATTGCTTTCGACTGGAAGCCCAGTCGAAGGGGGCATCAGGTTCAGGTCGCCCGCGCTCGCAATCGGCAGCGGAGCCGAGGCCGTGTCTTCGGGGTTCTGGAACTCGGCCTCCGTGCCAATCTCTACGGGAGCCGCGATGGTATTTTCCGTGCCATCGGTGATGGCGGGCGTTGTGGGTGCTGCGGCCTCCATGGCGGCGATCTTCTTCTGCTGCTCGGCCTGTTCGGAGACGCGAAGCTCTTCCTCCATCTGCATGCGGAACTCGTTGGAGGCACGGCGGAACTCGCCCATCAGCTTCCCGAGCTGGCGCGCGAGTTCGGGAAGCTTCTTCGGGCCGAAGAGAATCAAAGCAAGGATGAAGATGAAGGCGCTATCGCCGAAGCTCGGCATAATTCCTCTTATGATACGGTGTCATTCCGGCAGCGACAATCTTCAATCGCGACCTTTATCGTGTTGTAAGATCGATGTTGTGGGGACGGCGTACGAACGGGAGAAAAAGATGTGTCCTTCCGGGCTGGAAATCGTCCAATGGGTTAGAGCGGTGAGAGCCGCTGCAAGTGAAGGAAACAGGTTGTAGAAGTCTGGTTGCAACATCCCCGTGGGTTGGGTTATGGCTCGAATCTGGGCCGGAACAGCGAATCCACTGCAGCCGTGCAGTGCATGCTTTCAACATCCCCGTCTCAGAAGCAATAGACGGCGCTGCTGTCGGCGCTTGACGCTTCCGTGAGGCTGAAGGCGGAGTACTTTGAGCGTTTTGATGGAAGAGGCCGCGGCGATTCCCGCGGTAAATGCAGTTGAGCAGTCGTGTTCCCTCGATAACTATCTTTCGCAGCCGGACCACACCATGGACGACCGCATCGCTGCGGCTCGGGCCACGCTGGGGACCGACGTCGTTCTGCTGGGGCATCACTACCAGCGCGACGAGGTTATCCGGTTTGCCGACTACACCGGCGACAGCTACAAGCTGTCGAAGATTGCAGCGGAGACCGATTCTAAGTACATGATCTTCTGCGGTGTTCACTTCATGGCCGAGACCGCCGATGTGCTGGCGAAGCCGTGGCAGCAGGTCATCCTGCCGGATCTGAACGCCGGTTGTTCGATGGCGGATATGGCTGAGATCGGACAGGTGGAGAACTGCTGGGACTCACTCGAGCGCGCCGGCCTGACCGGCGATCTGATCCCGCTCACCTACATGAACTCGGCTGCGGCGATCAAGGCCTTCTGCGGAGAACGCGGCGGCCTGGTCTGTACCTCCTCGAACGCTCGCGGAGCCTTCGAGTGGGCCTTCGCGCGTGGTTCGAAGATTCTCTTTCTCCCTGACCAGCATCTGGGACGCAACACGGCCTTTGCCATGGGGATTTCTCTGAGCGAGATGGTCATATGGGATCCCTATCAGATCAATGGTGGTCTGGCGCCCGATCGTCTTCGCGCGGCCAAGGTGATCCTGTGGAAGGGGCACTGCTCGGTGCATCAGCGCTTTCTGCCCGAGCATGTCGACCGCATCCGCCGCGAGCGGCCGGAGATGCAGGTGATCGTTCACCCGGAGTGCCGCTGGGAGGTCTGCCAGAAGGCCGACGCCATCGGCTCGACCGAGCGCATCATCGAGGTGATCGAGAAGGCCTCCGAGGGTTCGAGCTTCGCGGTCGGAACGGAGATTCACCTCGTGAACCGGCTGGCAAAACGCTTTGCCCCGCTGGGGAAAGAGGTCATCACGCTCGATGACGCTGGATGCCTGTGCACGACCATGTATCGCATCTCGCCTCAACACCTTGCATGGGGGCTTGAGAATCTGATCGCGGGCAACGTCGTCAACCGCATCAAGGTGGATGACGACGTGAAGCACTGGGCCAAGGTGGCTCTCGACCGCATGCTTGAGGTCAGAGTTTAAAGGCATTGTCTTGGCAAAAGGAAGCGCATAAAGAGAAAGGCTCCGAGACTTATCGGAGCCTTTCTCTTTCGTGTCAGATTTCCAATCCCCGTTGTTTACGGCAAGGATCAGTCTCCGGCCGTTCCCAGCGCCAGGTCAACCAGGGTCTTCTCCTCGATATCATGAGCCTTCGCGGAACCGGTGGCCGGGGTCGCGCTTGCGCTCCGCTTGATGCTCAACACAGCCCGGTCGCGGGCGATGCGGCGCAGCAACGGCAGCACGTAGAACAGAGGTCCCATGTTGGCCGGCTCTTCCTGGACCCAGACGATTTCCTCCGCCTCTGGATGCTGATCGAGCGCAGCCTGCAGCTCTTCTTCGGGCCACGGATACATCTGCTCCAGGAAGATGATTCCCACACCGAAGTCTTTGCGCTTCTCGCGTTCCATGCGCAGGTTGTGTCCGACCTTGCCGCTGCAGACCAGCAGCCGGCGCGGATCCTTCACCTCGTTGTCCGGAAGCACATTCAGAAAGCGGTCGCGACCGAGGTCGGCGATCGGAGACGAGGCATCCGGGTGGCGCAGCATGCTCTTGGGAGTGAAGACGATCAGCGGTTTGCGCCACGAACGCATCGCCTGCCGGCGGAGCAGATGGAAGTACTGGGCCGCGGTCGAGGGCTGGCAGATCTGGATATTGTCGTTGGCTGCGAGTTGTAAATAGCGTTCGATGCGCGCGCTCGAGTGCTCCGGTCCCTGGCCCTCGTAGCCGTGCGGCAGCAGCATGACGACGCCGGAGAGCAGGCCCCACTTGGCCTCGCCCGCCGCGATGAACTGATCGATGATGATCTGGGCTCCGTTGGCGAAGTCGCCGAACTGGGCCTCCCACATCACCAGCGCCTCGGGATAGTCGCGCGCGAAGCCATACTCGAAGCCGAGCACGGCAGCCTCAGAGAGCAGAGAGTTGTAGACCTCGAAGCGGCCCTGCTTCTCGGACAGATGAGCCAGAGGCGAGTATCGAACCTCGGTTTCGGTATCGACGAGGACAGAATGGCGCTGGTTGAAGGTTCCACGTTGCGAGTCCTGCCCGGTCAGGCGGACCAGTGTCCCGTCCTCCAGCAGGGAAGCGAACGCAACCAGTTCGGCCGTGCCGTAATCGAAGGGTTTGGTTCCTGAGCCCATCTCCTGCCGCTGTTCGAAGAGTTTCTTCACCTTCGGGTGAATATGGAAGTCCTTGGGAACAGAGGTCATCTTCTGCACCAGCTCCCCGACGCGCTCCGCGGAGAGGCCGGTCTTTACCTCGTCGGCAGGATCGAACTCGCCGCCCTTGTACTTGTCCCAGTAGGAAGGCAGCTCTGCGAGTTTCGGAATATGATCCGCCTTGGTGGCCGCTTTCTGCTGTTCGAGGAACTCCCGCTGGATCTGTTCGGCTTCCTTGGCAGGATTCACGCCAAGCTGCTCCGCATAGAGCTGATAGAGAGGCTTGCGATCCTTGATGAGGGCGTAGCGGCGCGGCTGGGTGACGGTCGGGTCGTCCACTTCGCTGTGACCGTGGCGGCGATAGCCGATCAGATCGACGACAACGTCGGCGCGGAAGCGCTGGCGATACTCTGTCGCGATGGCGGCGACGCGGACGACGGCGTCGGGATCCTCGGCGTTGACGTGGAAGATCGGGATGGGAAGCCGCTTGGAGATATCGGTGGAGAAGCGCGAGGAGTTCGACTCCTCGGGGTTCGCGGTAAAGCCAAGGAGGTTGTTGACGATCACATGCAGGGCCCCGCCGACGTTGTATCCATGCAGCGTGGCCATGTTCAGCGTCTCGGCGAGGATGCCCTGTCCAGCATAGGCCGCATCCCCATGAATCGTGATCGGAAGCACCTGCTGCTTGCCGCCCTCGCCGATGCGCTCCTGCTTGGCGCGTGTGCGTCCCAGAAGCACGGGATCGACGGCTTCGAGGTGGCTGGGATTCGAGGCGAGATGAAGACTGATGATCTTGCCCTCGGGAGAGGTGTAGTCTCCGGTAGCACCGATGTGATACTTCACGTCGCCGCCGCCCATGGTGCTGCGCGGATCGACATCCTCAAACTTGGTGAAGATCTCGATCGCGGGGCGGCCGATGGTGTTGGTCATCACGTTGAGCCGGCCGCGATGGTTCATGGCCAGCATCCCCTTGGTGACGCCGAGATTGGAGCCAATCTCTAAGACGCGATCAAGAAAAGGAATCAGCGCGGTGATACCTTCGAGGGAGAAGCGCTTTGCCCCAAGATAGCGCGACTGGATGACCTGCTCGAATAGGTCGGCGCGGATCAACTGCGTGAGCATGCGTGCCTGGTTCGGCTTCGATGGCTTCTGCTCCATCCGCTCCTGCAGCCATTGCCTCTGCTCCGGGCTGGGGATGTGCATGAACTCGGCGGCGATGGTTCCGCAATAATAGCGCCGGGCCTCGGCAGCGATCTCGCCTTCAGGGGCTGGAGTGGGGAAGGGCTCGGGTGGAAGATACTGTCCGAGTGGATCAAGCGTTGCCTGCAGGTACCCCCATCGGCGAAAGATATCGAACACTGTTTCGCGTTCCTGTTGTTCGGTAACCGTGGGTGCTTGAGTCAACGCCTCTGCCTTGGTGGCCATTGCTTCCTCGATTTTCTAGAGAGTCCAATTTTATGGCGGCAAAGCGCCAAAAAACTCTCTTTCTATGCTAGACCTTTCGCGACACAGCTGCACATGGATTCCTGCAACTTCCGTGGCGAAGGGACTTCAAAGTGGCACTCTGAAGTCAACACCGGGCTACTCCTCTTTGTAGGCTGGAACGATGCCGTGAGTTGTGCCTGATCTTGCGAACACTAAGATCTCCTTGAAGATCACCGATACCCTCCGTTCTCGGATCTCACGGCGGAGGAACTTGAAAATCTCCGCGGACGTAAGAAGAGGAAACGGTGCGGTATTCGAAGCGCAAGGCGAATATCGCACAAGCCTTATTTCGGCTGGACCGGAGCAGCGGTCTCGTCCGGCTGTGCGGGAGATTCCTTCACGGTCGCAACTCCGGGCAGGATGGTCGAGGTCGCCTTGAACTTGCGGTAGTCCGAGTTGGTGACCAGGAGGCTTCCATCGAAGCTGACGAAGAGCATCACCCGAGCTCCTCCCCGGCCCTCCACGTGCGACGGCAGCCAGACCTCGTTATTGATCTTCATCTGCTCCATCGAGAAGTTGGTGCCCTTCTTGATCGCCA
>Ga0193742_1002612_pt1 | contig 10314 bp, 3 predicted proteins | sample L2c1metaG_FD_165511 | JGI IMG/M metagenome (GOLD analysis project Ga0193742, IMG submission 165511) | Soil microbial communities from a riparian zone of the East river system, Colorado, United States - L2c1 | ecosystem: Environmental > Terrestrial > Soil > Riparian zone | place: USA: East River... | reverse complement strand
AGCGATCCGAAGGAGATTCCGTCGCTGATTGAGAGCGGGCTTGAGACTTATCGCGCGGAGTATGCGGAGTACTACACGAAGCATGCGCTGCCGGATTCGCCGAAGCAGCGCGATGCCAGCCCGACTGTGGTTCTACTGCCGGGCGTGGGCATGTTCACCTTCGGCAAGAGCAAGACGGAGGCTCGCCTGACGGGCGAGTTCTACATCAACGCCATTGGGGTGATGCAGGGAGCGGGCGCGCTGGGCGGAGGCGTGGAGTGCAAGGAGATTCCGCAGGCCGGCCCGGCGGCTTCGGCCGATCAGTTTACGGTGTATGACAACTACGTCGCGCTGCCGCCGAGTGAGGCCTTCCGGATTGAGTACTGGGCGCTGGAGGAGGCGAAGATTCGCCGCCAGCCACCGGAGAAGCAGTTGAGCCGGCAGGTGGCGCTGATCGTAGGTGGCGGCAGTGGCATTGGCCACCAGGTGGCGCTGATTGCAGCCGAGCGCGGAGCCCACGTTGTCGTGGCGGATCGCGATGCGGCCGCCGCAGAGCGTGTTGCGGAGGAGTGCAAGGCGATTGCCGGCAAGGAGGCGGTTGGTTTTACCGCGATCGACATTCGCGACCGCAAGGCGATTCAGTCGGCACTTGAGGCGACGATCAAACTGTTCGGCGGCATCGACATTCTGGTGAACACCGCAGCGATGTTTCCTTCTTCGCCGGATGGCATCATCACTGACGCACAGTGGGCGCTGACGCTGGAGATCAACGTCACGGCGAACTATCTGTTAGCCGATGAGGCGCAGAAGATTTTGAAGGCGCAGGGACTGGATGCGAGTGTCGTACTGACGAGCTCGGCGAATGCGGTTGTCGCCAAGCGCGGAAGCGAGGCTTACGACGTCAGCAAGGCGGCGCTGAGCCATCTTGTACGGGAGCTTGCGGTCAGCCTTTCACCGAAGGTGCGGGTGAATGGCATCAGCCCGGCCACGGTGGTGAAGGGCTCCACGATGTTTCCGCGCGATCGCGTAAAGGCATCGCTGACCAAGTACAAGATTCCGTTCAGCGACTCGGGCTCGGACGATGACCTGCGCAATGCGCTGGCGCAGTTTTACGCGGAGCGCACGCTGACGCATACACCGATTGATCCGAAGGACTGCGCCGAGGCGATTATGTTCCTGGCCGGACCTTTGACGCGATGCACGACCGGCCACATCATTCCTGTGGACGGCGGACTGGTGGAGGCTTATCTGCGATGAGCGAAGCGGAGGGGCCGCGCTCCCCCGGGGACAGGCGCGCCTCCATTGCGATCGATCTGGGTGCGGAGAGCTGTCGTGTGAGCCTTCTGCGCTGGCAGAATGGCGTGCCTGAGATCCAACTGGTGCATCGCTTCGGCAACGGGCCGGTGCAGCGAACGGACGGGCTGCAGTGGCCGCTGGAACAGATTGTGGGTGGAGTCGAACAGGGCCTTCGGACGTGTGCAGAGCTCGTACCCGAAGGCGTTCGGTCGATCGCGGTCGATGGCTGGGCGGTCGATTATGTGCGCCTGAACGATGAGGGTGTTCCTCTTGCCGAGCCATTTTGCTATCGCGATGAACGTAATGTCCGCGCGGAGGCGGAGCTGCATAAGCGGATTTCGGTAGAGCGGATGCGCGAGATCACCGGCATCCAGCAGCTGTCGATCAACACGCTGTATCAGCTCTATGCGGATCGTCAGGCGGGTTATGCGGCTTCGCGATGGCTGAATCTTCCGGAGTACATGTTGAGCCGCCTGGGTGGAGAGCCGGTTGCCGAGTTCACGAATGCTACGCATATGCAGCTGATCGATATGCATACACGCGAGTGGAGCGAGGAGATCTTTCGTGCGGCGGGACTCGAGATGGAGCTGGCCCCGCGAATTGTTCCTCCAGGCACGCGACTTGGCAAAGTGCGCGGCCCGCTGCAAGAGCGGGAGGCTTTTCGGGATACGGAGCTGATTGCTCCGGCCTGTCACGACACGGCCTCGGCGATTGCGGGGATTCCGGCGCTCGGTGACGACTGGGCGTACATCAGTTCGGGGACATGGTCTCTGGTGGGGGCGTTGACGGACCGGCCTGTCGACAGCGCTGCTGTGCGTGCGGACAACTTTACGAATCTGGGCGCTGTGGGGGGAGCGAACTGTTTTCACAAAAATGTGAACGGCATGTGGCTGCTAAAGCAGTGCGAGAGCGCATGGGCAGAGCAGGGCTTCCATCCGGGTGTAGCCGAGCTGCTTCGCAGCTGTGACAGGCTGCCGCCACCACCGGTGCTTCTGGAGGTGGACGATCCCGATCTTCTGTTGATGGGAGAGATGCCGCGACGGATCAACCGTCAGCTGGCGGCGAGGGGAGCGGCACCGCTAGATGAGTCTCCGGAAGGGGCACCTGCGTTTGTCTCGCTGATTCTTTACAGCCTGGCCTCGCGATATGCGGAAGTGCTTAGCCGCGTGAGTCAGCATACGGGCAAGAAGCTGAGGCGGATCTTTGTGGTGGGCGGAGGCTCGCGGAACACGTTGCTGAATCGACTTACGGCGGAGTCGACGGGGCTCGAGGTCTGTTGCGGCTCGGCGGAGAGCTCGACCCTCGGGAACTTCGCGGTGCAGCTTGCCACACTGGAGGGCGCGTCTTCGCCGGCTACGCCGGAGTTCGCGGCTGAGGTCTACGAGTGGGCCCGCAGGCTTTCATGAGAGGACCTCTGTGCAGAGGCTTAGGGCATCTTGCTTCCGGGTTTACATCCACAGGATTCTCGCAGGGTCAGGGTAACGGGAAGTACTGTTCTGACGCTGGGGGTCTTGAATTCTCCATTAATTCTTTGCAGCAGAAGGCGGGTCGCAACGTTGCCGAGCTCTGAAGCGGGCTGCCGCACTGCCGTGACGGACGGTGTGATCAGGGTGAAGAAATCGACATCGTCGAATGCTGCCAGTGCGAGATCGCGGCCCATTCGTATGCCCATTTCGCGAAGGGCGGCGATGACCCAGATGGTGGATGCGTTGTTGGCCGTGAAGAGTGCGTCAGGGCGATTGCGTGAGGCAAGCAGCCGCGACAGCGCGGGCGTTGCGGATGATTGCGAGGAAAGATTCAGCTCCTTGGGGCAGGGAAGCCTGGAGCGTCGCATGGACTCCTTGTATCCGGCGATCCGCTCCTTGATGGTCAGCAGATGTGAGTTTGCTGCGATGCAGACGATCTTCCTGTGGCCGTGACCGATGAGGTGCTCGACAGCCATGCGGGCTCCGGATCGGTTTTCCACACCTACGGAGTCTGTCGTGGCAACCTCCATGGGCCTGTCGATGGTTACAATCGGAGTCGATCCGCTCACGATGGTCTTGAGATAACTGCTTCGGCTGTCAGCCGGGACCAGGAGGATTCCGTCAACGGGATGATGCGTCATCATCTCTACCTGCGCGGCCTCGATGGTGGGATCTTCATCGGAGGCGGCAAGCCAGACGAGATAACCGTTTGCTCGTGCGGTCTCCTGAACGGCGTGGCTGACCACGGAGAAGAAAGTGTCGGAGATATCGGGAACGATCAACCCGATGGAACGCGAGAGTTTTCCCGTAAGCATTCGAGCTGCGTGATTTGGACGATAACCGAGGCGGCGGATGGCCTCATGAACTCTTTGTGCAGTCTCCTCTGCCACATAAGGATGGCCATTGATGGTGCGAGAGACAGTCATGGGACCAACGCCCGCAGCCCGGGCTACATCCTGCAGCGTTGCCCGTTTTTTAGAAGGAGAATCGCGCACGTCTGTCTTCCTTTATGAGAGGGCTATCACATCATTGCAGGAAATCCAAGATTTCATAGTTCACGGTAAAGTTCACGATAAATTCAGTTTCTTTATATTGACAATCACATATTGAACCGCGTAAACAAGAGGACGCTGTGATAGCGCAATCATAAAAAAACTTTTGCTTCATTTTTCGAGGAGGTTCAGAGTGAAAAACCATCAGAGGCGTATTCGCGCGCTTTTGTTTGTATTGATTTGTCTCTTCATCTACGGGATTCCACTTCAGGCTCAAGATACGTCATCGTTATCAGGAACGATTGCGGATTCGTCTGGAGCTGTAGTGGCCAAAGCTAATATCACGCTTCGTAATACCGCGACCCGGTCGGAGGTTCATGCGACCTCGAACGAAAGCGGAAACTTCACCATCACGAATATGGCTCCTGGCGTATACACCATGCACGTCGAGGCAGCTGGCTTTCAGACTACAGAGCTGAGCGATCTCCATCTTGACCCGAATATCGGGCGTCGCGTGGATGTTGCGATGAGAGTGGGTGACACGACGACGTCGATCACCGTTGAGGCGGGCGCCATGACCGTGCAGACGGAGAGCGGGTCCGTGGGACAACTCATCACGGAGGAGCAGGTGAAGAGTATCCAGCTCAATGGGCGCAATCCTCTCTACCTCGCGCAGATGGAGCCTGGGGTGGTGCGCAACAACTCGATGGCGGCCCTTGGCTTTGGCCTGGATAACCCCCTCAACGTGAACGGCGCGCGCAGCCAGGAGAGTATGCAGACCTTCGACGGCGCACCCATGGTGCGTACGCGCTCCAACGGTACCAGCACGGGCGTGGCCGATGTGGACTCTACCTCGCAGATCCAGGTTCTGAGTTCAAACTACGCTGCGGAATATGGCCGCACATCAGGCGGCCTCATTCGCCTGGTTCCCAAGAGCGGCTCGAGCGACTTTCACGGCAGTGCCTTCGAGTACTTCCGCAACAACGCGCTCAATGCCAACACCTGGCAACGCAACAATAGTGGGTTGCAGCGAGGAGCCTTCCGCTACAACCAGTTCGGGTGGAATCTCAATGGTCCGATCTACATTCCCGGCCATTTCAACAAAGATCGCAGGAAGCTCTTCTTTCTGGTTGGGCAGGAGTGGGTGAAGTACAACCACGCTGATACATCTAGCGCCACGCTTAAGGTTCCAACGGCCCTTATGCGGCAGGGCAACTTTAGTGAGTTACTCAGTCCGAATATTTTTTATGGCGGTACCGTGCAGCTTCAGAACCCCAACACGAGGGTGGCGTGCCCCAACAACGACTTTAGCGGGGGAAAGTGCGGCATCGCACTCAGTCCCAATGGTATTGGTCTGCTCAATGCATATCCGCTGCCCAATCTCTCCGGTAATCCTTCCAGTAACTGGACCGATACGGCACTCTATACCGAGAGTCAGCGAAAGGATTCGGTTATCGTCGACTTCGTCCCCGCCGATGCCCACCACTTCCGCTTCAGTCTTCTCAACTACAACTATGACGACTACGAGCCGCACTTTGGCAACTTCAATACCAATCCGCGCATCTTCCACCGGCCCAACCAGATCGGCGTCTTCCACTACACCTGGACTGTCAGCCCCACGATAGTCAACGATGCATATGTCTCTGCAGCCGCGGACCATGTCGACATCAATATCGACACGTCGTCGGGTCTGTTCGACCGTACCAGGTACGGCATCAACTACCCGTATCTCTTCGGCTCGGCCAGCAAGGTCGTCCCCAACAAGATTCCGACGCTGCAGATCGGCAGCCTCGGCACGCTGGACGGCGGACCGTATCCGTCGCGCTCCGGCGGCATGGTCTACGACATAGGCGATACTCTCACCAAGGTCTGGGGTAACCACACCCTCAAATTCGGCGGACTGTGGGAGTATGCCGGCGAGAACAACTACGACCAGATCAGCGTCGACAACACGAGACCAGGCACGACGAATAACCAGAACGGACTGTTTGTCTTTACCGATCTCCGCGGTAGCCCTAGCAACGCGCCTAATACAAACCCGAACACGAGAGCTGCTATGGCCAACGTAGCCTTAGGTCTCTTCGATACCTACGGTGAAATCGGTACGCGCTCTTATACCCCCTTCCGCGGCAACATGTACGAGATGTTTGCCCAGGACCAGTGGCGCGTCAACTCGAAGCTGGTGCTCGAGTACGGCATCCGCTACAGCATCATGATGCCGTACCATTCGCTCTGGGGGAACCAGGCCTTCTTCAGCCCGAAGGACTATAACCCGGCGCTTGCTCCTACGATTAATCCGGCGACCGGCTTCCTCACGGGTGGAGACCAATATAACGGCGTTGTTATTCCCGGGAGCGGCTTCCCCAGCGCGGCCAAGGGCCATGTTCCTGACGACATCTTGAACGGCAACTTTCAGCGCCTCTTCCGTGGCTATGGAAGTGGCTACTCACCCACGGTGTACAGCAATATCCAGCCGCGCCTCGGTATTGCCTATCAAATTGATCCCGGTACGGTCATCCGCGCCGGAGTGGGTCGCTACATACAACGTCTGGGTATAAGCGATGCGGTGCACGTTGGCGGCAATGCTCCCTTCCAGCCGGCAGCCGGTGTAAGCCAGGGCAGCGTAGACAACCCGGGCGGTATCGGCGTGAACACTCCTCCGCTCGCCTTCACCTCACACTCCTTTACTTACCCCAGCCCCGAGGCCTGGGCTTGGAACATGACGGTTGAGCATGAGTTCTCCAACGTCGCGACCTTCACGCTCAGCTACGTCGGCCGCCGTGGCTACCACCTGGAGCAACTGGCAAACATCAATGCGCTTCAGCCAGGGACGATCCAGGCGAACCCCAACGTCAGATCACCGGACGCACTTCGTCCATATAAGGGCTTCTCGACCATCATCGAGGCCGAGAACGTTGGCGGGTCGTTCTATCACGCCATGCAGGCCAACCTGAAGCGGCGCCTGACCAAGGGCATCCTCTTTGGTGTTGCTTATACCTGGTCGAAAAGCCTAGATTTTGGCTCTTCAAACGGCACGAACATCGTCAATGCCTTCGACAACAGCGTTATGTTTGGTCCCAGCGACTTCGATACGCGCCACGTGATGGTGGCCAATTACGTCTGGGATCTCCCCTTTGCAAACCATTCCACTAACTTGTTCGCGCGCACTCTGCTTGCTAGCTGGCAGTTCTCCGGAACCATCCAGGCGCAATCCGGCCGTCCAGTCGGTATCTCCCGGAACCTCGATCAGGCCGGTGTTGGGCCGGGCTCGGGTAACCAGTACTATGCCATAACTCGCAGACCCAACCTGCCGCACCAGTTCGGCTCCACAGGTCAGTACTTTGAAGTCGGCACCGGTTGCGGTCCGAGCAACACCACGTGCATCTTTCAGCCTGCAGCAGCCGGTACCTTTGCCGGTCGCGGCACGCGCAACAGCGTCTATGGCCCTGGCTTCAACAGCTTCAATGCCGCGCTGCAGAAGGGCTTCCACGTCATCCCGGGCCATGAGAATCATCAGCTGATCTTCAAGGCCGAGGGCTTCAACTATCTCAACCACCCGAACTTTGATAATCCGGACTCGAGCCCAACCAGCAGCACGTTTGGAAAGGTGACCAACAAGGGCACTACCTACGCCTCGGAGCGCCAGTTCCAGTTCAGCCTCCGTTACGCCTTCTAGGAGAACTTGTAGCTGTGCATCAGAGCATCATCCATTCAAGCCCAGCTACGGTCGTCCGAGATGGATTTAAAAAACGAACCCTGAGAGATCCCGCAGTAGCTGCAATGCTGCGGGATCTCTTTTCTTCCGTTGAAAGCTCAAACATGCTGGCCTGTCTCTGGCCAGGCCACAGGTGATTCAGGAATGCGACTGATGCAAACTGCACGCTCTTCGAGGAAGGTCAAGATGACTCGTCCTGGCCTTCGACGTTCTGTTCTGTCCTTGATGCTGGCAGGTCTTGCCTTGCCCGGTATGGTTCGCGGTCAGACGATGAAGGCTCCCGACATCACCAAAGAGCCGACTTTGTATGTCGTCCCCTATGCGCACCTCGACACCCAGTGGCGATGGGAGTTTCCGCAGACGGTTAGTGAGTATCTGCTGAAGACGATGCGGGTGAACTTTGACTATATCGACCGTTATCCGCACTACGTCTTCAACTGGACCGGAGCCAACCGGTATCGGTTAATGAAGGAATACTTCCCCTCGGACTACGCGAGGATGCAGAAATATGTAGCGGAGGGACGGTGGTATCCCGCGGGCTCTTCTGTCGAAGAGGGAGACGTCAATCTTCCGAGCGCCGAGGGAATCTTTCGTCAGATTCTTTATGGCAATGAGTACTTCCGCAAGGACTTCGGCAAGGCCAGCGCGGAGTATATGCTGCCAGACTGCTTCGGGTTTCCGGCGTCTCTGCCCAGTATTCTGGCGCATGCGGGTGTACAAGGTTTTTCGACACAGAAGCTGAATGCTGTGTGGCAGCCTGCTCCGAGGATCGGAGGTCCGGATTCGCCGGAGCAGACTCCGGAAGGAATTCCATTCAATGTGGGGATGTGGTACGGGCCGGATGGTAAGGGAATCATCGCCGCTCTCAACCCCGGCGGCTATGGAAGCAATGTTTATACGGATATCAGCAAAGAGCCGACAACGGCAGTATCTTCCGGACCGCAGCTGACCAACGAAGAGCGCGCGCGATTGACACCACAACAGATTGCAGCACTGGCACGCCGGAGAGGCCAGGAGCAGAACTGGGTCAAGCGAATCGATATCAACGGAAAGGCGACGGGAGTCTTTGCCGATTATCACTACGTCGGCACGGGCGACATCGGAGGAGCCACGCAGGAGTCTACGGTCAAGCTGCTCGAGGCAATCGTAACGAAGAGCGAGACCGTATTGCCGTCGCCGCCACGGGGTGCTTTTGCCGTGGGTGAGACGCCGACTGGTCAACCTACCGGCGCTCCTGTGCTGGTGGGTGATGGTCCGGTGCACGTCGTCGAAGCTGCCGCGGATCAACTCTTCAAAGACATCACACCGGAGATGTCTACTCGTCTGCCACAGTACAAGGGCGACCTGGAGCTTATCAATCACTCCGCCGGCTCGTTAACCTCGCAGGCATACCACAAGCGTTGGGTTCTCAGGAACGAAGCGCTGGCCGATGCTGCGGAGAAGACTTCGGTTGCAGCGGCGTGGATGGGAGGGCGAGCGTATCCGCAGCAACAGATCAATGATGCCTGGATACTCGCGCTGGGTGGACACTTTCACGATACTGGCGCGGGAACCGCAACTCCGCGGTCGTATGAATTTGCCTGGAACGACGATGTCATCGTAGCGAATCAGTTCGCGGGGATTTTGACGAACGCAACTGAGGCGGTTGCCTCGGGACTCGATACCGAAGGAGCGGGTGTCCCGGTTGTCGTCTTCAATCAACTCGACATCACGCGAGAAGATGTCGTGGAGGCAAAGGTTGACCTGCCTGGCGGAACACGGAAATCGGTTCGCGTGACCGATGCGAAAGGGAAGGAAGTTGCCTCCCAGGTAGAGAACGGCAAGGTTCTCTTCGTCGCCGTGGCTCCCTCAGTCGGATATGCGGTTTATCACGTCGCGCCTGCAACCAAGGCGAGCTCGTCTTCCGAGCTCAAGGTGTCGGAATCTTCATTGGAGAACGCGCGCTACCGAGTGAAGCTGAACCAGGGTGGCGATGTCGCAGGCATCTATGACAAGCAGCTCAACAAGGAGCTCCTCTCTGCGCCCATGCGGCTGGCGATCTCTAACGATAAGCCTAAGGTCTATCCCGCATGGAATATGGACTTCGATCAGGAGCAGGCGGCTCCGCGAGCCTATGTCGGAGGTCCCGCGAAAATTCGCATCAAGGAGAAAGGACCTGTGCGCGTCTCGCTCGAGGTGACGCGCGAGACCGAGGGCTCGAAGTTTGTTCAGACGGTAAGCCTCTCCGCGGGAGACAGCGGAAATCGCGTCGAGTTTGGCAATGCCATCGACTGGAAGACGCTGTCGGCAAATCTCAAGGCCGCAATTCCGCTGAGCGCGTCGAATGAAAACGCCACCTACAACTGGGATATAGGAACGATTCAGCGGCCCAATGCGAGCGAGCGTCAGTTCGAGGTGGCGTCTCATCGCTGGATCGATCTCACCGACAAGAGTGGATCGTATGGAGCTACGATCCTTACGGATTACAAGAACGGATCCGATAAGCCGAACGACAACACGGTGCGTCTGACTCTGATGCGGTCGCCAGGGATTCTGCCCCTTGAGGATGGCCGTTCATCGCCCTACTCCGATCAGGCAAATCAGGATTGGGGTCATCACGAATTCGTCTTCGGCATTGCCGGTCACGCCGGAGAATGGAACACGGCGCAGACCGATTGGCAGGCTTATCGTCTGAATGAGCCGATGATGGTCTTTCAGACCGCCAGGCACAAGGGACCTCTCGGAGCGAGCTTCTCTCTCGTTCGCGTGAATAACTCGAGGGTTCGCGTGCTTGCTTTGAAGAAATCGGAACAGAGCGATGAGGTGCTCCTCCGCATGGTGGAGCTTGATGGCAAGCCAGCGTCGGATGTGCGTGTTTCGTTCGCCG
>Ga0193742_1002611_pt1 | contig 10316 bp, 9 predicted proteins | sample L2c1metaG_FD_165511 | JGI IMG/M metagenome (GOLD analysis project Ga0193742, IMG submission 165511) | Soil microbial communities from a riparian zone of the East river system, Colorado, United States - L2c1 | ecosystem: Environmental > Terrestrial > Soil > Riparian zone | place: USA: East River... | reverse complement strand
TGGAAGAATGTCATAGACACGGCAGGATACAGTCATATGAAGTTGAGTAACGGTGAGTGGACGACGAATTTTGATCCTTTCCGTACCGGCGCCAATGAAGAATATGTTGAGGGCAATGCCTGGCAGTTGAGTTTTTTTGTTCCACAGGATGTGCCCGCACTGGTGAAACTGATCGGCAGAAAAAAGTTCATCGACCGGCTGGAATGGGGTTTTAAGGCGAGTGAGCCATGGAGATACAATGGCATGAATGATAAATACTGGGATTATCCAGTGGTCCAGGGCAATCAGCAGTCGATGCACTTTGCATTTCTGTTTAACTGGGCCGGTAAGCCCTGGTCTACCCAGAAATGGAGCCGTTCTATTATTGAAAGATTTTATGGGTATGGTGTTGGCAATGCTTATTTAGGTGACGAGGACCAGGGGCAGATGAGTGCCTGGCTGGTGATGGCCTCGCTTGGTTTGTTTCAGACAGATGGTGGCAGCCGTGTGGATCCTGTTTATGAAATCGCAAGTCCACTTTATGAGAAAGTGGAGATCGACCTGGGGCAAAGGTTCGGCAGGGGTAAGAAGTTTACGATCGTTGCGGAGGGCGCGTCGCGGACGAATATGTACGTGCAGAGTGCGGTGTTGAATGGTAAGGTTTTGAAGTCGTTTAATTTTCCGGCTGCTGAATTGCTGAAGGGAGGGTCGCTGGTTCTGAAGATGGGGCCCCGGCCGAATACCAACTGGGGACTGTTGAAGTAGAATTACAAGCCGTGACCCATGTGAATGAATAGCAAGGCGGCTTATGGTTCTCTTGCTTTTTTGCATTTTGTCGACTCAGGTGGCGAGATTGTCTATTCTTCGACTGTCACCGCGCACACCGCAAGTATTTTTGATTTAAGAAAATTTTCAGGGAGGTCATTCCTGGTGATATTTATTAAATCAACGATCATGAAAGCTTCTTCAGAAAGAAAATTAATCCGCTGGCTTCATATCATTTTGAGCATCCCCCTTGTTGGCTATATATATGGACCGGTTTCAACTATACCGGTTTCTGCGATGATTGTCCGATGGATCATGTTTCCGATAGTGGTGCTTTCGGGGTTTTGGATGTGGAAGGGGCAGGCGATTAGGAAATGGTTCAGAAAGAAAGGTAAACTTGCGTACAGCGGTAGAGAGGGTGCGCGGATTGATAATTAGAATCCTATGCAGCTCGCCTGGATGCGTGATATTACTGTCAGATCCGGTGGTTGCTGATGCTCGGGAGGCTGAGAATATGAGTTTGGTGATTGATTTTTAAGACTTATTTTTGCCAGCCTTGGCAATGCCGGGGGAACTTATACGGAGAGGTGCCTGAGTGGCCGAAAGGGCCGGTTTGCTAAACCGTTGTACGAGCTTAAACTTGTACCGAGGGTTCGAATCCCTCCCTCTCCGCAAGTCGATGAATGTCCCGCGATAGCGGGCATTTTTGTTTCCGGACGCGGTGCGAGCTTGCTCGCAAAAGCGGGAGGAAATAAAAATGGGAGTGAGCGAAGCGAACGGACATTCATTGTTTGCAGGTCCCACACCAACGGGATCGCCGCAAGCAATCCCGCTCAAGCTTGCTTGAACAAGGCGGAAAAACGAAAATGTTAGTGAGCGAAGCGAACGGACATTCATTGTTTGCAGGTCCCCCACTTAAGGGATCGCCGAAGGCAATCCCTCCCTCTCCGCCTTTCATGCAACAGCCTAATTATCAGCTATTTATAAGGTTTTTGGGAGACTTTGAAATCTCCTTGAACTTACCCACTCAAAATGGCCCAAGAAGCGCAAGTTTACTGACGTTAAGCCAAAGTCGCATTTAAAGATTCATCTATTGATTACAACTACCTCTCACTATATGTGGATACACAACTATTCAAAATCGGCTTAATATATTCAATTCCTCAATCACTGATTGGGGAATTATACACTGTCTGGTAAACTGCAAATTTCCAGAAAGAAATGCCTGGTTGATATGCTCGAAAGAAGGTTTAGCCTTCTTTTCTATTTAAGAAAGTCTAGGAATTACCTAAAAGAAGATATCCCATTTACCTCTGCATTACTGTAGATGGCATTCCAAAACAAATCTGCACCGGCAGGCAATGTGACCCCGACCGATAGAAAAATGAAACTTCATTTTGAAGCGTGGTAGCTTCTTTCTTAGATATAATGTTCCTCCACTTTGGCACCAGTTACTTGCACAATTTCTTCCCGCGCATCCCGTTGAACAGTTTCCATATTGAGTTATCGTAATTGATCAGGCGAAGGATTGATCAAAAATTATATTGCGGGATTAGGCACAAATAATTTGCCGACTTGGGTTCTTTATTAATTTAGGGTTCGGTGCGAACGTCAACAAGAAATTTTGCGTCTTGCAATTCGATTTCGACTTGGGGGAATTCGGCTAGATTGTCACTCATAACTTCTCCTTTTATTCCTATGAATTTGATCCAGCTTCTTTCGATATACATGCGCATTTCGCGTTAACGTCCTAATCTGAATTGTGTTGTCTCAAATCTTTTCATGATTTTGCAGTTGTATAAATTAGAAATAGAGAGGCCTGTATCGATACAATTAATCATGTTTCCGATACCTGATTTTTCAATTCCAGATTTCGACCTTATAGTATCCCGGTCCAATGACATGTTAATTATAGTCACCGAATAGCTATATTAGTATACCCATCCACTTCTATATAGTACAACGTTACTTTATTGCCCGGGACAATGAATGAAACTTCTCCATGTTGAATCACCTGTTTTTGCTTTACCTGATAGTTTCATCCGACAGTATGACCCAGCCGTCCGAAACGTTGCCAAGTCGAATACGCAGATTCGCTTGACAACTCACAAATCCCACTAAAGTAATTGCCAAACAGGTTAAGACAATTTTCGATTCATAATATGTTATTTAGGTTAAATGGAAGTCCAGCATCGCAAGCGAAAAAAACCACGGATTATCATGGTGGCCGGAAACCAAGCCGTGTCTCCTCTGACTTAAACAACAATCTTGGAACTTCACTTAAAAAAATCGGTTGAGATGTCACCTATCAGCGCGGGACGTTCCATAAACAGTTCATGCCCGGTACCAGGCAAAATACACAGCTGGCTATTCGCAATCATCCTGTGGAGTGACACTGCGTGATCAATAGTACTAATATCATCTCGGTCACCCTGCGCTATCATGACGGGAACATGAATTTTGGATAAGATCGAGTCAGGGAAGTATTTTGGTTGGTACCACATCGCGTTAAGGCTGTTCATCATTTTCTTCCAATCTCTAATTACCTCTTTTGAGTAGTTCTCAACTGATTGTTGATTTCTTATTGCCCATGCTTCCAGCGATTGCGGTATGACGGTATTGACATCGATACCGGCAGGAAGCGCACCACTTAGTCCATTATTGGCACCCACCGCAATTACCTTTTTGACCTTATCGGGTCTTGATGCGGCGAGTAACAGAGCAGCAATCCCACCATCGCTCCAACCCATAACAGATACACTATCGAGATCCAGTGAATCAATCAAATGCGAAAAATACCCAGTAAGTAGTTCGTAGGTCAGCGTGTCAGGTTGCTCAGATCTTCCCTGCCCAGGACTATCAGGAAGAATCAAACGAAAACTTTTCGACAGCGGCGTAATACATTGATTGAAGTCACGTACGCTTCTATCGATTCCCCCACCGGATAGGATGAGTAGTGGGCTTCCAATACCGTATTCCTCATAATATATTTTCGTACCCGCAATTGTCTTATAAGCGCCACTATGAAGGTGGTAATCAGGGCTGCACGAACCTATCATAAATAGGCACTGAAAAATGAAAGCGTATTTCATTGGATCAAAAAGATAATCAATGGTGTTCAATCAGGACTTGCGTGAAGTAGGTTTAACTTTCAATTAACGCATTGTTTAGGTCGGCTTGAAAGTCCGTTACCTCATGATTTAACCGTTATATTGTTAGGTCTTTGTATAATGTAACTACTTATGAATACACGACATATAAAAAAGTCTTTCTTTCAGCGCCGAGACATTCGACAAAATAACAATGGAAGAATTAAGACTTACGTAGCGCGAGAATGGGCAGCAGTGAGGTAGTTAGGATCATAAGGTTTTTGATTCCTGACAACTGCAAATACTGTCTGTAGTATTTTGTTTTTCAGATTATTTCTGATCAGGCTTTCGTGGTTCCCCTCGGCAGCTTTCCGTGCAGAGTATTGCTTGGTGGGACAGTGATGCAGTAGCAATGTATTCACACCGGCTGAGCCTTTATGCTGCTGCAGCTACTATGTTCAAAAGGAGCCACGCCACCGCAGCATACCAATTGACGGCTGTTAGAAAACAATGCGAAGCATTCTGTAGTCATAATTGTTTTACTTTTAGATAATGAAATTTGAAGCACATTATCCTATACATCCGCAACTCAAAAAATACATTCATTATTATTATTTCGTTAAAACTGATCAGAAGAATCATCATAGCAGCTATTATTCGTTTCCTAATGTAACAGTGCGTGTAAACATTCATAAAAAATGTGACCTGTACAATTGAAGGCGACACTGCCGTCGTTTCAGCTTGTGACAATTCAAACTTTGTAACGGTTGCTAATGGACTAAGAGAGCGTCATTTGAAAGTAAAATGGAATGGCTTAATTGACAAAGTAACAATTGCATTTACGGCAGCTGGCATCAATCATTTTATTTGCAAAAAGTTGAATGAAACATTTGAAGGATATACTAATTCTTTTACAGAATGGGACGGGAACAATTACACAACTTGCCTTGAAGAACTTTATGCTGAACCCGATAATCGGAAACGGATAATAATTCTTGAAATCTTTTTAGTTGGTATTTATCGGCCATTTGAAAAAGGCGGTCTGCTCCAGGAAATCATCAATTTATTACCCGACTTTGTACGAGAGATATCCGTTCCCGAAATTGCCTGCGACATCGTACTTTGATGCTTTAAAAACGTAACCATGAAAAAGATATTTGTCTGCTTCTTTCTTGTGTTGTCAGCAGCTGCTTTGTCTCAATTTAAACAACCGGAAACCATAACAATTGATTCGAAATACTTTAATAGCAAAAGGGAAATCGCCGTATTTTTGCCCGAAGGATATCAAACTTATCCTAACAGGGCCTATAAAGTCGTTTATTTGTTTGATGCGCAGAACAGTACTTTCGTAGATTATCTGGTGGCTACAAGCAACTACTTATCATCTCTTTCAAGCACATTTATTTCGCCTTATATATTAGTGGGAATAAAAAGCGGAAACCGGCAATTTGAATTTCTCCCCAAAAACAAAACAGAACAGCCTTATAAAGACTATTCCCCTAACGTTAAACTGGGCGGTGCCGATACATTTCTTGCTCATTTAGAGAATGAAGTTATACCTGAAATAAACAAAAGATTCAGAACCAATAAATACAATATAGCTATCGGACATTCGCTGGGAGCAACTTTTGCAATCTATAGTCTGATACATGCTCCGAAAACTTTCAATGCGGTTATTGCCATTAGTCCGAATTTATATTATGACAATGAACAGATTCTAAACCAAATCAAAGAGCGCGGCAATTATCTGAAGCTTCAAACCAAATTTCTTTATGTTGCATATTCGAAAAATGGGACACTTGAAAGTCGCTTTTATCCCGCAAGCGAAAAATTTCAATCCTTTTTTAAGAAAAATCCTTTACCTGGCCTTTATTCTAAGGTAGAATTTTTACCAGATACCGATCATTCGGAAACACCGCTTGCAGGGATTTACAGAGGGCTAACAGAATTGAACAAGCAGCTTATTATTGATGAAAACGTTGAAGGATTTTACTCAAAAGCAGATCCACAATTTGTAGAAAGTCTAAAAAGATATTATGCCAGCCAATCAAAAAAATTCGGATTAAAACTGCCAGCGATCGAAGACATCAATCATATTTCTTATAACATGTTTTATTCCGGAAAAACTGACCATGCTATCCAAATTGCTTCATGGGCTGTAGAACTTTATCCTGATGATGTAAATTTATACGATAGCCTAGGTGAGCTATTACAAAATAGTGGGAAGAAAGATGAAGCCAGGAGAATTTATCAGAAAGGGATTGAATTAATGGCATTACAAAAGAATTTGATGGATGCATCATCTTATAACTCCTTAAAGAGCGCATTGGTGGAAAGATTGCATAGTCTTGAAGGCAAATAAACGTAAGCTCGCATTCATTATTCTACAGGTGATTTCTCTTTCCATTTACGAGATAATTGATTAATTTCAATATAAGGCTTTCTAGGCGATGAATTGGTAAGTACACCATTATTCCACGTTATATTTTTGAGAGACACTCAGATTAAAGCTATCCCGGAGCGCCCGCGCAATATCTATAAGTTACAGACTTTCTTAATGAACAGTCTTATAAAAGGGGATCCGAAAATGGAAAGATGAAGATGGAGATTCTCGCGTATTTGAAAACTAGAAATTTGAATTGACTTTTTTATTCTCGAGGTGGCACATACCTTTAGCGCTGAGTTAAAAAACAAATTAATTCAGCCCATCCTATGTGTGTTAGAACTTCTTTACCAGCATTAATTGATGTTGCGTTATTAGAAATCGACAATGTGATTGAGAAGTCCAAATTTTATACTCCATAATCCGAGCCCAAGGTTACTACAAAATCGGTACTAATTCTCTTGAAACAGGAGGTTCACTCCAATCCAAATAAAATCAATACGAGGGTGTTGAGAGCAATGCACGACTTAGGTATGTCGTCTTATAAGGAGTTTGAAAATACTTCCTTGGGGCAAGTTCTAAACAAACTTGTTGCTGCATTATACCATCAAATTCCTCAGTATAAGAGCTTGCAGCCTTTGCGGAAGGACTTTGATAAAGGTGATCCTGTCTAATAGGGAAGCAAGAATCGTTGCTACGCGATGAGAGCAAGACGAACTTACCCATCTTAATTCGTCTTCAATTGACAACGAACTGTCTGAACAGCTAATTCAAATAGGAAAAGAAGATCCCTCTATTGCAGAGTTTGCTGGGAGGGAAAATACGCAATCAAACCAGAGTCGCATTTAAGGGAGTCGTGTATCAGTGATTACAACTATTTCACGGCTGTGGATAGACAATTATTCAAAACTGTTTTGATGTCTTCAATTCCCCAACCGCTGATTGGGAAATTATGCACTTAATTGATCCTATTGCGACATACGGCAATGTTTGATTGGGAATCCCGCTGGCAACGCCAGTTTGTTTTTTTATCCCGAGATGATTGAGTCCTCAAGGCCCTTTCACTGCAAGCATTAAAAAGGAGCGAGAGTTTTTTCGGTTGATGTATACTGCACTGCACAGTGTTGGACGCCGTCTTAATTGCTTACCAATTGTCAATCACCAATTGAGCAAGACAAAGATCCCATAAACTCCTCAATGAAAATAGACGAGTAGAAATTTATTTCTATCGGTATTAGGCAATAATATAATTGTTTTTGGTTGTTAGCAAAATGGTATGGAAGAGTTTGAGTATTTTAGGACATTAATAACTCGAAATAGCCACTTACCCTCATTAATCCGTCCCTGAGTAGTCAAGTTCATTCGTTATTTCAAGAACCTCCCCTTTCACAATAAATCCACACATATAATGGATATATGTGGGTTGAACTAAAGAGTAAAATACCAGAGAAGTATGGAACATAAAATCCTTTATAATTCCCTTTGCACATATTTTTCCTTGTTCAAAGGATATGTGAGAGAGTTTACAATTGAGGGTAGTAAAGTGCTCGGTGTTGTCAAATGGGATGGTGAACGCGATAAGCAACCGTTTAGCTGGCAGCCTGTACCCGACGAATCTGTGTTGTTAATAATTCAACGTTTATCGCAATACTTGATTGACAATAATTTATTGCATGGAGATAGAATAGTTATTTCTAAAATGGAATTACAAGATAGGCTATCGGCGTTAGGATGGGGCCCAGATGAGGCAGTCAAAAATATCGAGTATTTGACTTCTATGCGAGTTCATATGGTAGATGAAGGAGAAGAAACAGATTTTTTCTTCGTTCATTTCTAATGATAGCAAAATTCAGAGAAGTATTTTCAAAAATTTAAAGTTGTCATCTATTGATTACAACTATCTCTCACTCCATGTGGATACACAATTATTCACAATCGGTTTGATGTCTTCAATTTCCCAATTACTGGTTGGGAAGTTATGCACTGACTTTTAATCTGCAATTCCCGGAAAGAAATGCCTGGTTTTCACCGTAGCTTTAGAGTAGGTGGGTTTTTTATTGGCAGGCTTCAACCGCGGCATCAACGCTTCAAATTCATAATTCCCTTTCTTCAGCTTCTCACGCGAGACGTGCATATGGTACAAAAGAGGATGCCAAATTATTAAATGCTTTTCTCGACACATTGCAGCTCATGTGCCCGAAAGAGGGTAAAAAGATGTACGTCCAGTCAAGAAGAGAGCAGACTATTAAAACTTTTTTATGATTGCAAATAATTTGATCTGGTTAATGGAATGCGGAACAATGCAATGGTGATTGGGAGCATTCTTATGGAATAAAAATGGAGACGGTAGATAATGCAGGGTGGTCTATTACAATAGACATCGAAGGCACAAATCATAATCAAATAATTGAGAAAACCTGGCAAATAATAGAAGTTGAAGATATAATTGATACAGCTACAAGGTTGAAGATGGTAAATTTGAGGCATCGGGCGATCCTTCCAAGCTGGACTTTTAATTCAATTGTTCAGAGATTGTTGTTCAGCGAACTTAAAAGACAAGTAAAATATCAGAGCCTGGCATCGCCGGGCTAACTGTTTTAAAAAGTGTACGATTGTTTAGTTTTTAGATTGCCTCAAGCTTGATCTCACTTCGTAGCAACGAGGTTTTCTAACATTTTATCAATGAGTCAGCAGAACGTAAGTTTGTTCGGTAGACCATTTTCTCAATTCAGTGATTAGTAAGGTATTAGTTTGAATTTGCAGGTGATACAGCTTTTTGGACTTGTTAAGGACGGGAGTATCAATTTTCAGAGCGGCGGCTGCTTTGGGTGGGGCGTCTTCAGTTTACGTTGGCTGCTGATCGAAACTCAGAATTCAAAACTCAAAGCCGATTTGCATTTTATTTTTGACTTGATGTCATCAAAGCAAAATGAATAAAGGTATTACAGGCCAGTCTACAAAACATTTGAGATTAAAGGAACAACAAGTCAATGCGTAGTACCCACAAATCCACATTGGAAAACATAAAATATATGAAATATAATTATCGCTATTTAGATGTCAAATACAGTCTGATGAGTGCTTTTATGATTAAAGCCAGCAAAGATATTTTGGATGTCAGTTATAGTATCACGGAAAGCCTAATAGATATCCAGGTTATATTATTGAATGGAGCAATCATTTCTGACGACGTTCAAAATAAAATTAATAGTAGCTTGTCAGATTTTGAAATACGAATGCACACTATCTATATTTCAAAAGAAAAATTTAATGAAAATAAAGGCGAATGGAAGCCCAAATACTATGATTGGTTAGAAGATTTGTTATTTTCTAAAGCCGAAGTATTATGAGTAAAAATATAAATGAGTTAAGGTACCAGGCCTGCAATCTTTGTGACGCATTACGTCGTAATATCAATGATAATTTTGAAAGTGTATCATTTGAAATTTTCGACAATGGCGATGTACAAGCGAAAGTCGTATTAGAGGAAAGAACGGAAAATGAAGAAGCTTATATTGACGATATGATTGCTGAGTTTGCAGCTTTGCAAGAAACAAATTGTGTCAGGGCCGCTCATATTGAAGTTGGGAAAAATATGCCTCCTTTAAAGAATGTAGTCTATCAAAAACAATAACCATAACATATCAATCTTTTATCATTACTGTAGTGGGCTTTTATTTTCTATTGAAGGTAGAAGAATCAAGAATTTGAACGTTTAAGACGCAAATGAAATTGTGGGTTTTATTGTGATAAAAAAAATTATTTTTACAATGTCAAACACTCAGAAAGTATGGAGCGATCCCTGATTCTGAAAATCAACGACCATAGAGTGAACTTTAGGCAATACCTTTTTTATGATTATCAATGACGCGACGCAATAACGTGTACCATAGTAAGATTTTTGTGTATATGCTGGGACCATTCTTGGCGTTGTCTGTGTCTTGTCAGAATGTGGACAACTCGATGCAGGTTATACCGAAGCACTTTTATCAAAAGGTGCCATTTACGTTGACTAAACACGGAATGAGATTAAGAATAAACACCGGCAAGCATAGCTCAAATTTGAATGCTTACTTTGACAATTTGTCTCCATCTTTTTT
>Ga0193742_1002610_pt1 | contig 10316 bp, 9 predicted proteins | sample L2c1metaG_FD_165511 | JGI IMG/M metagenome (GOLD analysis project Ga0193742, IMG submission 165511) | Soil microbial communities from a riparian zone of the East river system, Colorado, United States - L2c1 | ecosystem: Environmental > Terrestrial > Soil > Riparian zone | place: USA: East River... | reverse complement strand
CGTCGCTGCGTCGGGGGATCGGGTACGGGCACCGACGACAGCAGCGCCTCGGTGTAGGGGTGGATCGGGTGGTCGTACACCCGATCGGCGGGGGCGAGCTCGACGAGCTTGCCGGCGTAGAGGATGGCGATGCGGTGCGAGATGTGCCGCACCACCGACAGGTCGTGGGCGATGAACAGGTAGCTGAGGCCCAGCTCGGCCTGCAGGTCCTGCAGCAGGTTGACGACCTGGGCGCGCACCGACACGTCGAGTGCCGACACCGGCTCGTCGGCGACGATGAAGTCGGGCTGGAGGGCCAGCGCCCGGGCGATGCCGATGCGCTGGCGCTGGCCGCCGGAGAAGGCGTGGGGGCGGCGGTCGACGGTGTCGGCGGGGAGGCCGCAGCGGTCGAGCAGCTCGACCACCTGGTCCTTCGCCGCCGCGGCGTTGCGGGCCAGGCCGTGGACGACCAGCGGCTCCGCGACCAGCTCCAGCACCGACATGCGGGGGTTGAGGCTGGCGTAGGGGTCCTGGAACACGATCTGCATCCGCCGTCGCAGTCGGCGCAGCTCCTCGCCCTTCACGTGGGTGATGTCCCGGCCGTCGAAGCGGATGGTGCCGGCGGTCGGGGCGATGCGGCGCAGGACGGCCCGCCCGATGGTGGTCTTCCCCGACCCCGACTCGCCCACGAGCCCCAGCGTCTCACCTCGGCCGACGGTCAGCGACACGTCGTCCACGGCGTGGACCTCGAGCTTCGTGCGACCCCAGAACCCGGTGCGCCCGACGGGGAAGCGGATGGTCAGCCCGTCGATCTCGACGAGCGTGTCGGCCCCGGCCGACGAGGCGGTTGTCGGACCGGGGCCGGACACGATCTGGGGGGAGGGCTGAGGTGTCGACTCAGACATGGGCGGCGAAGGGGCTCCAGCAGGCAACCTCTCGTCCCTCCTCGTGCGCTTCGAGCGGCGGCATGTCGTGCGTGCAGGTGTCGTGGGCCAGCGGGCAGCGGGCCGCGAACGGGCAGCCGTCGGGCGGCCGGACCAGGTCGGGCGGGGCGCCGTCGATCGACACCAGCCGCTCGGTCACCTCGTCGACCCGCGGCGTCGACTGCAGCAGCCCGACCGTGTAGGGGTGGCCCGGCTCGGCGAACAGCGCGTCGACGGCGCCCACCTCCATCAGCCGCCCGGCGTACATGACGGCGACGCGGTCGCACAGTCCGGCGACCACGCCGAGGTCGTGGGTGATGAGCAGCACGGCCAGGCCCAGGCGGTCCTGCAGGTCGGCGACCAGGTCGAGGATCTGCGCCTGGATGGTGACGTCGAGCGCCGTCGTGGGCTCGTCGGCCACCAGCAGCTGGGGCTCGCAGGCCAGCGCCATGGCGATCAGCACCCGCTGGCGCATCCCGCCCGACATCTCGTGCGGGTGCTGCCCCGCCCGCTGCGACGGGTTGGCGATGCCGACCAGGTCGAGCAGCTCGACGGCTCGCTCCCGGGCGGCCTTGCGGGATAGCTTGAGGTGCCGGCGCAGCACCTCGGCGATCTGCGCCCCCACCGAGAACAGCGGGTTCAGCGAGGTCATCGGGTCCTGGAAGACCATGGCGATCTCCCGGCCCCGCACCCGGTCGAGCGTCGCGGCGGCGTCGTGCACCAGCGACTCGCCCTTCCAGCGGACGTCGCCGGCGGTGATCCGGCCCGGCAGCTCGATCAGCCCGAGCAGGGCCTGGGCGGTCACGCTCTTACCCGACCCGGACTCGCCGACGAGGCCCAGCGTCTCGCCCGCGGCGATCGAGAACGACACGTCGTTGACCGCCCGCACCTGCCCCCGCCGGGTGAAGAACTGCACCTCCAGCCCGTCGACCTCCAGCAGGGTCTCTCCCGTGCCCGGGCTTGCGTCTGCGAGGCTCATGTCAGACCCCCGTCCCCGCGCCCTCGGCCCCCGCCGTGGCGGTGGCGGCGAACTTCTTCTCGCGCTCCTGGGGGTCGAGCGCCACCCGCAGCCAACTCGACAGCAGGTTGACCGCCAGCACGGTGAGGCTCAGCAGGATGCCGGGGTAGACGATCAGCCACTGGTTGCCGAACAGCTCGTGGTCGCCGGCCCGGGCGATGTCGAGGCCCCAGGTCACCGTCGGGTGCTGCACGCCCAGGCCGAGGAACGACAGGGCGGCCTCGGCCAGGATGATCCGGGCGAACTCCAGCACCGCCAGCGTGGCCAGCGGCGAGGTGAGGTTGGGGAGGATGTGGGTCAGCACCACCCGCCGGGGCTTGCAGCCGACCATCTCGGCGGCCTCGACGAAGGGCCTCTCCTTCACGGTGAGCGCCACGCCCCGGGTCATGCGGGCGTAGACCATCCAGCCGTTGATGGCCAGGATGACGGTGACCGACAGCACGCTGCCACCGACCAGGGCGATCAGCAGCATCGCCAGCAGTAGCCCGGGGAACGACACCTGCACGTCGACCCAGCCCATCAGCCAGCGGTCGACGCGGCCGCCCTTGTAGCCGGAGATCAGGCCGATCAGGATCCCGAACGACCCGGCGACCGCGACGACGGCGACCCCGATGAACAGCGAGGTGCGGGCGCCGTAGAGCAGGCGCGACAGCACGTCGTAGCCCTGCCAGTCAGTGCCGAGCGGGTGCGACCACTCGCCGCCGTGCCACACCGGTGACTGGAGGGCGTTCGACAGGTCGCCGCCGTTGGGGTCCTCGGGCGCCAGCCACGGGGCGAAGATCGCCGCCAGCGCCAGCAGCACCAGGAACACCAGGCTGACCATGCCGAGCTTGTCGCGGGCGAGGTCGCCCAGCAGCCCCCGCGGCGTCGACGCCCCCGACAGCTCGAACGGCCGCCCGAACAGGGCGTCCTCCGCCTCGGTGGCCTCGTCCTCCTCGTGCTGCGACGCCGTGTGCTCGTCGGTGGCGCTCACGAGAGCTTCACCCGTGGGTCGATCAGCTTGTAGCTGACGTCGATGAGCAGGCTGATGACCACCACCATCACGGCGACCACGAAGACGATGGCCTGGATCAGGAAGAAGTCGTTGTTCTGGATGGCCTGCACGGCCATGAACCCCAGTCCGTTCCAGTTGAAGACGGTCTCGACCACCACCGTGTAACCGGCGAACGCCCGGATGACCTCCCAGCCGAACAGCGTCACGAACGGGATCGCGGCGTTGCGCAGGGCATGGACGGCGACGACCCGGGTCTGGCTCAGCCCCTTCGCCTTGGCGACCTTCACGTACTGGGTGTTGAGCTCGTCGATCATCGCCGAGCGCACGACCATCGCCAGCCGCCCGATGGCGGGCAGCGCCAGGCAGATGGCGGGGAGCACCAGGTTCTTCGTCCACGGGCCAGGGCCCGACTCGAACCACTGCAACCGCACCGTGAACAGGATCAGCAGCACGAACCCCACGAAGAACTGCGGCACCGACAGGCCCACCAGGCTGAGCGTGGTGAGGGTCCGGTCGGCCACGCTGCCCGGTCTTCGGGCGGCGAACACCCCCAGCGGCACCGCGCACACCACCGCCACCACCATCCCGAGCGCCACCAGCTGGAACGTCCGGGGCAGGTAGTCGAACACCACCTCGAGCGCCGGTGTGTTGCGCACGTAGGTCGAGTCGCCCAGGTCAAGTCGCCCCAGGTCGCCGACGAAGTCGACGAACTGCTCCGGGATCGGCCGGTCGAAGCCGAGCTCGGCCCGGCGGGCATCGCGCTGCTCCACGGTGGCCGAGAGCGGCAGCATGAACTTCACGGGGTCGCCCACCATGCGGGTCACGACGAACACGAACACCGTGACCCCGGCGATGACGATGAGGCCCTGTCCGAGCCTCCTGGCGATGTAGCGCCCCATGTCGTTCCCCCTCTGCCGCTCTCGGCCGCCTGTCGGTCACCGGGTCAACCGGTGACCGACATCTCCTTCACGAGGAGCTTGGCGTCGACCCGAGGCGCCCATTCGAGCTGCTCGGACAGGCCGTAGAGGTCCTCGTTGTTGACCAGCCAGACGAAGTACGCCTGGTCGTAGGCCAGCGAGACCGCCTCGTTGTAGATGGGCACCCGGGCGTCGGCGTCGAGCTCGGACCGGGCCTGGTCGATGAGCGTGGCGAGCTCCTCGTCGCTGTTCGACGATCCGACGCCGCCGGCCTGGTAGAAGGTCGACAGCTGGCGGTCGGCGTCGAGCAGGTCGTTCGAGCTCGACACGAAGATGGCGTCGGCCCGGCTCTCCCGGTCGAAGAGCACGTCGAGGTACTCGTCGAAGCCGGGGGTCTGCAGGTCGACCGTGAGGCCGGCCTCGGTCCAGTAGCTGGCGACGGCTTCGACCAGCTCCCGGTCGTTGAGCCAGCGGCCCGACGACTCGCCCACCAGCGTGATGGTCTCGCCGGCGACGCCGGCGTCCTCGATGAGCGACTTGGCCTCGTCGGGGTCGTAGGCGTAGGGCTCGAGGTCCTCGTCGAAGCCGACGATCGACGAGCTGAGCAGCTGGCCGGGGTCGACCTCGGCGTGGCCGCCGTAGACCTGCTCGACGATGGCCTCCTTGTCGACCGCCAGGTTGAGCGCCGTGCGGACGTTCGGGTCGGCGGTCACGCCGGCGTCGGCGTTGAGGATGACGATTGGGTGCTCCTGGCCCTGGACCTGGGCGAACGCGGGCGCCTGCTCGACGTCGTGGGGAGCGAGGTTGGTGATGAGGTCGTACTGACCCGACTTGAGCCCGGCGAGCCGAGTGCCGGCCTCGGTGACGAACTCGTAGTTCACCGTGTCGACCTCGGGGGCGTCGCCCCAGTAGTCGGCGTTGGCCTCGAGCGTGAGCGCCGAGCCCGGCTCGTAGGAGTCGAACGTGTAGGGACCGGTGCCCACCGGCTCGTCGCTGAGGTCCTCGACCTCGGCGGCGGTGGTCGGGATCATCTTCAGCCAGTACATGCGGGCCGGCAGCACGCCGTCGGGCTCAGCGGTGGTGATCTGCACCGTCGTGTCGTCCACCTTGGTCGCACCGGTGAGCGAGCTGAAGAAGCCGTCGAGGTCGGTCTGGGCGTCGGCCACCAGTCCGACGATCCGCTCGACGGAGGCGACGACCGAGTCGGCGTCGAACGCCGAGTCGTCGTGGAAGGTGACGCCCTCCTGGAGCGTGAACTCCCAGGTGGTGTCGTCGACCTGGGTGGGCAGCTCGGTGGCGAGGCCGGGTTGCAGCTCGCCCTCGGGGCTGCGGGTGAGCAGGGTCTCGTAGATGTTGTCGTTGATGGCCCGCTCGCCACCGTCGTCCACGAGGTAGGGGTCGAGGGAAGTGGGCTCGGAGCCGAGCGCGATGGTGATCTCGGCAGCGTCGCCGCTCGAGTCCCCGCCGTCTCCGCTGCCGCCCGAGTCGTCGTCGTCTCCGCAGCCGGCGGCCAAGATGCCACCGATGACGAGGACGGCGGCGAGGCGCTGTCGATTCCTCACGTTGCGTCTCTCCTACTGTGAGTCTCCCGGTCACCGATGACCGGGATGTTCTCGGTATACAATCGACAACAGACGGAGTCAACCTCTATGACCCGTCTGAACGCAACGTTCACGCAAGGGAAACAACGGATGGTCGACGCCCACGCCCGTGCCCGCCCCATAGGTCAGATCCACCAACCGCTGCGCGAGGCGGTGCAGGACGCGATCCGCGCCGCCATCGTCGACGGGCGCTATCCCCAGGGAGAGCGCCTGCTGGAGGACCAGCTCGCCCACGAGCTGGACGTCTCCCGCAACCCCGTGCGCGAGGCGCTGCAGGCGCTCGCCACCGAGGGCTTCGTGGTGATCGAACCCCGCCGGGGCGCACGGGTGGCATCGGTGTCGCCCGAGCGCGCCGGCGAGCTGTTCGAGGTGCGCGAGGTGCTGGAGGGCCTTGCCGCCCGGTTGGCCGCCTCCCGGCGGACGCCCGAGCAGCTGGCGGTGCTGGAGGACATCGTCGCCGAGGGCTCACGCCTCGTCGACGCCGGGCGCCTCGGCGAGCTGCCCGAGCTCAACACCCGGTTCCACGCCGCGCTGCAGGCCGCCGCCGCCAACGGGATGCTCACCGACGTGCTGGGCCGCCTCGGCCCCATCGTCACGTGGGTCTACGCCCACCGCATCGCCGAGCGCTCGACCTACTCGTGGACCGAGCACGCCGCCATCGTCGAAGCGATCGCCGCCGGCGACGCCGACCTGGCCCACCGGCGGGCCTGCACCCACATCGCCGCCGCCCGCGCCGCCTACCTCACCGGCTGAGGTGCCCCGACGAAATTGCGTGGGAGGTGGCCCCAGGACGACCACCTGCCACGCAATATCGGGTCTCAGGCGCCGACGATGAGCCGGGCGTCGCGGTCGGCGAGGGCGCGGAGGACGGCGTAGGGGGTGACGGCGCTGGTGCGGGGGTTGGCCGACGGGGTGTTCTCGACGGTCAGCTCGTAACGGCCGGCGTCGGCCTCGACCTCGATGCGGTGCCGGACCCGGGCGGCCTCGGCCTCGGCGACGATGTCGACGTGGGTGGCGTCGAAGCCGGTCGTCGCCAGGGCCAGTGTGGCGGCCACGTTGGACGAGTCGGGGAAGCGCCGGACGGCGTCGCGGGCGGAGCCGGAGAACACGGTGTGGGGGTGGCGGGAGCGGAGGAGCTGTGCCCGCTCGTCGTCGGACATCCACGGTCGCTCCAGCGCCTGGGGACGCTTCACCGTGGTCAGCCGCACCGAGTGGACCGGGCCCATCAGCGCGGCGGCCCGCAGCAGGTCCAGCCCGCCGATCGCCCCGGACGACAGCAGCACCCGCCCCCGGCCCTCGTGGGTGTCGCAGAGGTGGGCGCGCAGCCGGTCGTCCACCAGGGCGCCGACGCTCACCACCAGCAGGTCGACCCCGGCGTCGACCACCGCCGGCCCGTGGTCGGCCAGCGCCTGGGCGCCGGCGGCCTCGACCACGACGTCGCTGCGGTCGACCAGCTCGCCGATCGACGCCACCAGCAGGTCGAGCCCGGCCGCGACCACCGTGGGCCCGGAGCGTCGCAGCACCCCGGCGAGGCGGCAGCCAGGCACCTCGCCCCGCGCGAGCGCCTCGGCCACGACCGAGCCGATGGCCCCCGCGCCGATCACACCCACCGCGGCCGTCATGGGTCGGGCGCCCCTCGGGCCCGCCGGACCAGGTCGACCTGGAGGCGGGCCAGGAAGCCGAGCAGGGGATGGACGCCGAGGTCGCGGAGAGCCGGCTCGTCGAGGCCGACGAGGGCGAGGCGTTCGGCGTCGCTCAGCGGGTAGCGGTCGACGAACCCGGCGGGGTCGTCGAGGAACGCGTCGGTGGCGGCGGGCTCGGAGCGGAGGGCGTACAGGGCCTCGTAGAGCGGCAGCCGGGCCGGGTCGGGCATGGGGTAGTGCAGCGGCTCGGCGCCCGAGTCGCCGTCGCGGTCGCCATCGCCGTCGCCCTTCGTCCACGCCGCGATGGCGTAGGTGTGGTGCCACGACGGCTCCACGGCCACCTCGTCGGGGACGACCTCGCCGACGGCGCCCGCCAGGATCAGCCACGAGCGGGCCTCGACGTTGCCGGTGCGGTCGAGGGCGTCGTCGTCGAGCGCCAGGAGGGCACGGAGGTTGCCGGCGGCGATGCGCTCGACCAGGGCCCGGTCGCCGGCGACGTCGGGCTCGGAGTAGCGGTCGGTGCCGGGGTAGTGCGACAGACCGCCGCTGGCGACGACGACGGCCCGCACGTCGAGCTCCTCCAGCGCCCGGCGCAGCGCGACCCCGAAGGCGTAGCAGCGGTCGCCGCTGGGCTGCGGCGGCAGGTAGCTGTTCACGAAGATCGGCAGCACCGCCGTCTCGGGCCCGAAGCCGCAGAAGGTGAGCGGGATGCCGAACTCGTAGCCGATCGTGGCGTTCATCGAGTAGGCCGGGTCGAACCCCTGGCCCTGCAGCGAGCGCAGCACGGCGGCCGCGGTGCCCGACGGGACGGGCCAGGCGAAGTCACGGCCGGCGAAGGTGCCCTTGGCCTCGGGCCCGCACAGCACGGTGAACGAGGGGACGCAGTGGAGGGCGAAGTTGTCGAGGTGGTCGTTGGCGACGACCACCACCAGGTCGGGGCCCAGCGCCCGCAGCCGTTCGCCGACGCCGGCCATGCAGTCGTGCACCCGCTGCACCTGGGCGTGGTCCTCGGTGTCGGGCAGGGTGAAGAACTGGGGTGCGTGCGGCACCGCCGCCGCCCCCACGACACCCCCTCGGCGGCTCACGCCCGCCCCCCGATCGTGACGGCGGTACCGGCGTCGGCGGTGATGGTGCCCAGGTCGGCGGCGGCCCGGGTGATGGCCCGGACGATGTTGACGTAGCCGGTGCAGCGACACAGGTTCCCGCCCAGCTCGTGACGGATGTCGTCGGGCGTGGCGTCGGGGCGGCGGGTGACGACGTCGACCGCCGTCATCAACATCCCGGAGGTGCAGAAGCCGCACTGGAGGCCGTGCTCGGCGGCGAACGCCTCCCGGACGGCATCGGCCACGGGACCGGCGAGGCCCTCGACGGTCACGACGTCGCTCCCGTCGCAGGCGGCGGCGAGAGTGATGCACGACCGCACCGGCCGGTCGTCGACCAGCACCGTGCAGGCCCCGCAGACCCCGTGCTCGCAGCCGAGGTGGGTGCCGGTGAGGTGCAGCCGCTCCCGCAGGGCGTCGGCCAGCGACAGCCGACCGGGCACCTGCAGCTCGTGCACAGCGCCGTTCACCCTCACCCGCAAGGCGGTGCCGGGATCAGGAGCTGTGTCGTCGTCGGTCATGCAGCCTCCCTCTGGCGGGCCTGGTCGAGGGCGCGGGCGATGGTCACCCCGTGGAGGTGGCGCTCGTACGCGTCACCGTCGGGCAGTGCGGCGAGGTCGTCGGGGTCGACCCGTAGCGGCACCGATGCCGCCGCCCCCAGCCACACCTCGGCCCGGCCGTCGGCGGCGACGATCGCCACCGCCAGCGACTCCGCGAACTCGCCCGGTTTGCGGGCGGACTTGGCGAACCCCCAGCGCGACCCCGGCGCCAGGCGCGGCACGTCGACGGCGACCACGGCCTCGTCGTCGTCGAGGGCGTTGGTGAAGAAGCCCTGCACGAACTCGGTGGCCGGCACGACGCGCTCGCCCCGCTCGGCCGATCGCACGACGACCCCGGCTCCGAGGGCGGCCATCACCACCGGCCACTCCGCCGAGCTGTCGGCGTGGGCCAGGCTGCCGCCGAGCGTCCCCCGGTTGCGGATCGCCCGGTAGCCGATGCCCCCGGCGACCGCCCGCAGCAGGCCGTCGGCGGCGTCGGGCACCAGCGCGTCCTCGAACCACGAGTGCACGACGCCGGCCCCGTACCGGATCCGGTCGGGCGCCTCGGTCACGTCGGCCAGCTCCGCCACCCGCCCGATGTCGACGACCACGGCCGGCTGCGCCAACCGCATGTTCAGCAGCGGCACCAGGCTCTGCCCGCCCGACATCAGCTTCGCGTCGTCGCCGTGCTCCGCCAGCAACGCCAGGGCCTCGTCGGTCGACTCCGCCCGCCGGTATGTGAACGGCGCCGGCTTCACGCCGCCCCCTCGATGGCTTCCCACACCCGGCGGGGGGTGAGAGGGGTCTGGGTGATGGAGACGCCGAGGGTGTGGAGGGCGTCGGTGACGGCGTTGGCGATGGCGGCGGGTGGGGCGATGGCGCCGCCCTCGCCCATCCCCTTCATGCCGAGCACCGTGAACGGCGACAGGGTCTCGAGGTGGGCGATCTTGATGTCGGGGATCTCCGTGGCCCCCGGCAGCAGGTAGTCCATGAAGGTGGTGGCCTGGGGCTGGCCCTCGTCGTCGAAGGTCGACTCCTCCAGCAGCGCCGTGCCGATGCCCTGGGCGACGCCGCCGTGGATCTGCCCGTCGACGATCATCGGGTTCACCACCCGCCCGCAGTCCTCGGCGACGGCGTAGTCGAGCAGCGCCACCTGCCCGGTGTCGAGGTCGACCTCCACCACGGCGGCGTGGGTCGACGAGGCGAACGTGCCCGTCTCGACCGACGGCCGGTAGCGGTCGGTCACCTCCAGGCACGGGTCGATCTCGCGGGGCAGCCGCTCCATGTGGAGGTAGGCGGCGTCGGCGACCTCGGCCAGCGACACCTCGCCGGCCGGCCCCCGCACGGCGCCGTCGACCAGCGCCAGTTCGTCGGCCGGGCAGCCCAGCAGGTGGGCGGCGATCGCCACGACCTTGGCGGCCAGCTGCTCGCAGGCCCGGTAGGTGGCCCCGCCGGCCATCACCATCGACCGGGAGGCGAACGTGCCCATCCCGTAGGGCGCGGTCTCGGTGTCGCCGTGCAGGACATGGACGGTGGCGGGGTCGATGCCCAGCACCTCGCTCGCCACCTGGGCCAGCGTGGTCTCCAACCCCTCACCGTGAA
>Ga0193742_1002608_pt1 | contig 10317 bp, 9 predicted proteins | sample L2c1metaG_FD_165511 | JGI IMG/M metagenome (GOLD analysis project Ga0193742, IMG submission 165511) | Soil microbial communities from a riparian zone of the East river system, Colorado, United States - L2c1 | ecosystem: Environmental > Terrestrial > Soil > Riparian zone | place: USA: East River... | reverse complement strand
ACACGGTATGGACCGTACTCAGCACCTCGCATAGTGGTAAGGAGGTGAATCTCCACATCCCGGACACCACCTTACAGCGTTTCCGCGTGATGATTTCAGACCTCCGGTTTCTGGATAGTCCGTCCGCACCGAAACCCAAAGAACCGCCTAAACCAGAGATTGATAAGGAAGACGTCCGCGAACACTTGGTATCTTCCCAACACAGCAGCATGCACCATTTCGAGGGAGACATAGCCCTGCTGAAAAAGTACTTGAAGAGCAAGGGCCTTCCTTCCTCCACAGCGAACGAACTGGACGAACTGCGTATGGACATCGAGGACAGATGGGGTGGCGCTATTGAATCAATCATGGACAAGCTGGGGTGATAGGATCATGCAGCCCTCCGGAGTGGTGGGCTGTTGGGACTGGAGAACTTATGGGATTTATTAAAATCGGAAATGCTTTCGTTAATATCGTCAATATTGCGGCTATCTTCCCCGTAGATTTCAATGATGAACATGGTTGCTTGGTTCTCTTGAACAACGGTAGAGAGATTTCCGATTCGCGAAAGACACCCGAGTCCCTCTATGAGGAAATCGGTGGGATTCTGAACCAGTAGCCTATGTATGGGCGCTACTACCGTAAATCCGACAAGCAGAAGGCTGAGGCGTGGGACGATTCCTTGATCCGGCCCGCTTGTGTCGTGCGCACACATCCTCACACCAAATTTCCAGCCGGTGTGACTACGCCGGAGTAGCGGCTGTCGCTGCCTTTGATTGCGTAGACTTTTTCACGACGCGGGCTTTCTTCACTTGAGCAGTCTTCCGATTGGCCGCCTTCGCCGTCACCGCCTTCTTAGCGGGTATTGAAGCAGCTTTGTGTGCAGCTTTTTTACCACTCTCTTGGATTTTGCCCAGCGAGCCTTTTGTGCTGCGGCGATCTTTGCACGTCGTTCTGCACTCACGATCTGCGAACACCCTCGGTCGATTTTACTCTGCGCGTAATGCCTCCATCGTGTCCACCTGCGCGGCTCGCAGAGCAGGCACACTTGCCGATATCGCCGCAATCGCAAGCAACACCACGCCAGCCAGCGCCAGCGTCATCGGATCCAGAGACTTCACCCCATACAGATACGACCGCAGCGCATGTCCCGCTCCCCACGCCGCTGCTACGCCAGGCAGCAGCCCCAGCGCCACCATCTCTCCCGCCTGCTGCATCACCAGGCCCGCCGCCCGCGCCCGCGTCGACCCCAGAGCGATGCGTATCCCGATCTCTCTCCTGCGCCGCGCCACCGAATACGCCAGCACGCCGTAGATACCCACCGCCGAAAGAATCAGTGCCGCAATCCCGAATCCGCCCACCAGCCGCATCGCCAGCCTTCGCTGGCCCAGCGACTTCTCAATCCCCTCCTGCATGGGCTTCAGACTCATCTCCGCCATTCCCGGAGCCTCCCTACGCAGCACCGCGCGAATCTCCGCCGCCAGCGCGTCCTGCGAAAGATTCGAACGCACTGCATACTGCGCCGCCATGTTGAACAGCTGTTCGAAGAGCGATCCCTTCGGCAGCTGGAGATTGTTCACATACACCATCGGCTGGTACGGTGCGCCCAGGTTTCCTCCCTGCACCTCGTTCTCCACCACGCCCACCACCGTCATCGCCATCACAATCGGTAGATCGGCGTCCGTCTCTCCCTCCCCGCGATGAAAGTGCAGCTGCGTGCCCATGGCCTCACGTTCCGCAAGATACTTCTTCACGAACGCCTCGTTCACCAGCACCACCACTCCCCCTGCGCTTTCGTCGCTTTGCACGAAGCCTCGGCCCTGCAACAGGCCTATGCCGCTCGTCTTCACAAAGTTTGTGCTCACTAGGCTGTAGAACGCTTCGTCGTCCTTGTGAAACGGCCTTCCCTCCACTTCTGTCGTACCCTCCAGCGTCATGTTGTAGGTCGAGAAAGGAATCGAAGTCTGCATCGTCACCGACTCAATCCCGGGCAGCGCCTCGAAGCGATGCAGCAGCTCCATCTCCACCTGGCGCGAGCGCTCCGGCGACTGCGTCCGGTCCGCCGGCATCAGGATCAGCGTCGTCACGCCGTGCGGATCGAAACCCAGCCGCACATTTTCAAGCGACTGCAGGGTCCGTACAAACAAGCCGCCCACCACCAGCAGCACACACGTCAACGCAACCTGCAACGCCACCAGCAGCCCTGGAAGCCGCGACCGCCGCGTTATATTCTTCGCGCTGAACTGCGCATGAATACCGCGATAGATGGAAAGCATCGGAGCCAGCGTCGCCAGCACCCCCACCAGTACCGCCAGCGTCGCCGTCGCTATCAGCACCGTCGGCCTTACCGCCAGCTCATCGAAGCGCGCAAAGTCTCCGCCATAGGTGCGACGCACCATGCCCACCACCGCATACGCGATCCCCGCGCCCAGCACCGCGCCTGCCAGCGACACCAGCACGCTCTCCGTCACCATCTGCTGCAGCAACCGCCCGAAGCTCGCACCCAGCGCCGACCGCACCGACATCTCTGCCATGCGATTCGCCGCACGGCCTATCTGCAGATTCGCCGCATTCGCACACGCAATCAGCAGCAGCACACCTACGCCGCCCAGCAGCGCCAGCAGCGGCCTCTCCATATCGCCCACCACCAGCTTCAGGTACGAGCGAAGCGCCACATGACGCTGCTTCTCGCCGTACTTCCGCGGCGCATGCGCAAACACGCTCTCCGCATCGGCCAGCGCCTGCTGTTTCGTCACCCCAGGCTTCAGGCGCGCAATCGTTGACGCGCTCTCGATCCCGAACTCATCCTCGCCCTTGGCATTCAGCACAACGGGTAGGTAGACAATCACCTCGCCCGTGCCCGGAGCCACGCGCGCTCCCGAAGGCAGTACGCCGATCACCGTTCGCAGTTTTCCCGCCACGTAGATCGTCGAGCCCACTGCGCGCGCGTCCCCGTGCATGCGCTCACGCCAGAACCCCTCGCTCACAACCGCAACCTGTCCGTCGGTGTCCTTCGGCGTCACCAGACGACCCAGCTTAGCCTCCAGCCCCATCACGCTCAAAAGGTCCGGCGTCACCTCCACGATCGGCGTCACCCGCATGTCATCGTCCGTGCGCACAGGATGCACCATCGTGTTGTAGCCGGCCACACCGGCAAAGCCCCGGACATTCCGCCGCAGCGTATCGATCGTCGGATAAGCGAGCGCATGCGCTGAGGCCGTCATCCCGCTCGCGTCATCCTGCGAATATACCTGCACCAGCTGCGCCGCCTCCGGCAGGGCCACCGGCCGCAGCAGGATCGACTCGACGATCGCCACCATCGTCGTCACGCATCCCAGCCCCAGCGCCAGCGTACATACCAGCGCAGCCGTGTACGCCGGGGCTCCCCGCAGGCTTCGCACAGCATAACGAACGTCCTGCACCAACCGCTCCAGCCACACCCAGCCCCAAACGTCCTGCGCGTCTTCGACAGCAGCCAGCGTATTGCCGAATCTCTTGCGCGCCGCACGCCGCGCCTCATCGGCACTCATCCCCGCAAGGATGTTCTCGGCGGTCTCCATCTGGACGTGTTCCTCGAACTCCTGCAGCAGCCTCTCCCTGCGACGACCCCATCCAAACATCGCTTCGCCCCTCTCTCGCTACGATTGCTCTTCTGCTACAGGTGTAAGCACGCGTGCAATCGCGCTCGTCAGCCTCTCCCACTTCGACGACTCCGCCGACAGCTGCTTCCGCCCCTTCGCCGTCAGCCGGTAGAACCGCGCCTTGCGGTTGTTCTCCGACACGCCATCCTCCGCCACGATCAGCCCCGACTTCAGCAGCCGCTGTAGCGCCGGGTACAGCGACCCATGCCCCACCTGCAGCACCTCGTCCGACCGCCGCTCGATCGTGCGCGCAATCGCATGCCCATGCGTCTTGCCAAAGGCAAGCGTCTGCAGAATCAGCAGGTCCAGCGTCCCCTGCACCAACTCAAGCGGTGTTTGCTTCTCTCTAGTAGTCATTCGACCAAAGACTAGGCACACTCAGGTCGAATGTCAAGGGGAGGCCTATTAATCCTCCGGAACGATCAACAGTATTGCCTCCGGAACAATTCAGTCAGCTATGACAGGCAATCAGCATCTGCTTCTATCAGGTGAACTTTTTGGGCTGACTTGGCGTGGGCTCTCTGTTTTCGGTTCGACTTCTTCAAGTATTTCCATGATCACCGGGTGCTTCGGGTCGTCGTTGAAACGCACGCGATAGCAGTGCTGACGATGAAGCTCCGCGGCGACACCGCCTTCGGCGTATGCATGAAATTTCTGGACGAACGAAGAGGAGGATTCGTCATAAAGATCAAAGGTGAGCTTGTGGCCCGTCTTCCGTATCATCGCCGACCTGTAGATACAAATTGTCATCTCTTGGCCCTTCGCAGGGTACGAGAAAGACGAGCCACCAGTTATCTTCGACCGGGCGACCTTGCCACCTCTAAAACCACGGTCACGTCGCTGAGGTGCTTTGCCAGCGGCCTTAGCTGCCTTGTCGACCATCTTCAAAGTAGGGGACTTCTTGCCCTTCTTCCAGATGAGTTCCGTCCGAATTCTTACGTTCTGGCGTACCGCGAGAAACCTCTTCCATAAATCTGAGTTTTCCAGCGGACGTCCGGCTGCGCTCAACCACTTGTCTTTGCGCCACGTTACTGCTCGATTGCGGTTATCGAAGACATATATGGAATCGGTCACAATCAAGACACGTTCAACGCCGAGCTTTGCACCTTGGCTGGCAACATACTCGTAGGCGCGAATGCAGGCCTGAAGTTCCATTCGATTGTTCGTAGTCTCATGGAAGCCCTCGTCGAAGATGATCTCGTCCAGGCGATCCCACTCATCGGGAAACTTGGCAACGCATGCGATGGCGCCGGCGCCGCCCGGATTCTTATAGCAATTCCCGTCGATATACAGCTTCAGAGCACGCGGATCGTCTGACATGTCCACATCCAAAAGCAGCTGAATCGATTGTAAGCGTGGCTATGCCCGGCTACGCTGCTTCACACGCTGAGCCGCGGCGACGCCATTCTCGGCTGTTTGTGTTACGTATAGGGACGTATGAGCGCACCATTTACTCTTATCCTCATCGAAACAGCAGAGGAGAACGATTGAAAGCCGATCCCATATCAGTTGGCAAGGTCTTGAGTGAAAACCATCGCTTCGTAGTGCCGATCTATCAAAGGACCTACGCATGGACTGAAAAGAGGCAGTTGGAGCCGCTCTTTGGCCAAATCGAGGCAAAGGCGCAGGAACGGCTCCAGAAAGGCACGGTTGATTTCCCTCACTACATGGGGTCGCTGCTTGTCATTCCTGAAGGAGAAGCTGCTTTCGGTCGAGTTCAGGCGTTCGACATTGTTGATGGGCAACAACGCCTAACGACCTTTCACATCTGCTTTGCTGCTATGCGTGACATAGCCAGAAGGTGGGAGTTTGAAGATCTCTACAAGAAGTTCGAAAGCCTCCTCTTGTATGGCGATGACGATGGTGAGATTGACAAGAAGAACGGTAGATACAAGCTTCAGCCGACGGCTTTCGATAGAGATCTCTTTCGGAAGCTCATCGATTTCAAGAGCGAAGATCTGAGACTGGAGTACCCCAAGCTCTTCCATAAGAACGGAAAGATGATCAAAGGGGCCGGTCCAGCTCCTCTTGCCGCCTATTGGTTTTTCATGACCAGAGCGGAATCCTTTCTATCGGTTGATAGGCCGGACGCCCGGAGGCGATTTCTCGCGCTCACTGACTCGATCTTCCAAAACTTCCGCTTCATCGTAATCACTCTGTCGAAGGAGGACGATCCACAGGTCATCTTCCAGACATTGAACTCAGGTGGAGAGCCTCTGGCCGCGATGGATCTCGTCAGGAACGACGTTTTTCTGCGTGCAATCCGAAACGGTGAAGACGAAGAAAGCCTGATGAGCAAGTATTGGCACATCTTTGAAGATGCCTTTTGGAAGGCAGAGCATACCCAAGGAAGGTTGCGGAAACCGCTGATGGATTTCTTCCTGGCGCACACCCTCGGAGCTGAGACAGGGGAACTTGTGTCACTAACCGAGCTTTATGCCGAGTATAAGAAGTTCGCGAAGACCATGGCCGGGCAGCCAATCGCCCAAGAACTGGCTAGCATCACACGGTATGCGCCTACCTATCGTGAGCTGGTGGACCCAGAAGAGGGTAGCCCGCTTTACCAGCTGTCAAAGCGTCTCAATACTTTTGACCTCTCGACTGCGTACCCTCTTATCCTGCTCATCGCCACCTCTGACACCGAGGTCGAAGTTAAGGTGCAGTTGTACGCTTTGATCGGGAGTTTCATCATTCGTAGGGCCTTATGCGGCCTCACTGCAAAGAACTACAACGTCGTGTTCCTTGGGTTTGTCTCTTACATGCGATCACATGGCATATCACTGGAGAGTTTCGCTGCCGTTGCTGATCTCCGTAAGAACAGCGAGGCTTCCAAGTTTCCGACTGATGAAGAGTTAAGGGTAGCCATCATTAACCGTAATCAGTACGGGTCATTGCCCAGCCACCGACTGAGGCTGATCATTGAGGAGTTGGAGCTAGCATCACGAGACAAATTTGCTGCAAGTGAAGGCGTAAGGTCCGGACTCTCAATCGAACACATCATGCCACAGAATTGGCTAGAACACTGGCGACAGCTTCCCTCCAAGAGAGATGCACCATTTGCTGGAGGAGTACCCGTTGATGAAGAAATGGCTCTTGAAATCACCGAACGGAACCGACTCATCCAGACCCTTGCAAACCTGTCCCTATTGACGACGCCTGCAAACTCCTCAGCTGGGAACGCTGATTTTGAATCGAAGAAGCCTCGGCTTATGGATGCTCTGCTCAGGATGAACCTGGATATTTCCAAATGCTTGAAATGGGATGAAAGTGAGATCAAAGACAGAGCGATTCGGCTTGCGGACCTTGCCGTGAAGATCTGGCCTGCCCCATCGCCAGTCGTCGAAACCACCACTGAGGCTCAAATGTTTTCCGACGGCAATAGACAAGCGCTGCCTTGATGCACACGTCAACGTTCCTCAACAACAATGAACATGGCCAGAACACATGAAGAACTGTCGGTCATCCGACACAATAAAATGCACTCAGCACTCTACGACAGGATCCCTATTGCCCTCTAACGCCGAACAGTTCGTCAAACGCTGGCAACAGTCATCGGCCTCAGAGCGGGCAAATTACGCTCTCTTTCTCTCGGAACTCTGTGACTTTCTGGACCTTCCCCGTCCAGAGCCAAGCCAAGCCGACTATCTCGCCAACACATACGTGTAGTTTTCAGAATTATTTGGCGTAGCGTTTCAAAGCTATTTGGCGCAAGGCACTGGCTTCAAAGGGCTGAGCTGCGTGTCAAACAACTCTTGCTAGTCCGAGGCTTAAGAGGCTTAAAGACCTTCAACTCGTTTAAAATGAGTCGGTTGACGCGGCGCCTGGCGAAGAAGTTGGCTCCATGTACGCCACTTAATCCCGAAATACTACGCCAAATAATTCCGAAACTCGGCGCCATTTAAAGTCGAAAGCTACAGTCGGGGATTCGTCACAAAATGCACTGCCCATAGACAGAGACAGCGCGCGTTGCAGAAGTACATCTCTCCCTGTTCTTCAGCCAGCACATATCCCTCCGGCGACACCTCCGCCATATCAAAGGAACAGACTCGGCGTTTGCCAGTGGCGCTCATTATGTGTCAGTCTCAATCCTCATCCGAGCTGTTTCGATAGCACTGTGCAACTTCTCCCGCAGAACCGCAGGCGGTGGCAGAACCGTGAGGTATTCAGCAACGTGGATGCCTGCCGAACCAAGTTCGAGCATCTCGATTTGCTCGGTGTTCTTCCCGGCGCACAGAATTATACCCATCGGGCTCTGCTCACCTGGCTCTATTTCATTCTTTGCGAGCCAACGAAGATAAAGCTCCATTTGGCCCTTGTATTCAGGCTTGAAGCTTCCTTGCTTCAGCTCCACAACAATCAATCGCTTCAATTTGCGATTGTAGAAAAGGAGATCAATGTAGAAATCTTCTCCGTCGAGCTGAATGCGCTTCTGGCGAGCTACAAATGAAAAGCCCGAACCCAATTCAAGAAGAAACGTCTCCAGTTCGCGCAGAATAGCGTCTTCAAGATCGCGTTCTAGAAACCGGTCGGAGAGTCCCAGGAAGTCCAGAATGTACGGATCTTTCAGCAGCATGGACGGCGACACATCGCCGCGGCTTCGTAGAACTGCGAGTTCCTGCTTCACGAGTTCGTCAGGCTGCTTCGATAACGCTGTGCGCTCATAGAGCATCGAGTCAACCCGTTCGCGAAGCGTTCTCACGCTCCAGCCCTCGATGCGGCACATTTCGGCATAGAACTCCCTCTGATGAGGCCGCACGAGAGGCAACAGCTCCTTGATATGTGACCAACTCAATTGTCGCGACAGCGTAGCGACAATCTCTTCGTCCGGGAACGCCTCGGCAAACTGCATCATCCTCCGCAGATTTTTGTCTGCGAAGCCTCTGCCAAACTCGCTCACCAATTGTCGCGACAGTGTAGCGACAATTTGCTCCCCGTAGCTAGCTCGTTCATTTCCAAGCACTTCCCGCTGAATTCGGTTCCCGATCCTCCAATAGAGCGCAGTGAGTCCAAAGTTGACCGCTGCCGCCGTCTGCCGGCGAGCCTCTTCAATTAATCTCCGGATCTCGTTCAGGAGTTCTGGAGATTCGTCCGGTTTCACTTCCAGCTCTGCTTTTGCCATCCCTATTCTTTTACTACGTCCATCGCCCCTAAAAGCGATTCACTTACAGGCCTAATGAATCGTTGACCGCCACGGCAAACTCCTGATCCGAGCCAAAATAGTTGGGGAGTTTGGGGAGGGTAACAGAGGCAAGGACCATCCGGCGAAGCCTCTGCTGGGCTTCTACGAGGCCGTTTTCTGAACTTTGGGTCTCCCCAGCGTGTCACTTTTCAGAATTATTTGGCGTTAGTTTTTCAGAGCTATTTGTCGTAGTTTTCGGAGATTCGTTGTGACAGTTGCTTGGGAGCCGTCAAGCCACGTGACTGCAGATGACATGAAGAGGTCAAACACTTAGCTGCGCATGTAGCGTCTCTGGCCTGTCCCTAATGAGCGTTTGTCCTGCCCAATCTAGTTAGTCGAGCCCAGGAGATGCGCCATATAACGCTCAACCATTACGCCAAAGAGTGATCAAAGCTACAGTTCTTGGACAGGCGCAATTCATTGTCGCTGTTCGGCTAAACGATTGATAACATTACATCGACTCCCTGCAAACGTACATAAATTTTCCGTTTCGTGAGGTGTTCCTCAAGTGCTACATTGATCGGTAACCGAAAGTAATGGTTACTTAAGATGCCAAAAACTGGTTACCTCAACTCGATTGCTGTCGACTTTCCGGGTGAGCACTTTCTCGGCTGACGTATTTCAACCTCCATCCTTCAACTACATCGATGGGCCTAGGGAATGCTCAAATGACCGCAAATTTAGCACTAGCGGAACGAGCTAAAGGACGTGAGAATGAGTGAACAAGCGATACCGAATGCCGTTTCAACTCGTCGCGATTTTCTCCGCAGCGGCGCTCTGGCATCAGGTGCTGTTGCGGCAGCGAGCACAGCGGCTGGCGTCAATATAGTTGACGCCGCTGCCGCTTCGTCTCAGCGGCCAAATGTTCTGATGATCTGCGCTGACCAATTTCGCGCGGACTTCGTTTATGCAAATCAGGAGAACCCGTCAGCCAACACCCCGCATATCGATGCGCTGGCGCAGCGCGGCGTAAATTTCACGCAGTGCATGGCGAATCAGCCCCTCTGCTCGCCTTCGCGAGCTTCTTTTATGACGAGTCGGTACGCCACCCAGACTGGGGTCTGGAAGCTCGGCCCAGAACTTGATCACTCCCTTCCAACCATCGCGACGGAGTTTCGTAAGAATGGCTACTCCGCGAACTTTATTGGCAAGTGGCATGTCTCCCAGACCGAACTGGCAAATGGCCAGAAGCAGCTGGGATGGATTCCACCCGGACCATCGCGCGCCGGGTTCGACGATCTGTGGGAAGGGGCGAATGTACTCGAGGTAGTCTCGCATCCCTACCATGGCAATTATTGGGACGATAGCGGCACGAACATCGGCTTCAAGGATGAGTACCGTGTCGACTTCATTACCAATAGGGGAGTCAATTTCATCGAACAAAAGCACGACAAGCCCTGGTTCCTCTTCCTGTCACAGCTGGAGCCCCATCAGCAGAACGATATCGACGAATTTGTTCCGCCAAAGCGCTATGCGGATAAGTACAGCGATCCGTATATACCCGCGGATCTACGAAAT
>Ga0193742_1002607_pt1 | contig 10319 bp, 4 predicted proteins | sample L2c1metaG_FD_165511 | JGI IMG/M metagenome (GOLD analysis project Ga0193742, IMG submission 165511) | Soil microbial communities from a riparian zone of the East river system, Colorado, United States - L2c1 | ecosystem: Environmental > Terrestrial > Soil > Riparian zone | place: USA: East River... | reverse complement strand
CATGAAATCCTTCCGGCCATTCTGCACGGTCATCGTAAGGATAAATAGTAACGGGAAGCAATTTGTCAATCGGTGTATTGAAATAATTGCCAATGCAACGACGGCCGCTAAATGACGCATATCCCCCGCCCATAATGAACGCGCCACCCTCGTTTACAAATTGCTCAACCAACTTTAGTCTGTTAGGACCAAGAGGCACTTTGGTGCGCATGAAATCGGGATATAATTGGAATGCATCGGAATCGACATCCGTGAACATAATCACATCATATTCTCGGAGACCTTCGATAGTGCGTGGAAAATCTGCTAACGCGGTTTCAACACCCATATGGGTTACTTTTACTTTTCCCGATTTTTCAATTGCATTCGTTAAAAAGGTTTGCCGGACGGCAGGCGCTACGAAAAATTCCGCATCGTTTCCTTTCAATTCGATTTCCAGACGTACCGAGGTATCGCCTACTAGTAAAAACTTTACCATGACTTTTTTATTAAATATTTAATTACCATTTTATGTCTAAGATCTGTCCACCTATTGTCGCGTTGCCGGCAAAATAGGGCGAACTGAAAGCGATTTTTATTTGCTCGGATCCTTGTCCTGTCGGAGCTACTCCTTTCAAAATCACGTTAATCCTATCGCCAAAAACAACAGCATTTCGGATAAACTCCGTTTCGGCCTTCAATCCGAGCTTATTCACATTGCCTGTTATCCTGATCACATTTTCTGCGTCTTTTATCCACGGCATGAAGCCGGTATTTCTAAGTTCCACTTTGATCTCGAAAGGTTGGCCGGGAGAAACTTTAGTCGCAGCGATCTTCATTTCGCCATCGAATTGCTTAACATTCAGAAGCTGGTCAAGGCTCACTTTGTATCCATGATATCCGTACACAAATTCCCTGAACGGAGTGTTCAGCTTATGATCGTGCATATCCGCAAGCATTGCTCCGGGAGTCAGTTGTACTTGTTTATCATAGTAATCGGCGAGACTGAATATCTTGTCATTCAACTGAACCATTTGTTTTCTTAATTCATCGGGAATGGGCTGTCCCTTCTTGGAATAATCAAGGTTGGAGACAGCCAAATGTTCCATACTTTTCGAGAGTACTGCGCGTTCAAGATGATACCTGAAATAAGTTGAGTATAATTTTGCCTGCGCAAACCATCTGGTTTGTTCGGTTCCTTTGTAGTCCTTTTTAAGCCTTTCCAGTTTCTCGTCGTAACTCTTCAGATAGATAAGCGCTTCAGAATGTATATCCTTTCTCTTATTGTCTGAAAGCGAAAACCAACGTGGGGGAAAAAGCCACATGTTCATTATCTCCCACAGATTGTCCGACACATCGGAAAATGAAACATAATCGATGGCAGCATCTTCTCCAAATGTTCGCGCACCGAAGGTGTAACGGAAAGTATTGACAGACGCGGAGGGCTCCCATCCGAAATATCCGATAGCTTCCCATGAAAGTTCCGCCCCATTGTATGCACCGCCGATCCAGTAGCTCCCACGATCGGATAAAAGTCTTTTCATTCTCGGTGTTGTGGGTATCCTAAAGCCTGCAAATAAATTGTCAAGCCATGTATCGCCCATGGTGCCAAGTGTTTCATACTTCCGCGTAAGCACTCCCAATCCGCTGCCATGTCCCACGATCAACAGGTCTTCCGCAATAAGATCCTGTAATGATGGTTTATACAGATCGAAGTAGGGATACACGGCAATAGTTCCCTTGAACTTCATTCCACGTATTAACTGGCTAAGCATAATATACTGTTCCCACACCCGGTCCTTAGTTTTGGACTTTTCCAGAAACTGCTTGAATTCTTCGGTATCGTCTATCCCACCATTATCATCCCTGACCATTACAAATCCGTCAATTGGGTATGTCTCAAGCAATTCCTTAAAATAACTTTCCAGATACCGACGGTAGGTTGGATGCATAAACCTCGGCACTTTCGTTTTGCCGGGAACAGTTGCATCTGCAAATTTTTCTTCAAACGTTGTGGGCACGGCTCCTACAGGGATCCATAGCCAGACTTTGACGCCACGATCATGTAAGTAATTGATCAATTTCGTAGCGAATACCCTGCTGCTGTCGAAAGAGGAGAACTTAGCGCCGCTTACTTCATCATAAGCCTCGGGGTTATTACTTTTAAGCTCCGGCATGTATTTGAATGTTACGGGCATTTTCCAATTGCTCCACATTCCGAGATCGGTTACGGAGTTCATTCCGCTTTTCATCAAACCATCGAGCGACTTCTTCCATTCCTTTTCATCACCGTAGGGAAAATCTACTTCAAACTTGCCGCCGCCAAATCCACCCCCCCGTAAATCGACTACGGGGTTCGAGGAAATAAGAGGAATTCTTTTTGATAGCGGCGAAGTATTTAGAGATTGAATACATGCATCCAGGGCCCTGAAAATTCCAAATTTTGTAAATGCAGAAATCTCTATTTTATTTTCACTTGACTCTATTCGATATCCGTCACCCCGGATGCCTGATGTTGAATCATTTCCAGTGAGATTTAATGAAATTGCATTCGGCATTGCCTTTTCATCTTTCGATTCATTTTTTACACCGATTCCCTTTTTTGCGAGCTCGTCGACTAACATTTTCCCCAACTCTGCTATTTCATTTGAAAATGTCACCTGAGTATTGGCAGCCAGACGCTTCGAGTGATAAGGCAGCGTTTTTACAATTAATCCCTCGTCAAGGATATCAAGAATAGTTTGGTCTTTTTCTATTGTTCTGATCGGGGAAAAAGCCAGCTTTCGTTTCCAGAACCTGCCATTGATGCTTTCCTCACCCAGCTCAAATATTTTTGATTTGATGCCTTTGTGCAATATTCCTGTGCTCCTTACAGAGGATGCATAATCTTTAAATCCATAATAGGGAAAATGTGTTTCAAAACCGGCGAGTTGTTTCTTTTCACCAATTATCAGCAACTCATTTTTTACCGCATGATCAAGCCATGGCGAACTTCCTGACCATGGCCTTTCATCTGAGATGATTTCTATCTGATTATTTGGAAATATGCGATAGGTGAGCCCAATTGAAACCGAATCTTCGTTCGTAAGAACAAAATTCAATTCGGTTAAAGCGGAATTTGATGATGATGACACCAGTTTAACGGAAGAAGTATTCGAAGGTTTCTTTGTCAGCAACGACAATGATGCGGGGCTGTTACCGGGATTCATATTACCATGTAATTCTATAAGACCTTTGTCGATTTCAAAAAAATTGAGTTGCATAGGTGCAGAAAGTAATGAATCGCCGAATGCCACCACGTTAGTGAGCATGCCGGTTTGTTCGTTAATCAAAACCTTCATATTGGGGTAGAAAACTGATATTAGTCTGCCCTTCCCTTTTATAACTGACTGTGTTTTCGCAACCCCGTTGATTACATTGATCTGCATCCACTTTTTAGATAATGATGGAATAGTAAATACTATGAGGTCTTCAGGCGCGGGTTTAACTATTGGCGTCGTTAATGCGGCCCTCCAGTGCGCTTTACCTTCACGAATTGAAAACGGTATTGTCTTCCCGTTATATTCCAGATGTACATTTTGCCAATCGATCAGGCCAGGCGTTGCAATACTTCCCACGGTCACTTCCACAACAGTCGGCAGATTACTTTCACCGGGATTATAGAGACGAATAGCGGCAAGTTGTGCATTAGCAGGTGCCTGTGCATAAAGAAGTAAACATTGAAAGTATATGGGTACCGATAAGAAAACGTATTTCATCATATACAGTGGATTAGTTCGATCGGAATGAGAAATCTGCCGGCCAAAGCGCAATAGAATATAGACCTCGCTTTCGCGAGAGGTTTATATATAACTCTTAATTTCAATAACCTGGGTTCTGTATGATGTTGGGATTGATGTCTAATTCATTCTGCGGAATCGGCCAGAGATACCAATCCTTTCCTGTAACAGGATGTGGAATTACCCGCGCGCGGGGTACTGTAATGTTCACCTTACCCTCCATAATAGGGATATATCTTCCAGTACGCAACAAATCAAAATAGCGTGTTCCTTCGTAACAAAGCTCCAGACGACGTTCTTTCCATATGGCTTCGCGCAGTAGTGTTTGGCTGGAAGCAATATTTGAGGCAAGAGCAGCCAGGCCGGCACGAGCCCTGATTTGATTTACGATTGCAGCGGCATCCGGATCACCGCCAGTCACTTCATTCAGCGCTTCTGCCTTGGTAAGTAAGGTGCGTGCGTATCTCAGGACGTTATAGTTGATCGGCGTACTGCCATCGATATTCGGAGAAGGAGTGTAGTACTTAAGAGGCAGCCACAGGTCCGGTTTGGTCGGATCAATTGGGTTCGGAATTCCATAGGTGGTTAGTACCACCTCTTTTCTCAGATCACCCGGCTCCCACTCCTGCAACAATCCATTTCCTCCATAACCCTTGTAACTGGGTAGATCCGCATCGTCATTTGTAACAGGTCCTCCAAAATATGCATTTACTGCTCCGGGAGCCTGAAAAACTGTATAATAGACCATCAAGTCATTCACAGCCCCGTCGGGAGCCAATGTGTTACCATATTGAATCTCATATACTGATTCCGGGCCATTTTCATCGAGACCCGCAAAATTTTTCGCATAGTCATCTGTGGATCGCAAACTGTATTCGTTTGAATTAATCACCATATTTGATGCTACAACCGCTTCCTGCCATTCTTCCAGTATCAGATGAAATTCTGCAAGTAAGGCATAAGCGGCACCCTTTGTTGCACGCCCTATTTCAAAGCCATTGCCTCCGGTAAGTTGCGATTTGAGTGGAAGCTTCTCGGCGGCAGCATTCAAATCGGCTTTTATTTGCGCAATCACGTCGACAATGGAACTTTGCGCGATTTGTGACGCTTCCGGATCTGCCTTATATTCAGTAAACAGCGGTACTCCACCGTAGAGGTTCACCAGATAGTAATAGCTGAGGGCGCGCAGGAATAGTGCCTGCCCGGCTATACTCTCCTTTAAACCGGCACCTATCTGTTCCTCCGTAAATGGCACGCCGTCCAATTTGCTCAATACAAAATTGGCTCTTTGAATGGTTACATAACAATACTTCCACGTGTCGATGGCCGCACCCGGAGTTTCAGGAGTTTCATTATCGATCTTATATGGTGCTGTTCGGTCGAATGCATCAAAAGCGTCATCGCTTTTTATTTCAAGGGCAATAGAGAGACCCTGGATATATCCGAAAAGATCCGCGAACGGCCTGTACACACCATTCAAAGTAAGGACCGCGTTATCCCCACTGGAAAATGCTCCATCCGCTGTGAGTTGGCCAACCGGATCCAAATCGATAGTTTTCTTGGAACACGAGTTCGTTAAAATGAAGAAACACGTAAATAATATATATATGATCTTTTTCATTTTTTTTACTGATTAATTTGTTAAAAAGTCACGTTGAGTTTCAGGGAATACATCCTTGCAAGTGGGTAGGTACCCATATCCAACCCGAAGTTGAGAGGATCGTTCTTAGTGTCGGAACCCGTATGAGCCTCAAAATTGTATCCTCGATAACCTGTAAACGTGTACACATTGTTTCCAATCAGAGACAAACGGAGCGCCTGTATTTTCAGGCGACTGGTAAAAGCCCGCGGGAAATCGTATGATAGTGCCACATTGTTTATCCGGAAGAAGTCGGATTTCTCTACGTACCAGGAACTCGGCCTGGCATTATAAGCAGCAGTGCTCATTGCAGAACGGTGTAGCGTATTGCTGGGATTTGTTGGTGTCCACCTGTCTTTCATATGTTCCATAGCCCCCTGATACCAGAACGTCGATTCTCCCAGCATTCTTGGCGTGTTCAGCACTTTGGCACCCATGGCGAAATCTGTGAAAATGGAAAGGGTAAGATTTTTGAAGCTGATATTGTTGGTAAACCCACCATAAAACGTTGGATGGGGAGATCCGATAAATGTGCGATCCTCTGCAGTTAATTGCCCATCCTTGTCCAGGTCACGGAATTTCATATCACCCGGTCTTAGGGTAGAAAGCATGGCTGCTGCTGCTGCTTCTTCACCCAGTTGCCAGATGCCATCTGCCACGTACCCGTAAAAAGAAGAAATAGGATGACCAGCAGTTGTCAGAGTTGCCGGCGACTGATAAATAGTAGTTCCAAAGTAACGCATTGGGTCTCCGTTTATATCCAAGCCCAGGTTGATGACCTCGTTCTTCGTGATTGCAAAATTCAGGTTGGAGGTCCACTTCACCCTACCTACAGTGTTCACAGTAGATATGTCAGTCTCAAAGCCGCGGTTCTCGATTATTCCAATGTTTTTTGTAAGTGTACCGATATAGCCTGAGGTAGGTGCAACGGCAGTGTTACTTAGCAAATTGTCTGACCTTTTTATGAAGTAGTCTAAAGTCAGGCTAATCCTTCTGTTAAAAAAGGACATTTCCAATCCTGCATCGAATTGCTTTAATGATTCCCATTGTAAATTTTCATTAGACGGACTGTTTATGGCAAATCCTGGTGCAAAGGCATTTCCGAAGCTGTACCCATTACCAAGCTCAGAGGCCAATGGGATGTAACTGAATGCCGGTATATCCTGGTTTCCAGTTAATCCATAGCTAACTCTTAATTTAATGTTGGACACCGACGAGAAACTGTTCATAAAGGGCTCTTCAGAAATGTTCCAGCCGATGGAGGCAGATGGAAAATTACCCCATCGCTGACTTGGCGAAAATCGGGACGAACCATCCCGCCTTATGGTTGCTGTCAATAAATATTTATCCTTGAACGAATAAAATGCTCTTGCGAAGTAGGATTGCAACCCACTCGGAGTCGATCCTCCTGTGGTTATTGTCTCTGGTTGACCGGTAATCTGATTGATCTCGTTATTAAGCGCTCCATAGCCTTTAACTTTCAGAAACCGGCTATCATATCGTTGAGCGGAATATCCTGCTAGCGCAGTGACCTTATGCACATTACTAAATCTCTTCTCGTAGGATAAGGTAACATCTGACACCCAGTTCGTGTTTCTAAAGGTCTGGTCATCTACATCAGTTGTTTGTCTGCTATATGCGCCATGATCATAAATTGGAAGGAAATTATATATTCTTGTAGAACTCACTTCCCCGCCCAAAACATATTTGAATTTCAACCCCTTCAACAATTCATACTCCAGAAAGATATTTCCAACAAAAGAATTGGCAGAGTTGTGTAAAACGTTCTGCTCCATTTCTGATATTGGATTATTAAATGAGTTGGCGGCCTGAACACCCGTGGTAGTGATCTTCCTGTAATTGCCATTTTCATCTTTGTGAGGGAACCATGGCATGTCCATTAAAGCCTGCTTCCAAACGCTCCAGAAACCGTTGGTCTGTGGCTCATTGCCACCGTCTTGTGTGGCCGAAAGCCTTGTGCCTATTTTTAGTTTGTTGTTTACCTTGTGATCAAGATTAAGCCGGAAACCGCCAATCTTATAATTGGTGTTTATCAATACGCCATCAGTATTGGAATAAAACCCGGACAGCAGATATTGCGTATTTTCTGAACCGCCGGATAAACTGAGATTATATTTTTGAAATCCGCCTGGACGTGTGGCAAGGTCCTGCCAGTTGTTGTTATTTTCTCCCAGCCATTTTGGATCGTTCAATTCTGCTGGTATGGCTATCTGAGCCTCTGTCAGGGACTCTTTTACAATTTCCGCCTGTAGAAAAGCGTCAGCCATCTTAAATGGAAGGACTGCTGTCTGAACGCCGGCTTCGGTACTGAATTCGATGATATCTTTTCCTCTTCCAGACCCCGTTTTTGTGGTTATCATCACGACTCCATTGGCAGCCCTTGATCCATAAATGGCTGTTGCTGAAGCATCCTTCAGGATGTCCAGCGATGCAATGTCCGCGGGATTAATATTGCTCAATGTGCCTGCCGCTAAAGGAACTCCATCTACCACATACAGCGGCTGCCCGCCATTAGACGTTGAATTGACACCCCTGATGTTTACACCAAAATTTGCGCGTGGCTCGCCTGAATTCCTTTTTACTTTAACACCGGATACTCGTCCCTGCAGTACCTGCTCGACACTCACAAGGGGTAAATTTTTTATTTCCTCGGCTTTGACCTGCCCAACCGCACCGGTAAGGTCCCTTTGGCTTTGCGTGCCATAGCCTATCACGACTACTTCCGACCCTTCACCAATTTTCCTGGTAGTCCGGATGGTGGCGAGGTCACTTTTTCCAGCCAATTTAATCTCTACGGTTTCAATTGCCACACCAGTAATTACCAGCGTCGCATTGTCATCTACCTGGTTCAGTTCAAATTCCCCATTTGTATTTGTACTCGTAGAGCTGTTGGCACCTTTTACACTAACAGTCGCCTGAACGGGTTCGTCATATTCATCGACTATACGGCCACGAACGGTGATCAATGGCCCAGGGTGAAGGTTTCTTGCGGAGGGCTTCTCAAACTCAGGCTCCTTTTTGCGGATAAAAACCGTTGTCTTTTCCACGTAAAATGTAAAGGGCTGGTCGGCCAGTAACCGTCGAAGAAAATCTTCAAGAGGAATGTCTTTGGATTTAATAGTTATCGGTTTCGCCTCGCTAAGGAGATAATCTTCATAAAAAACGAAATAACCGGTTTGCTTTTCAATCGACTGAAAGACATTCTCCAGTTTGACATTTCTGCCTGAATAAGTGACGTTCTGCGACAAGCTTTTCGCAGAAACATACAAGCTGATAAAAGTTAGAAAAACAGCGGTTAATTGCATAACTCGCAGGGTTTTGGTTAAGTTTGCTCTTGCCTCTCCGGACAAAATGCAAATAGCAGTTAATTGCATACTTTTGTAGCAGTTTTGGGTTAAAGAATACAAACTGTCTTGTCGACGTTGCTATGATTAGCCTGAAATTTTCTTCCGTCACGCCCGCAATGCGTGACGGTTTTTATTTAAGGCCCATTTGACTTTGGTTATTTCATAACGATAATTTTTTTTCCTTCCTGTTTTAAATTCACATTTATGTCTTTTAAAAATTTAAGGATCTGAGACAGTGCAAGATTTCGACCCATTTTCCCACTAAAAACCCTTTCTGGAACATCTTCGTCGTAAATAACTTCAACATCGTACCATCGTGATATTTGTCTTAATACTACGTGGAGATTGTCTTTTTTGAAGCTGAACGCGCCGTTCTTCCAGGCCATCACCTGTTCAACGTCAATCTCTTTCAGCAAGTGGATGTTTGTTTTTATTACCTGTGCCTGTTCTCCAGGCAGAAGCCTTTGCGATTGTTGATTAACATTCACATTCAATGCTCCTTCTATGAGCGTTGTGTTTACACTGGTCTCATCGGAATATGCATTTACGTTGAAATGCGTGCCAATTACGTTCAACTCGACATCACCTTTAACTAAAACCTTAAAAGGCTTAGAGGGATTTTTTGCGACTTCAAAATAAGCCTCGCCAGTAACGAAAACTGTACGGTCCTTTCCAGTGAAAGCCGTAGGATACGTTATGGAAGAAGCAGCGTTCAACCACACTTTCGTACCGTCCGCTAATGTAAGCTGATATTGTCCTCCACGAGGAGTGGTCATTGTATTCATAACGGAAGTCTCGACCGCAGTTCCCCCTTCCTTGTATGAAATGCTTCCGTCGGCTACTTTTTGTACCATAATACCAGCCTGCCTGGCAAGAACGCCTTCTGTTGTAGTATCCAATATTATGGAGGATCCGTCCGCAAGCGTTAAAACCGCTTTATTGCCTCCGGGAGCGACATCATGCGGCTTTTCGATCCGCCTTTGAACAATGCCGGAAGACGAGCGATCGTTTTTCTTGTCCAACTTAACTGTAAAGTATGCGATCGTCAGTACTGTGATCAATATTGCAGCAGCGTATCGTAAAAAATAATGAAAAAAATGGTTGCGCCGGGCTGATTTATCAGGCTCAGATACCATCTGAGGAACCGGCAAAATGCTTTCAACAATTTTGTTCTCGGAGAAGCGGTGCTGCCAGTAATCCATATCTTCCTGCAAAGGGACAAACTCACTCATTCTCTTCTCGAGGTATCTATGAATTGCTTCATCCTGAGAATCACTATCCATCAGATGTTGAAATAAAATTTCTATCTCTTCGTGAGAAGCTGTCTTGTCTTCGAACTTCTTTATTAATTGTATAATATCTGCGTGGCTGTCGTTCATGAATTATCTGAAGTTTGTGCTGCCTGTTTGTAAGACGGCCGGGAAATCGAAAAAGACTAGTGCAAACAAAAATTAGGTGAGCGGTTTGATCAGCGGTATCATTTTCCCCTTTACAACACAACGCTTCGAAAAGTGAAATCGATAAGCAATATCGATAGCAGCGTCAAGCCTTCGT
>Ga0193742_1002606_pt1 | contig 10320 bp, 11 predicted proteins | sample L2c1metaG_FD_165511 | JGI IMG/M metagenome (GOLD analysis project Ga0193742, IMG submission 165511) | Soil microbial communities from a riparian zone of the East river system, Colorado, United States - L2c1 | ecosystem: Environmental > Terrestrial > Soil > Riparian zone | place: USA: East River... | reverse complement strand
ATGCTGGATTCGCGGTGACGATCTATACGAAGGCGATGCCTCCGGATACGACTTCGAATATTGCGGGAGGGCAATGGTATCCCGCGATGGTGTACGACGATCCGGGTAAGGTGAGTGAGAGTTTTACCGACCAGTTCCTGGCAGCTGCGAAGTATGCATATGAGCGCTACCAGATCACGACCGACCCACGGTATGGAGTGCGGTGGATGAGGAACTATTCGATCTCGCGCACACCGATTGCTCCGAGGCAGGGAGCGGATCGACCGAGGATTGTGAGTGGACTGGATTCTCTTTTGCCAGAGCATCGGTTGCTGAAGCAGGAGGAGAATCCCTTTCGGATTGGGTATGCGGCGCAGTACGATGGCATGATTATGGAGTCGCCGATGCTGCTGAATGCCCTGATTACGGACTTTCGTGTGGCGGGCGGCAAGGTGGTGGGGCGGGAGCTGAAGTCGACGGCGGAGGTGCAGGCGCTCGAGGAGAAGCTGGTCTTCAACTGCACGGGGCTGGGGGCGAAGGCGCTGTTCGACGACAAGGAGCTGGTGCCGGTGCGGGGACAGCTTACGTTTCTGCTGCCGCAGCCCGAGGTGACCTATGCCGCATTGTTCGAGGATGCGTATATGTTCTCGCGCAGGGATGGCGTGCTGCTGGGGGGGACGCATGAGCCGGGGAACTGGTCGCTGGAGGTGGATCCGGCGACGGTGAAGGCGAAACTGGCCGCTCATGCGGAGCTGTTTAGTTCGATGAAGCCCTGCTAGAGCAAATTCCCTGTCATGGGGAAGCGGATAACTTTGAGAAGTGCCGTTTTTTCCAAGAAAACGGCCATGAGTTCTGAGGCTCGTTCTACACCCACAGGGAATTTGCTCTAGTCGTTGGGATAAGACTCCGAGAGCAGATTCATTGCCTGGGTCTGGCGATAGGCAAAGATGCTGTGCAGCTGTCCCTTCATGAAGGGAGCCGCGATTCCGCCCAGCGGTTCGAAGGGGATCTGATAGGTCACATCGTCGCGGATCAGGGTTCCCTGGAGGAAGCGGCCGGAGGGGTCTTCTCTCGTGGCGGATTCGACGGTGTGCCGGTGAAGCCAGTAGGCGAAGGGGCCGCGCGTTTGAAGATCGCTGAAGTGATCATTCCAGACGAAGTCGGCGATCTCGGCTGTCCAGCGCAGACGGATGGGAGGGAAGGGGAAGGCGCGAAAGCTGAGGGTGATTCTTGAACCGGCTCCGGCAAGGAGAGGATCGGCAGCGCTCGCGGAGGGGGGTGGGACGAGCGTCATCTTCTCAATGCGGGCACGCTGCCAGCGCGGCATGAGGCGAGGAAGATTTTCGGGGTCGGCGAAGAAGAGGAAGACGTGTTCGATGGGGAAGGGCACCCACTGTTCGGATTGGAAGTGGTGGCGCATCTTTGCTGCTGGTTAAGATGCCAACGGAATCCCCGTGCACTTGAGACTGCGCTGAGAGGATTCCGGAGCGAAAGAAACTTTCCTTTGTCATTCTGAGCGAAGCGAAGAATCCCTGTATTTTGTTTGGAGCGGCGATACATTCAAGCAATGACATCCGACCAGGGATACGTCTACATTCTCGCGAATGGTTATAAGCGCCTTTATACCGGCGTCACGACCCGCCTTGCACGGCGGGTCAGAGTACATAAAGAGCGTATGCATCCTGATTCGTTTACGGCTCGTTATGGCATTGACCAGCTTGTTTATTACGAATGTCATGAAAGCATCTCGCGGGCGATTGGCCGAGAGACGGAGATCAAAGCGCTGTTGCGAGTGAAGAAGATTCAACTGATCGTTGGGTTGAATCCTGAGTGGAAGGATTTGAGTCTTGTGTGGGGAAAAGAGATTGAGCCGTTTGATGAGTCGAAGATGAAACCGCCGCAAACATTTGGGAGTTAGTTTGGGGGAGTGCCGCTGCGGGCAAAATACAGGGATTCTTCGCTTCGCTCAGAATGACGGCCTGGGGATGACAGAAGTGGACATAGGAATACTGACATAGATGAAAGACCGGACCCTTGGGCCCGGTCTTTCATTCTTCGAGGCTTAGTGCTGAATCAGTACTTTGGCATGGAGGGATCGATCTTGTCGGCCCAGGCGAGGATGCCTCCGGTGAGGTTGTGCACGTTGGTGAAGCCGGCGGCTTTGAGGGCGAGTGCGGCCTTCTGGCTGCGGGCTCCGGAACGGCAGTGCACGATGACCTCATCGTTCTTGTGCTCGGCGATCTCGGCGATGCGTGACTCGATCGAGCCGACCGGGATCAGCGGCGCGCCGAGGTTGGCGATGGGGTACTCGTGGGGCTCGCGAACGTCGAGGACGAAGATGTTCTCCCTGGCGTCGAGCTTCTTCTTGAGGGCTTCTACCGTGATCTGCGGGATGCCGTCGACGATGGCTGCCTCTGCGACGGCCTTGTCGCGGGAGATCTCGAGCGGGCCGACGGAGGTGGGCTTCTCGATGCCGCAGAACTGGTCGTAATCGATCAGCTCGGTGACGGTGGGATGGGTTCCGCAGGCGGGGCAGTCGGGGTTCTTGCGCAGTTTGAGGGTGCGGAAGCCCATGCCGAGGGCGTCGACGAGGAGGAGCCGGCCGATCAGCGGCTCTCCGATTCCCAGGATGAGCTTGATGACCTCGGTGGCCTGGATGACGCCGACGAGGCCGGGGAGGATTCCGAGGACTCCGCCTTCGGCGCAGGAGGGGACGAGGCCGGGCGGTGGCGGCTCGGGGTAGAGGCAGCGGTAGCACGGGCCTTCCTCGGTCGCGAAGACCGAAGCCTGACCCTCGAAGCGGAAGATGGAGCCGTAGGCGTTGGGCTTGCCGGTGAGCACGCAGGCGTCGTTGACGAGGTAGCGGGTCTGGAAGTTGTCGGTGCCGTCGGCGATGACGTCGTAGTCCTTGAAGATCTCGAGGGCGTTGGCCGAGGTCAGCATGGTGTTGTGCTTGACGACGTTGACGTTCTTGTTGAGGCCCTTGAGCATCTGCTCGGCGGAGTCGACCTTGAGCATGCCGACGGTGGACTGCGAGTGGATGATCTGGCGCTGCAGGTTGGACTCGTCGACGATGTCGAAGTCGATGAGGCCGATGGTTCCTACACCGGCGGCGGTGAGGTAGAGCGCGAGCGGAGCTCCGAGGCCTCCGGTGCCGACGCAGAGGACCTTCGCGGCCTTCAGCTTCTGCTGGCCTTCCATGCCGACCTCGGGAAGGATGAGGTGGCGGGAGTAGCGGGCGATCTCTTCGTTGGAGAGCTTGGGGAGCTGGACGGCTTCTTCGATGGCTGTGGGCATTCTGGTCTTTCCTTCGCGTGATGCTTAATTCTAGATGCTTTTAGGGGTAGAAGGGCTCAGCGGCCTTCGTCTGTCCGTAAGTCGTTGGTCGCCGGGGCGATGATGGCGGTCCGGGAATTTTGCAAAGAAAGACAGGGATTCTTCGGCTTTGCCTCAGAATGACGACTCTTTTGTAGGGGGATGGAACTAGAGGAGGGGACAACAGCTACAACAGGAGTCTTTGCGCGAAGCGCTTTCGCCCGTGGGGCAAGCACCGCCGGCGATGGAGGGGATGATGGTGAGCTCGTCGGTGGTGGCGACGGTGGTTGCTTCCTTGGAGGGGAGGTAGCGGAGGTCTTCGTCGTTGAGGTAGACGTTGACGAAGGAGCGGAGCTTGCCCTCGGTGTTGAAGAGCTGCTGCTGGAGCTCGGGGAACTGGGTGGTGAGGTTGGTGAAGACCTCAGCGACCGTCGCGCCTGGAACCGCGACTGTCTCGGCTCCAGAGGTAAAGGATCGGAGCGGCGTTGGGATGTGGATGTTCATGCCTGACCTTTCTGTTGGGAGATGGGTTCAGCCGAATCGATCTCTATGGCTTTGACGTCGATTTCTACGGCCTGATCTTCAAACTTCTTGTCTTCTTCGCTGGTTCCGTTGAGGAGGAAGGAGTTGGTGATGGCGGCCTTGCCTTTTTCGACCGCGGTGATGACGTAGGAGCAGCCGATCCAGTGGGCCTCGGCGAAGTCGGTGGGGGACCACTGCGCGGGGTGATCGGGGTGGGAGTGGTAGAAGCCCACGATGTCGAGACCAAGGCCGCGGGCCTGGCGCTGAATTTTGACGAGCTCCTGCGGGGCGATGTTGTAGCGGTTATGCGCGGAGTCGGTGCGGGTGTTTCCGGCGCGCACGATCTGGCGGACGTGGTTGCCGCCGGAGTCGGACTTGCCGAGGAGGACGCCGCAGCACTCGTGCGGGTAGGTCTCTTCGCCGTGGGCGCGGACGGCTTCGTAGTCGATGTAGTGGATGTGCAGCATGTGGGTCAGTGTCCTGTCTTCAAATCCGCTGGTTGATGGCGGCTTCTGAACGGTTGTTGACTCGTTGGAAGAAACCGCAGGTCCTTCGACTGCGCTGCGCTTCGCTCAGGATGACACCTCTTTGGCGGAATCTCAGGTCTGTCACTCTAGGCTTCCTCCTGCCAGAAACGGTCGCTCATGTACTTCTCGGCGGAGTCGGGGAGGATGGTGACGATGATGGCCTCGCGACCGGCGCGGGCCTCCTGTTCGGCGACCTGGAGCGACGCGGCGACGGCCCCGGCGGCGGAGATGCCGACGAGAAGGCCGTGCTTCCGGCCGAGGGTGCGGGCGGTGCGGTAGGCGATCTCGGTGTCCATGTCGATGTTGGCGTCGGCGAGGGCGGGGTCGTAGATGCGCGGCACGATGGCGGTGGCCATGTGCTTGAGGCCCTCGAGGCCGTTGAAGGCGGAGTCGGGCTGCATGGAGATGCAGCGGATGGCCGGGTTGAGCTCCTTGAGGCGGCGCGTGGTTCCCATGAAGGTTCCGGAGGTTCCGAGGCCGGCGACGAAGTGGGTGAGCTGGCCTTCGGTCTGCTGCCAGATCTCGTTGGCGGTGGTGCGGTAGTGAGCGCGCCAGTTCTCGTCGTTGGAGTACTGGTCGGCGTAGAAGTAGCGATCGGGTTCGGCGGCGACGAGCTCGCGGGCCTTGCGGATGGCTCCGTCGGAGCCGTCGGCGGGGCTGGTCCAAACGATGTCGGCGCCGTAAGCGGCGAGATATTTCTTGCGCTCGGGAGAGACGTTGGACGGCATGCAGAGGGTGACGGGGAAGCCGAGGGCAGCGCCGAGCATGGCGTAGGCGATGCCGGTGTTGCCGCTGGTGGCGTCGAGGAGGCTCTTTGCTTGACCGCCGGGGCTATGGCCACCTCCGATGAGCTTGCGCTGGAGAGCGTCGGTGACGATGGCCGAGGCGGCACGATCCTTGACGGAGCCGCCGGGATTGGCCCACTCGGCCTTGCCGAGGATCTGGATGCCGGAGGCTGCTTCACCGAGGTGCGCGGTCAGGCCATCGAGACGGATCAGCGGCGTGTTGCCGATGCGTTCGAGGAGGGTCGAGCCGAGCGATTTGACGGTGGTGATCATGGAGGTCCCGGTGTGTCGCGTAATCGCGGATTGAAGCACGACTGCGGATGTGCGACAGTTAACTTCGAGTCTAACTGATGGCACTTATGGCGAAAAAGTCCCCGCAACGCAGCTTCAACGATGTTCTCTCCGTTCTTGGCAGTCAGCGATTTGATGTGGCACCGGCCCAGGACGGTGCAAAGCGCACGCCTAACGCCTTCCAGGTGAGGAAGTATGGGTGTGCGGCGGAGATAGCCGCTGCTCCCGACGGCACGCCGGAGATTCTTTCGCGGCCGGGAGTTCTGCTGAACGGCGAGATCGCTCGTCTGCTCGATCGCGGCTATCAGAAGTTCTTCAAGACGACGAAGCTGGAGATTCCAGCTACGGCGGACCATCTGCGGTCGCTGCATGAGTTCAGCGAGGAGCTGAAAGAGGCGATGGGGGCGACGAGCCTTTATAACGAGTCTCTGGGGACGACGAGCGATGTGTATGAGTACGATCGGGTAAAGGGTCGGGAGTAGAGATTCCTCGGGCTTGAAGTGGTTTGCGTTATCACCGTTTGTGTTCCCTGTGCTGGTTGTCCTGTGAGGTTGGGGCGGCACCGGCGAAATACAGGGATTCTTCGCTTCGCTCAGAATGACGGCTCTATTTTCGCTTCGCCTCAGAATCGCGGCTCTATTTCGCTTCGGCTCAGGATGACGGCTTTATTTCGGCTTCGGCTCAGGATGACGGCTTTTTAGAATTTAGCGGAGACGGTTTTGTTCGCGCTGCAGCTCGCGGTAGGCTTCGCTCTTGCCGATGCCTCGGTCGCGGGCTACTCGTTTGAGCGCGTCTTTTTCGGACATGGATTCGGATTGCATGAGCGCCGCGACTTCGGCGGCGATGCTGCGGGTTGGCGTTGCGGATTCATCGTGTGTGGGAGAGAAGAGAAGGACGATCTCGCCGCGGACCGATGCGCGGGCACTTAGCCTGGCCCGGAGATCGGCGACGGTGCCGCGAAGGAACTCTTCGTGCAGCTTGGTGAGCTCGCGGGCGATGGCGATGGGCTGCGCGGGGCCGAAGGTGGTTTCGAGGTCGGCGAGGGTGTCGAGGATGCGGTGCGGGGCCTCGTAGAAGATGTGGGTCGCGCTGTCGCGGGGCAGAGCTTCGAGAGCGGTGCGGCGCTGGCCTTCCTTGGATGGAAGGAAGCCGTGGAAGGTGAAGTGTTCCGTGGAGAGGCCGCTGGCGATGAGCGCGCTGATGGCGGCGTTGGCTCCGGGGATGGGATAGACGGTGATTCCGGCGGCGATGGCTGCCGCGACGAGCTCGTGGCCGGGATCGGCGATACCCGGGGTTCCGGCGTCTGAGACTACGGCGATGCGTGCGCCCTCTTTCAGCTGGGTGACGAGTTCTTCGGCGCGTGTGCCTTCATTGTGCAGGTGATAGCTGATGGTCGGGGTGGAGATGCCGAAGTGGTTGAGCAGCTTCTGGGTCTGGCGGGTGTCTTCGCAGGCGATGCGGTCGGCAGAGCGAAGGATGCGGAGGGCGCGCAGGGTGATGTCCTCGAGGTTGCCGATGGGGGTGGCGACGAGGTAGAGGCCGGGTGCGAGGGGAGGATCCTGGTCGGGTGTGGATGACATCAGTGTTCGTTCTGTCTTTATCTTCGTGTACAGGGATTATGGGCGCTACCGACGGAATACAGGGATTCTTCCCCTTCGACCTGCGCTCAGGGTCAGAATGACGACCAGGCCTAACTCTCGTCGGTGCGCTCCGGCTTGCTCAGGCGGCGGCGGGCGTTGAGCAGACCCATGGAGTGAGCGAGGTTCTGCGGGGTGATGATACCGACGATGCGATCGCCGTCGAGGATGGGGACCAGCTGCGCGCCCTGTCCTGCCATGACGCGGCGCAGCGTCGTAACGAGCGAGTCATCGGAACGGGCGATCTGGAAGGAGCGGGTCATCAGGCCCTGAACGTAGCCGTTGCCATCCGACTGCAGGGCCTCGACGATGCCCTGGCGGGAGATGGCCCCGACGAGATTATTGCCGCGTATGACGGGGAAGACGTCCTGCAGGGTGTGCACGGAACGCTGCAGGGCTTCTTCGAGAGTGTCGGAGGCCGAGAGCGTGCTGAAGTCGGTGAGCATGACGTCGCGCATGCGGACGGGATCGTTCTCGGAGGAGAGCAGGAGGCTGGTCTCGTCCATGTGGGCCCCGATGAAGATGAAAGCCCCGATCATGATGAGCCACATGTTGGGCATGATGCAGCCGGCGATGGCGAGAAGGACTCCGATGATCTGGCCGAGCCCGGTGGCGGCGCGGGTTCCTTTGAGAGCGCCGTGGCTGCGCGAAAATTCGCCCCGGAAGATGCGTCCGCCGTCGAGAGGAGCGGCGGGAAGGAGATTGACGGCCGCGAGAAGAAGATTGACCCAGACGAGGGCGCGAAGCAGGTGCCCGGGGGTGAGCCAGGGCCGCTCGAAGAGATTGATCTCGGGCGTGACGGTGAGGATGACGGCTCCGAGGAAGAGTCCGAAGAAGAGGTTGGTGAGGGGACCGACGAGGCCGAGGCGCTTGCCGATCTGGGGCGTTGCCGCTCGTTCGGTGTTCTCGTGGGTTGCGTATTGCTGCAGGCCGCCTGTGGGCAGCAGAAGAACGCTGCGGAGTTCGAGGTTGTACCATGCGGCGGCGATGGCGCGGGTAATCTCGCGCACGACGATGGCGAGCAGAAGCAGCATCCACAACGCGAAGCCGCGCGCTCCGGTCGAGCCGGAGACGGACGAGTAACTGATCGAGAGGCCGAGCAGCAGAAGGAAGAAGGTATGGATGCGTATCTCCACCCCGAGAAATCTGCCGATCGAAAAGGACCACCCGCGCATACTTATCATTGTATGCGCAGGCTGGGCAGGGAGTAGAGATGCGAGTGATTGCGGGAAGATTTCGGTCGCGGATGTTGATCGCACCCAAAGGGATAAAGACCAGGCCGACGAGCGATCGTCTGCGGGAGACGCTGTTCAATGTGATCGCTCCACGGATCGAAGGGGCGCGGTTTGTGGATCTGTACGCGGGCTCGGGTGCGGTGGGCATCGAGGCGATCAGCCGCGGCGCAAAGTTTGTATGGTTTGCGGAAGACGCGCCGGCAGCGGCGAAGGCGATTCGAGAGAATTTAGCTGCCCTGAAGATCTCGTCGGGATACGCGGTGGAAGAGCGCAGCTCCGCAGCTCTGCTGGAAGGGTTCATCAAACGGCGCGCGGAGGTCGATGTGATCTTTCTCGACCCTCCGTATGAGGCGGAGGAGGAGTATGCGCGAACGCTTGAGTTTTTAGGCAGCTCCCGAGGCAGGACCTTACTGGCTGAAGATGCCCGTGTGATCGCCGAGCATCGTGCCAAGGATCCCCTGGAAGCGCGATATGGCGGCCTGGAACGGGTGCGGGTTCTGAAGCAGGGGGATGCGGCGTTGAGCTTCTACGCCGTCAAGCCGGTGGGCTGATGCCGATGCTTGTCGATGAGACTTCTGAGAAAATAAAGACACACCACCACCCTGAGGAGGGCTGCCACCCGAATGGCGATGATCGAGTTTGTACGCAACTACTCTGACCACTCTACCGACCGCGGCTATCAGTTTGAGTTTCGCTGCGACCATTGCTCTAGCGGGTATATGTCTTCCTTCGACCCCTCCGTCATCGGCGCTGCAGGAGGACTTTTACAGGCCGCGGGCAGCATCTTCGGTGGCTTTCTTGGCTCCGCGGGCAGCTCCGCCTATGACATTCAGCGTGCTATCGGGGGACCTGCTCACGACCGCGCCTTGCAGCAGGCCGTGACTGAGGTCAAACAGAAGTTTCGCCGTTGCCAACGCTGCGGCAAGTGGGTTTGCGCCGAGATCTGCTGGAACGAAAGCGCCGCTCAATGCACGGGCTGCACGCCGAAATATGAGCAGGAAGTAATCTCCCTGCGCACCCAGGCGCAGGTGAACGCCACGCAGGAACAGCTTCGCGAAAAAGCTTTGGGAACGGACTATGTCTCGGGCATCGATATGAACCCTGACGCCCAGGTGAGGATCAATCCAGGAGCCCACGTTCCACAGCTGCAACCTCAGAGCCCGGCCGGTGACGGCTGGCAGACGGTACCTTCCGTCCAGCCTGCCATCGCTGCTCCATCCGGCGGACAGATTGCGCCGGTGGCCAACCTCTCCGCATCCTCGCACTGCACGGCCTGTGGAGCTACGCTGACCGGTGGCAAATTCTGTGCTGCCTGCGGAGTCGCCGTCGCCGTCCCCAAGACCTGCACCGGCTGCGGACATGTCTCGGCCGCCACTGCACGCTTTTGCGAAGACTGCGGTAACAAGCTCTCTTGATCGCGCCCTGCGCGGGCGGCGGTCACTTCGTGACTTGTATACGGGCTTCGCCGCGGGCCTCCCTTTGGGTCGGCGCGAAGATTCTTAATCGCGACCAACGGGAGCGCCACCCGAAGGGATATACGAGTCACGAAGTGACCGCCCTCCGCGCAGCGGGCCCGGCCGGCAGGCCATGAATCGGTCGATACGACCTAGGAGAAGCCTCCGCCCTGGTGCTCTCCGGTGAGGAGATCGACGGTGAAGGGGATCTCTTTGTCGGTGGGAAGATTCCAGCCGGTTCCGTGAAGAGTGTTACCTTCGATGCCGGTGATGCGGACCCCCTCCCAGCTCAGACGTTCAGTCTGCCAAGCCTCGCCTTGCACACCCCATGCGTAGAGACTGTGGAAGCCCACGAAGACCAGGAGATCGAGCGAGGGGATGGACTGGATCTCGACGACGGGCTTGACGAAGATGTGGGTGGAGCGCTCGGGTTGCAGCGTGTCGAGGATGTAGGCGTAGCCTCCGGCGACGGCGCAGAGCTCGTCGGGATTGGGGCAGGCGAAGAGGCCGGTGGGGACGGATGGATCGGTGAAGCCGAGGGCGCAGGTTGCGAGGAAGTCTCCTCCTATGGCGGG
>Ga0193742_1002605_pt1 | contig 10337 bp, 8 predicted proteins | sample L2c1metaG_FD_165511 | JGI IMG/M metagenome (GOLD analysis project Ga0193742, IMG submission 165511) | Soil microbial communities from a riparian zone of the East river system, Colorado, United States - L2c1 | ecosystem: Environmental > Terrestrial > Soil > Riparian zone | place: USA: East River... | reverse complement strand
ACTGAAACAGTGTGCGCCAGCGATCGGCATCCTCCGGCGCGGTGTCGAGCGCGACGTCCCATTCAATAAAAGTTCGGTCGCCCTCGACGATTGGTAGCAGGTGCATGGTGCCCTCATAGCGCGTCGCCGCCGGCGTTTCGGGTAAGAGACCGGGCGGAAACGGGAACGGTTCGATGCCGGCATAGGTCAGGGTGTGCTGCGCGTCGGAATGACCGGCCAGGCGTTGCCGGATCCAGCTGCCGAGATAGCAGAAGCGCCTTACCGCGCCGACCTCGTCGCCGCCTTTGTCGTCCTCGATGACGCTTTCGGTGACGCCCTCGATATAGGCTGGATAATTGTTGAAGTCGCGGATCAGCGACCACACGGTGGCAAGTGGATAATCCAGCACGGCGCTGTAATAGGCCTTTGTCATTTCGGGCTCCGGGCGTGCGATGTTCGGCTCCGGCGGTGCGGAGCATGTGCCCGGATGGTGCGGCTTGCGTCGCGCCAAACCCACCCGATTCCCGATCGCGAAAAGGATGGGGATGCAAGGGCCATCCAAGAGGTTTCTGCCCCCTCGCCTGCACCGCCCAGCCGTTGTAAACCAAGACATGGCCCGGCCGGATTCTTCCCCCGACATCGACAAGCTCGCCAAGGACCTGCGTGCCGGGAGCCGCGCCGCATTGGCGCGCGCGATTACGCTGATCGAGAGCCGGCGCGGCGATCATCAGGCCGCGGCGCGCGACCTGGTGCAGGCGCTGCTGCCCGACACCGGCAAGGCGGTGCGGGTCGGCATCACCGGCTCCCCGGGGGTCGGCAAATCAACCACCATCGATGCGCTCGGCATGTTCCTGATCGGGCGCGGCCACAAGGTCGCGGTCCTAGCCGTGGATCCGTCATCGGCGCGCACCGGCGGTTCCATCCTCGGCGACAAGACGCGGATGGCGCGGCTGTCCGCCTCCGACGATGCCTTCATCCGGCCCTCGCCGGCGTCAGGCACGCTGGGTGGCGTCGCCGCAAAGACCCGCGAGGCGATGCTGTTGTGCGAGGCGGCCGGCTTCGACGTGGTGCTGGTGGAAACGGTCGGCATCGGCCAGTCCGAAACCGCGGTTTGCGACATGACCGATTTCTTCCTGGCGCTGATGCTGCCCGGCGCCGGCGACGAATTGCAGGGCATCAAGAAAGGCCTGGTCGAACTCGCCGATATGATCGCGGTCAACAAGGCCGACGGCGACAATATCAAGCGCGCCAATCTGGCGGCCGCCGAGTATCGCGGCGCGCTTCATATTCTCACGCCCCGTTCGGAGCACTGGCATCCGCCGGTATTGACCTATTCGGCGCTGACCGGCACCGGCATGGACGTGCTCTGGCAAAAAATCCTGGATCACCGCACCGCGATGAATGCGTCGGGTGAATTCGCAGGCCGGCGACGCGAGCAGCAGGTGAAATGGATGTGGTCGATGCTGGAGCAGCGGATGATGGCGCGGCTGCGCGCCGACGCCACGATCCGCGCCAAAGTGAAAAAGACCGAGCTTGAGGTGGCCGACGGCCGCATCACGCCGGCGGTTGCGGCCGAACAGATCGCGGAGATGCTGCGGTGAACGACAGGCTTCGCATTCTCGTCACCGGTTTTGGTCCGTTTCCGGGTGCCCCCTACAATCCGACGCAGGCGCTGGTCGAGCGATTGATGCGATTGCGCCGGCCGGCCTTTGCCGACGTGGACATTTCGAGCCACATCTTTCCCGTGACCTACAAGGCAGTCGATCACGAATTGCCGCAAGCGTTGGCAAAACACCGGCCACAGGCATTGCTGATGTTCGGCCTGGCGGGCCGCGCCGCGCATGTCAGGATCGAGACCCGTGCGCGCAACGCCGTCACGCTGCTGTGGCCGGATGCCGCGCAAACCCGCGTCCGCAAGGGATCGATCGGTACCGGCCCGGACGCGCTGCGGTTCGGCCCGCATACGCTGCGGCTGCTGCACGCCGCCCTCGGCACCGGGATCGACGCGCGACCGTCGCGCGATGCCGGGAGTTATCTTTGCAATTATCTGAGCTGGCGCGCGATCGAGGCTGTTGGCTCCGACGACCATCTCCGTCTGGCGTCGTTCGTGCACATCCCTCCGCTCGCACGCGGTGGCGCCGCGCGCCGCAAGGGCAACGCGCGGATCACGCTGGAAGAGCTGGTCGATGCCGGCGAGGCGATGTTGCTGGAAACGGTGGTGCTGGCGAGGCAGGCGGTCCGAGCTTCGTAGGCCCGGCGTGGACTATTGCACCCGCGATTAACCCTACCCCTAACAATCGCCTGTTCCGCCCTCGCGTTCACCATGCGCCGGCCCATTTTCGCGCTATTTTTGGCGTGCGAATGCCATGCCTGCATCGCGCGAGGACCTCACATCATGGACGTCAAACGCCGCCACTTCATGGGCGTTTCCGCCGCCGGCATTGCCGGCGCAATGGTGATGTCTCCAGACAGTGCGCGCGCCGCTGCGCCCTCCTCACTCGGGCGCGACGCCACGCAATATGGCGTGCGTCCGGGCAGTCCCGACGATCAGACCAAGGCGTTGCAGCGCGCGATCGACGAGGCCGCCCGCGCGCAGGTGCCGCTATCGCTACCGCCGGGGGTCTACCGCACCGGCCTGCTCCGCTTGCAAAACGGCTCGCAACTGATCGGCGTGCGCGGCGCGACCAAATTCGTCTTCAATGGCGGCGCATCGATGCTGCAGAGCGAGGGCGCCGGCGGCATCGGGCTAACAGGTATCACGTTCGATGGCGGCGCCATTCCGCTGCCGACCCGGCGCGGCCTGGTCCACTGCATCGGCGGGCGCGACGTCCGCATCACCGATTGCGAAATCACCGCGAGCGGCGGCAACGGGATCTGGCTCGAGCAGGTCTCCGGCGATATCAGCGGCAACATCTTCACCAAGATCGCAACGACGGCGGTGGTGTCGTTCGATGCAAAGGGCCTGATTGTCTCGCGCAACACCATCATCGACACCAACGACAACGGCATCGAGATCCTGCGCACCGCCATCGGCGATGACGGCACGCTGGTGGCGGACAACCGCATCGAGGATATCAAGGCCGGCCCCGGCGGCTCGGGCCAGTATGGCAACGCCATCAACGCCTTCCGCGCCGGCAATGTGATCGTGCGCGGAAATCGCATCCGCAACTGCGACTATTCAGCCATACGCGGCAATTCGGCGTCCAACATCCACATCACAGGCAACAGCGTCAGCGATGTCCGCGAGGTCGCGCTGTATTCGGAATTCTCGTTCGAAGGTGCTGTGATCGCCAACAACACCGTCGATGGTGCAGCCGTCGGCGTCTCCGTCTGCAATTTCAACGAGGGCGGCCGCATCGCCGTCGTCCAGGGCAACATCATCCGCAATCTGCTGCCGAAACGGCCGGCCGGCACCATCCCGGACGATGATGCCGGCGTCGGCATCTATGTCGAGGCGGACAGTGCCGTAACCGGCAATGTGATCGAGAACGCGCCTTCGTTCGGGATTGTGGCCGGCTGGGGCAAATATCTCCGCGACATCGCCATCACGGGCAACGTGATCCGCAAAGCCTTTGTCGGCATAGGCGTCTCGGTGGTGCCGGGCGCGGGCACCGCCCTGGTCAACAACAACATGATTTCGGAAACCCCGCGCGGCGCCGTGGTGGGCCTCGACCACGCCCGCGCCATCACCACCGACCTGTCCGCCGAGGGCGCGCAGCGCTATGCGCAGGTAGTGATCGGGACCAACGCCGTGCGGCGGTAGATTTTTATTTGACGCGTTTTCTTCACGCGAACCGATATCCACCCCGGATCAAGTCCGGGGCAGGCTTTCGCTCGAAAACGCTATCGCTCCTACAACGCGTTGCGTAGCAGTGGGTAGCGGTCCTGCATCATTTCGAGATCGAGCGCCGGCAATGTGGGATCGTCCAGCGCCGGCGCGTCGGGCACCGAGGGCGCCTCGGCGGAATCGGCCAGCACGCTTTCCAGCGCGATCAGGACGTTGCTCGGGATATCGCGTGGCGACGGCTCGGCAACGACGGGCGCCGGCCGCGGGGCTGGTGGAGCGCGCTCGTGCAATCGCTCGCTGATTTTCTGGGTCGATTCGCGGCGTCCGAGCCAGGACAGATCGACAGCGGTGTTGTCGAGCGAAGCCTCGCGCATTTCCAGACTGCGCCAGAGTTCGACGGCGGCCTTGGCTTCCCGGATATTTTCGAGAAATGCGTGCTCGGTATGAAAGCGCCGCCAGCGGCCGGTCTCGAACAGTTCGGTGAGATAGTCCAGCCGTTGCTCGGCGAGACTGCACCAACGGGAAACAATATCGCGGCCACGCGCCAAGTCCGCGTTTGCGTCTACGTGATGTGTCATAAACCTGCCCGTAAGGAGGAGAACGGACGCAGACGCAACCGAGACGAATCACTTGGACGTGACAGGGATATTCTGTGGAAAACTTGTTCGCTGTCCAGTACGTGACATTACGGGCCGTCGCGGTGCCAAGGAAACCCGCATGAACGCGGGGTTATCTGCCCTATCCACAGTCAAGCCGCACGGCAGCATGGCCGCGTTGCGCGCGCCATGCGGAGGCTTTCCAGCCCGGCCGCACCCAAAGTGCCGCTCGCGCACGCCTCAATCACAGGGGTTTTGAAGCCATTGCCGGACAAAGGGTGCTGAAAAGAAAAGACCCGTCCGGGGGGACAACCGGACGGGTCAAGCTATATGGGCGCTTGGGGTGGATGGGCGCTCGCGCCGAATACAGCCGATGGGGAGGGGATAACCGCTCCCACATTCATTAGTCGCAGCAGCTTCGCCGGACGTTCAAAAGCTCGGTCGATTTTTTTAACTTTTGTTCGGGGCTTCGATGCCCGAAAATCACTGCGTAGCGGGGCGATTGACGCTGTTTGCAGCCGATTTGTCCGACGCCATCGCCGGCGCGGAGTCATTCATGGCCCTGCTCACGGAAGCGTTATCGGGCGCCGGCGCTTTTTGCGAAGCCGGATTTCCGGAAACCGCAGCGAGCGGTACCGCGGGCCCGGCGGTCGAAGCGGTAACTGCGGCGAAAGCATCGGCCTCGCCGGCCCCGAACTGGTCGTCGCGGCCGGGCGCGCCGAGATCGCGGGCGGTCTTCTCCAAAATCGCGCGCAGATCGTTCGGCTTCAACGCAGGATTGCGCTCCAGCATCAGCGCCGCAACGCCGCTGACATAGGCGGCGGAAAACGAGGTGCCGGACGTGATCTGGTATTTCTCATCCGGCGCCGGCAGGAAGATATCGGCACCGGGCGCCGCGATGGAAATGTGGACGCCACGGTTCGATGCCGCGAACAGCTTTTCCTGCGCATCGGTGCCGCTCACGGCAATCACGTTCGGATTGGCGGCCGGATAGAGCGGCGGCGATTTGGCGCCGGCATTGCCGGCGGCGGCCACCAACAGGATGCCCTTGGACGCGGTCGCGGCAATGCCACGCTCGATCAAGGGATCCTTCGGACCAGCGAAACTCATATTGATGATTTGCGCGCCGTGGTCGGCCGCATAGTCCAGGCTCTTCAGGATCACATAGGAGGTGCTTTCCGCGCCATTGGCGCCACCGCCGAACGCACGGATCGCCAGCAGCCGCGCCTCCGGCGCGCTGCCCATCAGCTTGCCATGCGCCACGATCGCGCCGGCAATGCCGGTGCCGTGGACATGCGGACCTTCCTTGCTGCCGAGCGCATCGAAGCTGTCGGCAACCGAATTGACGAGTTCGGGATGTTTCACGTCAACACCTGAATCGATCACCGCAACGGTGACATTCATGCCGCGGACCAATTTGTGCGCCTGTGGCAACCGAAGCTGAGCGACCGCATATTGCGCGGCGTCGCCCTCGGCCATCGACCGCTTCTGATCCTTCTGTTGTTGCAGCACATAGCGGAAATTGAGCTGCACCGATTTCACGCTGCCGCTGGCGTCGGCGGCGAATTCACGGCGGACGATATCCACCGGGCGCTGATCGACGATCCGGAACAGGCCGATGGTGCCGCCGATCAGCGGAAATTCCTGCGACGCGAGCCGCTCCAGGCCGTGGCGCCGCGCCAGTTCGTCGGCCTGTGAAGGCGACAAGGCGCTGTCGATTTCCGCGACCAGCTCGTTCTGCACCGCGCGCAAATTATTCGCAGCCTGCGGCGGCGCATTGTTGGACGAATTGTTGTTATTGCCCTTCTTGGCCGAGGCGCCTTTGCCGCCGCCGCTGGTCGAGACGGCAACAGGACGGTCGAAACATTCACCGTCGGGACCGCTATTGGCGTTATCGCAAACCGGATAAAGGGTGGGCGAATAGCGAGGATACGGCAGCAGGTCCACGCCGACGCGCGAAATCTCAGGCCGCCCGTTCGGTATCCGCGCAATGGTCGTCGGTCGGCCGCCACCGGTGGTCGGCGGCACGCGCGCGATCACGCCGACATTGTTGGGTCGGTTGGCGATAACAGGCCGGTTCGCGATGACGGGCCGGTTAACGACTGTGTTGACCCGCCCGCCAACCACCGGATTGACGCGGCCACCGACCACGGGATTGACCCGCGCCGTCGCCGTCGGATTGATGGTCGGTACCCGGGAACCGAGGTTCAGGCTCGGCGTGCGCATGATGCTTTGCGCGTAAGCCACCGAACCGCCGAGCACTACAAGCGGCAACGCCAGCGCCGACAATGCCCATGCCGCGCGCTGCGTCCTACTCCGCCATTTCACGCCAACATGGACCATGGGACCTCGGCTTGGTCAGTCATGCGACCGGCGCCTTACGGCGTCGGCACCGCAAGATTGACGATCTTCTCGCCTTGCAGCTTGCTCATCAGGCTCGCGACTTCATCCTTGCCCAGCGCACGGTTGCCGAACTGCACCCGGAACATGCCGCCCTTGACGCCATCGACGATCGAGGCCTGATAATTGTCCAGCAGTGCCGTGATGTCGGAGATGCGCGCGTCCGGCGTAAATCGCACCAGCGCCCGCGGCGGCACCGAGGCACCGAGATCGCGGGTAAGCGGCGCCGCCGTCTGATTCAGGCTCAGCGAAGCCGTCTGGAACGAAGCGGTCTGGTTCTTCATCAGCACCGCGCCGATCACGCCGGCCTGCAGCAGCAGCGCCACCGCGCCGAGGCTGGCCGACCAGGCCAGCGTCCGCGGCGAAAGTTTTGCGAAGAATTCCGATATCCGCGCCGAGAGACTGGTCGACAGCGATGGCTTGCGCACGGGCTCTCCGTCGATCGCAGCAAACAGCTTCTGCATGGCGCGCGCCGACGGCGCACCCAGGCTCTCGTTGAGATGAATGGTCTCGGCGTATTCTTCCTGGATCACGGCATATTGCCGGGCCAATTCGGGATCGCTGGCGAGCGCCTCATCGACGCGGCGCGTATCGCGCGCGTTCAGCGTGCCGGCCGCATGGAATGGCAGCAGCATCTCGATTTCGCTGGGCTCTTGATCCAGCATTTTTTTGCTCATCGCCATCATGGCCAACCTCGTTCAATGCCGGCTGCCTTGAGCAGATCGGCCAATTTCTTGCGCGCATAAAACAGGCGCGTCTTGACGGTGTTCTCGGGAATTCCGACGATTTCGGCCACTTCTTCCACGGACTTCTCGTGGTAGTAGACGAGATCGACGATCTCCCGATGCTCAGGCGAAAGTGATGTCAGGCACTTGCGCAACGCGTCACTGGTATCTTTCTTCTGCACCACCACTTCCGGATCATCGGACGTATCCTCGATCGCGTTCGCGGTCTCATCGTCCAGTCCAACGTCCTTGCGGCGCCTAAGTGCCGACAGGGCCTTGAACCGCGTAATCGCCAGCAGCCAGGTGGTAACGGCAGATCGGCCTTCGAACTTGCCAGCCTGACGCCATACATCGAGAAAAACCTCGCTGATGAGGTCTTCCGCAACCTGTTCGTCCCGGACGAGCCGAAGCCCGAAGCGGAACACCCTGACATGGTGCCGTCCGTACAGCACCTGCATGGCGAGGCGGTCGCCTTGAGCGATCCGAGCGATCAGAATGTCGTCTGAAGCCGCCTGTGTCGCGCTCAATTGCCGTCTCGCAAGATTGGTCGGGGGGAGGTGGCGGAGGGTTCGACGCCGGGGGCAAGATTCTTCACATTACGGCAATAACCGGAGCGCATGTGTGATCTACCCCACACAGTCTGTGATCTACGACACAGACACGCGCCAGCCAGCATAACCGGTGGCGAGAACGAACAAAGCCCCGAAATTGGTACCATAGTACGGAATTACTTTCCTAGAGAGCGCGCCACCCGGTGCGACCATACCAAGGCTTGGTCGACAAGGCAGCATCTGCTTACAGCCACGGCTGCCAGGATCGGTTCCAGCAGTTCAAATCCGGCGAATTTCCGTTGCGAAACAGGGCAATGGCAGGGTTTTAACGGATCAGATTCGGTCCCAAAAGATACCAAACCTAAAGGCTTTCCCACTTAGATTTTTTTCAGGTTCCACCAACGGCGAGACCATGGGCACCGCGGCGTCCTCATTCGTGAATCCGGCCGATCTGGATGGCGTCGGTTCCCAGCCGACGGTGAAGGCGCTCGCCCGGCGCGCCAAGCAGCGCCGCCAGATTCTGATCATGATCGGCGCCAGCTATCTGATCGACGCCGGGGTCCTGCTGCTCTACGCGCATTCCGGCTCGACACCGCTCATGATCGCGCCCGCCTATGCCGCTTCCGGCCTGACGCTGGTGATCTTCAGCATCATCCTGTCGGAGTTCGGCTTCAACGAACGCTTCAAGGATCATTATCTGGTCGCGCCGACCTCGACCGCCTGCATGCTGATCGCACTGGCGTTCACCTATATCGCGCCGGAAGTCGGCGGGATGTTCCTCTGCACGCTGTTCATCGTGTTCAGCTTCAGCTCGCTGCGCTCGACCCCGGCGCAGACCATGGTGATCTGGACCGCGATGACGATCGGCCTGGCCGGGCTGTTCCTGTTGACCGACAAGCCGATCGCGATGCCGCATGGCAGCCACCTCGAGCGCTTCGCCACCTTGCTGGTGTTCGTGCTCACCATCGGACGCTGCATGTTCCTCGGCATCTTCTCCAGCTCGTTGAAGCAGTCGCTGTATCAGAGCGGACAGAAACTCAAGGAAGCCTACAAGCGGATCGAGGAGCTCGCCGAACTCGACGAGTTGACGGGATCGTATAACCGCCGCTGCATCATGCGGATGCTGGACGAAGAGATCGCCCGCGCCGGCCGCAATGACGCGCCCTGCTCGGTCGCATTGATCGATCTCGACTGGTTCAAGCGCATCAACGACGCTTTCGGGCACCCGACCGGCGACGAAGTGCTGCGGACCTTCGCCATCACCATGTTCGCCAACATCCGCGGCATTGACCGTTTTGGCCGCTATGGCGGCGAGGAATTTTTACTGGTGCTGCCCGGCATGGGCACCGACAACGCCGTACGTGCGCTCGACCGGTTGCGCGCGATTATTGCAGAGCTCGACTGGAGCGCATTCTCGCCCGACATGAGCGTGACCATTTCCGCAGGCGTCGCCACCCTGAAGCCGGAGGAAACTCCGGACACATTCCTCGCGCGCGCCGATTGCGCGCTTTACGCAGCCAAGGCACGGGGACGCAATCGCATCGCCAGCGCCTGATCCGATCATTTTCAGTTCCAGCGACGGAGAATCCGTCGCCGGCTTTTGCTCCAGGATAGAGTCATATGAGTTCGAAGTCCGCTACCGCCCCGATCAACCTGCTCGACGAGCTGCAGACCACGCTCGCGCACGGAACCGTCGCTCGCCGGGTCGAGACCCTGCGCCGCGTAACCGACCTCTTCATCAACGGCGCGGTGGAATTTTCGGACGAACAGGTCGGCCTGTTCGACGATGTCTTCCAATGCCTGATCGAGCACATCGAAACGTCGGCCAAAATGCTGCTTGCCAACCGCCTCGCCCCGATCGACACGGCGCCGCCGCTGACGATCCGGGCGCTGGCCTTCGACGACGTGATCGAGGTCGCCGGACCCGTGCTGTCGCAGTCGGCGCGGCTCGACGACAAGACCCTGATCGAGAATGCGCGCAGCAAGAGCCAGGCGCATTTGATGGCGATCTCGACCCGAAAGGTGTTGAGCGGCGCGGTCACCGACGTGCTGGTTCAGCGCGGCAATGATGCGGTGGTCCAGAGCACCGTCAACAATCCGGGCGCCGAATTCACCGAGCGCGGCTTCACCCGGCTGGTCAACCGCGCCGAGGGCGACGACAACCTCACGACCTGCGTCGGCCTGCGTCCGAACATTCCGCGGCATCTCTATCTGAAGCTGCTGGCCAAGGCGTCGGACACGGTGCGACAGCGGCTGGAAGCGGCCAACCCGCAACTGGCGGGCCAGGTGCCGACCGCCG
>Ga0193742_1002604_pt1 | contig 10341 bp, 8 predicted proteins | sample L2c1metaG_FD_165511 | JGI IMG/M metagenome (GOLD analysis project Ga0193742, IMG submission 165511) | Soil microbial communities from a riparian zone of the East river system, Colorado, United States - L2c1 | ecosystem: Environmental > Terrestrial > Soil > Riparian zone | place: USA: East River... | reverse complement strand
CGACGGTGTGTTGCGCCACCGCGCGGCCCCGGAGGAGGACTACCCGGTCGGTGCCGTCATCGGCGCGATCGACTAGCCCGTGCTCGGGCGCCCGCCCCGGTGCGGCCGACCTTCGGCAATCGGTCTGTTAATTGTGTTGCCTGTGTGCGAGGCTGTGCTCGCCGGCATTCGCGCAAACTGTGCTGTTACCTTTGTTCTCGGTCTTTCCCGAAGATTCTATTGAGCCTCGCTGCCCCGGTCGGGAAGAAAAAATCTCCCGATATGGCGCGTAACCCGAGTCGGCACGTGTCGTTGAGCATAGTAGGCGACTCTCGGTAGCTTCGGAGGCTTCATGATCGAGTATCTGGCTGACGACTTCTAAGGATTCGTCGCTCTGTCGATATGGCATCCGAGCGGAGAGCGCTGGGCCGCGCCGGCGTTGGCCCGACCATTCCTGGCCGACCATGGGGCGAGGTTTGTAGGTTGGGAACCAAAGGCTTTACTCAGGGGCAGGTTCAACGATGAACACGCAGTATCCGCCGAACGTATCGGCAAAGACACCGCGTCGTCGAAATCAAGGACCCGTAGTGGTGGCGGCTATTCCTAGGCCGATCCTCTATCCGGTCGCCGAGGCCGGCGCGATGGCTCAGCTGGGTTGTTCGATCCTGTGGAGCGCGGTGCGCAGGCCGGTCGGCTACTGGCACGCGGTGCTGGACGAGGTCTACGGCGTGCTGAAGCTGTGCTGGTTTCCACTGGTCCTCGCGGTGTCGTCGTTCGGCATGATGGTGGCGATCCTCGGTCTGAACTTCACCACGTTGTTGGGCGCGAACAATCGGTACGGCCAGTACTTCTTCATCGTCAACATCCGCGAGTTCTCGCCTTGGATCAACTCGATGGTCGTCGCCGGCATCGTGGGCGCGGCGCTGACGGCGGACCTCGGCGCACGGAAGGTGCGCGAAGAGCTCGACGCGCTCGAGATTCTCGGGGTCGACTCGTTGCGTGAGCTCGTTCTGCCTCGGGTGCTCGCGGCGATCGTGATGACGTGTCTTTTCGGTGTCGTCTCCATTCTGATCGGCATCATCACGGGCCTCATTGGCTCGGTCCTGATCGGGAAGGTACCGGCCGGTGAGTACCTGGCCACCCTTTTCGCCAACCTGACCACGGTAGAGCTGTGGACATCGCTACTGAAGAGTGCGCTATTCGGCCTGATCATCGGGGTGGTCTGCTCCTACAAGGGAGTGAGCTGCAGTGGTGGCTCGATGGGTGTCGGGCGAGCCGTCAACCAGGCGGTGGTGATCTCGTTCGTGCTGATCTTCATCGTCGACTTTTTCTTCGTTTCGATCATGCTCGGCCTCGCGCCAGAGCTGCAGACCGTGCGGTGAGGACGGGCAGATGAACACAGGGCGCGAGAACGAGACCGACCAGCGGGGGTCGTCGGTCGCGGTAGCCGAGGGCGACGAGGCCGGCAGGCGACCGAAGAGGCTGCTCTCGGCGGTGGAGAACGCGGCCGACATGGCGAGCTTCGGTGTCGATGCACTGCGCTCGCTCGGTGGAGCGCGGCGGTTCGGTTCGGAGATCCTCCGCCAGACCGGAATCGTCATCCTCTCCAGTGGCATGGTGATCTGGCTGATGGAGTTCGTGATCGGCGCGGTATTCGCCGTTCAGGGCAACTACATCTCCAGCCAGTTCGGCGCCAAGGGCTACGTGGGGGTCTTTCCGGCACTCGGCGGGTTGCGCGCGACAGCCCCGGAAATGTGGGGCTGGATTCTTTCGGCCAAGGTCGGTTGCGGCCTCGTGGCCGAGCTCGGTTCCATGCGAATCAGCGAAGAAATCGATGCCCTGGAAGTCATGGGTATTCCACCCAAGCCGTATCTAGTGGGCACGCGAATTCTGGCCGCATGGATCGCGATGCCTTTTTTGTACCTCGTTGGTCTGGGTCTTTCCCATGTGGGGTCCTATCTGGTCATCATCTACATGCTGAAGACAGTTTCCGTGGGCGGTTTCTTCCATGTGTTCTGGGCATTCCAGAGCCCGGTTGACCTGCTCTTCTCGATGCTGTGGATGTTGATCCTCGGTACGCTGATCGTGCTGGTGTCCTGCTATTTCGGCTATACCGCGCGCGGGGGGCCGGTTGGTGTCGGGCAGAACACCGCGCGGTCGATGGTGGTCAACATGGTTCTGGTCAGCGTGATCGGCATGTTCTGTCAGCAGCTGTTCTGGGGTGGCTTCCCCAACGCGCCGATCGGGAACTGAAGCGATGGCAATCAGTATTTCTTCTGGTCGTCGACCGGTCCTCAACTCGGCGATCATTCTGCTCGCGGTGCTGGTGGTGGCCGTCTGGATCGTGGTGCTCGCCGGAGGCCGAGGTGGCTACACGGTGCGGGTGGTGTTGCCGGAGGCCATCGGCCTCTATGACGGCAGCCCCATGCAGATCAACGGCGCGAATTCCGGGTCCGTCGAATCGTTGGTGACCCGAGGTGACAACGCCATCGCCACGGTGCGGGTGGACTCAGCGCACGCACCGCTGCACGCCGGTTCCACGGTGACCGTCGACTACCGCTCGGTGCTTGGCGAGCGGTACGTCAAGATCGAGCCGGGACCGGCGGGCAACCCGGCGCTGCCCAGCGGCAGCTTGGTCGAGGCCGGTTCCTCGCAGGTGACCGTGGAGGACCTGCTGGAGGCACTCGACCCGGCAACCCGCGCCACGGTGCGGTCACTGGTGCCCGAGCTCGCCCAGACCCTGGACGGTAGGGAGCAGGACCTCAACGCCACCGTCGAGCAGGCCGGGCCGACCGTCGAGGCCTTGGGGCAGGTGATGGCCGCGGTGGGTCAGGACGGCCCGGCCATCCACGAGCTGGTCGGCAACCTCCGCAAGGTGGTCGATGTGCTGGCGCAGCGGCGCGGCCAGTTGTCCGGCTCGCTGGCCAATCTGAGCACGGTGACCACGTCGGTCGCGGCCAAGCAGCGCCAGATCGCCGAGTCGGTCGGCCAGCTGCCGGCCACGCTGCGGCAGGCCAGCCACACGCTCGGGCAATTCGTGCCGACGGCCGACGCCGTGGTTCCGTTGCTCGACCGGCTTCGCCCCGGTGTGGCCCGGCTGCCGTCCGTGGCGGCGAACCTGCGCCCGGTCCTGAGTGACTTGCGCCCGGCCGTAGCCGATCTTCGGCCACTCCTCATTGACGGGCACGACCTGTTCGGCCACACGCCCGCGTTCTTGGACGCCGGGACCGGCGAGTCCGGGGCGGTCCGCCAGCTCACCACGACGGTGAGCCAGCTGGACACCCCGATTGCCTTCCTGCGGCCGTACACGCCGGAGCTCATGGGTTTTTTCACCACCTGGCGAACGGTGTTCAGCAACTACGACTCGCAGGGCCATTTCGTCCGCGCCTACCTGCGCAACAGCGCCAACACCATCCACGGCCTACCCACCCCGGTGCCGGGAAGTTCGAGCAACGTGATGCCGCCGCCGGGCTCGATCGTGCGCGAGCCGTGGACGGACGCGGACGGGGACGGGATGCACTGATGGGTACCACTCGCCACTCGGCACGCAGGGTCGTGTTCGTCGGCCTCGTGCTCGCGCTGCTCGCCGGCACCGCGCTGGTCGTGCTGCGCAACCGCCCCGCTCAGCCGACCGTGGTCGCGATGTTCGCGGACGCCAGCCCGCTGCGCGTCGGCAACACGGTGCAGGCGCACGGCGTCAAGATCGGCCAGATCCGGGGCATCAGCCTGGACCACGGCAGCGCGCGGGTCGTGCTGCGCCTGGACGAGAAGGTCCCGGTGCACGTCGACGCGCGGGCCACCATCCGCCCGGTCTCGCTACTCGGCGAACGCTACGTGGATCTCGACGCCGGCACCGACACCGCGCCCCTGGCGCCCGACGGCGGCGTGATCCCGCTCGCCCGGACCGCCTCGTCGGTCGACCTCGACCAGGTCCTCGACTCGCTCGACGACCCGACCTCGACCGCGTTGGCGGCCATGGTCACCACACTGGGCACCGGGATGACCGGCAACGGCAAGAACCTGCGCGACGCGCTGGCCGCCGTGGACCCGGCACTGCGCCGGACCGACAAGTTGGTGGAGGTCCTCAACCAGCAGAACACCGCGTTGAACAGCCTGGTCGACCTCGCCAGCCCGGTGGCGGCGGCGGTGGCCAGCAACAAGGGCGCCGACCTGGACGGCATGGTGGACCAGGCCCAGCAGACCCTCGGCACGGTCGCGGCCAAGCGCGAGCAGCTCACCGCGAGCCTGAACGAGCTGCCGGCCAGCCTGGAGAAGGCTCGACGCACCTTTTACACGCTCGGGGGGCTGGCCGACCAGCTCACCCCGACGCTGCACTCCCTGCGCCCGCTCACCGGCAACCTCCGCGATGTGGCGACCGAGCTGCACTCCTTCGCGGACGCGGCCGACCCGGCAGTGACGTCGCTGAAGCCGGTGCTCACCAAGGCCCGCTCGATGCTCGACGAGGCCCGCCCAGTGGCCGCTGACCTGCACGAAGGCAGCGGAGACCTGCGGGAGGCGAGCCAGGGTCTGGGCGCGGTGGGCGGAACGCTGGCCGACCAGATGGACAACGTGGTGTCGTTCCTGACCGGCTGGGCGCTGTGCACCAACGGCTACGACTCGGTCGGTCATTACTTCCGCGCGTACCTCACGATCGACAGCAATACCGCCGGCAAGGTCCTGCCCGACCTGCTGCCCGGCTCGGCAGAGGCGATCCAGCGCCTCGCGCCACTGAACCGTCCTCCGGGCGTCGGGCTGGACAAGATCGGTGGCCGGCCACCGGACCAGGCGCCGCCGCCCGTCGCGCCGCCGCTGCTCGGTGGGGCGCTGTCCGGTCAGCACCGCCAGCCCGGTCAACCCACGGACCCACCGCCCGTGCCGGGTGAGCCGTGGTCGACACCGAAGTCAGGACCCGGTTCCGGCGGTGCCACCGACGCCACCGGGCTGACACCCGCCCAGGAGGGTGACATGTTCGACCAACTACTCGGGGGCGGACGTTGAGCCCTCTGACCACCCGCACCATTCATCGCAAGCGGGCCCAATCGTTCTACGCCGGACTCGGTGTGATCGCAGTGGTCGCGGTGATCAGCTACGTCGCCCTGACCGCGCAGCACGGGCCGCCGCTGGCCACGCACACCTACGTGGACGTCGCGTTCGACAACGTCGGCCAGCTCGATACGGCTGCCGACGTGCGGCAGAACAGCGTGCGGATCGGCCAGGTGCAGGCCATCCGATACGAGCCGGGTCGCGCTCTGGTCACGCTGGCGTTGGACGGTGACCGCCCGGTCTACCGGGACGCGCACGCCGCCATGTGGGACCAGTCCGCGCTCGGCCAGAAGTTCGTGGAGCTGGAGCCGGGACATCCGGAGGCGGGTCGGCTGGGTCCCGATGAGGTACTGCCGTCCTCGCACACCGAGTCGGCGGCCGACATCGACAGCGTGCTGAACGTGTTCGACCCGGCCACCAGGGCCGCTCTGACCACGAGCGTCCGCTCGCTCGGCCTGGGCATGGCCGGCGAGGGCCCGGGCCTGCGGGACTTCATCGGGCACGCGCCGGAGCTGTTGGCCGATACCGGCACGCTGAGTGAGGCGCTCGCCGACGACCGCACCAACCTGGGCGGCGTATTCGAGGCTGGCCAGCACCTGGCCGCTCAGTTCACCGGGCGCGAGCAGGAGCTCACCACGCTCGTCCGACAGACCAGCGCGACGCTCGCCGCGGTCAACACCGATGGCACCCAGCCGCTGCGGGCGGCGGTCGACAAGCTGCCCGGGACGTTGGCGGACTTCCAGACGATCCTGGATTCGCTGCAGTCGCCGGTCAGCGACGCCGAGGCGGCGGTTCGCACGGTGCGCGACGGCACCGACGCGCTCGGCATGGCCACCCCGGCCGTGCGCGACGTGTTCCGGGAGGCGCCGAGGCCGCTGCACCGCATTCCCGAGGTATCCGAGGACGCCAAGCCCGCGCTGGAAGGGCTGGATTCGGCCTTCCACGACGCCCGGCCGCTGGCCCCCAGGTTGTCCGAGGGATTCCGGGGACTCCGGGGGTTCCTCGACGGGCTCGCCCCGTACAGCCCCGACATCAACCAGTTCTTCACCGACGGCCCGGACATTTTCCGCGACGGGGAGAACCCGTCGACGCACTACCTGGCGGTCGCGGCTGGGCCGGTCAACTCCTCGTTCGCGGCCGACGCGACCCCGTGCGCGGTCAACAACTACCCGACGCCGGGCGGCGGCGCCTGGCGGGACCACGCCATGCCGGGCGTCGGGCTGGTGTGCACCACCAGCCAGCGCACCGGGCCGTCACTGGGCAAAGGTCCGGCCTACGGTGCCCTGCCGCTGCCACTGGGCCCGACGGGGCACTCGGACAACGACGAGGGCGTGGGTGGTCGGTGATGGCGTCCACATCGGCGGATCGGCGCCGGCTGATGACCGGACTGGGGCTTCTGACCCTGGTGCTCGCGTTGCTGGTCGGGGTCTTCTACAAGCAGGCGTTCCTCGCCTGGATCCGGCCGGGCGAGACCATTCAGGTCGAGTTCGCCAGGGCCTACAAGCTGGATGCCGCGGAGAGCGCGGTGAAGATCGCCGGTAGCCCGGTGGGTGTGGTCGAGTCGGTGGAACAAACCGATCAGGACACCTCGCTGGTCACCCTCAAGGTCGACAAAGGCACCCGGGACCTGCTCGGGGAGGCGCCGACCGCGCTGGTGCGACCGACCACCGTCCTCGGCGGCCGCTACTTCGTCGAGCTGCGCCCTGGCGGCCCGCCGGGCGAGTTCACCGAGGCGCGCATCCCGATGAGCCGGGCCAAAACGCCGGTGGAGCTCAACGAGGTGCTCGAGGCGCTGCAGCCGCGCGCCATCCAAGGGCTGCGCGGCACCCTCACCGAGGTCGACCAGACATTGCGCGCCGGTGGTTCGTCGGCGTTGCGTGACTTCGCCACCGCCGCGCCCGCGCCGCTGCGCTCGATCGGCTCGGTGCTGGCCGCCGCGCGGGGCAACGAGCCCGACGTCGACCTTGCCCGGCTCGTGTCTGACTCGGACAAGGCGGCTAGGGCCGTACTCGCCCGTGAGGGTCAGCTCGGGGACATCGTGCGCTCCCTCGACGTCACGACCGGTGCGCTGGCCAGGCAGAGCCAGCCGTTCGCGGAGGGCATCGGCAACCTGCCCGGCGCGTTGACCGCGATCGACGTCGCGGCGCGCCGGGTCAGCGTCACGCTGGACAAGCTGCGCGACACCGCGCCGCGCCTTGGGGACACAGCCGACGAGTTCGACCCGCTCATGGCGCGCCTGGACCCGATGCTCGACCGGCTGCGTCCGGTGAGCGACCGGCTGCCAGGGGTGCTGCGGGACGCGCGGCCGCTCGTGCACGACTTGATTCCGGTCAGCATCCGTGGCCGCCAGGTGTTCGACGACCTGCGTGGCCCGGTGCTGGACCGGGTCAACGGCCCGGTCACCCAGACGCTCAACACCAAGTGGACGGGTACCGGCCGGTTCGCCGGCGGCGGCAACAACGGCAACACCGTCTACCAGCAGATCGCCGCGATGATCTCGAACGTCGCGAACAGCACGGTGCAGCACGACCAGAACGGGTCCGCGATCAACTTCGAGCTCGGGGAGGGGCCGTCGATGCTCGACGGTCTGCCGTTCGCGCTCGACGACCGAACCCATCGGCTTGACGGTATTGGAGGGCCGCCGCGATGATCGCTCCGCGCGGTAACCGAGACGGTGATCAGACCGACGAGTTCAACGCCGTGCCGCCGATCGCGCGGGCGCACCGTTCCCGGCTGTCTCGGCGGAAGCGGTTGGCGCTGGCCTGGACTCGGTTGCGCACCGTGCCCGGGATGTTCCGCGACGTCGCCGCGCTCGTGGTCGTCGCTGCGCTCGGGCTGGCCGCGCTCGGGATCATCCTGGCCAACGAGGACGTGCGCTGGCCGTGGCAGCCCGATCGGATCATCATCCGAGCCGAGGTGGCCGACGCGGCGGCGGTAAACCCCTCGAAGAACCAGGAGGTGCGCATCGCCGGGGTGGTCGTCGGCTCGATCGTCGGGGCCGAACCCACCGCGCGCGGCACCAGCATCCTCACCCTCGCCGTCGACCGGGGCAACACCGTCTACGACAACGCCCAGGTGGTGCTGCGCCCGGAGAACCCGCTCAACCAGATGTACATCGTGCTCGACCCGGGTGGACCTCCCGGGCAACCATTGGCCTCGGGCGGCCTCATCCCGATCGGCCAGACGCACCGCCCCGTGCAGGCCGACGAGATCTTCTACAAGCTCGACGCGCACAGTCGGCAGGCTCTGACGATGCTGCTGTCCCAGGCGGACACCGCGCTCGCCGATGCGCCCCGCACGGTGCCGGCCGCACTACGACGGACGACCAGCACGGTGACCGACGTGAAGCCGGTCGCGGACGCTCTTGCCGCCCGGCGCGCGAAGCTCGCTACGCTGGTCTCGTCGTTCTCCCAGATTGCCGGTGCTGTCGGGGACAACGACGAGCGCCTCGCCGCCCTGATGAGCTCGGCCCAGACGACGCTGGACGTGCTGGCGCGAAGCGACACCCAGCTGCAGTCCTCATTGGCCGCGCTGCCGGGCGCGACCGACGCGTTGCACACTTCGCTCAATCGGGTTGCCGACCTCACCGATGAACTCGACCCGGCGGTCGACAACCTGCGGCGCGCCAGCGACGAGCTGCCCCCGGCGCTGGACCGACTGAACGACACCGTGCAAACCGTGGACGGTCTGCTGCCGGTCGCGCGTCAGGTGGTGGATCGAGCCGCTCCGACGCTGGCCGACCTGCGGCCGGTCATTCACGACGTCAGCGGCGGGCTGGACGACATCGCGCCGTTCACCCACAAGCTCGACTCGGCAACCAAGGCGCTGGTCCCGGGCTTAGACGGATTGTCGGCGTTCTTCTACAACAACAGTGGGATCTTCCAGCCGTCCGACGCGCACGGCGGCTGGGGCCGGGGCCAGCTCGACGTCAACATCAGCAGCCCATTCGGCAACGCGCATCGGGGAGGTTCCAACAAATGAACGGGCGACTCCTCGAAGCCTCGCCGCGCAGATTGGCGACCGTGTTGGCGTTCGCCGGCGCCTGCGTGGTGTTCGTCGGCTACATGTGGCTGAACGCGGGCGGGTCGATCCTGGGATTCAACAACCTGTCCGGTTACCGGTTCAGCGCGCAGGTCACCGACGCCGACAATCTGGTCAACTTCTCCGATGTCTCGATCGCCGGCGTCGAGGTAGGCAAGATCGACAAAATGGAACAGCTGCCGGACCTGGTGCGCCTGGACGTCGTGCTCGATAAGGACGTGCCCACCCTGCATCAGGGCGTCACGGTCCAGGTCAGCGAGAAGTCCCTGGCCGGGCAGTCCTACCTGCGCATCGTCGACGGCACCGGGCCCGAACTGCCGGACGGAACGGTCCTGCCACTCTCGGCGAGCAAGCCGAGTGTCCAGCTGCGTGACGTTCTCGCTGGTCTGCCCGCGCCGACCAGAGAGGCGCTCGGGGCGACCATCCGGTCGGCCGGGCAAGCCACGACGGGACGGCAGAACGACGTGCACGCCGCGTTCGACGGGCTCGCGCGGCTCGGGGCCGGCGGTTATACGGCGTTGGACGCGCTGGCGGCTCAGGGGGAGGACATCCGGCAGCTTGGAGGAGAACTCACCACGGTGCTCACGGCGCTGGACAGCGGCCAGCGCGACCTGGAAAAGGCCGTTCGGGGCACCGGGGACATCGTGTCGGCGACGGCGGGCCAGCAGGCGCCACTGCAGGAATCGATGCGGTTGTTGCCTGGGTTCCTCGACCAGATTCACGGTGCCACCCCGGGCTTCACCCGCTTGGCAGGGGCGCTCGACCCGATCGCGCGTGACCTGCGCACCTCGGCGCCCGACCTCAATGACGCCCTCGTCCAGCTCCCGGATTTGACCGACGACCTGCGCGGGCTGGTCGACCCGCTGGACGGCACGCTGAATCGTGCACCGGAGACGCTACGGCGGATCGGCCCGTTCGCTGACGACGTCGAGGGGCTCATCCCGCCACTGCGTACGGTCATGCAGGACGTCAACCCGGTTCTGGGCTATGCCCATCCGTACGGCCGCGAGCTCGGCGCGTTCATCGCCAACTTCGGCGCCGCGTTCGCGACGGTCGACACCTACGGTCGGCACCGACTGCGCCTGCAGCCGGTGGAAAGCGAGTTCGGCGTGGCCGGTACCGGCCCGCTCGGCCTGCGCGACGGCCTGACCAGCGTGTTCAACCCCCTGCCGGCGGCGAACCGGGGGTCCGATCTCGGCCCGTGGGCGGGGCCATATCCCCGGATCGAGCGGCAGCCGAAATGATGTGGCGCCGGCTAGTGAGCGTCCGGCACGTGCG
>Ga0193742_1002603_pt1 | contig 10342 bp, 10 predicted proteins | sample L2c1metaG_FD_165511 | JGI IMG/M metagenome (GOLD analysis project Ga0193742, IMG submission 165511) | Soil microbial communities from a riparian zone of the East river system, Colorado, United States - L2c1 | ecosystem: Environmental > Terrestrial > Soil > Riparian zone | place: USA: East River... | reverse complement strand
GCACAAATTCTCCGAGACTTGGCTTGACAGCCTCCTCCTCTCTACCATCTGCGCATTCGACCTGGGAACCCCATGAGCTGGGATTATATTCCAATGGTCGGAGGAGGACCGGCAGCATGAATCTATTGAATGGTTTTATGACCACCACATTCCGCTCTGGTTCATCTGGTCAAACAAGGAAGAGCAAGCCATTTCCAATAATCCCTCCCTGGCCTACCTTCAACCTCCCAATGAACTCATTCAGGAGGCATTGACCTTGCTATTTGCCATTCCAAATGTCCCTCCGGCTGGTCTCATAATACAACAATATTTCAGGCTCGGAAATGACCCCGTTACCAACCAGACCATCGAGTTCCTCTGCCTTCAGTATGCGCCGTCTTTTGTTTTCGAGTTCACTGCCAAAAGGTTCATCAATCAGGAGTCCGCTCTTGAACAGATACGCTTCAAACAGTCACAGGAAACTATCAACACCGACTTGAGGGCACTGAAGGCAGCTGCTGAGGCTGCATCGTCTTTCCCGTATGATGGTTTACATACAACCATCAATCAAAAAGGGAAATTTTTCAACCAACGCCAGGCAGCTGCTGAGGCCCCATCATCTTTCTTGCATGATGGTTTGCTTACAACCGTCGAAGAAAAAGGGAAAATTTTCAATCACTACAATGATTTCTTCGCAGCACGCGAAAGGCGCCAGGAAGAGATGATGAGAGTCGAGTCACCCCAAGATCGTAAAACCCGTGAATTGAGGGCAAGAAACCCAGCTGTTAAAAGTGCAAAGGTGTACATCTGGGAGAAAACACAATCATCTGGTGGTCACAAGCTGTACAAGCAAGTCCAGGTCAACAAGAAACGGAAAGAGGACATGTATTCTTTCTACAAACCTTATCAGCGGCTGTATAATGCATTCGCGAATGAGTGGGATTTATGTGAGGACTTCAGCTTTGGAAATATGGATGGTTATGATTCCAATTCCAATGATGGCTATGATGATCAAGGCTATCCGGAGGATTTTGTTTCCCAGCCAACATGCTCTCCTCCATCTCCTCCATCAGCTGCCCCTATGGATGTTGCGGCACAAGAAGATTGGTTCGTGGCCCCAATGCATTCCCAAGATCTATTTGAAACACTGTCCCTAGTTTACGGCTACATTCCGCGTTCGGGTGCAGATGACGTCCCTTCGACACTCAACTGGGACGCGATACTTAGGTTCTTAGGATTTGTTGATAACTTGAATGAGCTAGACATTCCAGAACCCAAGAAGAGTGCCATGATGAACTTCTTCTGCAACATTGTCGCCAACGCCGGTGTCAATGATATGGACAACCTCATGGGGAAATCTTTCAAAAATATCAAGGGTCTCTTTGCTTTTGAACACATCCAACGCCCATCTGAAGACCTCTTTGTATTCTCCTCACCCCTGTCAAATGCATGCCAATGGGTTCTGGGGGTCCATTACCCAGCTGCAGCGCTATATGTGTGTCGATACATCCTTGAAAACCCCCATGCCCACACTATTCTGACCGTTGCGCACTGACTTCTTGACCGAGGTATTGCATTCCGTACCCTTCTGCTGCTTACTTGCAGTCCACGGCAATTGACTGTTGACGAACCCTACACGCCCAGAACATATAGGCTGGTCAATCACACCTTCACGAAGGCTGACTTTGATGTGGCAATGATGGCATGTCAGTCTGTCCTAACATCGCCTCAGGGACGGGCTGCTTTACTGAGAGGCAATTGTCGGACGCATTGCAAAGGAGTATCTCAGCAAAGATGGTGTTTTGGATGGTCCCTCCGTCGAAGTCACTGCACACCGAGTGGGTTACATTGCTCCCTCTGGTAATGACAACACTAGATTTTGTGATGACCAACTGACGGACAATGAAATTGCCATTATATGTGGCACCTATTCACTTTATACCGGTAGGATTTCTCTTTTCTCTATTTGCATATTTTTTCTAACCCACCTTTCACAGCCATGAAAGGTCAAGTTGCCATGTGGTCGTGGTTCCCCCTTCCAGCAGCTTGGGAAGCTAGTCGCTCTGGTTGTAATTGGCTTGATTGGACAGAGCGATGCGAGGATATCTTCCTAAACATCCTGTCTGATGTTCATGCTGGTAAAGCGAAGCCCAGAGCACACGCTGACTGGGTCAACAGATTGCGTGGACAACAGACTACACGTATCTTGACCAAACAGAATAATTCTCGGTCGCAAGCTTTCATGGACAGCGTAGTACCGATTGGTAATTAGGTGTATATGTCTTATCTTTTTTTTTATTGTCAGCGTTTCATATCACCATCTCCACCTATCTGTCCTCTGTTAATGCATCATTCTTGTCGCAGTAGGGTACACCAGACATGTAATTTCCATCACCTTGAAAAAAATTTACTGCTTTTTGTCGCTTACATGAACGGCGTAAGAAAATGTTTATTGTTTTTGTCGGGGACTATGTCGGACCCGCCGACATATCCGTGACAGCAGACGATGGATTCTGCAGAGTGCACAATTAAAAATTTTGATCACGTTCTGCAGTTTGCTGAATCTATTGAGATTTAGTCCAGATTGATACATTCTGCATCTCGCAAAATGAAAAACTCTCCTTTCATTCTGCAATGTCGCAGAAGGATACATTATATATTGGGCTAAATTTAGGTAGAATCTTACATTCTATTCAGATTCTAATTGTCTCGAAATTGACACAGAAGGTAATAATCTACTAAATGCAAAATTGAGGCAGAACATATAAATCTCGCCAGATTCTAATTATCTTTTGCACCTTGGCAGAATTAAATAAGAATTAAATATTCTGCTATGTGCAGAATTTAATGGTTTTGCAATACATTCTACTACGATTCTGCACACCACAGAATAGTCCCCTTCCAGCAGTGCCAGTTCTCATCGACGGCTCAGTCGTCATTATGTAATTTTAAAAGTTGGCACGTATTGACACGTTATTATGCAAGAGCATTCAGGGCAAGATAAAGCACGCGCGGATGGATTAACAGGTTTTTTTTTTGCAAAATTTTGATTGTTTAGCTCCTGTGGTCATCCACGCTTCATCTATGCCCCAATTTTTTTTTTCAATAACACTCTTTGATATATTTTGAGCAAATTGTCGAAGTATAATATGTGAATTGAGCGTAGCCTCCGAAAGTAACCAGTTTCCGCGAGGAGATGTACCGAAGTCGCCACAGGAGGCTACCTGATACTGTATAAAATTCCACTCTCTTTTTGCGGTTGTTATTGCATATCAAAGTTATTTATTCTTCCATGGCCTATATGGCCACCAAAATTTAAGGTAGGCTATTATGCACGGTCACTTCAAATTTCTTGGGTGAGACTTGGGGAATCAGCTATATTCGAAACCCCGAGGTCGGCCTCGACTCGACAATTTGCTAAAATCATAATGTAAAACTGGTGTCGACTTCTAGAGGACACTGAATGCCAATTAACAACCTAGACCGTAGGTACTGCAAACTTGAAGGCGAACCGGTCGTCCACTAATCTACCTAAAACCAATATATGTAGGTGCCATTGTCGCGGCGTTCAGGCTGTCAGCCTTTTATTTCAAGCCTGATGCCATTAGTGTTTTCGCGACCAGTCAAGATCGTATTCAATCTAATTATTGATGTGAGTACTGCGTACAAATTAGTGAATAAAAACTCTACCATCTAAATATAATCAGCAAGGAGGAATATGAATTTACGACGAGATAGCACTTTTGAGAAACAATGAGCAAGCTGAAAACATGCAGGTAGCGGAGGTTTCATGGTAGGAGAGGCACATGATGGCACCTCCAATGGTCGATCACTTTGGCGTCTCTGCTTTTGTCACTCGAATGAGTGCTGCATGCAATTGTTGGGCGAGGCCAGGAGTTAATTGGAGGACGCCGTCAGTAGTGCAGACACGATATGAAGGCATGGGTTGATATGTTTCTGCTTTAATCTACGATGTAACAGGTAAGTACGGGGTGCAAGGAGAGATTTTGAAAGTAAATATACCTTGCTCTTTTCGACTAAGATAGAAGCAATGATGTCGTCTGGATCTCCGATACGTCCCAGAGCAGGAATGTTACGTTGATCTAGTTATATCTAAGCCGGGAGGATATCGCAAGGTTGACCGCTTAACTTGCCATGAATGTGCATCCACCCCTCTTGTAATTGCTTTGCTCCATTTTCCCATACTTCATCAAGGTTTTCAGACAACGCGGATTGTATTGTCTTGTGTAATAGAGTTACAAACCTCGCTATGGAATTTGTGTCAACCTTGAGAGTTGCCTTGCAGCTATATAATGCTCACTATTCTCAACGAAGTCACGTAGACCAGCAGACGTTTCTTTAGTCTGATGAGCATGGTCCATGCCAGGGGTGTCCGGAGAGTCAGTCATATAGGTCTCAGCCGGTAACCATCCTAGGACAGTCGATGAATCCACGCGTGGAGGTGTATGGTTAAGAAACGAAAGGGCGAAGGCAGGAAGGGACTTGGAAAGTGGCGTCGGAGGATTTACAACATGATAGAACAAGTCAGACCTATTAGGATCTGGAAATACGATGTCGGTCATCTGTGAGGAATATGGCCGACGACATCGTGAAGAAATGGTGGGAAGAGAGGATGATATTCGGGTAGAGTAGGATTGTGAAATGATTCCCGCAGAATTTCGACAGAATAAAGATTGATTAATTTGTCGAGTAGTATATCGCACCGAAGCTGATTGCATGGTTCACAGTTAGGCGACCCACCACCAAAATATTCAGTATTTCCAAAAGTATTGTCCATTTGTTTGTCTCTGTAATAATCCAAGTGGCATTACATAATGACAATCGTAGAGAGCATCGGTAGAACCATCAAGATTAGCTCAAAATGACCGCTGTTCAGAAACTAAACCAAGACTTAACAAACGCTTTGGATGCTGGGCTGTCTCATTCAGACATCATCGATCATCTTCGACAACTTGTCTTGGACCGTGCCAAGGCAGCGCCTCCACGCAAAGTCATTTTCAATAACTCTTATGGAGGCTTCGGTCTGTCCAGATCGTTTGCTAAATCTAGCTCAAAAAGGCTTGTTGCCCGGCCATTTGTTGCCAGATAGTGGAGATGATTGCCTGGAATACTACGATGACATGGACAGTCGTCGAGACAACCCCGAAATTATTGCAGCAATCACGGATTTTGGCCGTGAAGCATCTGAACGCATTCCCTTCGTCGCTGAAGACATACGTGTTCTCAAACACTACAAACTCATAGATGCATTTTTGCGGCCAGGGGCTTGGGAAAAAACTCAGAGCCCGGAGCTCGTTGAGAAAGTCCCTCAACTACTACGAGCTCACAAACCATTCCAAGTTGATTCGGAAACAGACTTTGAAAAAAAACGCAATAACCAATCCCGACCGCTGGATGTTTCATGGCGCAGCCCCTTATAAAGCTAAGATCCTTTGGGTCGCTCATAACTTGCTCAAGGAGGACCGTGACAAACACCTCATCGCCCCCGATCCCATTACAGACGATGAAGTCTTTGAGTTAGTGGGCCTAGCCTGCGCTTCTGGTGGATTCTCTAAACTTGAAATTCGAGTCATACCAGTGGGCGTTAAATATGTGATTGACGAATATGACGGGATGGAAAATGTTACATATTAAATTGTCTCATACTAGTTAGGTCTCCCAGTAAAAGTAAAAGTACGTGACGATTACAATATTTGTAGCACACCATTCAATCCAGTGCCCCATTCCCGTTACAATAATCAACATTTCCAACAGTAGGGTTTCCCGCCCACTGGATGGAAAAGGAGGAGGAGGTGCATAAGACATCTTAAAAAGATTCTACCAAGAAATTTCAAAAATCTTACCTTTGGAAATGGTCTCTGTACACCTGATGCTCCAAATACAGCAAACGATAGGATAAATATCATCACTTGGGCGCCTCCGTCAAGAGCACCACCAAGAATGTAATTGTACTTTCTATACCATCCAGGATGGTAATTTCTTAACCATAGTTGCGAGACGAGCCCCACAATAATGCTTGATGTCATTGTCGAGTTGACACCAACTGTCAAGAACGCGGAATACTAACCGCGGAACATTAGGGACAATTATAAAAAAAAATCTTTTCATCACTTACTTGGTAGATGAGAGGTAGCATGATGGCGCTGACTTTCAGAGGTCCGATTTTGGGCCAACGCTGCTTCTAGATCAATTTTATTGAAACTAAAGATTGCGAAAGATAAGCACACACCTTGTTGATGAACCATTGAATCGTGGTTGGTACCATTCCAATGATCAAACTTAATGGAATGATCCAATATGGGCCATTAAATCCATAAAGTTCTTTCGCAAGAGACCATGTCACTGCAGCGCTGTTCAAACTCTGGGGTATCTGTCCGCTCCATACATTGGTTCCAGTTGGACTCAATAGAGTGTCACGTTGCGCATCTACAATGGAGATCATCACGACTGAAGCAAGGATTGAGTATTGTTATACTGTCTGAAAACTTAATTTATATTTACCATAGTTGACAATGGCGCCTGTAGATAGACGATCGAAGATCAGTCCACATTTAATGGATGGAGAAAAAACGACTCACCGAGGATAGTACCCCATACTTGGGTAAGAAACATAACGCGAGGTGGGATTTTGAGATACTGGCCGATCTTGAGATCTCCTGCAAGGTTAACAGAAGTGGATACAATGTCGTGGCTCCACATTGAAAACTTTTTTCGTGATCCAAGTCAGGCAAGAAGTTTCGTCAGATCAGAAGATAAGACTCTCACATATAGGTTTGCCACAGGACGTCCAGGATTAATTGCGCCCGCTACCATCTTCATCAATTGCACCGTACCGACTCCGCTGCCAAAACGTGCGAAGAGAAGGGTCGAGAAAGGCTACACAGTATCGCATGAAGGTCGATGACTTCAACCATTTTCAACGGAACACAGCTTACAGTGATGAATGCGCCCAGGAGTAGAGCGATGATATATGACCACCAAGGAAGGGTGGTCTGGCCCTTGAGCACAACAATCAAACCTAAGAAAAATGGTAAACTATGTCAGCAAAATTCTGGCACGAAGGATTTAAATAGTTTCACCTGCAATGAATGACAAACAAAGCAAGATAACATACCACCACCAGGGAGCTTCTTTGTATTTTTGCATTGCCTGTATTGAGTTGGATTTGAGTTACCAACATTCTTCAAATAGTGCCATATACTTACTTGGTAATGAGGATCTGGTTGTTCATTTCGATAGGCAAGCCTGAAAGCATCACGAGCATATGGGCCCCAGAACAAGACAACGTGTGCGATCAAGCCACCAATCTGAGCAAATCGTGAAAAAAAATGATTTAAACATTAATAACGGTTTTTTCCAAATCCACGAGAACTCACCGCCAGGTTTGCTGTGAGATTAGCCCATGCATTTGAACCGGTCAAAGCTGGAAGGCCGACTATATCCAATGCAGTTTGATTGAGTTGGGAGTGCGAATCGAAGACGACGGATTGTTTATATATAGATCCATTTGATGAGAAAATCGATGTAGAGAGCATCGGAAAAGCTAAAGACTGGAGAATAGATAAATTTAGTACAACAGAGGGTTTGGGGTGGGTTTTGAGACGAGCTACGCACATTCCATGTATTTGTATAGTAGATGACCATGACCACGATGTAGCAAAGGACAAGCCCAGCCCATGCATTTGCTATAAAGCGTTAAACGGGGTTAGAATAATGAGCATTTTAAGGGTATTTGAATCGAATGTACCTTGTTGAACGAGCGGTAAGCTCATGTAGCTAAGAGACAAAAGTTTAGATGTGAATTATGTAAAATTGACATATATTTATCTCACAGAGAACCAATATACTGCCAATCGAAAGAAAAGCTCAAGAGACCCAATCCTTCATTGCCATTGGTACCACCGAATAGGTTGGTAAATATGTTGACGGTACTCTGTGATGCCTTTTGGCTCGCGAGGCAAAAGATGTTGATCCCATTCAACAACGGGAAGATATATGCCGGAATAATCTCGTATACAAACATTCCAGTGAACGCCGTCCAGAAGAGTTTGACACGTTTGGAGTTAGCATTGGTGTTGTCAAAATGTAGTGCTGTGGGAGACATAAGTTGTCACTTGACTTTGGGAAGAAAGATATGTACCTTGGAAAATCGTAACAGTCGGTAGATTCTGTTAAAAGAGGAAAGACATGATTGACTCTTTTTTAACACACGAATATATCATCCGACCGGACTCACCGCCCAGTATACCATTTCAGAGGGATAGACTGTAAGAGGGCGTAAAAGTCCTACGAGTCCATATCTATTAAAATAATGAGAACATTCGCCGAAATATAATTCAGGCGTGCCCACTCACCCAAAACATGCGGTTGAAAAGGTGGCAAGGACAGCGGTAGTTGCCTCTACATTGGTATCGTAGTAAAGCTGGAGTGATGATGGGTCATCGCAATTAGCTGTTGGGTAATTGTGCTGAACGAGAAATCAACTTGCCCTTTGCACAGCGAAGTTCTGCACAGCAGAACTTCCTGCTGCGGCAGTAGAGGATATCAGGGATGCAATAGCGTGCTGGAAAAGTGTTGTGTAATAAGTATTTGGTTCGATTTAAATTTTACAGAAGCTTCAATTTCACCTCTTTGATAGAGAACGGCCCCGGATTTATGAAGTCGAAGACCGGAGCAAGCGATTCAAGCCGGGTGCCAGCTACCCAAGAACGTTTGGGAAAAAATTTAGCCCAAGCATTGCCTATAGTATAGATCAAGAGCAGCAGGAAGACGGTAGAAACTACCGTTTGCACTGGCTTGAACAAGAATATCTGTACCGGCGATGGTCAGTATCTTGTGACGGCAAGTTGAGCCCTCAACGAGAAATATATGGCTCACCTGACAAAGTGCAGCCCCCATCCCTGCAAAGACAGTGCCGAGGAATAGAGATCTGAAGGTAAGTGCTGGGTCTTCATCATCACGGATGTCGACCACAAAACGTGAAACGTCTCGTCCAGTCGTGATAACGGGCTCGCCATTGCGATAAACAGGTTTAGAGTCGCCCTCCAATGAGGCGTCGTCAATGTTTGACCTCGAGTCGGATCCTTTCTCGTTCACCACCATCACGATTGGTTTCAGCTTCTCTTCAGTTGATGACATAGTGTCTTGGTGGACTATACTAGGACGAGGATAAGTCGTCGAATCTTCATGCTTGTTCGATGTCTCCATAGACTGAAGGGCAAAGATGGGGGGGAGGGTGTAGCTTTTCAGTAGATAAGGCCTTTTAGGTTAAAGCCTTTTCAAAAGATCAGGGCCGGGACACCCTAACGACGATGCCTTGTGTTTCAAGAACCGTCTCGGGAAGAAGCACCCGCTTCCTACCTTAGTAACGACGGATGAACGTAGAAACAATTGCAATAGAGGATGGCTATACACTCCCCACCACCGAAATTTTCAGGTGGTGCTGTATCAAAAACTCGGTCATAATGATATTCCCTGGCGTCCGATATCAGTTCTGGCAGAAACACTGGCCAACAACTTTGAGAGTCCACGAGGTTGCATTGTTGACTCAATTAAATTCCGTAACAGAAATTTGGAAAGATCTTTCTGAGAAGGCATTCGAAGAAAGCCCGACGTTAAGGCAGAACTGAGATCTAGAAAAAGAACCAGCACGAACGTCGGTGGAATCCTACAGTTGACAAAGACATCAAATTTGATGGCCGATCTTTTGGGACATGGCAAAACACTGGAAACCATCGCAATAGGCTCCCTAGAACCAGCACGCTCGTATCGTTCATCCTAGCAGCGGGACTTATCACATCAAAAGGTAAACAACGACAGAGCGGCTCCACGTGTCCTCAAAAGGTACACCGTCACAAACTGTCACAACATTTTATAAGTATCTCGGCCATCACGTGTCACAGGCCAGTACCAGTATCAGAACAACGTGCCACTGTACTCCTTCTCATACTAGCATCACTTTTTCCCCCATACATTATTTCCACCTATCGCTCCCCATTAAACTAGGGCTTGCACACGTACCGTCTGACGGGTCCGTTCAATCACCGGTCACAGGACGGGTACGATTCAACCGTCCACTGTTTGGTAAGCAGAGCTCCAACGGCTACGGAGACGGCTGGTATTCGGCCAGGTACGGGTAGACGGCACGCAAAAAAAGACCAAACAATTTGATACCTAGTTATGGTGGTGCACAATTACACTATGTGTGACGAACGCGTCACATGAGCGTCACCCCTGTGACGCTATCACAAACTTGAGACATGCAAACCCTGATCCACAACAGTCTGACAACCAATATAACAGTGTAGATAGGAGAGCATACATAATGCCCACAACCCTACAG
>Ga0193742_1002602_pt1 | contig 10343 bp, 13 predicted proteins | sample L2c1metaG_FD_165511 | JGI IMG/M metagenome (GOLD analysis project Ga0193742, IMG submission 165511) | Soil microbial communities from a riparian zone of the East river system, Colorado, United States - L2c1 | ecosystem: Environmental > Terrestrial > Soil > Riparian zone | place: USA: East River... | reverse complement strand
CAGGCGATGGAAGCAATGATGAAGATCATGAAACCCGCAACGGTGATGCGTGCGTTCACGTTGGCAGCGACGAGGGCTGCAGCCAGAACCGTTGTCACTGCGCCGAACGTTCTTAGGATCGTGAGTTCTTCCATTCCGTCTCCCGTCACAGCCGCGTAATTTCCTGGGCCCGGATCACGATTTCATCCTGAGAAAGCTCGCGCTCACCCTCTCGCGCAGGGATCGCCAGAAGACAGGGTCGAGGCGGTCCACCATGACTTCGATCACGGCAATGCTATCTTTCTCCGTCCCGCTGCCACTATGCCAGAGACCCTGTCCTGGGGCCCGGAGGAAGCTCGTCACGCCGCCGAATTCGTCGGTCAGCTCTTTGAGAAAGCCGTCAAACCAGTACTTAGCGATTGGCTGCCCGGTGCCGGCTTCTTTCGGCAAAAGGATCTGCACGAGGTGGGAGGGGCGGCGGCTCATGAGATATTGCGCTGGGGCGCCCCCTGCCAACTTTCAAGCAGCGTCTCGGTAGTGACGGTTTCGACCTGCTCACCGAAACGGTTCATGTAAACATTGATCATGGCGTCGTGGGTTTCGTCAGCCGAACTGCACAATGCATCGGTGACGAGGATGACCCGGAATCCCCAGTCGATCGCGCCCAGCATGGTCGCCAGCACGCATACATCCGTTTCGCCGCCGGTAATGATGACCGTATCGATTCCGGCACTGCGCAGCTGCTGGTGCAGGTCGGTGCCGGTCCAGGGGGAATAGACGTGTTTGTCGAAGGTGCGGGCCGGGGGAACGAACTTCGCAAGGTCCGGGACCAGTTCGATCATTTCAGGGCCCAACTGGTCGATGGTCATAGAGCCCCACCGCTCATAATAGTGCCGCCACATGCCGACGCCCTGGCCCGGCTTCCGGGCCGGGATGAAGCGGGTGAAGATCGTCCTTTCGGGGTGGGTGGAGGTGATGGAAATGATGTTCGGCAGCACTCGCTCAAGCCAGGGCATGTTCCAATCCGTACCCTCGGCAAACATCCTCTGCATGTCCACGCACAGGTGAATCGTGGTCTCCCCGGGGGCGCCGTAGCGCAATTCGTCATTCTTGGTCATCGCCGTATCCCTGAAAGCCAGCCCCAACGGCGCCCGCTTCAGTTGGTTCCGGGAAGCGGGTGCGGCGTGCAGCCGAACTAGCCCTGCGCCATGAGCGGGTACGGCGGTCAGCGGCACGGCCTGCTGCGCCGACCGGAGCGATGCCCGTGACGGCCAAGGGCCCAGCCCTCTCTGTAGCGCGAGGGAGATGGCCGAGACGAAGACTCGGGCGTCGGAGGACCTAGGCCGGCGCAAAGCGGGCGGCGCGCGAAGCTGGAACTCCTAGTATGTACCTGGTGTTAGGTATCGGATGAGCGAATCCTCGGAGTACGTAATGGCAAAACCGGCAACGAAGAAAAAGGCGGAGAAGGAGCCCGCAGCCAAACGCGAGCTGATCGCCCCGCGCGGCGAAGCGCTATATCCGCCGGGACGCGCGCGGCCGTATCAACGGAGCGATGATGTGAGCCGTTCGCTGTCTCAGGATCGCCGTCGGAAGGCAAAGAAGTCGGCTAGGTCCGGTCAAAGCGACCGCAGCGACCGGAGCTCGCCTCACAAATCCCAGCCCGGAAGAAGACGCGTGGCAACAGCTAGTCACACACTTGATCTCTTCGGCGAGGAAACACTTCCTGTGGGCTTTCGGTACGAGGCTGATTTCCTGAGCACCGTAGAGGAGCAATCTCTATTACAGCACATCGAAGGCCTGCCGTTCCGGGAGTTCGAGTTTCACGGGTTTACCGGTAAACGCCGGATCGTTTCGTTCGGTTGGCGCTATGATTTCAACGGCGGTGGCCTGACCAAAACAGAGGATATGCCGGACTTTCTGGCTGGCATTCGCGCACGGGGGGAAGGCTTCGCGCAGCTTGCGCCCGGAAAACTCCAGCAGGTTCTAATCACCGAATATTCTCCCGGCGCTGCGATCGGCTGGCACAAGGACCGCTCAGTGTTTGGCGATGTGGTCGGGATTTCCCTTCTTTCCGCCTGCACCTTCCGTCTGCGCCTCAAGGCGGGACGTCGCTGGCAGCGGCGCAATCTCACAGCAGAGCCGCGCTCGGTCTATCTGCTGCGGGGGTCCGCCCGATCCGAATGGGAGCACAGCATTCCCGGCGTCGAGACCCTGCGCTATTCCATCACATTTCGTAACATCCTCGAAGGGGCCGCGCAGTGAGCCGGACTTCCTCTTTGCCGAAGCGGCTCCAGCCGATGCTCGCCACGCTCACCGACGGGCCTTTCGACGATGCCGGTTGGATCTTCGAAGATAAGTTTGACGGATTTCGTATGGTCGCGAAGATTGACGGCGGAAAAGTCACCCTCTACAGCCGCAACGGCAAGATTATCAGCCACAGTTACATCGAGGTCGCGAGAGCGCTTGAGGGCGTGAAGGGCGACGCCGTCATAGACGGAGAACTTGTCGCATTGGACAAAGATGGGGTTTCACATTTTCAGCTTCTGCAGAACGCGCTCCGCCATGACGCAAAGCTTCTTTACTTCGCTTTCGACCTAATGTTCCATGATAAGGAAGATTTACGCGGTCTCACGCTGCTCGAACGCAAGAAGCGCCTCAAGGAAATTCTGCCCCGCCACAAGCTCATCGCATTCAGCCGTCATCGCAAGGCAAGCGGCACGAAGTTCTTCGCGGAAGCGGAGTGCCAGGGCCTTGAGGGCATTATGGCGAAGCGTGCCGACAGTAAATACGTGTCGGGCGCCCGCACTGATAACTGGCTGAAAATCAAGACCTCGAAACGCCAGGAAGTCGTGATTGTCGGATTTACTGAGCCGAGACGGACGAGGCCTCATTTTGGGGCGCTAGTGCTCGCGTTGCGAGAGAAGAACGGCTGGCGTTACATCGGCCATGTCGGCACCGGCTTCTCCCACGCGACGCTTGAGGAGCTGCACAGCAGGCTCCTGAAGCTGAAAGAACCGAAGTCTCCTTTTCCGGCAAAGGTTAAGGATGAAGGCGTCACCACTTGGGTCAAACCATCGCTGGTGGCTGAGGTGAAATTCACCGAATGGACGACAAAAGGTGAAATGAGGCATCCCGTCTATCTTGGCCTTAGAACTGACAAGCGGGCCGAAGACGTCACGCGTGAGCGCGAAGGGCCGCGTGGGAAATAATCGAGTTCCGTATTTCGTCGGTCAGCATCATGACCCCGTCGTGGACCGCGGCGGGCATCGTCAGCGGGCTATCCAGGGCCTTGTTCGCCCCCTTCCCACCATTTTATCGAAGTCGTCTTTGCCCTCACACACTCCCGCCTAACCGCCAAGCACATTCCCCCAACCGTCAAAGATGAAGCGATCCCATTTGACGGTACCGTCCTCTTTAAAGACCGAGCGTTCGCGAAAGTCCGCGGCGTGTTCGCCGGTCCACGTTTCTATCCGGTCGGTCAAGCGATCGTGCAAAATAGCAGGCTGCGAGGGGTCGAAGTCCCGCATCGGATGTAGTGTCGGCTGCGTCATAGGTCTTTCCGTAGACCCTTGAAGAACGGATGTCGCACTTTCCCCTCGGCCGACTTCGCTCTGTATTCGATCTCTGCCAATAGCTCCGGCTCGACCCAAATCGCCCGATGCGCGATCTTCTTCGCGTAGGGCTGGGTCTTGCGGATCAGTGGCTTCAGTCGAGCCTGCAACTCGGCGGCGGATGTCTTGTCGAAGCCGTGGTCCAACTTGCCGGCATAGACAAGGTCTTTACCCTCTCGGCGGCCGATATAAATGCCGTCGAGCTTGTTCTCTTTCAACGCGAAGCCGGCGATCGGCAGCGTCTCGCGCTGGGCGCAGGTTTTCTTCACCCAGTCATTGCCGCGGCCAGAGGAACAGCGGCTGTCCCGAACCTTTGAAACGACGCCCTCCAATCCAATGCCGCAAGCGTGGGCGAACATTTCGCTGCCATCGACTTCGAAACTCTCGCTGAACTGGATTTCGGTTCCGCCGATCAGCTTTTTGAGATGCGCCTTACGCTCGATCAGCGGGAGTTTGCGGAGGTCATAGCCGTTGAGATAGAGCAGGTCGAACGCCACCATCACGATCTTGTTGGACTTGCCGCGCAGCTGGTTTTGCAAAACGGAGAAGTCTGTGGTGCCGTCGGCCGCCGGCACCACGATCTCGCCGTCGATGATGGCGGAGGAGACGGGGATCAGGAAAGCGTCGGCGGCGACCTTCTTGAAGCGTTTGGTCCAGTCCAGCCCGCGGCGGGTGTAGATCGTGATATCCTCATTTGCGATATGAAGCTGCACCCGGTAGCCGTCGAATTTGATTTCGTGGATCCAGCGTTCGCCGCGCGGGACCTTCTCGATCGACGTCGCCAGCGCGGGTTCGATGAAGCCCGGGAAGAGCGCCTTGACGCCGATCGCGGGCGCTTTTTTCCGCTGGAAAGCCATGGTTAGGCCAGGCGGATCGGGAGCGGCAGCTGGATGTCGCGGTAGCGGCCTTCGTGGCGATCGGCAAAATCCTGCAGGTAAAAGGGAATGTCGCGCTACTGCAGATCGCAGCGCCGGCGCAGTTCAAGGGCAACGTCGGTGGAGACGTCTTCCGACCAGCTTTCCGCGGTATTAAAGCCCACGACCCGGACCGGGTTCTTGTATTGCCCTTCGAGAAGGTCCGCGATCACGGTCTCGAGGTCGGTGTGTTCGGCGTCGGCTTCAGGCCAGATCCGGCCCATCCGGCCTAGGTCATCCAGCACCATATAGGTGTTGGTGTCGTCGTCGCGGGGCACGATCGACGGTGTCCATGAGGACCGACGCATTACGCAAACTCCACAGCACAGAACCAGCGACTCAAAGCCGGGCAGAGTGATTCGTTCCTGCCAGCACCATGCGGCCCCGTCTCACGCGAATGTAGGCGGGACATCCGTGGAATCTGACGAAATCTTCAACTGCCGTGAACAGATGTCCGGGTAGCGGACTTAAGCTTAAGCGGGATCGCCGGGGGAGTCGACAAAAGCACCGGCGATCCCTGAGCCGACCACTTCCAATTGCCCCCCATGCTCAAAGGGCGATGACCGGCCTGCGGCTTTAATTCTAAGGGGCGGGCTCTCGTTCCAAAAAAGGCGTGTCAGTCCAGTGCCGTCGAAAAACGATCGCGTCGAACTTGAAATGCAGATCATGAAGTACCGGCACCTGGTGAGCCGAATGACCAACAGCGAGCTTCGGAGGCAGGCGGAAGAAAAGCTCGTCGAACTCGAGCAAAGGCTTCGGGGAATCGACGAGTAGGCCGCCTGATTTTAGCGCCCCCGCGAGGCCGTCGTCTGCGCACATGTTGGGAACCGGCGGGCTGCTTCCGGGTTCCAATATAGCTGCGCGGTGCGGCGGTAACGGGAGAAGACAACGGCGGTGAACAAGCCGGTCGGTGACAAAGCCCGCAAGGGCGCGGTGAAGAAACGGACTCAGCTCAAGAGCAAGCTCGGCGGTGCGGCGGCCTGGACCAAGCGCAGCAAGACCTCTGGCGAGTTCATGGCGGTGAAGAAGCCCGCCAAGAAGACCAAGGCCGCCAAGAAGTTCAAGGGCGTGCGGCGGGAAAAGAAGGCCGCCAAAAAGTGACGGCCCAGGCTGCGGCGGCGCCTCGGGACCGTCTATTTCGCCTCCGGTCCTCGAGAGGGTGAGAGCAACCGAAAGCTGCTTCACTAAATGAGGTGCAACAGGCTTCGTTCCATTGAAAGCTTCACAGATCGGCGCCAGCCTGCTTAAGAATGATCCTGCTTCCGGAGCGGTCGATTTCGAACCAGCCTTTCGCGATGGCGTAGTCGCGGCCGGCGGTGTATTCGGCGACGCTACCCCCGATGCGCAGGAACGCGGTCAAGGTGACGCCGGTATGAGTATTTTGCCCAACGTCGATACCGTTACTCAATACGATCACCAGCAGTTCTCGCGCGGCGGCTTCCGGCTTGGCGAACGGTCGCTCTTCAGTGAGCTTCATGCGGCTGCAGGTCCTTTCATATGGGCTTCGAGGATGTGCGTAACGGTGCCTTTGATATCGATCTTGGCCCCCAAAACGTAGTCAGTCAAATGGTGCTCCCGCCATAGTGCATTCAAACTTCAGGCTTCACTAGCTCGCCAATCAGACGCAAAAGTGCTTGGTGTTCTGGTCCTGCTCCAGCGCTCAAAAACGCTCCGACTTCGATTTCAGTCGCCGTTCCGCCCGATGGGACATTCGGTTCATGTAAAACAAAAACCCGTCCGTCGTGAGCACGGCAAAGCCACCACTTGTCTCCGTTTTCGCTGAAATGAATCCGTCGCTGAGCCAACTCATTACCCTCGAAATAGCGCGATCTCTCCGGGCAGAGAGTGACGGTCCCGGCTGCGGCGGCGCATCGGGACCATCCTTGAATGCCTCCGGCCCAGGGGTTGGCGACCGAAAGCCGCTCATCAAACGAGGTGAGGCGGCTTTCGTTCCATTGAAGCTCTCTCTCACGGTCTCAAATGTCCGCGCCAGCCTGCAGCAGGATGATTCTGGTGTCGGACCGGTCGATCTCGAACCAGCTTTGCGCGACCGCGTAGTCACGGCCGGCGGCGTATTCGGCGATGCTGCCGCCAGCCCGTGATGCCGTGTTCGTCGCGCCGGTGTAGGCGTGCTGCCCGACGTCGATGTCATCGGACAGCACTATCTTCAGCAGCTTGCGTGCCGCGGCTTCCGGCTTGGCGAAGGGGCGGTCCTCGGTGAATTTCATGCGGGCTGCAGGTCCGTCAAATGGGCTTCGCGGAGGTGCGAATCGACGCCCTTGATATCGATCTCGGCGCCACAGAAACAGCGAGACCGGCCGCTGGCCATTTGCGTCGGTAGCGGCAGGCCGGCGCCATGCATCGCATATTTCCAATCCGTCCAGGCGCGCTACCGGCAGGGATGCGCGCAAAGAAAGAAAAGACGACGGATGGCGAGAGATCGCCCTTCGCCGATCACGATACGGCCCCCGCAAGTTGGAGGGTGGAACGATTATCCCTTCCGGGCGTCGATCTTCCAGTTGCCGTGGAGAATTCAGATGATCGGCGAAGATATCGAAGGTCCAAATAAGCTCGACCAGGCCAGGGAGGCCGTTCAGGCGGCTACTCAGACGGTCAAGGAAACCACTCAGTCAGTTGCCGATGCCGTTGAAGCAGGCCGGCAACCGGGTGCGCCTCTCGACCGCTTGCTCGTTGGGCTCTAGAAGCGCCCCTGCACGCAGTCACTATCGCGTTCTTGGTCGGTGTTCTGCTTGGGCGCCGCAGGTAACCAGCCATGCATTCAAACGGTACCGAGGATCAGTTTCCCCGCCGGGTGAGATGCACACAGGCGAAGCTCACCTGCCGATGGATTGCATCGCCATGACCAGCATCGCTGAAAGCAGGGACGAAAGGGCGAACAACGTCGAAGCCGGTCTTGCGCTTCCTGCTATTAACTGTCCGACCAACAGCTCCATTCGCGTCACCATTCGTCCTTGGGAACCCGGTCAAGATATGCAAGTCCAGAACACACTAGTTCTTCAGTCCGCGTTGACTGGCCTCCAACCTCCCTTGCAGATGGCGTTCCAGTAGGCATCGTCGACCGTCCGCAATGTCGACGTCGGGATGCGTCGCCAGATAGACGGTCCATGCCCTGTGGACCGCCTTTCGAAGGGGAACTTCATCAACCATCTCCGGCTCCATCAGAAGTGACCACTGACGAAAACTCACGCTGTCGTCGGAAGTTTCCTAATTTTTCCCGGTGTGTCCGAGGCTCAACAGTTGGTCGATCACCTCATATTCGCGGTATTGGCGCAAACGCCACAAGACGCGCTGAGGGTCAGCGGCCGAAGAACAGCCACAGCAAGAGAATGATAGGAATTGGCACACCCAGGCAGCCAGAGTAGAATTCCGCGTCCCATACTCGCCCTCCTGACGCAGACGGCCCCAGCGCCGGGAACGCGCTGAGGCCGTCTAAGCATTTGTCTGTCCTCCAGGCAGAACCTTTAATCCGGAGCATTGCCAGTTATTCCCTTTATGAGGGGCTTGTTTGAATCTGCGAGCAGCCTATCCGGCTAGTTCCCTAATTTCTGATGGCCGCAAGCTCGGCATCGGCACCAGCGTGGTGCAGCGCGTTTTCGAGCAAAAGCGGGTGCCATCGTAACGCTACGAAGAGGATGTCGCCAGCGGCTCACTTCTGTCGGCTGGTAGCGTGAACTGAAAGACGGCACCGTGCGGTGTGTTCGGCGACGCCCAGAAACGCCCGCCATGGGCCTCGATGATCGATCGGCAGATCGAGAGCCCAATGCCCATGCCGTTGGGTTTGGTCGTGAAGAAGGACTCGAAAATGCGATCGGCGGTCGCCGGATCTATTCCCGCGCCCGTATCCTTGACCGCAACAAGCACGCCGCCCGTTTCGACGCGCTCCGAAGATATCGTCAGCACCTTAGGGCGATCTATGACCGCGCTCATGGCTTCAATGCCGTTCATGATTAGATTGAGCATAACCTGCTGCAACTGCACCCGATCCCCAGAGACCGTCCGATCGCCGGTGGACAGATCCGTGTGAAGCACAAGATCGTGCCGGATCAACTCGCTGCGGGTAAGCGTCAGAATTTCCTGAATGGCGCCATTGATGTCGAGCCTCCTCAATTGGGGCTCGGATTTTTTTGTCAGTGCGCGGAGGTTTTCGATTATCTCTGCCGCGCGCCTGCCGTCTTGAATGATGTACGACAATGTATCCCGCGCTGCACCCAGATTGGGCTCGTCCCGGTTGAGCCAACGCAGGCCGGCCTCGCCATGGGTCACGATGCCGGTCAAGGGTTGGTTGACCTCATGGGCAATGGAGGCGACGAGTTCACCCATCGTCGTCAGCCGGCTAACGCGGGCGAGTTCCGCCTGGGCCCTCTGGCGTTCGATCATGTTGTCTTTAAAAATCTGGACCGCCGCCGCCATCGCGCCGATCTCGTCGTTGCGACCAACCCCGGGCACTTCGACGGTGCTATCGCCCTTGGCGAGCGTTGTCATGGCGCGCGTCATGCGAGTGATCGGCACGGCGATGCCGCGCGTGAGTAGCACGCCCATCAGCGTCGCGATAATGAGCGAGGCTGCGCCGCCGAGGATCGTCATCGTGTATGCAGTCGCGAACGCCTGTTTCTGCATGGCGTCGCGCTTTGCCAAAAGATCGCGCTCAACCCCGTCGATTTCGTGCACTTTGGCGCGGATGAGGTCCATGGCGGTTTTGCCGAGCGTCGAACCCTCCCAGGCACGCGCCTCCTCGCGCATCTCGGGCTTCGCCATCAGCGCGATCGCCCGCTCGGCGATCCCCGAACGCCACTTCTTCGCCAGCTCGTTCAGCTCATCGAGCCGGCTCTCCTGGGCGGGATTGTCCGAGGTGATGTCTTTTATTCTCTGGATCGCCACGGTGTAGGCATTGCCGCCCCTATGATAGGGCTCCAAAAATCTCTCGTCGCCGGTAATCAAATAGCCGCGCAAGCCGGTTTCCTGATCCACCATCGCGTCCAGTGCCGCCTGTAGCGTCTCCAACACGTCGGTGGTTTGGACACGCTGGTTTTTGGCCAATTCGATTACGCGAAGTCTGTCGTATACGATAGCGCTGCTCACAAATATGACCGCGACCATGGCGGCAAACGCGGCCATAAGTTTGCGCGGGATCGGCGAATTCGCAAAAGCGGACACATGACCCTCTTAAGCGTTTGACCTTGCACTCATAAAAGGTCGGCCTCGAAGCGGCCGAACGCGCGCCGTTGGCGAGCCGCCCCTATCTTAATGCATCTCATCGAAGATTGGCCCGGCAAACTTCTCAGCGTGCCGCCGCACCGCAGTCGCGGCCGCCCGTTGGCCACCGTCCCGGGGCGACGGCGGGGACGATCGGCGGCACGGCGTGACCAGCATCATGGTGGTGTACGCCACGACGACACGGCGGAAGCGTTGACGAATGAGCATCCTTCCGGAACGGGGCGGATTTACTGAGCCATGATTGAAAAAAATGACAATTTACTATTCTTCGGGAGGATAACGCAATGAAGCGCATCATCGCCACCACCATTGTCCTCGTTGTCTCGGTGCTGTTCGCTGCCGCGCAGCCGGCGAAGGAGCCTTACGCGCCGGGCCTCGGCGAATTCATGACCGCGACACAGCTTCGCCACGCCAAGCTGTGGTTCGCCGGCAAAATGAACAACTGGGACCTCGCTGCCTATGAGATTGACGAGATCAAGGAAGGCCTAGAGGACGCCCAAAAGCAGTTTCCGACCCATGACGGCATTCCTGTCGCCGACATGATCAAGACCATCATCGGTCCAGCAATCGAGGGACTTGAAAAGGCGGTTGGAGCCAAAAGCAG
>Ga0193742_1002601_pt1 | contig 10344 bp, 10 predicted proteins | sample L2c1metaG_FD_165511 | JGI IMG/M metagenome (GOLD analysis project Ga0193742, IMG submission 165511) | Soil microbial communities from a riparian zone of the East river system, Colorado, United States - L2c1 | ecosystem: Environmental > Terrestrial > Soil > Riparian zone | place: USA: East River... | reverse complement strand
CGTCCAGGAACGTCACGGTCTGCCCTACCTCGAGCGGAGTTCCGGACACGTCCCTCGGGACATCCGCCGCGGTGTGCGCGGGGCCGATCGCGGCGATCTGCCCGACGCTCACATGACCCGGGATGATCGGGTACGGCACGCCCGCGAGCTGCCCCTTCCACAGGTGCGCGTCCGTGCCGCACACCTCGCTACCGAGGGTCTTGAGCAGGACCGCACCCGGCTCGAGTTCGGGACGGGCGAACATCCGCAACTCGAGCGGGACGTCAGGTTCGGGCATCACAACGGCGGAGATCACGCGGAAACCGTACGGTGCGATCAGCAGAGCCGGCCTCGATACCGTGACCCGTTCGCCCGGTCCGCGCCGTGCGTCCAGCGGTACTGCCACGGACGCGCACCCGCCGCGGGCCTGCCAACAGATCTGGTCGCGGCGTTGCGTCGGCGGTGCTCGGTCCGGAGGGAGCCCACGAAGAATCGGAGGTTGACGAGCTCGTGCTCCAGGGCACCGTGTTCGACGGCCTGCCCCAGTCCGTGTTCCAGAACCCTGAGCGTCTGTTCGACCTCTAGATCGTCCATCTCGGTGATGACGTCCCGCAGCGCGGTCGCGTCCCGCGCGTTCATCGGGCATCCCCGGCCAACCCGCCGACACCACGCAGCCGCATCATGGGAATCAACCGCACAGCGTCGCTCCTATGGCCTCGAGTGGACCTTCTGGATACCCGGGCGACCACTGTGCCGTACCAGCGCAAACAGCACGTAAACGGTCGGCCGGCGGGTCTCACCGACGTACCCGGACAGCGTCATTCGGCGGGCGCGGGGAAATCACGCAATACCCACCCACCTGGCGTCTACCAGTCAACTCTCACATCCTACTCATAAGTAACATCCGCATCAGCGGCGTCGATAAACCGGGCATGGATGATGAACCGACGCCGCTCGAGGCCGCCCAGCGCCGCCACGATTCCCGGCGACCGATGAACCTGCTCACCGTCACCGAGGTCGCGGCCATGCTGCGGGTGTCGAAGATGACGATCTACCGGATGGTCCACGCCGGTCGGCTGCCCTCCTTCCGGGTGGGCCAGTCCTACCGGATACCGGCCGAGGCCGCGGCGGCGCTGTTCGGCGTCCCGATGCACAACCAGGCTGGATAGCCGGCTCGTTGTAGCGTCTGGCCGGTGGTCGATGCGCAGGCGGTCCTGATTGACATCGATGGGGTGCTCACCGTCTCCTGGGAGCCGCTGGCGGGCGCTGTGGATGCGCTGCGGGCGATCCGGGACGCCGGGTTGCCCTTCGCGCTGATCACCAACACGACCTCGCGCACCAGGGTCCGGATCGCCGCCACCCTGGCCGACGCGGGCTTTCCGGTCGAGGCGAGAGACGTACTCACCGCACCCTCGGCGGCCGCCGCCTACCTGCGCGAACACCGTCCCGACGCCCGCTGCCTGCTGCTCAACAGCGGTGAGATCGCCGAGGACCTGGGCGGTGTGCACCTGGTCGACGAGGCGCCCGACGTCGTCCTCACCGGTGGTGCGGGGCCGGAGTTCGGCTACCAGGCGCTGAACTCCGTGTTCGGCCACCTGCAGCGGGGCGCAGAGCTGATGGCGATGCACGCGAACCTGTTCTGGCGCACGTCCGACGGGCTCTCCCTGGACGCCGGCGCATTCCTGCTCGGCCTGCAAGAGGCCGCCGGTATCGAAGCGCGGATCCTGGGTAAACCGGCGCGGGAATTCTTCGACACGGCGCTGCGCGGACTCGACGCGACCGCCGGGAACACCGCGATGATCGGGGACGACGTCGAGTCCGACGTGCTCGGCGCGCAGCGGCACGGCCTCACCGGCGTCCTGGTGCGCACCGGCAAGTTCCAGCCAGACCACGAGGACGGCGTCGAGGGCGAGCTACCCGACCACGTCATCGACTCGGTTGCCGACCTCCCTCGGCTGCTCGGTCTCGGCTGATTGTCTAGGGCAGTCCGCGGTGGGTCAGGGAGCGGGCGGCTGCCAGCAGGTCATGCGTTTCGCTGGCCGGGGCTTGAGCGGCGACTAGCAGGTTGAAGGCGACCACGATGGGCACCAGCGCGTCGGCCCGCCGGTCCACCGCGTCGGCCGGGACCTCACCGAGACCGTGTGCGCGCGACAGTGCCGCATGCAGGGCTTGGCGCAGTTGGCTTCGGTAGCGGGCGGTCCGCGCGGCTACCGCGGGAGGCGGATCCCGGAACTCGGCGATCGTGTTGACGGTCAGACACCCCCAAGGGTGGGTGACGTCGACGGCGGCGCCGAGGCGGTCCAGGAACGCATCGATGTCGGCGAGGCCCTCGGCGCCGCCGGCGAGCGGACCGAGCATGAAGCTATCCAGGACGGTGTCGGAGTAGTGGTCGAGCGCGGCGACCAGCAGGTCCAGCTTCGAGCCGTAGGCGTTGTACAGGCTTGACGTGGACAGCCCGGTTGCGGCGGAGATCTCCGGCATCGAGGCCCCGCTGTAGCCGTCCCGCCAGAACAGCCGCATGGCCGCACCGAGCACGGTCGCGTCGTCGAAGCCCCTCGGTCGGCCGGGACCACGTCGGGATATTTTTGAGTCGGTCATTGCAGAACCTACGCCAGGTTTTGTAGTGTCCATTTCACATTAGGACTCAGACTAGTTCATGGAGGCGGCGATGAGCGCCGGAGAGTGGCGGGCGTCGAAGCGGTACGCGCAGGTCCTCGGCCGTCGGATGGCCTACGTCGAACAGGGCAGCGGCGCCCCGATCGTTTTCCTGCACGGCAACCCCACGTCGTCCTACCTGTGGCGCTCGGTGCTGCCGGAGCTGTCGTCGCTCGGGCGGTGCATCGCGCCTGACCTGATCGGGATGGGTGACTCGGACAAACTGCCGACCGATGACCCTGCCCGCTACACCTTCCTGCGGCACCGCGAGTTCCTGGACGGCTTGCTGGATGCGCTCGGCGTCACCGCTGAGGTCACGCTGGTGGTGCACGACTGGGGCAGCGCGCTGGGTTTCGACTGGGCGAGGCGGCACCCGGAGCGGGTACGCGGGATCGTCTACATGGAGGCGGTCGTGCGGCCCTACGCCGACTGGGATGCCTGGCCGGACGCCCCGCGGCCGATGTTCCAGGCCCTGCGTTCGCCGGCCGGCGAGAAGCTGATCCTGGAGCAGAACGCGTTCGTCGAGCGCATCCTGCCCGGGTCGATGCTGCGCACGCTGGATGAGGACGAGCTCGACGAGTACCGCCGGCCGTTCGCCGAGCCCGGTGAGGACCGCCTCCCCACCCTCGTCTGGCCGCGGCAGATTCCGATCGGCGGTGAGCCGCCCGAGGTCGTCGAGGTGTGCGCGGCCTACGCGGACTGGCTCGCCCGCACACCGGGGCTGCCCAAGCTGTTCGTCAACGCCGAGCCCGGCGCCATCCTGACCGGTGACCAGCGCGAATTCTGTCGTACCTGGCCGGACCAGACCGAGATCACCGTCAGCGGCGTGCACTTCATCCAGGAGGACTCCGGCAAGCAGATCGGATCAGCCATCGCTGGCTGGCTCGCCGGTACCGACAGCTGATTGCCGGGGTTCGAGGGTCAGCCGAGGCCGAGCAGGCGCCGCACTGGCCCGGGCACCAGCCCTCCCGCTCGTTCCATCACCGGCCGGGGCGGGGACGGCTCGAGCGCCGGAGTGGCGAGGTCGGCCGGCGCGATGCCGGTGTCGTCGGGCTCCGGCGCCGGGTCTGGCTCGCTGCCCTGGGGGATGGTGGGCTGGCTGGTCCGGCGCAACGGGCGGGTGAAGAGCGCCCCGCCGGGGAGGGTAGCGGCCTGATCGACCACCCGGCCGCCGACCGCGCCCAGCCATTGCATCGTCGTCGGCGGCACCGGCAGCACTGGCACCACTGGCTCGGCGCTGGCCGGGAACGGAGCCGGGATGGTGGCCTCGACCTGCCGCTTCGCCTGCCCGGGGCTGATCACGTCGCGGACCGCGCCGAGCGGTGCCCAGACGAAGCCAATTGCTTGGGTGCCCTGTTGGATCTGGTCGAACGTCTTGATGACCGGGTCGAAGTGGCCATCCGCGTAGGCACGGCTGGCGGCGGCCACCGCGGGGCGCAGCGCCCGCAGGTGAAATACCAACTCGCCCAGCAGCGCCTCGGTGTTCTTCAGGATGTTGACAGAGGTAACCGCCACCTCGAACGGCAGCATCGCGGTGGTGACCACCAGCCGGACCGGCACGGGGAGGCCGTCCAGTGTCTCCCGGTCGAAGAGCGGCCGGTGCCGGTCGATCGGAGGGTCCTCGGTCCAGTCATCCCTCGGCTGGGCGGGATAGGGCCGAGAACGCGAGTCATAGGGGGGTGGCATCCGCGTGCCCTCCTCGAACCGGCCGCATGAGCGCTCGAGTTCAGCTGCGGCCGAGACTACCGGCCGGTACCACCCACCGACCCGCCTCGCGACGAGGTTGTGCACAAGCTCACGCGGCCCGAGCGGCACGCACCGCCCCTCGGCTCAGCTGCATAGAGGATCTTCATCTGGAGCCGGCGGATGGTCTTTGTTCCTAGCTTTCAAGATTCGGATCGTTCGAGCGGGGACTGCCGGTGGTTCGCGCGGCGGTTCGAGGAAGTCCACGGCGTGCGACCCTGCCCGGTAGCCCTCGGTCCACGCTCGTCCGGCGACCAGCCGAACCGCGGTAGCAACGTCGATGCGCTCGGACTCAACGTCATCAAGGGCCTGACCGACCAGCATCGCAACTACGCGATCTCGTTCTCGACTGAGCCACGACGACGTGTCTGACATGTAGCGATCCTATGAAGGTCGCTCCTCCGACTCTTCCCTACTTGTGAGGATCAGCCGTTCGGGCTCGCCGAGATCCGACGGAATACTTCCGTCGATGTGCAGGGTTCACCCCAGCATGGCTACTGCTGTTGTCGCCGCCGCATACGGTGGGCCCGAAGTACTGTCCGTGATCGCAACCGAGGTGCCCTCGCCCGGGCCGGGAGAGGTGACGATCGAGGTTCGCGCATCCGGGGTCAACCCGATCGACTACAAGCTCTACAGCGGGGCTTTCGGCAGTTCCCCGGACAACCTTCCGGTGCGCCTGGGCGTCGAGGTAGCCGGAGTGATCACAGCGGTGGGGCCCGATGCGGCCGGCCCGTCGGGTCCGCTGTCGGTCGGGGACGAGGTCGTCGCCTATCCGACCAGTGGCGGCTACGCCACCTCCGTCACGGTCCCGGCCAAGGTGGTTGTGCCCAAGCCCGCCGAACTGTCCTGGGAGCAGGCGTCGGGCCTGTTGGCTGCCGGGTCGACCGCCGTGCACGCCGTGGCGGCGGCCAAGGTCAGCTCGGGCGACACCGTTCTGGTCCACGGCGGCTCCGGCGCGGTAGGCCTGCTTGCCGTGCAGCTGTCACTCGCGGCCGGAGCGAGGGTGGTGGCCACCGCGAGCGAACGAAATCAAGCCCTGTTGCGTGAAGTCGGTGCCGTCGCGGTGACCTACGGGCCGGGTCTGCTCGACCGGGTCACCCAAGCAGCCCCCTCCGGGGTGAACGCCGCGATCGACGCGGTCGGCACCGACGAGGCGATCGACGTGTCGCTGGCCGTGGTGCCCGAGTCGAGCAGAATCGTCTCGATCAACGCATTCCACCGTGCCGACACCGGCATCGCGCTGATCGGCGGCGGCCCAGGGGCCGACCCCGGCACCGAAATCCGCGCGAACGCCTGGCGCCAACTGTTCCCGCTGGCCGCCACCGGCAAGCTGACTCTGCTGCCCACTAAGACCTACCCCCTCGCCGAAGCCGCACAGGCCCACATTTTCCTCCGCGAAGGCCACCCCAACGGCAAGCTCGTACTCCTCCCCGCACAGTGAGGATTTGACCGCGCACAGGCGAGGCCGGCCATCGTGGCGGCATTCCGGCTAGCAGGCAGGGACGCCTTGGGGTTTGCGGGAAGCGAGAACGGCCGCTGGCAGTGAAGACCAGAGCCGATCGCTCCGCGAGTCTGAGAGTGTTCCGAGTCGCGCTAGTGGAGGTGCAGTTAGTGAAGGTTACGGCTCCCCGCGCGGGTCCTCGGCCGCCTAGATCTGTATTGCACCCAAGCGGCGTCGCGCGGGGCACCGACAAGACAGGTTCGGGACTTTCCGACGATGTGTTGCTCACCGGGCTACTGACTGGCCAGCCCGAGCTCACCGGCGCGTTCGTTCGGCGCTTCCAGCGGGCTGTTTTCGGCGCGGCCTACCAGGTTATCGGCGACCGAGGGCTGGCTGAGGACATCGCCCAGCAGGCATTCGAGCGCGCGTGGCGGCATGCCGAGACTTTCGATCCCCGACGGGGTTCGGTGCGGGCCTGGCTGATACGGATCACCCACAACCTAGCTGTCGACGCGGCGCGTACCCGGCGTTCTGTCCCTACCGATCCGCACGCCCTACCGGACTTGCTCGCGGCGATCGCCCGCACGCCCGAGCGGGATACCCTCGCCGAGGAGAAGTCCGCCGAACTACGAGCCGCGCTGGCCGCAATACCTCACGAGCAGGCCCGAGCCGTCATCATGGCCGCTATCCACGCCATGACCGCACACGAGATCGCCAACGTCGAGCAGATCCCACTGGGCACCGCGAAATCCCGGATTCGCGCCGGGCTCACCAAGCTGCAAGCTGCACTACCCACACCGCGAGAACGCGCTGGGTAGTCCCTAGCAGGCAGACGACTCCCCGGGCAGCTCCGTCAGATGTCTCGCTGGGCGCGCAATAGGAATCGTTGGATCTTTCCGCTGGGCGTTTTGGGGAGCGTGTCGACGTAATGCACGGCGCGGGGATAGGCGTGCGCCGCGTACCTGGTCTTGACCAGGCGCTGAAGTGCGGTGGTCAAGTCGTCGGAGGCGGTGACGCCCGAGCGCGGTACGACGAAGGCCTCGATGACCTCGCCGCGTAGCTCGTCGGGCACGCCGACGACGGCGGCCTCGGCGACATCGGGATGCTCGACGAGCACGCTTTCGATCTCGAACGGGCCTATCCGGTAGCCGGCCATATTGATCAAATCGTCGTCGCGGGAAGAGAAGAAGAAGGCACCATCCTCGTCCCGGGTCGCGGCGTCACCGGTGAGATACCAGCGTCCGTCAGCGCTGATCCGCTCCGCGGTCTTGTCTGGCGCCTGGTGGTAGCCGGCAAACGTCATCAGCGGGGCCTTGCGGTCGACGGCGACCCGGCCCAGCACCCCCGCCGGGGCGGGATCGTCGGCATCGTTGAGTAGGACCTCGACCATCCAGCCGGGTAGGGCATAGCCCATCGACCCGGGTTTCATCGGCCGGCGGATGTCGGGGTGCCAGCCGTTGACGATGAACACGCCCAGCTCGGTCTGCCCGTAGTGGTCACGGACCGGCACTCCCAGGGTGGCTTCGCTCCACGGAATGAGGTCAGGGGTGAGTGGCTCGCCGGCGCTGGATGCACAGCGCAGCACCAGCGGTCCCTCGGGCGCGGGGGCGTTGCGCAGCGCCCGGTACACCGTCGGGGCGGCGGCGTAGTTGGTCACCTCAAGCTGGGCCAGCACCCGCCAGGTCAGCTCGGCGGTGAACCCTGCGTGCAGCAGGATGCTGCGCCGCCCAACGGCCAGTGGCGCCACGAGCGCGAAGGCCAGCCCATAGGCCCAGCCGGGATCGGCAACGTTCCAGTACTTGTCCTCAGCGCGCACGTCACAGCCGTACTCGAGGTAGGTCACCATGTGGGCCAGGCCGCGCACGGGCCACCGGACGCCCTTGGGCGCCCCGGTGGTGCCGGAGGTGAAGATCATGACGAACGTCCCGTCGCCGCCGATGATGGCCGGTTCGCTGCCGGCGGATGGCTCGGTGCGCGCTAGGTCGGCGAAGCTGAGGTCGCCGCCACGGCCCTCGCCGCCCACGGCGACAATCCGCCACGGCGGGTCGGCGGCCAGGTCGGGCGACGGCACGAGCTTGGAGCGCTGGTCGGCGTCGACGATGACGAGCTTGGCCTTGCTGGCGGTCAACCGCAGCGCGATCGATGGCGGCGCGAACGCGGTGAACAGCGGCACGTGTACCGCGCCGCGGCGCCAGATCGCCAGCAGCGCGACTACCAGGTCAGCGGACTTACCCATCAGCACACCGACGCAATCGCCGGGTCCAATATCGAGGTCGGCCAACCCCGCGGCGACCCGCTCCGACCGCTCGCGCAACAAGCCGTAACTGATGTCCCGGGTGGTCAGATCCGGCTCCACCACGGTGAAGGCGACCTGCTCGGGCGGGTGGTCGTCGCAGAGCAATCGGGCCAAACAGGCATCCGACGCCCCGTACCGGGCGAGCATCTCCTCAACGCGTGCCTCAGGTGTCGGTGCAGTGATCGGGCTCGTGCGCATCGTGGACACCTCGATTGGTTCGGTGAGGACGCCAGGATCGACTTGGCCGGTATGCGCCATCACCTCCGAAAGGAGGGGTAGCGCCGACCAGGTGGTGTCACACTTGCCGCTGGAGGTGACCCGATGACTACATCGATCGCCCGCCCCGACCTCGCCCGGCCGCTTCGAGCCGGTCTGGCACGACTTCAGCGAGCGACCGGCGTCGACAGCGCGATGGGCGGCCTCATCGACCCAAGCGGCCTCAGGCTGGTCATCACCGAGCTGCACAACGCACGTACCAACGCCTTTCGCGGCACCGTCGTCACCCCGGGCGCCGGGGCCGGCGGTCAGGCAATGCTGCTCGCTCGCCCGGTCGCCGTGGACGACTACCTGCGATCGGCCGCGATCACCCATCAGTACGACCGCCAGGCTCAGGCGGAACAGGCAAATGGCACGTTCGCCGTACCGGTTCAGGCCGGATCTCGCATCCGGGCCATGATCTGGGGCCTTACCTGGAGCCAGCGGCAATTCGGTGATCGCATGCTCGAATCGGGGGCTCGGGTGGCCGCTCGACTCGGCCAGGAGCTCGCCGTCGAGATTGAGGTCACCCGCCGGCTGACAGACATCGAAGACGAGCGCCGACGCTGCGCTCGTCAAGGGCCCACTGTCGATCCCCGCGAGATCCGCGAGGAGTTGCTGTCCATCGCCGACGCCACGTCGGACCCGTCGGTGCGTGATCGCCTCGTCGTGGTGTGCGACCGGATGTGCGTGCCCGACCGACCCGGGCACATCGGCCCGCTGACCCCTCGGGAGCTCGAGGTCCTCGTCGAGGTCGCGCGGGGCCTGACCAACATCGAGATCGCTGAAAGGCTGGCGCTCATGCCCACAACGGTGAAGAGCTACCTCAAGAACGCGATGCGGAAGTTCGGCACGCGCAATCGCGTCGAGACAATCCACGCCGCGCGCCAGGCTGGACTCGTTCTCTAAATGCAGTCAGCAGCAAGTTGGCGTCAGCTCAAGAGCGAGCCGGGCCGCGAGTTCAGGATCAGCTCGGCCTCGTCGCTGATGGCGCGGACCACCTCTGCTGCCGGCCGCACGGCATCGATCAAGGCCGCTGACTGCCCGTAGAGAATCTCGCTGGTGTCCGGATCTGGCGGGGCGCCGAAGGGGTTGGCGCCTTCCCGGGGCGCGAACTCTTCTCTGCGGTCGCGCAGCGCTGCCTCGCGCTCTGACCATTCCTCGGTGAACCTATTTCGGCGGACCCGCTCGCCGATCGCCGCCGGCCACGGCAGCCCGGAGACGATGTCGTAGACCCGGGTCCACACGGTGTCGGAGCCATCGCTGTCCACGATCAGGCGCTTGTGGACCTCGTGCACCTCGACCGCCTCGGGTGTGGCGAGGAATGCGGTGCCCAGCCAGGCGCCGTCCGCGCCAGCTGTCAGCACGGCCGCAAGCGCGCGACCGTCCGCGATGCCGCCCGCGGCCAGCACCGGGATGTCGGGATACCGATCCACCAGCCCGGCGAGCAATGGCAACAAGCCCATCGTCCCGGTGTGGCCACCGGCCTCGGTGCCCTGCGCAACCAGGACGTCCGTGCCCGCGGCGACCGCCATATCGGCGTCCTGGAAATTCTGTACCTGGCACATCACCGCGGCGCCCGCGTCCTTGGCCTGGCCGATCCACGGTTGGGGATCCGCGAAGGACAGCGCCACGACCGCCGGTCGCTCCTCCAGCGTGGCGTCGAACATGGGGCCGGTGAACGGGAGGAACGGCGTGATGAATCCGACCCCGAACGGCCGATCGGTAGTGGCGCGGATGGCGGCGATCTCCGCGTGGATCCAGTCAGGTCCTTTCGCGGGATGCACGCCGCCGAAGGAGCCGAGCCCGCCGGCAGCGGAGACCGCGGCCGCGAGCGTGCCGCCGCTGTGCAAGGCCATCGGCGCCGACATCACCGGGTACTCGAGCCCGAACATCTCCGTGAGCCTGGTCCGCAGCATGGACCCGACGATAGCGATGTTCGGTATCTCGGCACCCGCTCTCTCTCGGCGGCATC
>Ga0193742_1002600_pt1 | contig 10345 bp, 5 predicted proteins | sample L2c1metaG_FD_165511 | JGI IMG/M metagenome (GOLD analysis project Ga0193742, IMG submission 165511) | Soil microbial communities from a riparian zone of the East river system, Colorado, United States - L2c1 | ecosystem: Environmental > Terrestrial > Soil > Riparian zone | place: USA: East River... | reverse complement strand
TTCCTTATCAAAGTTGTTTACTGAACTAGCCACATTATACAAGAACCCATGCCTCGTATCAATTTGGTCTACAAATTCTTCAATCGATAGTGGCTGGGGCTCGGTCGGGTCTGCGACTTCGAACTCAATTTCGCCACTAACTTCTTCCTCGTCATCACTACATGGTTCGTACACAGGATCCCCTGCTTGTAGCGATCGCCTTGATAATCCATCTGGTCCGAAAGTTGCCCCTGCTTTATGCCGTAGGGTAAATTGGAACATGGAGATCTCGTCTATCCATCTATTAATAGTAGCTGTCGGCATCATATCCGGGTTTTGTAACATCCCTTTAATGTATTTCGCGTCGGTTTCCACTATTAATTTTCTAACTCCAAACAATATTTGCTTGTTTAGTCGCAAAGCTTCCTTCATTCCGAACAATTCTCGTTTCGGTTGGGAGAACCTTGCCTCACAATCGTTCATCACCTTTGATCCGAATTTTGCGTAGTAATGCCGTTTTGGATCATTGAGGTCTTCTTGATAAATATAGAACCCTATCCCGATATAGGATGAGTCGACTGCTAGGACAATATTTCCTTGCCCTTCGTAATCTAAAGGCCGGATCGCTTTCGCTTGTCTGACCCCTTCTTTTAGTAGTTCCATACTCTTGATTTGTTCAGGTCCCCATACAAATTTAACGTTCTTTTTCGTCAAAGTTTGTAGACCTCTCGCTCTAATGCCAAAGCTAGGAATGTACGATCGCAATACACCGCAAATTCCTAAGAAACTTCGTACATCGCTAAGGTTATCGCATTTTTCCCAACGCATGATAACTCCTATGGTATCTGTTGTCGGCTTGCGACCTTCATAATCACATTGATGCCCTAACACTTGGATCGAGTCCGCGCATATCACGGTCTTCTTTCCTGAGAAGGTTCCCCCGCAATATTTCATCCTCTGCAGTATACGGTTCGTATTGTTAATATGTTCCCATACAAAGCGTCTTATCCCTTCATTTTCAGGGATAGTTTCGTAGGTTCCATCTTCTTGTTCATATCTTGAACTCGGTCCCCTAATTGGTACATCATCAATGTACGGAGTAGTGAACTCCGGGATTTCTAGCTTTAAAATTGCAGTAACATCCTCGTGGAATATTGGCACTGAATTCGTCCAACCCATCGGTAAGGTTACTAGTCTTAGTGCTCCAAACGGTGTCTGGAACGTGGTCATATCTCTGGATCTTATGTCCAATAATCGTTCGTCATAGCCAACGTACAGATCTAACATTCCCCCGCATGCTCTTCCCGCATATTTTGATGCTAGTTCTTCTGTAGCTGGTGGTACGCCCGAATGGGCGATAGTGATTGCGTTTAGTGGTTCTAAACTATGCACTATCCTTAAGCTTTTCCCATCTTTCTTGGCTACTGTGAACCATCTTGATCTGTAAGATGCATTGGAAGGTTCATAAACTCCTGCATCTAATTTCTTTTGTACGATCTTGCATACTTCGGGGTAGATCCCAGCTGGTATCGGAATATTTCTGTACACCCAGGGTTTGTGTTCTACCACCGGCATTTCGATTGGGGGAAAGAAGTCTGTCCTAAAACTCCCTCTTTCCGAATCGTCCCAGGCAAACGCTTTTTCTTGCTCCATGATAACATGGTGCATTAATTTTCGTTCTTCTGGCCACAAGAAGTCCCCTCCATGTTGTGCGTCCATCGCCTCCTTTCTCTCTTGCGTATACCTTCCGGTAGGCTTGAAATCTGGTGGTTTAGGATTTAACACAGGCATGTTTGCTAGTGGATCTCCCTTGATGTCCCTGATTATTCTATATTTCTCCGGTAAATCTGCGTGCAAAGGTTTCACCTTTAGAGCTACCGGTTTATATTTGTAACTAGCCGCCTTTTCGGTTTCGACAATTTTAGCTCTATTCATCGCCTGCAGGTAGTGTTGCAATCTATCCCGATTCTTATCTTCTAGCTTGGATTCTTTTACAGCCTCTGCCATGTAAATTTGTAGGCGTTCGGTTCTAGTCATACGATGTCCTTCAGGGACCGCATATCCTTTGATTTCCAATTGTTTTGCTTTTTGGTCGTACTCGAAAATCAAACCCACCTCTCCTCCTTGTTCTACGGATTCCTCGAGGTGGATTAAAAATCCTGATACTTTTTCTTCTGCAAGTCTTCGGGAGTCTCCCCCCTTTTATAAGTAGGTATCACCGCTACTCGTTTACTATTAGGATCTCTAATGACTACTTCAGCCGATCCATCTTCATAAGTTTGGATCACCGTTGTTGCTAAAGTTTCGAAAGGTTTCCCTAACAGTACTCTATAGGGTGGATTTTCTAGTATGTGTACCTGTAGGAAAAGCTTCACGCCTCCTATTTCAAACGGCACATTTCGTGCTACCCCCAAAGTTTGCTCTATATGGTTGCTCGCGCTCTCCATGTCGATTCGAATGGCCGGGTCCCATCCTAGTCCTAATTGTACTGCAACTTTCTTGCTCATAGATACAATCATCGACCCTCCATCTAATAAACATTCTTCTTGTCCTACGCCATTTATCTGTACGTAAATTGCTCTCAGTGGTTCGGTCATTTGGCCTACCACTAGTCTACTCAAATCTGCTTTCGCATCTAGCGCCATATACTGTAGTACTGGATCGCCTCCTACAATGCTTCCGGCGAGCAGTTCTTTCGATACATCTTCTTCGATTACCGTGCTTTCGAACATTATCTCCTGCAGATAAACTTTCGAGACGGTCGGGTTCGCCTTGGACTGAGCCGATTGCTGATTTTCTACAGGAATTCTGGCTTTCGTCACTTGCTTTCTTATTTCTTTCTGAATTGCCCCTGATACTCCTGCTAAACTTTTTAGAGGCACAGTGACTTCCATTTCCATAACCGAGTCTACCAATTTCTCAATGTCGAGCCCCATTTCCACCGGTGCTCTATTTTTGTAGGTCGGTTCTTCTTTCGGTTGACTTTGATTGACAGGTTCTGTCACTTTTGTCATTCTTCTCGGGGGTAAGTCCACATATGGAACTCGCCTAACAGTTGGCTTGTTGCCGTCTGCTGGTTTGGCGCCGTCTGTGGCTTCCGCCTCTTTTTCTTTAGGTACTTCTGGTACTGTTTGCTTCTTATTTAGATTATTTAAATTATTCTTTTTCTGTTTATCCCTGAGTTTGCCCTCCGTACGCTGAGATAACTGAGCGTCTATCTTGGGGCTTAATCGAAATTTTGCTCCCACTCTGCGGCTTCTGCATTAAACTCTTCCCTGGCTTGTAGACACTGTCTTGCTTTGTCTGTTCCAAGCTTCAGGATTAATTCCTGCATGGCACTTTCGTGGTCTTCTTCTATCTGGCTCTGAACATAGTGCGCATTTGGTGCACGCTGATAAAGACTAGACTTGTCTTGTATTTTAGCCATAGGGATAATCCCCGGCTTCGCTGTGCGTAAGGCTTCTACCAAATCTCTAGTGGACTTGCCGTTTTCTCGCGGCAATCTTGATCCATCAGATAATTTCAATCGGCCTTCATGCTTTACTACTAGCCCTAAGTCCATATGTAATTTGACTTGGTCGCACTCGTTCATTCTATGCGGCCCAAAGCAATAGAAACAATCCATCTGGCCAGGATTACCGTCCCGCGCACCGAATGGTTTCATACTTGGTCTTTGTTCACCAAAGTTTGTTCTTGGCTGGTTCAGAAAGCCTTGCATTTTACTTAGCTGTTGATCAACGGATTTACTATGCTGAGTTTGCAAATGAATACTGTCCGTTAACTTCGCAACTGCTTCCTCTAATTTAGCGGTGGTTGGAGTAGATTGTACCGCCGACACTGCTAAAAACCTTCCGAACGGATTTGCCTGTTCCAACGAAGTTTGCTTGGCCATTTCCATGACTTCTTCGATGTCATACATATCCTCCGGATTTCTGACTGCACCCTGATTGGCGGGGATATTCGCACTAATCAGTCTATGCACTGTAAGTTTATTTGCAACTCGCGCCGCAAAATCTGCGTCTAGGCGTCCCAAGAACAATTCCACTAGCTCTCTATTGGTATGTATTGGTGGCGCGATTTTCTTCAGCTTCATAATCTCGGCGGTCATTATTCTGATCAATGATAACAACTCGTCTCGATCGTCTGGCTGGACTGGACCTATTTTTTTAATTTTTCTTTTTAAAGCGGTAACCGATCCTTTCATGACTTCTTCTGCCGCCGGATAGGACGACATGACTTGTGATTTAAATTCTTCATAAGTACCAGTGGCAAACTTTGAAAGCGCCTTCCACTGGACCTCCGAATCCGCATCCAAGTATTTTACGATCCGCTTCTTTTTCTCTGCATCGTCATTGATTTCTTCGTCAAGGAACCAGTCCTCAACTCGATCAAAGAACCTTCCCAATTCCTCTGGCTTTTCCGGCTCAAAGACTGGGGCATTTTTATCTCCGGGCTTCGGCATCCTGTGCTTAGGCCCTCTGTTAACAATTCCACTCGATGAGGCAGTGGGTTGTACACTCCCTGTACCTATTACTGGTCCAGGCATCGTTTTACTCGTTTTGCTTTTTATCACAGGTAAACTCTTAGATCGCAAGCCAAGTATTGACTCAGAAGTCGCTATCTGTCCTGCTCGTAAAGAATTTAATGTTCTTCTCCCTTGAGGCGGTTGGCGGGCTCTGATCCCTAGATCTGAGGGGTTCTGAACTCGGTTATCCGACTCTATTGTCTAGAGAAGAGTCTGTGTGCTCAGGATCAACCTGAATGATTTTATATGATTTTGTTTTTCTCTTTTTCGATATAAACTCGAAAACGATCTTATTCTTTAATAGTTAAGAATACCCAGCCCTCGCGGTGGGCTCCAAAATGAAGTGCTTGCCACGGAAGTAGCTTAGAATAATTAAGATTCAACTGTATAATAGTTGAAGTCCTCAATCACTTTGTCTCTAGGCTATTGCTTGCGCCTCAAATCTATATTTCTGACAAATCAAACTCTTTGAAGAGTTCGTTGTAAGGGCTCGGTGTGGTCTATGCCGATTGCAAAATAAGATTTAATCGAGGTTATACTGTTTTTCTAACAATATAGTTGTGGGTTTATATGGGGTGTGTGTAACCAGTGGGGCTACTGAATTGCAACAATATGCAATGGACTCCTCGTCCTAATAACTTGTTTTTATGGAAACTAAGGTACAGAACCACCTAAGGTACCTTAAGTTTAGAGATCACCTGTTCTACCTGTGGCCTTGACAATCGTGTCCTACACGACTCAAAACGAGAGGGGAACTCCCTAGAATATCTCTTAGCTTAAGATCGCTTGTCTGTGTCTTAATTTCGACTACCAATGGCTCTGACAATCGTGTTCTACACGACTCACAACGAAAGGTTCTTTTCTGTTGAAGATCAAATCTATTCCTCTATACAATACAGTAAACTCGTCAAGTTAGGTTGTACTGTGGGCTAAGGACGTCTGGGTGACTCTCTCCTGCCCTCAGTGGGTGTTTACTCTAGGCTTATATACAGTCCACACAGAAATCTGGAGATCTTTCCCTTCTGCTGGGTCTGTTTCATGCCCTTTACTTTGTTATCCGATCTCGCTTGGTAACTGTGCCTCCTCTGATGAACTAGATCACGTCCCCTTGATTTCGGTCAAGAAAGCGAACGTTCCTGTGTAGTTCTGAGGTCACCGCACCTCGCTTGATCTCCTACATTTTAACTACGGCGTCTATCTACTTGTATTTTACGTCTTCCGGTTTAGTTCTTTCAACCCAATCTTATCTTTTTATCATTCTGAAGGCGTTCCCTACGAAAGCGAACGTTTCTATTGCTTCGGCATGGGCAGGAAAGCCTTCTCAAGTCTTGTGTCTGCTTTCGGACTTGACACATAGTGTCCATCAAATGTTCGGATAACTTCCTAATTTGGCTGATCTAGAGACATCGCTGATGCTCCGATCTGTGTCTACGCATCAGGCGTTGCTAGAATTGGCCGATAATGAAATCTTCCTGTCGCATCTAGCACTGCTACGCCTGCCCTCTTATTCATTGATGGTTGCCTTCTCCGGTTAAAGCGTTCGGTTTGATGCGCTTTTCCTTTCTCGGCGTCCATATCTATGTCATGTCTGTGCGCTTCAGTCATTCCGCTTTGTCTCGTTGCATTTCGCTGATGCGCACACCTTGTTTCATGTTTCTAAATCTTCTGCCTTCGTCATAGTGAGGTCGGATGGTCTGCATCCGTCTTTCTACTTAGTAATTAGGCATGCGCTACGGTTATTTCGTTCCACCGCACCGCAGTCCGTTACGTATCCCTTCCGCGTCGTCATACCAAGTTTCTATAGTCTATTACACATTGTTTCGCCAGCACGATTATGAAATCACACTAGGTTCCCGTGTTCTGTATCGTTTGCGCGTTTTGCGTGCCTTGTTTGTTTTACTGTGGCTGTGTGACAACCGACTGGTCTGCTGGATGACGTTGATCCATTGATGCGTTCTGATGCGTGTGTCCCAATTTGGATTATACAACTTCGGACACTTCTGCGCACTGAGTTCTGGTCAGAAAAGGTTCGCTTTTGTCTTTAATATTTTCTTTTAGACTGCAAGACCCCTGCTAGGTACTTTTATTTCACAAGGGCGAAGTTACTCTTTTGTAAATCCGACATTCTCCTTATTTCTATGATTCAGTAAGAGTAGCCACTAATTGTAAGCTGACTGACTCTCTCTAAATCTTATAAATAAGTGTCTGTCTTGTGGTTTCCTTGCCTGGTCTATGGTGATGAATATATCAGACTTCCATACATTCACTGCCGGTCCAATCTATAACTATTAGACTATCTTTCTTATAATCTAATGTCATCCACATGTAACCTAAGGGTCAAACTGACAAATACACGGTGATAAAACTGTGGGTCACATCATCTCCCCCCAATTTAAATCTAGACCGTCCTCGGTCTCTAGTCATGTGGCGGACTTGTTCTTCTGTCCAAATCTGATCTCTAATGCTCTAAATTCCCAAGTTGCTCGGAAGCGCATTTCTTCTCCAAGTTCATCATTGTCAAATCGTCTCTTCGGTACAGCCAAGACTTGCTTGTACACGGGTTGCATGATGAGAAATCTTTTTATTTCCTACTATTCGAGTCCCTATCTTTGATTGATGGCAACCGAATCAAGCAAACCGTCTTCCAAGTATGGACCTACGCCCGGCACACTGCGATACAGCTCAGCGCACTTCGCTCATTTTGCGACGATAGTAGCTGATGTCGTTGCTAACTGTCGACACTTGTTTCAGTCTTTTCTTGCTATTTAAGGGGAGCCTTTATGTCGGTATAAATTATACCATGTCGCTCATCCCCTCTCTGACTACTGTTCTTACTATTAAGGAGAGTATATCGCATACTTTGCAAAACCACGCTCTACCGGCTAGCATGCGTGCTGCAATTATTGCGCCTCAACTTGCTATAGTTAATCAATGGTCCGACCAAATTCCTTTGGTGCTTGATAACCCTGATGCACCTGGGAACGCGAATGCGATCTTCGCTATTCGCAAAGAGTTATATGCAGCTCCTCAGTTCGTTCAATGCGTTCTAGGCGTCCCCGCTGTCGAGTTACCTCCCGCATTTCCTGCCTTTCTTTCTATGATCCTTAAGTTAATCGGGGCTCAGAAGGTGGACAGGGAGAAACCCTCTTTAAAGGTTCGTCCTTATACCCTTCTATCTTTCCCGAATTAACACCTTTCTTTTATAGCCTAAGCGTTCCACTCGTATCAAATCGAAAGCCACTATCGACTCCGACGACGAGATTGAAATCTCTCTTCCCACTGTGAGTGATACTCGTCCTTCAAATCCGGGGACTAGTAATGACTCGGTGAGGGTAGCCTTATGTATCTAAAGTTTTCTTGACCAATCTATTCAAGAAGTCCATGGTTTTAGACGACGATCCGTCCACTGGTAACGCTGCCCCCTTGGATTCCGCCAAGAAGAACAAGCAGCCGATCAAAAAGGTACTGCAATTTGATCATTTAATCTATTTCGTTTATAACAATCATTGTTACCAGGTTCTTGAGAAACGCCCCGAGGTGAGACTTCTCGAATACTGTGACGTTCCTGGTATCACATTATGTCCCCAACTTGTCTTTGCTCAGAAAGCGATTGCTTCGTCTGCTAAACGCGTCAAGCTGGAACATCCTTCTTGTGAATTTGGTAGATACTATCTTCCTGATCATTTCTTCTGGTCTATTCTGACTGTTTTTCCAGGACACAGTGCGCCTACTCGCCACATGCATGAATTCAAAGGCTGTAGTGAGGAAGCTCTTTCCGTGGCCGAAGTCGTGGCTCACAATCCTCCTATCGACCCTTCGCGTTCTGCTTTGCAAGCACATATTGCCGATCTCGAAGCCGACCTTCGTAGTGTAGATTTTCGTCTACAAAACTTCTATCATCAGCGCACTGTCGTTTCGGGTATCTTAGATGACGCTAAATCGCGCCTTCTCTCTGACTTTTACTAGTCTCATTACATAGCCAAGGTTTTTCTTCCCTTATACACTGTCCATAGAGTGTGTACCCGGTTTTCCTTGTATATTTTTAAGATAATATGTTCGTTGTAATATTATCGGCTATGTCTCTTCTTCCGACTCGTCTGATTCTGCCAAAGCTACCCCATCCATAAGATAGTCCTTACTCAGGTCCTCATCCGGGTCCGCTTGGTCTTCGATGCGATCTAAGGTTTCTAGATCACAATCGATTATTTTCATAATACCTTCCGGTAACTCAATCTTTTCTCTTGCAAAGTACGGGACCACCCTAAACCTTGCCACTTTCTGATGCCATACAGATCCACTTGGGTCTGCTAAAATATACGAGCCCCCTTTATTTCGTCTTACTACGATCATGGGACCTGTGTATCGCGGTTTCATTTTCCGATTTAACGAGCTCTCAATTGCGGTGTTTCTCACTAGGACCAAATCTCCTGGTTCGAAACGATAGTCTTTGATTACCGCCTTGAAGTCCCGCTCATATCGTTCTAATCTCTTTAATTTGTCTTGATCGATCCGGCCGCGCATCTGTTGCACATGAATTCTATGTTTAGCTAAGGTACGCGCCCTTGATCCAATCATTTCCTCAAACGTCATTACTCTTTCTGGTGGCCTGGCTAACCAAGTAGCTTCGGCTGCATCTAATGGTAGGATCGGATGTAATCCGGTAACCATAAAATACGGAGAATAACCTGTTCGTTTTCTAATACTGGTCCGATCTGCCCATAGTACGGAATGTAAGAACCAATACCACTTGCTTGTGTTTTCTGCGCCAGTCGCTTTGTACAACATCTGTCTGATGTCCCAGTGCGGTTTCTCGACTTTGCCATTGGCACGCGAATTGTAAGGCGAGATAGTAACGCTTTTAATACCCCATTTCTTTTCAATCCACTGCGCTGCAGCTTTGAACGATGGACCGTTATCGGTGACTATTGTGCCTATAGTTCCCCATCGACACAATATATCTTCGTACATCCATAATGCGATTGAACGCGCCTTTTCATCTCTCAGAGCTCGGCCTTCCACCCAAGAAACAACCGATTCTCTGCCTTGAATTATATACTTGCACCCGTTTGAAGCTGGCGACATATGCATGATATCTGCATGCATCACTTCAAATAATCCCGGTGTCTTCGTCTGCATAGGAGGAATTCGTACCAACTGCTGCTGTCGTTCCTGACACGACTGGCATGTTTTTACAAATAGATTGATGTCCTTTTCCATCTCTGGCCACCAGAATCTTTGCGCTAACAATGCTCTTGTCCCGAAGAACCCTCGATGCCCATTATGATCATGAGCTGCAGTCATCATATACGTCCTATGGTCTTTCTGGACATATAACCTATGCTGTTCTTCCGTTCCTCTTCTATAGATCCTTTTCTTATATACTATAAATCTTTGCTTCTGTCTAAGTATCCTTTGATACTCCTTTTCGCCCATACCTTCAGGTCTGTAATCTTTATCCTGCCACAATAATTCTATGTGCTTCATCAGCTCATCTTGCCTCATTGCGCCTGGACTTCGATGTTCCTCATGGTACGGTCGCTCTTTCTTACTTGTCTCGTCTAAAACAGGTAGCGCCAGTGCTCCGACTAATTGTTGCACGAGTTGTACCCTGTCTTTTGTTAGGTCTTTCTTTCTGAGAAAGGCTTGTAGAACCGACTGTTCTTTCGAGCGTTTTGTGTCGGCTTCTGATAGTTCCTTATCAAAGTCGTTTACTGAACTAGCCACATTATACAAGAACCCATGCCTCGTATCAATTTGGTCTACAAATTCTTCAATCGATAGTGGCTGGGGCTCGGTCGGGTCTGCGACTTCGAACTCAATTTTGCCACTAACTTCTTCCTC
>Ga0193742_1002597_pt1 | contig 10348 bp, 25 predicted proteins | sample L2c1metaG_FD_165511 | JGI IMG/M metagenome (GOLD analysis project Ga0193742, IMG submission 165511) | Soil microbial communities from a riparian zone of the East river system, Colorado, United States - L2c1 | ecosystem: Environmental > Terrestrial > Soil > Riparian zone | place: USA: East River... | reverse complement strand
TAATGTGTATTCATATCTTCGATATGAATACACATTAGATATCACATACATAGTATGTATCACATATCATCTATGTGTATATAGTATGTGATGTGTATTGTATGTATGTGTATCATGTGTGTACTACATAGTATGTACTACATATAGTATGTACTACATACTATATGCATGTGTACTGTGTATGTGTGTACTATATGCTATATAGATGGTGTATATACATGATGATATAGATAGCATATGATCTGTGATCATGAGTAATTTCGAGTTGATCTTCGTAATCCGCGCTCCATCTACATAGGATGATCCACATTCCACCTTGCAACATAGTTGCATATGCAAGTATTCACCTAGATCATGTTGGCATATGGTCCTATGCTAGATGGTCCTAATGGACTAGTCAACCCACCCTTCTAATACGCCCATACGTACCAACCAAAGATACCCATTTGGGGGATGCAAGTCCAGTTAAACAGGGTTAGGCTAGGTCCATGACCAAGCCGAACAACCTCCCCCCGCGCGACACTCGCGCACACTCCCCGCCTGCCACCCGATAGACCCAAATCTGAGGGACACCTGTGCCTAAATCCAGGTCCCAGAACAATTCCATAGTGGCAAGATCCACTCCCCCACCATGATCCAAACGCGGGAAATATAACGATCTTCCCTTACCCCTCTAGTGAGGGCAGGGATTTTGATCTATCTATAGCCCCGGATCATGCGCCTCTGAGAACGACACGGAAAGGCCAGGCGGAAAGCATCGCCCGCACCTCCCGTTTGCAGCTCAGACAGGATGATCGTCGAACTCGCACAGCGAGCCCACCGCCGATCTTGATAGGTGATCCTGATCATGGTGGGTAGAGAAAAGAGGATCTTGTCATTATGGATATATGCAGGAATGGGCACCTCACAGAATACGGTGAGGAAAGGGTTCGCTACTCTCCCATTCCCCTACGCATTCCATTCCTACATGGAATCACTCGAACAGAATGAGGCCCCCGATGAATGCAAACGTAAGGCGCGTCCTCGGCACAATGGGTTGTGCCGTTGTATTGGCCGCTGCAATTGGTACTTCCATTCGGCTGGACAATGCAGCAACGGAGTCCACTCCGGTAACTGTTGTTGAGCAGACCGACATTGCAGGCGGCATTCTTTACCACATGTCAGACCAGACAGTTCGGGTATGCAGTGATTGGGCTCCGAATGGCATTGAATGCACTGGCAACCCGTCCATTGACCTCGTGAATGTGGGTAGCTGAAATGCAGTACACGCACAATGTCACTGCAACAACAGGTGATGATTCCGGAAAGCTTTTCGAGAAGCACACCTCACAGCAAGCTGCAATTGGATATGCCCGCATCCTTAAGGATGAGAAATTCAAGGACATAACCATTTATCACCTGGGTGACAATGGTTATTGGCATATCAGCAAGGAAGCAACCGAGTCCATCTGAATGACGATTCCTTTCCCTGTGTCCATAAGGACATAGGGTTAGGCCGGTATTCAGCCGGATCACACTCCTCCCATCCGATCACATGAATAGAGATGCACAATGGATATCCTGGCCGTTGCCTCTTTTGGCATCCTGGGCTTTTCCATTCTGGTGGTCATTGCGAATTGCATTGACTACTGGACAGGCATTGCCCACAAGGCGGGGGAGCACATTCACCCCAAAGCCAATCACAAGTACGGTTGTTGCACTCGGGAATTCACCGAGACAATTGCCGACTTCGATGTTCCGGTTAGGCGGCTCCCGTGAATGAGCCGCGTAACAATAACCACTGCCCGCATTGCGCACATGGTAAGTCGCGCGTTGTGGCCCATGCGTTCAACAATGGTTCTGCTCAATCCGCAGAGCGCCGTTGTGAACTCTGCAATTGCCTATGGCGTGAGAATCGCCAGGGTATTTGCATTGTCATCCTTGAAAGAGGATGGACCCCGGCTGAAAGCAAGCAAGAGGCCACGCGGATTGCTTCAATGCATTTCACGTACGCCGCACTTGACGCGATGAAAGCGCCCGACCATTGGGCACTGTTCGTCTAGGTGGCTTCCCTATTGCCATTCTGCTACCCACAATGTGGATAGGAGAGTGGCAATAGGATTGGGTACCTAGCCCAACAACACTCCACATGAATAGAGAGGCAATACAATGGCTCGCATCCCGAATCACAAGTATGGTCACGAACTCCTGACCAAGGAATTGGTCATTCGTGGCGGTGAGGCTTACTTGGTTAAGCACACTGCAATGTACCCGATGAATGGTCACTGGAATGTCACTGCAATGCAGTGGGATTTCGTGAATGGCGGATGGAAGACTGAGCCCGTCACATTCAATGTGCATTCCGTTGAATTGGTTCGAGTGGGCGATGAACTCACCCGAAAGCTTTTCAAGTTGGGTTCACCGGAAAGCAAGCTCGCTTTCCAAACTGCTCCCGCATCCCGTGATTGGCACTCCTCCCCTCTCACGCATTCCTACCGGTAACCGCAATGCGGTCAATGTGGGAATACGAGATCGCCTTTAGGGTGAGACTTGAATTGGAACAGGCAGAGGAATACACATTCCCTTTGCCTGTCCCAATCGGTGACACTGACGACCCGTGGATTAATCCACAGACAACTGCATACGCACCCCCGTTCTAAAGCAATTCAACATGAGTGACAAGGCTAGGAGGGTACACATTCTGAATAAGAATGTGTACCCGATAGTCGGGTTAGTCAATAGGACACCCGCAGTACCAATAGAAAGGCAATACAATGTCTGAGGTTACCTACCGTGTTGACGACCTGGATGGTAAGACAAAGGTCACCGGCGATGCAACTACAGTTTCTCTCAATGGGCGAACGGTCACCATTGACCTTTCGAACAAGCACGTTGAGGAGCTGACAGCTCTACTCGCGCCGTATTTCGAGAATGGCGTCGAGGTCACTTCCCGCAAGCGCAATGGCAATGGCACGGCGAATGAGCCGACCGATAAGGATCGGAATGCCACAATCCGCGCATGGCGGCAGTCGCAGGATCGGGATGATCTGCCTAAGGTTTCGGACCGTGGCAGGCTTCCCGACGCCGTTGTAAAGGCATTCACAACCGAGGTTGAGGGGCACGCTAGCGTTGCTTCTCTTGAAGCCGCTGTGAATGCAGGTGAGAAGGCTAACGCCTGATCGCTTGAATGAATAGAGCGAACGGCCACCCCTTATCGGGTGGCCGTTCTACTATCCGTTCAATCGAGAGGAGACACAATGCCGTTCGTCAATGTGGGTGCCTATGTGAGTAGTAAGCGCCCGGCTTCCAAGAAGGCATTAAAGGAAGCCGTCAAGAATGCGCCCGACACGGTGGTATTCGATGCCACGTCAATGTATGACACGCGGTCGAGCTATTCTCCGACCGACATTCCGAATGGCACTACCCTTTCGGTTACAGGCCCCGATCCGTTTACCAATCGCAAGTGGTATGCGTCGGTCAAGCTGAATGCAAAGGGTGCCGTTACGGTAACGTAAGGGAATGGTGGGGTTGCGCATACCATAATCACGCACACTTCAATTCGACCGTATCACACTCCTAGCTACCCCAATGAATAGAGATGCACAATGACCACCCCAGTTATCCCCGCCGATGCAATGCAGATTGCATTGCTTGTGGATGGTGGATTCACATTCGATCCCCGTTCCGGTCGGTTCCTACGCCCGACCATTGACGACGTGGACGGATATGCAATTGCCATTCCCAACACCATTACCACACTCGCCGATGTCGCATCCATTACCGTTCCCGATGGCGCTTTCATCGGGGGATGGATTGACGACACCGATAAGGTGTGGCTGGAACTCGCAGAGGTCCTTGACATTCCTCGCGCCGATGCTATCCGCATTGGTCACGAGCGAGGCGAACTCGCCATTCTCGACTTCGCTACCGGCGAGGTTATCCCTACTACGTGAAAGGACGTGCAATGTCGACTCTAGTTAGTCGCATCGTCGCCTATGAAATGGGCGAGTTGGGCGAGGATGACACCGTTGCGCTATTCCAAGAGCTAGTGGATACCGGGATAGCGTGGCGATTGCAAGGGAGCTACGGTCGGTTAGCCCGTGCGCTAATCGAAGATGGATTGGTTACCGCTCCTGAATGAATGAATGTGGCGGGAAGCTTAACCGCTTCCCGTACGCATTGAGCATTCAGACCGCTCTATACCGTCCCAGAAAGGAATACCCTATGTCCGTTGACTTTACGCAGTATACGGATTCACCGTATCCGTCCCTGAGTCGTGTTTACGGGTCGGAGTTTGATACCGTCTCCCGTATCTACAATGTCCTTTCGGAGCAGTCTTTACGGGCCTACCGTGAATGGGTAGGGACTAACGGATTCAAGCACCCCGTTCGTAAGCACCGTTTGGCTAAGCGCATGGACGTCCTGCACGTGCTGACCAGGGAATACAACGATAAGATGGACCGTATCCAGTCGGACCATGACCGTATCGTCCGTGACCATTGCGTGAACGACAATACCGCCCGCTACGTCCGTACCGCTCTAGGAAAGATCGCTGAACGTAAGGCTAGTATGCGCAATCCGAATAGCTAACCGGATCACACTATGCGTTAGCTACAACCGTTCCAACAAACGTTTAGACCATACCGTTCCACTGATCAAATAGCAGGCCCGGTTACCGTGTGGTATAGTGGGTTTCGGTGAACACTCACCGTTGACACTACCACCGTTATAGATAGGAAGGTGGGCAATGTCCAGAGAAACGCACGATTGGCTCTCTACCATGACTCGAATCGGAGACACCGATCGACGTGGGGAAGCGTGGCATTACCGGGAGGGTGACAATAACCACTTCCCTGGTGCCGTTCCCGTTGAGGAAGTGCGCAAGCTTATCCTCCCATGGGAACCGATTGAGACACCGGACTACATTACCGTTCCGGCAACCGCTGAGGAATATGCAAAGGCAGAGGACCAGCGTGAGGTAAATGGCGCCATTCTTAGAGATGGTGACAAGTACGTGCGCATTGTCCAGCTCAAGCAGTACAAGGCGATTGTTGCGTCCGGTAAGCCGGAACATGCCTACTCCGTTCCGTCCGGCTCATACGCCATTCACGGCTATGAGGAGTGGCTCGTTAAGAATGTGCAGAACCTCATTGATGATGAGGTCCACATTTCGTCCGCCGGATTGCTTGAGGGTGGCGCCGTTGCATGGGTGGAACTCGCGCTAAGCGAGACGCACACCGTCGCAGACTTCCCTTTCCGTCCCCACCTGTTGGGGTTCACGTCCGTGAATGGGAAGTACAAGACGAGCTACGGCCGTAAGATTCAGGCCGTTGTCTGTGACAATACCCTACACGTTGCATCACGTGAGGAAGGACAGACCATCTCTTTCAAGCACACTAAGAACAGTGTGCCCCGTATTCAGGATGCCCGTACCGCTCTAGGTCTCATTGTTGAGACAGCGGACGACTTCGAAGCGGAATTGAAGGATCTTTTGGATTGGCCTGTTCCGTCCCGCGTGTTCGGCCGTTACTTGGATCTCGCCGTTCCAATGGTGAATGACGATGATTCACCGCTTGAGGGTGCCGCTTTGACAAGGGCAGAGAACAAGCGGGAGAAGATGGCTGGAATGTGGCGGAATGATGAGAGGGTCGCACCATGGGCGGGTACCGCTTTCGGTGTGTTGCAGCTTGCTAACACGTTCTTTCATCACGAGCGTGGTATCAAGGGAACAACCATCCGTCCCGAGCGGAATATGATCTCCGCCATTTCCGGGGAGACCGCTAAGAATGACATGGACACTCTCACCATGCTTGCTAAGGTTAGTGCTCACTGAGACCGGCTTAGCCTTAGCATTCAAAAGAGGGGTGCGCATTCTATATCACGCACACCATACCTGTCGAGGGGTTATGGATAGAATGGAATTGAGTTGGATAAGGTGCTTAAGTTAACCGCTAGCGTACATACCCAGTATGCGGTTCGAATCAAGGCTAGCGGCTCAATCATTCCAGTTAACGATTCGACCGCAGAACGTATCGAGAGTCTGCTTAAGCAGGCTGAGAATAACTCACAAATCGAGGTAATGATTTCAACCATTACCGTGTCACCTTGGAGGCCGTACAATGACAACGCCCAATGAGATTGAGACCGATACCCTTTCCGATGAGAAGAGGGACGTCCTTTGGAGCAAGGCAGGCGATATGGCGGAAGCATGGGGGACTACTCTCCCCGAGAACCGTTTCGGCGCCGCTTTCGCTGATGGTAAGGAGATTGTGGGCACCGTTACCGTTACGGCTGATGAGATCGTCACTCTCATCTATGCCGTTCTAACGGCACAGGAATTCATCGTTGAGCCCAAGAACGATGATTGAGTTTCTAACCCAAATCATATGGGGTGTCCCCTTTTGGGGATATCTTCTTGTTGCACTCATTTGGGGTGTCGCTATTGGTATGAACCGATGACGTACACAGAGGAGGAAATCCTTAACCGTATTGATGACCCTCCCCAATGCAAGTATCAATGGATAGACTTGGGTGATCCCGAGGAATTCGGTGGAGGGTGTGATGAGGATGAGTGGAATCCCTTCTCCGGTTACTGTTGGGTACATGACCGTACTTATGAATAGAGGATAGCAATGGATAACGAGAACGTGTTTGTGTTCCCTACCCAGATCAATGCGGGTTGGGATACCGTTTCCGATGAAGACCAATTGTTCGAGACGGTTGACATCTCGAATGGCACACTTCTAGGTGTGGTCGGTATGCGAGTTGCAGCCGATTCCGAATACGGGTATGATGCCGTGTATGGATGGCAGAGTGTCTTTGGCGGTCAGCGTTCCACCGAGCCGTACAAGACGCTTTCCGATGCCATTGACGGACTCGTCAACTTCGCTCTAACCAATGGACAAGGAGAGTAATGCAGGTACCTGTTCCACCGCCCCGCCCACTTCCCAAGGAAACGATGCACCTGGTTCACGCAATCCTTACGGTTGTCACATTCGGTTTGTGGCTCCCGCTTTGGATTCTCAACCACGTTGCACTTAGGGTAGGGAATGAGAAGCGTGAGCGTGCATACGCACGTGCAATGGGCCAGTACGAGATGGACCGCTTGCACTACACGGTCTACCTACAGCAGTCATATCAGCAGAAGCCGGGAGAGTAATATGCCAATTCAGATGACCCCAGAGCAAGAGGCAGTAGCAAGGGCTCTATTCGATCCTGAACCAGACAAGCGCGAGGGAAAGACTCGACTTACCGTTCGGTTCAATTCCACTACGCTCAAGATTTCAAAGGCGAGTGGGAACCGTTGGGCGCTCAAGGGTGCGGTTGTCCTCCGGTACGTAGAGGAGCCTGCCACAACGCCTACGGGAGGCCGCTACACGCGCCGTGCGCTCACCGTGCGGACGTCGGACGGCCGTAGGTGGTTCGGCACCCTCAAGAACGGCACAGACGTTGTCAAGCTCCGTTTGGCACCGTCGACCGATTCAGAGTGATGGAATGGATCAACGCGACCCGTATCGGTCAAGTAAATGGTACGGGTCGCGTTTCCATGTCCACTAGGAAAGAGGGGGAGGTTGTCTACCTCTGGATTCACGATCCCGAGACAAAGGTAGATCGTGTCTACATCATGACGCTAGTCGATTGGGAAAGACTCACTCACTAACCGTATCACACTCCTAACCAACTACTCCAAAGAATAGGTTCCCCTATCATGCCTTACACAGACTCACCCTTCTCTCCTGACGATCTGATGGAAATCTTTCTCAATCGTCGTAGGAATACCGATTCAATCGGCAACCACACCTCATGGATGCGGGAGCTTGCTAACCCTGATGTGATTGTCAGTGAACTCGAATCTCTGCGCAGCGGAACTCTCCTCGGCTATCCCAAGGTGGAATTTGACACCCTAGTCGGTACTGGTATGAGTGGGATTCTCCCGCTGCTTTATGTCGCAAAGACGCTAGACGTTAAGTGGCTTGCCGTTCGAAAGAATGGCGAGAGTACCCATACCGGTACAGCCGTGGAAGGTGATCTCGGTAAGCGTTGGCTTTTCCTTGACGACTTTATCGAGTCCGGTAAGACCTATGCGTGGACGCATCACCTTGTTACTGAGGGAGCCGCAGATAATAGATTCACTACGAATCACGCGGGCGTCTATCAGTACCATGGTAATCCCCGTTTCCTGTCGCCGGATGCACGGAGGCTCACAAGTGCATTGGAACGCTACCGTCATGTCGACTTCACATCACCCCGCCGTTAAGGGATTGATTGTCCCTATAGAACCGATCTACATTACCGCTCTCCCGTTCTGGTCTCTAATGGCTGAGGGGTGGCGGTTTTACATTGGGGAAGATGGGAGAGTTCTCGGATACATGCCACCAAAGTTAGGGGATCGGATTGAACAAGTATATCGTTGACAATAAAGCAGCCAAAGAATCCAAAGCATGACCCTCTTAACAAGGAGTCTGGATTCTGTGTCTTGGGACGATTCTGCACTGATGTAACGGGTGAACACCACAGTTACGTTGAGGATGGATCATCAGTAGCGCAAGTTAGCCGTAAGGCGAGAATGAAGTACGGACAAGTTACCCGAGTCGAAGGGCCAATTTAATGGCAATTTGTGGTTGGTGTAAGGCATCTGATGTGGATACCACCAAAAGCAATAATGGAGAGCCTGGCGGACTAGTGCCCCATACCGTTCCCACCACTGTAAAGACTGAGTGCAAGGGATACGAAACGTATAGGGATTTGGGTCCTGACGGCAAGTCGTCACGGGCAAAGGGGTAATTCAAACCGCTTAGCGCAGGGGAGTCGACTGATCTTGACCGACTCCCCTGCCTAGTGGTAGGAACTACGTGTGACTCCCCTCACCCCGACGATGATCACTACACTGTGCGCCATCGCAGACAAAGAATTACTTAAGGTTTATGATGCTAGTGAACGAACTCTCAAGGCTTTAGAGTCTAGAGGTCTCGTTCGTTATCACGCCCTATTCGACCATCGAAAGACAATAGGTTGGCGGCTAACACCGACTGGCCGTAATTACATTACACAAATGAAGAGGGATAATGAGGCCCCAAACGGATGACACAACGGCTCCTAAGGCCGTTCCATTCACTTGTGGTTGCGGAGCAGTATTCTCTACTGCCGCTGCTCTTACTGCCCACATGCAAACTGCGCATGGTCGGTAATGATTTACCGATTTGCATTGAAGATGACTGCGGATTGGTAGCCACAGCCGAAAGGTTGACCGGCATCATTGACGCGCCAATTGATGATGACGGATTCTGTGAAGTAGTAGAGCTGGTTTGTCTTATTCATTTACCATTTACCATTTAAGGTGAGATAAGTATGTGCGACCACGAATGGTCCACCGACCCGCACGCTAAAACTCGCACTTGTGGTAAGTGCAATCGAACCGAGAGGTGGTGAAAAGGAAGTGGCTAAGCACGCTCGGAAGATTGCAAAGGGATTAGCCGGTCGTATCGGCGCTTTCGTTAGCGAGACTGGGCGCCGTAAGCCGGGATCTCAGAACCGGAAGAAGACCGGATATGGTAAGAGTGGGCGGCGTTAATTTGCCTTCCCTACCCATGCAACACGAGGATAAGATGCGGATTAGAGCCGCTGCATTCTCGGCTACACAGGTCTACCCCGGGCCGGTAGGTGAACTCCTAGCCCGTGAGTTATTGGGTTGGGAAGAATTCGGTTACCGGTTCGGGGGCAGTTCCCTAATTAATGCTCTAATTGATCACATCATGGAGGAAAAGCGTGCCAGAGAACGAGCAAGTTACCGTCCCCAGTCCTGAGGAATGTGCTGCTAAGGCAGTACACCTGTTGAACAATGCAGATGGCGATATCGATATTGATATGGCGTTGGTATGGGCTATCCTCTCTACCCGAGAGTATTACCCGAGTTCCATTCAGGAGGTTGATGAATCAATGGAAGATGACCGCCCGTAATGAAGGATAAGCACAGGTGCGCTTACTGCCGAGCCCCTCTTGAAGGCTGTGAAAGCAGGCCGCAACCCTGCTGTCCCCGCTGTGACCACTGAATCCGTATCACACTACGTGTTAGCTAAGAGATGGAAAGGGGAATGACTGCTCATGAAGATGCATCCCCGAGAGAAGAAAATTGATGAAGCCGAGAGTATCCTAAATAAGGCTATTCTTGACGTCATGGAACTTGATCTAACTAACGCTGAATATCTCTCAGTGATTGGGAGTGTATTCGGTGGGGCTATTACCAGCCGTACCAAGTACATGATTCGCTATGAACGCCATGGCGATGCAGAGAAGCCGGGAGGATTAGCATGACCGCATTCTTGCAGGAAGAGGAAATTCGAGCCGCATACGATGCAGCCGAGTTGGTAGT
>Ga0193742_1002595_pt1 | contig 10350 bp, 12 predicted proteins | sample L2c1metaG_FD_165511 | JGI IMG/M metagenome (GOLD analysis project Ga0193742, IMG submission 165511) | Soil microbial communities from a riparian zone of the East river system, Colorado, United States - L2c1 | ecosystem: Environmental > Terrestrial > Soil > Riparian zone | place: USA: East River... | reverse complement strand
CTAGTGTTGCAAACGGCGCGGCTCGGAGCCGTGAGCCGCTGAGCTGAGCCGGTATTTTGGGCGAGCTGCGCCGGTAAATCAGCTCGAGCCTATACCCGACTCGGCTTTAAGATTGGGCGGCTCAGAGCGGCTCAGAGCGGCTAAGCCGTCCAAAAATAGCACGCATCTGGCTTTGCTGTTGCTATCGCGGTGGCCGCTCGTCCTGCGTTACCTCCCCTCCCCTCGCTTCGTCTGCACTATCTTTTTCTTTGTCTACTACTATCCAGTGTGTTGGGGCCTGTAACACCAAGGTAAGCATGTTTTTGACTTTCTTATCTTTGTGATCAGCTTGATAAATGATTCTTATCTCTCCCTCTCTAGATCTTGAGTATCTCGGTAACGATTGCCCCATTCAAGCCTAACAAGAGCCGGGAGTAGCGCCAAATGATGATCCTTAACAGACTTCAACAGAACGCGGGCATGAATGATGGCAACCGTTGTTTGTGGTGTTGGTACGCTTTTCTGTTTTGTTTCTTGTTTTTATTTACTAACTAAGTGCCCTCCTTTGTGCATTAGGATTTGAACTATTGTTAGCAACTGTGGCTAACACTAAGCAACCCACACCCATCCATGAGCGGGCACGAATGACGGTAACCGTTGTTTGCGCTGCTGGTATGTTTTTTTTGTTTTGTTTCCGGTTTTTCTTTACTAACCAGGTGCTTTTCTTTGTGATTTAGGGTATGAACTATTGTTAGCAGGCAACCCACACCCATCCACGAGCAGGTGCGAATGACGGCAGCCGTCATTTGCAAAGTTTTTGTTTCTTCTTTTTCGTTAAGTAACTAATATTTTCTTTGGTTGTTATAGGGGAGTTGACCCCCAACTGACGACGGCCACACCACCACACCACGAACCGCCGATGTGAGCTCATGCTCACGGGGCGAAATGGGGTACAATTGGGATAGAAATGGGAAACCAGGGGGAGACGGGGAAAGAAAGGAACGAGGCCGCGCCCCTGGGTGGATTACGGGTGCTAACGGCGTCTTGGGCTAGTGATGCCAGGGCAGGACAACGACGAGCAAGGAGGGCAATGGCAAGGCCCAACAGCAATACCAAGACGGCACGACGGGGACGACGATGGCGATAATGGGAGGGGCGGCACCACCAACGACAACGAAGTCGACACAGCACCCCCACAACCGCCGCGAGCAACTGCTCATGGTGGTCGATGGGGGTGAGAGAGTGCAGGACCTGAGCAGACAGAGCCAACGGGGACGACATAAAAAGGCCCAAGAGACGTTGTCGACATCTCTTCGGCCCTACATAAGTTTTTTTCTCTTTTCTATTTCATTTTTTTGTTACTAACAAACATTTTTAGGTACTGACTACTACAGACAACAACGACATAGGGGCACCACCACCACCATCGCTGCGAGCGCCTGCTTGCAAGGTGGAAGGATGAGGGTGACGGGACGAGGGGAAAGGGAGACGACAGCGAGAGGTAGTACATTTTTTTGTTTTGTTTCTTGTTTCTATTTACTTACTAAGTGTTTTTTTAGGATCTAAACTATTGCTTACGACTGTGGCTGATGGTACGCAACTCACGCCCATCCACCAACATCCAAACCTCCTCCTCCCTGTGCAAACGGGATGTCAGGCCATCGGAACAGATAGGAGATGGAGAAGAGGTAAAGGTGGCCGTAGAGGAGTACTGGGAGACCCGTGAAGGGGGATACCCGCAGGGTGAGCGCTGAGCGCTTCTCAATACATCAACCATTTCCACGTCATTTACAGCCGCCTAACTTCATTGACTAGGAATGCCAGCATGAAACAACAAGGTATTAACACTCGCGATGCCTATGAGCTACTGCTTGTAGGGTGGATCGCGAGTGTGCACAGTAGATACTAGATAACACACCACCTGCACCCAGCTCCTCGAGCAGCTGCTCGTGGGGTGGACTGCGGATGATGACGATGGCTGTTTAACTACGCATGACACACACCACCTATCGATTGACATATATGCTTATCGCCCAATCCCTATCGTATCACAGTAACCGCCGAGCTCCACGGAAGTCTGTTTCACAGCAACAAAGTTTATATTGTTCCGACCTTGTCACCGTATTAGTAGAGCAATCAGTATACTTCTGCTTTTAGTCATGTCAACTGTCAGATAAGAGAAGCATGTCCACACTGCGGTTTCTTTCCTTTCCCTCCCATCTCACTTCAAGTTGCTTGCTCTGCTTTCTCTCTATCTCTTACCATGCCTCCCCGTAAAAAAGCTCTGAAAAATCCAAAAGTACCTTCTCAGCCTGAAGCACAACAGCCCGTTGTTACAGTTGACTGTATGCAGGCATTTATATTCTATTTCTTCGCTGACTGTTCATGCAATTAGCTCCCGATGCACTTCCTGACACCTCTGGTATATGCTCCTTAATATTTTTCTTACAGTAGTTCCATTCAAATGTCTTTGAATATTCTGTAGAAGCTCATGCTCGTACTCGGCGAAAGGCATCTTCAAAACAGCCTGGCATGTTATTTGATAATCTGTACATTTATATTGCTTACTGCCTACTAGCAACAGCTGCTTCTCGTACAAGTACTCGCAACACAACCAAGGCATCATCCAATGTTGCTACTATGCAAGGTATGTTATCCACAAACTTTACTTGACATGATTACAGTTTTTGTAAGGCGTAGATGTTACTACAGACATACTACTAGGTGCAGATTCTTCTGTACCCACTCCGGCAGGTTTGTAAATTCGTTATAACTTGATATAGTAAACAATGATAATTCTTATAGAATCTTCCAATCCTCAACCACGTCTTCGCCAACCATCCAAGCGTTCGCAGCAAGCAAGTCTCAGTGTTCTCATAGATACATGTACAACTAATAGAGTCTATTTAGATTGATCCATTACAACCATTGACTCCTGCTAAACCAAAGGCAGTTAAAGCTAAGGCTGTAAAACCCTCTGACAAGGCTACGAAACCCTCTGACAAGGCTGCAAAACCTTCCAAGACTACTAAAAAAAAGGTTCAACCTGCAAAGTCTAATCCCAAGACTCCAGCAGCTCCTGTATCTATCTTTGCTGCTCGCCAGATTGAGGCCTCTCATAATAAGCAGTCAGCTACACTTTTATTTACTCCACACAAACGACGTGGTACTCAGATTCGCTTTGCTCATGAACAACAACCCTCCCCAACCCATCAACATGCTCCCCGTAACTTACCTTCACAGCTGGGATCTTCAAATGGTGACTCAGATGTTGAAGAGGAGTTGGCAGAAGGACTGGGGCGTTTGGACTTTCATGCTGGTTCTGATTCTGATTCACACTCCGACTCTCAGTCACCCTCTGGCGCTCAGCCACCCTCTGGTGCTCAGTCACCCACTGGCTCTGTCTCTAGCTCTCATTCACGTTCACATGCACAACTTCCACGTGCGGGACCTCATAGCAAATCCCGGCCCCGTCCTCGTACAGCAACTAGAAGTGGTGCTAGAGATGTTTGGGAGTTTTTCAAAAAGGTCAAGGGACGGCATGAGTGTATACTATGCCAGTAGGTTTCCACATATAACTCTATGGTAAACTGAGTAATTGGTGTTTCAGACATGTTCACAAATCTAAATCCTCACATACTATTGCTTCATTTGGGGTAACCACAAGCACCTCAAATCTAAGAAAGCATTTGTACGGTGAACATATCGCAGAATGGGTTACTGGTTGCGATGATCTAAATATTAAGATTACTTCTCAAGCAGCCTTGCCAGCGGTTCATGAATTTCGTAATGAACCTGAGCCTACATCACTGGAGGGAGAACGTCAGGAATATACCAAGGAGGCATTTGTAGAAGCTATCCTTGAATTCATTGTTGGTGATGATCAGGTATGTTTACTTTCTTCTAACATGTTGTAATATTGACATTACTTCAGTCTATCAATATTGTGGAGTCTCCGAGATTAAGAAAGATATTTCTACTTCTTCGTAAAGAGCTACAGGAGTCTGACATTCCAAGTCGTACTACAATTCGTACCCGTATCGAACAAGCTTACGAAGAACACATGAAGCAGCTTGAAGAAGAAATGGCGGTAAGTTGAATTTTCAAAATTTCAGACATGTACTGAATTCAGAATTTCATAGAAATCAATTGGAAAAATATCATTTACCACTGATGCCTGGACTGATCCAAACCAGACATCATTTATGGCTGTGACTGCACACTGGATTGAGGCTGTGGAAGAGAAGGTATCTAGTGGCTCTCAGAAAAAGCTTCGACTTCGATCAGATCTTGTGGGATTTCACAAACTTCCCGGACGTCACACAGGAGAACATCTGGCACATTGTTTCCTGTTCATTACTGAACGCTTAAAGATTACTCGGAAGGTAAGTAGAAAATTTGATATGTTTAAACTGTGCTAGACTCTAATAACATCTCAGATTGGATGGGTTACCTGTGACAATGCATCCAACAATGACACCATGTTCAGATACCTGACAATTCTCCTCCGTAAGCACAAAATCAATATTAATATGGAGGAACGAAGAATTCGGTAAGTTTATAATCTGCTGTATGATCTAATTTTGATGTTATTTGATAGCTGCTTTCCTCACATTGTAAATCTTGCATGCAAAGCAGCTTTAGCAGCAATCACAGATCTGACATATGTCGATGAAACTATTGAAGGCTATTCAGATTATGATCCAAGTTCCAACTACACAAAGGATTGCATTGCAACTGCTCGCTCTCTTGTAAATGCGGTAAACTATATTTTGATTCATTCTTGCCAATTTTATTGACAACATCAACAGATACGAAACAGTAATATCAAGAAACACCAATTTTCCACATATGTAAAAGAGTATTTTGAACAAGACTATCAGCTCCTTCGTGATGTGGTAACAAGATGGTCATCAACATTACTAATGATCAATCGGGTTTTGAAGTTAAGAGAGGTAGGTTTGGCATATTGTTAATTTACTTGAGGCTAACAGTGTTATAGGCTATTGATGACATCACATCTGATAATGAATTCAAAGAACTGTGGAAATATAAGTTAGATGAGCATGATTGGGAGTCGTTAACAGATTACCAGCAAATACTTCAAGTAATTAACAGCTAATTTCTAACAATTAACTATACTGACATAAACCCTCTAGGTCCCTCATGCATTCCAGGACATTTTGGGTGCTGAAGCAACACCTACAATATGTTATTCAATTCCTGCATACTCTGCCTTTATCAACAGGTGGACACAGCTCAAGGAGGATAACCCACAGTGGGCTGATATCATTCAGCCAGGTCTGGATAAGCTAGAAGGTTATCAAGCCCGTTTAGCTGACACTCCTGCATATGTGGTAGCAATGGGTGAGCTTATTCAAGTTTACATTGGCTTGGGGTAACTAACAAAAAATAATATGGAATAGCAATTGATCCTGCAAACAAACTGAGTTACTATCAAGATCAATCACCAGCGAAGTATACCATAGCCAGAGACATGTTTTTGAATGCTGTAAGTTTCACATTAATAACCTATTACCAGCTAATAATACTTTAATTCTGATAGCTTCGTTCCTATAATAATCCAGCAGACAAGAGACCATCTAACCAACCAGCGGCCAAGTCTTCATCTTCTCAGCCAACAGCAATGGATATTCTGGGTCTAAATCGAGTTAGCTCATCAAAGCCAGAAGTTACATTAGAAAAGGAAGTAGATCAGTATTTGAGCAATGCTAATGCTGGATCTGGTATCTTGGCATTTTGGCAGGTAATATGTGTTCTATCTGCAATTCGCTGTTTTACTAAAATATATTCAGGAACATGAACAACAGTACCCTCACATATTCCAACTTGCAATGGATATTATACCTATCCAAGCTTCAAGTGTCCCCTGTGAAAGAGTATTCTCGTCAGGGAAGGAGACAATGGCACCTCGGAGAAGACGTATCACAGCTAACCTGATGGAAGCATTACAAATGCTGAAGTATTCAATTAAAAAAGGACGGCCATTGAACTTTACACATGGTATGCGCTGGGCAGAAGAACTTACGGAATTTGAATTTGCAGCAAGGACAGAGCCTGTGGGTGATGCAGAAGCATATGGGCGTAGCTTGGTAGAACCTGAGATGGACCAAGATGTTATTGATGAAGATCTTGAAGACCTGCAGAAAGATCTGGAAGCATTGGAACAGCAACTCCTGAGTGGTTCAGATGATGAGGAGGAAGAGGAGGAAGAGGAAGAGGAGGAAGAGGAGGAAGAGGAAGAAGAGGAAGAAGAGGAAGAAGATGATGATGAATAACTTCCATTTCTGCTGTAAATAAATAATGTACATTTATGCATGCTGTTGTAAAATAGGACTAACAAAGACACTTATCAACCTAAAAGCTTTGCAATGCAGAGTGACATACACCCTTCATGACATAGGGTACTCCCATCTTACAACACAGAGTACCATCATTACCATTGTCACCGCCCACCACCGGCATTCCTCCCACAGTCCACCCCATGAGCAGTTGCTCGAGGAGTTGGGTGCGGGTGGCGTGCCGTCGGCTGTGCACACTCGCAATCCACCCTACGAGCAGTGGCTCATAGGCGTGGAGCATGTGCATGAGTGTCGGCATGTTGTCGTTTTGTCCTACTGGCTTTTCTAGTCTATGAGATTAGGTGGCTGTACGTGATGTGGTGATGGTTGGGGCATCAAGAGGCACATACCTTGTGGGCACCCCCCTTCACGGGTCTTCCAGTACTCCTCTACTACCACCTGTACCTCTTCTCCATCTCCTATCCACTCCGATGGCCTGACATCCCGTTTGCATGGGGAGGAGGGGGTTTGGATGTTAGTGGATGAGCGTGAGTTGCGTAGTATCAGCCACAGTCGTAAGGAATAGTTTAGATCCTAAAAAAAACACTTGATAAGTAAATAGAAATAAGAAACAAAACAAAAAAATGTACCACCTCTCGTCGTCCCCCTTGTCCCGTCATCCTCATCCTTCCACCCTGCGAGCAGGCGCTCGCAGCGGTGGTGGTGGTGATGCCCCTGTGTCGTCGTTTTCCATAGTAGTAGGTATATAAAATGTTTGCTAGTAATAGGTACATAAAATGTTTGCTAGTAATGAAAAAATGAAATAGAAAAAAAAAAAAGCTTATGTAGGGCCCAAGAGACGTCGACGACGTCTCTTGGGCCTTTTTATGTCGTCCCCGTTGTCCCTGTCTGCTCGGGTCCTGCACTCTCTCACCCCCATCAACCCCACGAGCAGTTGCTCGTGGGGTTGATGGGGGTGCCGTGTCGACATTGTCATTGGTGGTGCCGTCCCTCCCATTATTGCCGTCGTCGTCCCCGTCATGCTGTCTTGGTATTGCTGTTGGCCCTTGCCATCGCCCTCCTTGCTCGTCGTTGTCCTGCCCTGGCATCACTAGCCCTCGTCGCCGTTAGCACCACCCTTTGCTGTTGGCCCTTGCCGTCGCCCTCCTTGCTCGTCGTTGTCCTGCCCAGGCATCACTAGCCCTCGTCGCCATTAGCACCACCCTACGAGCAGGGGCGCATAGGGCTGGGGCGGTGCGGCCTTGTTCCTTTCATTCCCCATCTCCCTCTCATTGCCGTTTTCCCTGTTCCTATCCCAGTTGTACCCAATTTTCGCCTCGTGAGCAGTCGCTCACATCAGCGGTTCGGGGTGTGGTGGTGTGGCCGTCGTCACTTGGGGGTCAACTCCCCATATCCCTGCTGTAACAACCAAAGAAACCATTAGTTACTTAACAAAAAAGAAGAACAAAAAAAAAAACCTAGCGCCGTGCAAACGATGGCTGCCGTCATTCGCACCTGCTCGTGGATGGGTATGGGTTGCCCAGTGTCAGCCACCCGTCGCTAACAATAGTTCATACCCTAATCACAAAGAAAAGCAACTGGTTAGTCAAGGAAAACAGGAAACAAAACCAAAAAAATGTACCAGCAGCCCAAACAACGGTTACCGCCATTCGCGCCCGCTTGTGGATGGGTGTAGGTTGCGTAACACTAGCCATCATTTCTGACAATGGTCCATATCCTAAAGCACAAAGAAAAGCACTTCGTTAGTAAAGAAAAACGAGAAACAAAACAAAAAAAGCGTACCAACAGCGCAAATGATGGTTGCCATCATTCACACCCGCGTTGTGTCGAAGATCGTTGTTTGGGGCTATTCCCGGCTCTTGAATGGATGTGGGAGTGGTGGCAGATGTCCGGCATAATCGTTACCGAGATATGCAAGGATCTAGAGAGGGAGAGATAGAAATCAGTGGTTCAGCTGATCACGAGAATAAGAAAGTCAAAAAGATGCTTACTTTCGGTGTTACAGGCCCCCACATACTAGATAGTAGCAGAAAATAAAGAAAAACAGTGTAAGTAGTGTTGATGAAAAGAGGGAAGGGGAGGCAACGCAGGACGAGCGGCCAGACGCGATAGCAACATGCATCCCACTGATGCGTGCTATATTTGCACGGCTAAGCCGCTCTGAGCCGCTCTGAGCCGCTCGACAGCCGTGGAAATCAGCTCGGCTTGTGAGCCGGAGCCACAAAATCGGCTTAGCTGCTTTAGCCGAGCCACGAGCGGGCCGAGCCGAGCCGTTGCAACACTATTCATAACTGTATGGTGTTCATAACATCATGTACCTCATACAATAGCATGACCATCGGCAGCAGCCCTACATTGTTGTACATGGAGATAGACCTTGTGGAGACTATTTTAGGGGTTATACAACCACTTAGGAAAGATTTTACATGGTGGTTACCTTGTTTTTCCATAGTTACCTTGTTTTCTTCACAGTATATAAACACTCCTGTAGTATTTACCTTCTCCAGCCTTTAGCTGGTTTATTCCTGCTATAATATTGTTACAATTTCTTCACTTCTTTTTGTTTACTGTTGTTTATTTTCAGACCTTATTTTCTTCAGACAAACAATAAACTTCATTGTTCAATGCTTGGTCTGAATTATTTGAAATATAAAGGCATATCATTATCATCTCAGTCTACTAGTTGAGTGTGCAACCTAGGCACAGCACCATAATATTTTATTGGTTGTTGTTATAGCAGTTGCTAACATATTAAAGCAATGGACATTTGTTGGAAATCTCATGCTTAGTCATGTGATGTGTGAGCATCATGCATGAGCCCTACCTTACAATGTTTCTACAGTCCACAATTTAAATATGCTTACTTTCAGTAAGGGTAAGGTACAGCTGAAATACCCCAGGTTTACCCGTGACAGTCCCTACACTTCGGGAGGTTAAACCCTGTGTTTAACTTGAGTCCTGAAGTGAAATAAATATTTCAATAAAAAGTTGTATATAAGGTAGCTTATAATTTTTATAAAGCTGCAAAACCTTTTTGAAATATGTCATATATTTTTAAATGCAAGAAATTCCTGTATCCTTATGCCTTTGTTTCATAAGGATGTAGTAATTTTCTGCATTTAAAATATATGACATAAATAAAAAGGTTTTGCAGCATTATGTAAATTATAAATTAAAAGCTACTTTATATACAGCTTTCTATTTAAAATATTTAATTCACTGCAGGGCTCAAGTTAAAAACAGGTTTTATCCTGAGCCTCCCAAAATGCTAGGTTCAATTCCAGCTTGGCCACTTTTAATAATCAGAGTGTCTAGACCATTACAAAATATCATATGATCCCCTTATCACAATGTCAGCTGTCTGGTACTACACAACACTGGTATGCACATAATTTGTTATGGCATATTATGACTCAAAATCAGAGTTTGCTGATGTTGTGTTATTGAAAATGACAAGGTACATGATGCTGGATTTCCCCTATACAATGCCTTACTTGTGCTATCATGGTGTTCAATACCATATTGAGGAGTGGGAGAAAGCCAATTTATGGTACAACAGTTTATTTCTCAATAATTAGCTTCAATTCTCACATCATTATTTCTATAGACCCACAAACTACAAGGAGTTTTTCAACCTTTGACATGCAATGAAATATGATTAAACATATTGTTGATGTCTGCAAGTAATTCCTGGAGCTGTGACAGTGATTCATAATTTTTGTCTATGTTCATAATAAGAAGGCAACAGCAGGGATGATATGCACAATAAGGTTTCTACAGCCTAAACACTAAGTGTTACGACACTCTTTTTACTTTTACTTTTACTTTGAACACTTGAACTTTACTTGATCTTATCTTATAGATCTCTTGATCTCTTGATCTCTTGATCATATCGATCTTATCTTGACGATCTTATCTTGACGATCTTATCTCGACGATCTACGATCTTATCTTGATCTCTTGATCTTTTCATCAGATGATGATCTAAGATATGTTTCTTTTACTTTATCACTTACATGCATTTGACATGCCTTTGACTCATGTCTTT
>Ga0193742_1002593_pt1 | contig 10352 bp, 5 predicted proteins | sample L2c1metaG_FD_165511 | JGI IMG/M metagenome (GOLD analysis project Ga0193742, IMG submission 165511) | Soil microbial communities from a riparian zone of the East river system, Colorado, United States - L2c1 | ecosystem: Environmental > Terrestrial > Soil > Riparian zone | place: USA: East River... | reverse complement strand
ACCCAGTGAACTCCTCGAGCGCCGGCAAAGCTGACTTCGACGAGCAGCTTCGGGATCAGCTCATACTGCACGGCCAGATTGTACTGCTGTAGCATGGGAAATTTCGAGAAAGTCAGGTCGGCGGCATTAAACGATCCGCTATCGGAGCTCAACGGCCGGGCAGCACTGAAACCACTGAGCTGCGGGTCAATCAGGGGATTCACGCGCAAAGGTGAAGTGAATGTATAAGGAGCCGAAACGGTCGTCTGGGCTGATACTGCGGGCATGTCAATATTCCGGAAATTCAAAAGCGAGAGAGCCATGTCTGTTGTCTGATCGTTCTGCTCGCGATTACTGTAGAACATACCCCAGCCGCCGCGGATGACCAGCCTCGGAGTCGGCTGATAGGCGAATCCGAATCGTGGCGCGAAGTTCTTGTGGTGCCCCTCGACGATAGCCCGGCTGTAGCCGTTCGTGCCTGGAACGATAATCACGCCGCGGCGCCCAGCGCTGTTCACTCCATTAGGATCAAACATACCGCCGGTGTTCTTTGCGTCCACCGGTTGGGTGTATAAGTCATACCGGAAGCCGATGTTCAAAGTGAGCCGCCGCGTTAACTTCCAGTCGTCCTGGATGTACGGTCCAAAATAGATATCCCGTTGCCTGGACCAGTCAATTGGGCTGGAATTGATGACGGTTGTCGGCAAACCCATCAGGAAATCTGCGTAAGGGTTTCCAGTTGCCTGGCTGACACTTGGGTTTGAAGTATAGGTAGAGCCGAAGAAATAATTGGCTGCGGGCGGGAAAGCCTGCAGGCGATCAAAGCGGAAGCGGCGGAAATCAGCACCCATCTTGAACGTGTGATTGCTACGAATGACCGTCAGATTGTCTGTGTATTGAAAGGCGTTCTCAAAAGCGAAGTTCGATGTTGCTCCGGTAAACGCCGTGAACTGATTGGTTGACTGCGTTTGACCCGAGAATGTCCAGTTTACATTCGGGAAACCGGTGATCGGACCAGATTGGAACCCGTTCTCAGCCGCAAAGGCGACCTCCTCCGCTGCCTTTAGCGCCTGGCTGGAGCTATTGGCGCGGTTATAGCCTGCACGGAACTCATTTATCACTGTGGGACTAAATAGATGAGTTTCGCTTACGACGGCATTGATCGTGTTGAACAACTGCTGCGCCGGACTAAAGATATATACACCCTGATTGTCCTGAGTCTGCTTGGAGACTGATACGCGCACCATCAGGCTGTCCTTCTCCGATATCCGTTCATCTAGGCGGACATCCCCTTGGTTGCGGCCCAGAGACGTGGGTGAAGTACCGAGATAATTTCTCGAAGTCGCATTCGGACCACCCGCATTGGGAACAGGAAGCAGCGTTTGGTACTTTAATGCCGCGGGATCCAATCGTGTCGTCGCAATCCTGTTTCCCGCAAACGGTGTAGACGTCACAATGCCATTAGGTCCAAGGGACCGGCTCGCCGGATCATAGATCAAGGTGGAGGAACCGGAGAAATCTCCCGCTCGATAGGAGAGCGGCGGCTCATCGTTCAGGGATGAACCGGCGGCTTGGCGGATCTGTGTTCCCTCATAGTCCATGAAAAAGAACGTCCGATTTCTGCCGTTATAGCGGGGCAAATTGAGGGGACCTCCGATGCTTGCGCCAAACTGGTTCTGCCGGTACTTGGCGCGGGGCTGTCCGGCAAAATTTGAAATGAAGTTGTTTGCGTCAAGCCTGTCGTTTCGCAGAAACTCCCAAACGTGGCCGTGGTACTCGTTGGTGCCGGCCTTGATGGTTGCATTCATCACATATCCGGCGGAATGGCCGTACTCGGCCGAGAAGTTATTCGTCTTCACCTTGAACTCTTCGACCGCATCGACCGACGGCGTGTAGGCGAGCCCAGCTCTACCTACGGAGCCAGCATAGTTGCGGAGGTTGTTATCCACCCCGTCGAGCAGAATATCGTTTGCGTTGTAGCGGCCCCCACTTGCGACGATCGGAAGGTTGGTCGTCAATCCCTGGAACTGGACCGTGCCGCCCGCAAGAGTCCCCAACGCAAATGGATTGCGTCCGTTCAAAGGCATATCCAATATCTGCTTGTTCTCGATAACCTGTCCCAATGACGAAATCTGCGAGTCGAGCAGCGGCGCCGCGGCGGTAACTTCCACACTTTCGTTGACTGTCCCAGGCTTCAACTCGATGGGTATCGTGGCTGTCTGATCCACGCGTAGTTCAATACCGGTGAGCGTGGTCTTCTGAAATCCGTGGAGTTCGATCGTCACGTCATAGATTCCGATCGGCACTGAGGGAGCGTTGAAGTCACCCCGGTCATTGGTGGTAAGCATTCGCTGAAAGCCCGTCTGGGTATTGGCGATGAGCACGGAGCAGGCTGGCAAGACGGCCCCTGTCGAGTCGACGACGGTCCCCCGTAGGTTACCGGTAGCGACCTGTGCGAGGCAGGACGCCACGGATAGGATCAGGAGAAAAGCAACACGGAGCTTTTCGTTCATACCCCACACCTTCCCTATAGCGTCTCATACTGTGAGACGCAAGTTTTTGTGAATTAACTAATAAGACTTGTAACTGCGGTCGCTAACGGTGTCAATAGATTTCTTGAAGCGGACCCAAAATTCCGCAACTCTGTCTCACATCGTGAGACTTCCCAATTGCCGCAACCTTGAATAAGCGCTTGCATTGCCAGCAAATTTGGAAGGCATGTAACTTTTTGTTGCTTCCATTGCGTAATCACGATATATCTAAACCGCGATGTTTGAGGGAGGCAAGTTGAAGACCCAAGCACTTCTTTGCGTGATACTGTGGACCGCCTTTGCCAAAGGGCAAGACTTGAACTGCGATCTGGGCGGATACAAGCCGCAAGATGGATTGAAGGCCCGGATGCAGGGCGGAGCGCTGGAGGTGACATGGCAAGGCGAGCGCCGTGATCAGCTACGCGCCTCCTTTGGAATCCGGAACGGCCAGCCTGTCATTCAAGAGCTGGCGGCGCGGAAGAATGGCGGAGCCTGGATCGTGCTCGGTCAGAATCTGACGCCGGAGTTCGAGTTGACCAGCGGAGTCCGTAGATTGTCTCAACAGCAGATTAACCCGCTGGAGGACCTCAAAGTCGAACTGACTCCCGAAGTCATCGAACGGGAGAAATGGAATGCGTTCTGGGACTCGCCCCTGATGGTGCCCGGACGGCCCGGTACAAATCTGGGCCTTCCGCGAAAGGCCGACGAGATCAAAAGGACTTGGGCGAAGTATCATGCGACGAGCTGCCAAGCGAAGACCGATGGCGCTCGCCTGGAAATTGTTTTTCCTGGGTTTGAGGCAGGCATCTTCTCAGGTAAGCTACAGTACACCGTTTATCGCGGCGCGAACCTTCTTCGACAAGAGGCGATCGCCCAAACTAGCGAGCCCTCGGTCGCTTACAAGTACGTCGCGGGCCTGAAGGGATTTCCGATTTCGGATAGTAGCCGGATAGTTTGGCGCGACACAGCGCGAGGCTGGCAGCAGTACGCCTTCGGCGGCGCAGTAAACCAAGAACCCGTTGGTCTACAGGCTCGGAACCGCGTCGCAATCCTGGAAGTCAATGGAGGCTCGCTCGGGTTTCTGCCGCCGTCGCACAAGTTCTTCTGGTCGCGCGAAATTGAGACCAATCTCGGATATGTCTACTACCGAAAGGACAGCGATAGCGCCTTCTCGATTGGAGTCCGCCAGCCGGATCGTGAGACCGGCGCCAAACCTTGGGGAATTTCAGACGAAGTGTGGACCAGGCGCGTCGGCGAATCGCGCGGGCACTTGAACAATTTCGCCCTATATAACGCGCCGCCGGGAACACTGCAGCGCATGCCGGTCTACTTCTACCTGAGCCCTGAAAATAGCCGCACCACTCAACAGGCGATCATGGAGTTCACGCATGACGATGTTTACAAGCCTCTTCCCGGCTACAAGGTCATGGTGAGTCATTTTCATTTCCATTTCAACGAGCAACTGACGGACGTGGGAACCATGGATCTTCGTCCGACATGGCTCTCGGTGTTCAGCGACCTTGGGATCAACATCGCTGTTCTCGCGGACTTCCACTCCGACTCTCACCCGAGCGATACGGGAAAGCTGCGTCTCGACGAGCAGAAAGTGTACTTTGACGGATGCGCCCGCTTTTCGGACAAGGATCTGCTCCTGATCCCCGGGGAAGAACCGGATGCAAACTTCGGTGGACACTATATGTTTGTATTTCCACAGCCGTTGTTCTTTACACACGTCAAGCAGCCCGCCAAAGGTCCTACGGGGCAAGCTTTCCTCGAAGAACTGGCGCCGTACGGCAAGGTGTACCACACGACAACGGCGCCGACGGAGTTGGATTTGCTCAATCAGGAAAAAGGTCTCGTCTGGCAGACCCATCCGCGCACGAAGGGCTCAACCGGATATCCCGATGTAGTGAAAGACAAGGACTTTTTCCAGAGCGGACGCTTCCTCGGCGGGTCGTACCAATCGCTTCCCGTGGACCTGTCGCAGAAGCGCTTGTGTGAATCTCGCTGCCTCGGTCTCCTCGACGATATGAACAACTGGGCCGGGCCAAAGTACATGATTGCCGAGGGCGATACGTATATGAAGTATCCGGATGACGAGACCTACCCGCAGCTCATCGTCAATTACGTAAAGCTGGACCGTGTTCCGAAATACAGTGAGGGCTGGACACCCGTTCTCAACGCGCTCCACGCGGGCGATTACTTTGTGACGAGCGGCGAAGTGCTGATTCGGAGCTCGGGAATCGAAGGATCGGGGACCCAACGCACCTACGAAGCGGAAGCCGAATGGACCTTTCCGCCGGAGTTCGCCGAACTCGTCTGGAGTGACGGAAAGACCGTCGATCGCAAAGTCATCCCGATGTCTGAGATGGCTCCGTTCAGCAGTCATAAATTCAAAGTTCCCTTCGACGCTACCGGAAAGAAGTGGGTGCGCTTCGCAGTGTGGGATTCCGCGGGCAACGGCGCCTTTACTCAGCCGGTTCACCTGAAATAGCAAGAGCGGTTGCCCTACACCATTTCCCAAAAGTTGGAATATGTGCGAGGATCTCTTTTCAAGTCACTCTACTTCCAGGTTCTGGTGGCGATTGCACTTGGTGTTTTGCTGGGTTTTGTGAATCCGTCCGCGGGTGCGGCGATGAAACCGCTGGGAGACGGCTTCATCAAGCTCGTAAAGATGATCATCGCTCCGATCATTTTTTGTACGGTCGTACTCGGTATAGCGGGCACAAGAGATCTAAAAAAAGTCGGCCGCACGGGCGCACTCGCTCTGCTCTATTTTGAGGTGGTCAGTACACTCGCGCTAATCGTCGGACTCGTCGTCGTGAACGTTGTGCGGCCCGGAGACGGAATGAACGTCGATGTCCGCGCCCTCGATTCAACCACCGTGTCCGCGTACACGGGTCCCGGCAAGATGACGGGTATTCAGGATTTCCTGCTTGGCATGATTCCCAACACGTTCCTGGATGCGTTTGCTAAGGGAGAGGTTCTGCAAGTACTGCTGCTGGCGGTGCTCTTCGGCATTGCGCTCCAATACACCGGCGGTCGCGAGAATATAGTTTTTGCTGCGATTGAGAAGCTTTCGACCGTTTTGTTCGCCATCGTTGGAATCATCATGAAAGCCGCGCCAATCGGAGCTTTTGGCGCCATGGCATTCACTATCGGAGCTTATGGCATCGACAGTTTGTTGTCGCTTGCCAAGCTGATGGGAACGTTTTATCTGACCTGCATTCTCTTTGTAGTCTTCGTGCTGGGCTCGATCGCGCGGGCTCACGGCTTCAGCATCTGGCGCTTTGTGTCGTACATCAGGGAGGAACTGTTGATTGTGCTCGCGACGTCCTCTTCGGAAGCAGCGTTACCGCGCATGATGACGAAGCTGGAAAAGCTGGGAGCAGAAAAATCGACAGTCGGCCTGGTTGTGCCCACTGGTTACTCTTTCAATCTGGACGGTACGGCAATCTATCTGACGATGGCGGCCGTCTTCATTGCGCAGGCGACGAATACAGAGATGACGTTGGTGCAACAGGCTACCCTCCTTGCTGTTCTGCTGCTCACGTCGAAAGGCGCTGCGGGGGTCACCGGCAGCGGTTTCATCGTGCTCGCTGCCACGCTTTCTGCAGTCGGTCATTTGCCGGTTGCCGGGCTTACTCTCATTCTCGGAATTGATCGATTTATGTCAGAAGCACGCGCTTTGACGAATGTGATCGGAAACGGAGTTGCCACTCTTGTAGTCGCGAAATGGACGGGGAATCTCGATCACCGGCAGATGCAGGATCAATTGAACCTCAGCCACAACCCGGCTGAGCTGCCGCCCAAGTTCGTCCACTAGGTTTGTCCACTAAGTTCGTTCACTAACTTAGCCCGGTTCACCAAGCTTACGCGGTGTGACAATGCCGGCCACCACCAGTCGTTGAAGCAATTGCCAGCCGGGAGGAGCCAATTGCCGCTGCAGGTCACCGAAGGTATCGCGCGAGGTCTGCAAACGCCGGTAAAGAGCGAAGCCGTCATCGCTTTCCTCGAAGAATCGAACTTCCGGCATGCTCTCGTCGCCCGGTATAAAAAAGCGGTGACAAGGCTCAGGGAATAAGGGGGCGACCTGATCGCCCTGTGCAGCCGGGTCAGACCAAAAGTCTGTGTGTTCCCAGACATTGCTCTTAAGTGTGTTCTGGCGGCGGCTGGCGCCAAAGCTGGTGGAGCTTAGCGACATGCTGCGTCTGATCTGAGCGGCACGGGCAATCTCAGCGACGGCGTCGGGCGGAGGGTCGCGCCGGCTCAAGTCGAGTAACGCGCGCAACAGCGCACCGTCTAGCGGTAAGTGGCTGAGGGGGCCCGTCCCCTTGGTGATCACGTTCAACAGGTCGCCCTCCAGATCCGTATCCAGCAGCCAGCCGAAACTGGTTTCGCGATCGCGGAACGCCTGATTGCTTGCCCGTTCATTCCAGTAGATGCTCTGCGGATTCTCTTTCGCAATAGCGGCATACCAGCGTTGCGAGCTGGCTTCCATCACGCAGCGTCGCGCTCATAAGAGTCCACCAGTGTTCACTTTTACCCTCTGCCCCATGTCTTCGAGTTCCTCCAGCAAGTCGTGAAATGTGTCTTGAGGTATGGCGCGCTCGATCTGAAAACTGGGATGAGTGGTCTCGGGCTCGGACGGCGCCGGATCCGGCTCCGGTGGAGGGGTGGAAGCAGGCGTTTCGGAGAGAAGTACCGACATCGCAAGTTCAACCGTGCGGCGTGCGCGTTAAGAGGTCCCCGTCCGAGCCGCCCTTCGTATCCGGGGTTCGCGGCGTCTATGTTGTCGCAGGCCTGCCGTAAGATAGCTTTCAACTCTTTTACCGTTAACTCAGCGTTCAAACTGAGAGCGAGCGCCGCGACACCGGCAACATGGGCGCGGCAATCGACGTGCCCGCGCTATAACTGTACTGATTCTGAGGCTCGGCGCAGAGAATGTCGCGGTTGTCAAAGGGCAGTCCGTCTCCGCCGGGAGCGCAGAGGGACACCGCGGGCGAGTTGTTTGAGTACGGGGCCCGCTCGTCAGTTCTTGTTGTAGCGGTGACCGAAACGACACCATCTCCGAGCGGCGGCTGCCAGCTTGCATAATCCGATGGGAAATGAGGATCGTTCGAGTCTTCGTTCCAGCGGAAAACACTACTAATGCATTTGCCTCTACGATTTCCTGAACAGCTAGCTCGTCAAGGATAGCTTCTGATTCTATCCTTGTTCGAACAACCTTTCCATTTATGGAGCGGATCGTGTCCCCTGCTCTGATTCCAGCAACAGCAGTTGGAGAATTCTGGACGATACCATCAACTCGGGAACGATTGCGTTGATCCAGTAAATCGGCGGCTCGACAAAAAGCGGAACAGAGATCTCAGGGCGTAATTTTCGCGCCAGATCGCCAACCCGCTGCCAGTGCTGGTGCAAATCAACTGGTAGCTGGTGGTGAAGCCACTTATGCATGAGTGGCAGTCGAATGCGAATTGCATACGCTTGGAAGCTCTCCAGATAGCGTGCCGTCGATTCGATACTCTCCATGCTCAAGGTAGGCCACGCAACGATACGACCCATGAAAGGTATCCGGTATTTCTGGAGCAGCCCGAGGTGCATCGAGTGCAATTTCCGTGCGGCGTCCAGTATGCATAAGACGTCGATTTTCATCCGGATCCGCGGCATTCAAAGAAAGTTTAAAAATGATTGGCTTCAGCTTAGCGAGCCGTTCCACCACATTGTCGGTAAAGAACGAACCATTCGACGTAATCCAGAACAGCTTGTTGGGTTCGCGTTGGCGCGCTATTTCGATAATCTCCAGCGCTTTCGGATGTACGAAAGTCTCCATATGATCGCGGCTGGAAGGAAATAGTGCGCGTCCGCTCTCGGGCGAATAATACTTGAGGCGAGTGCGCGCCTCATCAAGCGACATCAAGGATTGCTCGCGTGCGTATGGCGCGTTTTCTTCAAAGCAAAGATCGCACTTACTATTGCAAACGCTTGAGATAGGCGTAAGCGCGTTCATGGCGGTGTTAGTGGTAAAGCTGGTCCACTGCGATAAATCCCGCAGGCGAAACCCGTCGACTTCGAGTGGGCGTCTATCATGTTCGAGTTGAACGAGTGAGAGAAGGCGTTGGAGGTATGTCTCGATGCCGGACTTGGAAACTGAAATATTATAGGTTCCCACCGGCAATGAAGGAAATTCATAGATGCCGTTCGAGTGTGTCCCCATTTCACGGCGAAGGCCGGTTGCCGGCGCTGTCAGTTGGACCTTCGCGTCGCCGACTGTAGCGCCGGAGGGGTCGGTGACAGTCCCGTTGATCACGGCGCGGGTTTGCGCCAACAGAGGGTAGACACCCAGACACAAGATCAGGGGAACAGATAGTAACTTCATGATTGAGGCCTCGAAGTAACATAGCTAATTTGTATTGCAAATTGGTTTCAATCTAATGACAAATTACCGCTTAGAAGACTGGGATCCGAAATTGAGGTCCATTATCACGAAAATGCGCATAGTCAATTAAAGGTGATTTTAAGAAATGTGGATAACTTTGAGCCGCACGACAAATCTCCAAGCGAATGCCCTCTCTGGCTATGTAGCATCCCTTATCCGATTACTCATAATTACTAACTCAGGAGCTACAACGTCGTCCGTGCCGCAAGGATTAAGTAGTTCTCATTATGTCGGGCGGAGAAGGCGCCGTGTACGTCGCGCTGATGATTGGCGGCGGTACAAATTCATTCAACCTTCAGGATTAGTTCAGAAACAAATGTTTTAATCGTTTTTGCGACTGCATTGGCGCGTCGCTTGGGCAAGCAGTCCATCACTCATAGCACTCATGGCTATTCGCTATACTCCGACCACGGTTGTGGACGAAAAAATTAGGGATGCTTACTTAAAACAGAGAAAGGGCGGTCGCCATGCCCTTACGGTCGTTACCCGAGAGATCGGCTGGTCAAAATCAGGTATTGCTCGCCGTGGCGCCGCTCTCTGTCTAACGGGAGCGAGAGAATATCATTGGTCTGACGCAGAAGAGCAGATATTGGAGAAATTCGGACATCTGACCGCTTCGACGATCCAAGGACGCCTTGCGCATACAGGATTCCGCCGATCCTGCGCGACCATAAAGCTGAAGCTGACCAGGTTTCGGATTAAACAAAACCTGGATGGCTACTCCGCTTGCGCCTTAGCGCTTGCATTGGGTGTGGACACACAAAAAGTTTGTGTTTGGATCAAAAGGGCATGCTCTCCGCCCAATCAAGACAAACCGAACGGCGCCAAGAGCAAGGTGGAGACACTTGGTGGATCACAATGGCCTCAGTTCGCCGGTTTATTTTGCGATATCCCGAAGAAGTCGACCTGGTAAGAGTCGAGAAGTTTTGGTTCCTGGATGTGCTTACGGGAGGCAACGTTTGCCGGTAACACTTGCGTAATCGGCTGCGGTAGTGCGCAGTTCTCGGATGCAAATCCATACTTGCGTTGTAGATTCGTCTCGTCTTTAAACAAAAAGGAATGTTCATGAAAACAATCGCTAAATTGGCCGTTTGTCTGGTCGTGGCAGCGGCATCGTTCGCTGCAAACGCCCCTGGATTTAAGGTGGCGAATAGATATCCACTGCCGGGTGACGGAGGATTTGATTATATTGTCTTTGATGCCTCGGCAAACCGTCTCTATGTATCGCACGGGACAAAAGTAGATGTTGTGGATGCGGCCTCGGGCAAAGTAATTGGCCCGGTGGCCGATACGCCTGGGGTGCATGGCATCGCCATTGTTCCAGAGTTGCATCGGGGATTTACCACGAACGGCGGTGATTCCACGGTTTCTGTCTTCGATACAAATAGCCTTAAGACCATCAA
>Ga0193742_1002592_pt1 | contig 10353 bp, 15 predicted proteins | sample L2c1metaG_FD_165511 | JGI IMG/M metagenome (GOLD analysis project Ga0193742, IMG submission 165511) | Soil microbial communities from a riparian zone of the East river system, Colorado, United States - L2c1 | ecosystem: Environmental > Terrestrial > Soil > Riparian zone | place: USA: East River... | reverse complement strand
ATTCAATACAGATCGCCGAGCGAGCCATCGGTCATCAGCCTTTCCACCGCGCCGGCAATCAAGGGCGCGATCATGATGACGCGCAGCTGCGGCCATTCCATCTTGGGAACGCTTACCGTGCCCGTCACTAACACTTCACGCACGGCAGGATGGCTCAGCTTTTTCCGCGCATCGTGGATAAATAGCCCATGGGTAGCCGCAACCATGATTTCGGGCCGCGCGCCCGCGGTGAGAAGCGCCGCGATACTCTCGGCCATCGTGCCACCGGTCGAGATGATGTCATCCACGATAAGGCACGCGCGGTCCGACACTTCTCCTACGACGTGCGTGACCATTGTTTCGGCGCTGCTTATGCGTTGCTTGTGCAGCACGACCACCGGCGCGCCGAAGAACTGCGCGTAGCGGGTTGCCATGCTTACCCTCCCGACGTCCGGAGAGACCACGACCAGGTCAGCCGGCACTCGATCGCGCAGAGCCTGACAAAGTGTCGGCACTGCTGTTAGGTTGTCCACCGGTGCATGAAAGAAGCCCTCGATCTGCGGCGTGTGCAGATCCACGGTGATCACGTGGCAGACGCCGACGACCTCTAGAAGATCGGCCACCACCCGCGCCATGATCGGCTCACGTCGCCCGTTGCGCTTGTCGGCCCGCCCGTGACCGAAATACGGCACGATGGACGTAATGCGCGCAGCGCCGGCGCGGCGACAGGCGTCAGCCAGAGCCAGGAGTTCGACCAGGTGATCACTCACGGGCGGGGAGGTCGACTGCATGAGAAAGACTTCCTTGCGGCGTACGGACTCGAGCAGCCTCACCGCCACGTTGCCGTCGGGATATCGCTCCACTAAGCAGTTCCCGATAGGAACGCCAAGCACGCCCGCGATCATTGTTGCCAATACGGGGTTGGCGGTGCCGGTGAAAATCGTGAACGCATTGCTCAAGCCTGCCTCCGTCACGACGGCTGGGTGACCGGATAGGCATCCCCCCTGTCGCATGAAACGTGATCGAGGTTCCCGCATGTCGTCGGGTGCGGCGGATTTCATTGTCGCCGGCCTTCTCCGTCTCAATGAGACTCAACCAGCCTTTCGTGGCCTTGCGGACGTGCGCTTTCCGGAGCCTCCGGGACCATGGGCGGCGACTCGCCGCCCGCGTTGTTGCTCGTGCCGCCTCGATCCGCGCTCGCGCGCGGCACTCTGCCGTAATGCCTCCATGAGATTGATCACCTTGGCCGCGGAAGCTGCTCTCGGTTTCTCGATCTTCTCGCCGCGCAGTTTCCTCCTGATCAAATCCCTGAGAGCGCGCTCGTAGTGGTCCTCGAATTTGTCCGGATGGAAATGGCCGGCTTTGGTCTCGATGATATGTATGGCGAGGTCCAGCATCTCTTTGGTCACCTTCTCGTCCGGCAGTTCACCGAAATAGGCCTCTTCGTTGCGGATCTCGTACGGATAGCGGAGCGTCACGCCCAATAAACCCTTGCCACGCGGCTCGATCGCGATGACATGCTCGCGCGTGGTCAATATCACCCTTCCGAGTGCGACCATCCCTTCCTTCCTGATCGCCTCGCGGATCACGGCGTAAGGCTGCAGGCCGGCTTCGCCATCAGGAGTGATGTAGTAGGGGTTGTTCAAATAGAGATCGTCGATCTCATTTCTCGGAACGAATTGATCGATCTCGATCGTGTGCGTGCCTTCGATCGCTACAGCCTCGAGTTCCTCATCGGCTACTTCAACGTACTCGCCTTTGCTGACCTCGTAGCCCATGACGATGTCCTCGGCATTGACCGGTTCACCCGTCACGACATCGATCTTGCTGTACTTGATCCGGTTCCCCGTTTTGCTGTTAATCTGATGGAATCTTATCTTCTCGCGCTCTGAGGTCGCCGGAAAGAGTTGAATTGGACACGATACCAGCGATAGATGGAAATAGCCTTTCCAATATGCGCGTTGGACCACGGGGCATACTCCGCTCACAAGTGTCGGTTTGACCAGCGCTTTGGGCGACTGGCTAGAGCGACGATCGCAAGGCTCTAAACTCGTATGCGAAGCCTCGTGCCGCTGCCCGAGGGGCGCATCGACCGGGCTACTTTGGCAATCCATACGAACTGTCGCCGTGATAGTTGGATACCGCCTTGATCATCATCAACTGCGCCAAAGGCATTTTTGACGGCGAGCGCAAGGCCGTGGATCAAATTCCGAAAGGAAGCCAGGCGCTGCTGGGCTCGCGGCGTTAATGGCGCCGCCGCTGCAAGTCAGCGTCGCCGCGAGAATTGATACCTGTCAATGCAGAGATTGCATTTCTGTAAACAATCGCAGGGATGATGCGGGGCTCCGTTTGATCCACGGTACCGGCTTGGCAATAGCGATGACAGTATCAGCGCAAGCAGCCGGCGATCCCCAGAAGGGCCAGCAGCTCTTCAATGGTGCAATGCAAGGCGTGCCATACCCTGGAAGCTAGGAAGCGCGGCATCGGCCCCAGTTTACATGGTGTGTTTGGCCGCAAGGCGGGCTCATTGCCTGACTACAATTACTCGCCTGCGATGAAGAAAGCGGACGTCACTTGGAACGAGGACACGCTCAAGAGTTATCTTGCCGATCCGCACAAAATGATTCCCGGTGACAAGATGGCCTTCGCCGGTATCAAGAACGAGTCTCAACTTGACGATCTGATCGGGTACCTCAAAGAGGCAACGCAATAGTGGCGTAGACTCACCCAGTCGTTGTATTAAAGATCATCCACTCTCGGAGATGGCGGTAGGAGACGAGCCGTACAGTTTGTAGTGTTCTCCTCCTCGCGCTGGAAATGCCGAGTCATGAGCTGAGCTGGCCCGCGAGACCGAGCATGATCTCGGGGACTTTTTCGCTCGCAATGTCGGCGTTTGTCCGCCAACTTCTAGCGCGGGCCTTGTGAATTCTATTTTCTTTTCGCGTGCTACCGCAACATCGTCAACGCCATCGTGGCCGCCGACGAGACGCCGAACATGCCGCTGTCGAGAAATGGAGAAGTTGAGCACTTTGTTCCGTCAATCAAGCGATACCCGCCTTCAGCGACGCTTGCACGGTTCTAACGCGCCAATAGGTTAAGGTTAGCGTGAACTTGCATTTCCAGCTCTGAGATGGACCCGTGATTACGCACGACCAGCGCGCTTGATTGCTGTGCGCAGCCATAGCGCGCTGCGCTCCTCTCGAAAAATCCAATTGCGAAAGCGGGCTTCGTGACAAAGCGCGTCGGGCTAGGCCCAAACGCCCAAATTAATGACTCCGCGTCAGATGGTGGACCTTGCTTGGCAATGCATTTCGATGTTCCCTTCCTGCCGCTCCTGCCCCGCAACAGTAAATTGGATTACGCGCGCACGCTGTCCTTCCACCAACGCGTTCACGAGAACCATCGTTCCGTCAGGAAACGACAGGACATCGCAATCTGGATCCGAAGCAAGCGGGTCAATGTTGCAAAATCGGGCCACGCAAAAGCCAGCGTTACTCATCCAGAAATATCCGCTTCTGTTCAAAAAAAACGATTGCGCCTGTATTTCACGTCTTGGTCGAATGCGAGTTCGGTTCCAGGGAGGAGGCACACAGCGACGGCCGGCTGTTCCTCTGCGGCAAAGACGCTGTGAGCGTGCCATAGAAACTCGCTGTGACCAAGTAAACGGGTCGACGCGTCGGCGTGCACCTAGCGGGCATACGTCCCCACGAGCCTTGCTTCGCTAACATGTGGCTTTCTGCGGCGCGCTGCACGTCCTGACACTTCGCGTGCGGCCTGACGTTAAGCCTCGCTATGTCAAGCGCCAGCAGGCGGAATCGATAATGATGCGGGGGACCAGGCGGCGGACAGGGACCACCATAGTCCATCCGGTCGAAGTCGTTCACTGTTTCATGCGCTCCGGTCGGTATTCCATCGTCTAAGCTCACGGTTGTGGGACCTATGTCGAAGATCGCCCAGTGGCAGAATGTGCCGCCGGGCGCATCGGGATCATCGACGATCAGAGCGAAGCTTTTCGTGCCGGCGGGGGCGCCGCTCCAAGCGAGGGACGGCGGCACGTCCTCGCCATCGCAGGCATAGACGCCTAGTATACGGCCATTGTGTGGAAAAGCAGCGCTCTTTAGCTGGAAAGCCATGTATCCTCGGATGGTGAGCGAACATCCGGTTTGGTGGCGAAGATAACGTCGGTCGCACGGATGCCATATACTCGATAGTCACGCATCCCCTCAATCAGCGACGCCGAAGGGCGCGGGACGAAGCAGCGTTTCACAAACGTTGCTTGAGAAGGTCCTTATCGGTTTCGGACTTCGTTCGCATCCAGCAACAAGCAAACGATTTCGACATGACCAAACTGCGATGCCAAGGCAGGCGCCAAGTGACGGTCGTGACTGCCGGCGCTTGGCAGCAATCCGCGCGCGTCCTCAATGTTTTGTAGCGCTGCGGCCACAGGCAGAATGATCCCTCAGCCGGTCTCTAGCTTGGTTCTTGAGATGATCGAGGTTGGGCTTTGACGGGAAGCGTCGTGCTGGCAGGGCAAACTTCGTGGAAAAGTTGATCGTTGTCAGCGCGGAGAAACGGGCTGCCAGCTAGTGGCGTCGAGAATCCGGCGGAATCTAACTCGGAGACTACGAACAATGGCGAAGAAGCTCGAAAAATCGCAGTGGAGCGTCTAGTTCGATCTCATATCGAAAATACTGACCGGCAAACGTGCCGAGATCGAGGTGGCGTCGCTTAAGCTCGGTGATCAGATCGAGGCGGAATGGCTACCGTTCTTCGGGATTTCCTATGATCCAAAGGATGACGTAATTGCGCTCGCGCTCGAAGGACACGACCATCTGATCCACAAACCCAGAGAAATATACATCGAAGGAAGAAGGTCTGGAGTTGTCCAGCCTCGAGGTTATCGACGCGGACGGCGTGCGTCAGATCGTCGTCCTCAGAGATCCTCTGATGCCGCCGGCGCTATCTGCGGCAAAAGCGGGCTGATCGTTCCACTAATCCAAAGAAACAAACGAATGCTCATGCTTTGGAGCGTGCAGAAATGCTGCGATCATCACATCGGGCATCTGCCCGCGATGAGAACCCCAGGCGCGCTCCAATAGGAGTAGCATATGCTGAGGCGTCGTCGTTTCAAATACAATCTATGCTTGGCGAAGAGGCTAAGAATTTGCGCGAGGAACCGAGGCGGTTTCCGCCTGCCCATCGGCGAGACGCCATGCTTGAACGAGCACGCCAGGACGAGTCGCTTCGCACCCGGCGTGGTGGCTGACATCTCCGGGTTTCAGACCGTCCAGATAGCCGAAGAGTTCCAACTCCATTTCGCCAGAAGCCGTGTCTCTTCGCCACTAGCACCGCGATTTGCAGCTCGAATGGTCGGGCACGCCGCCATCGCGCTCCAGACGGCAGAACCAGCAGTATGCCAGGTAGAGGTGGACCTCTTCGCACAAGCGCCGTTCAGAAAGGATGCCGAAGCAATAGCCGATCAGCCGCATCCGGATCATCAGCTCGGGGGCGATCGAGGACCGCCCGACAGTGCTGTAGGAGGAAGACAGCTCCGGCTTCAGCCATCCAACTCCACGAACCTGTCAATCGATCGCAATAGATGATTGGCGGAACGTGCCGCCGAGCGGGCCGGCAAGCTGCGGATTTCTGCGGTTTGGCGCAATGGATCATCTCGCCGTCCGGCGCGTTGATCGGAACACCCACAACTAAGGAGCAAGCGATGCCCGAGCTAGCCGTTTCGCGCGAAAAGATCAGCTTTCTGATCGAAAAAGCGCACGAGTTTGATGTCAAGGACTTGCCGGCGGATGAGGAGTCCGGATCAAATCCTACTGACGATGCTGAAGTCGACGTATTGCAGGACGATGGCTGCGACTCTGTCGCTGCCGAGATGGCGAGCTTCATCAGGGCCTTGAACGAGGACGAACAGATCGACCTCGTCGCGCTGATGTGGCTCGGACGGGGCGATGGCACGATCGACGAGTGGGAGGATCTGCGTAGCCGGGCGGCTGAACGGCGGAACGGATACCGCAACCCGCGTTGGGAGACCGTGCGTTACCTGCTCGGCGAGCCGCTGTTGGGCGATTTCCTGGCCGAGGGCCTCGACAAGTTCGGAATATCTTGGGTTGATGAGGCGCCCACGCCCCGATAAACACAACGACAGCCGAAATAGGGTATGATCGCGATGATGCTGTCCGGCGAGGGTATGCCGATAGCAGAGGTGAAGGAAATGCATTGACAGGGATCAAACTTCCTTTGTTCATGAAAGCCGAAGGATACACTTGCGATGTTGATGAGTGTCAAGGTTCAATTTGGCGCGTGCTTAGTAGATTGACGCGGGAATTGCCTAGGTCTTGCGAGACCGATCATTCGTCGAGGCGGAGGAGGACTTCAAAGCGATAAGAGAGACGATAACTCAGCGCTGCTCTCGCAGGAATTCCGATGAACCAGGCCAATTCCCCCCGGATAGGCTTCCTCAGTCGGAGCAAATGCCGCGAGCGAGGAGCTTCGCTGACGTGCTTCCGGCGGGACGCCAGAAAGCGTCAACGCCGTGGCCGAGCTCAGTTTTCCATCTTCGGCGGTATATAAAGGATTAGCCGTCGCCGAGCACACTCACAGTGGCGGAGAGGGGCGGCCGAACTCTGGTGAGATTGAGCTCAAGCTCACCGCACCAGCCTCTGAACTGCAAAACCCGGAATCCGCGCTCTTGGCCCAGCCGAGCGCGCGGCCGGAGACCAAATCAGACCTCATTAGTGCGTACTATGACACGTGCATCCTGGCCCTTTATCGACGAGGGATGACGCTTCAAGTCCGAAGGCAGAGACGCCAACTTGTGGAGACCATCAAAGCCGAGGTTCCCGCGAGGCTGGACTTGTTAGAGAGGCGGGAGTGGCAAGCGCCAATGAAGAGCCAACCCGCTCTCGATGCCCTGAAGATCGACAGGCGGCTCTCCAACGCGATCGAAAAGAAGGACTTGCGCCCTATCGACAGTGGTTAGGCGAAAGAGGAGATCATCTATGTTGCCCGACTATCCGAAGCCACCTTACCCAAATCAGAAACAGCCCGTACCCGGTTGGACCGCCAAGATGGACCCTCGTCCAGACCATGGCGAGCACAGCTACAGGGGCTCAGGTAAGTTGAAAGGCATGCGGGCTGTAATCACGGGCGGCGACAGCGGCATTGGACGTGCCGTGGCAATCGCCTATGCGCGCGAAGGTGCCGACGTCCTGATTGCCTATCTAACCGAGCACGACGATGCGCAGGAGGTCAAGGCGTTGGTCGAGAAGGAGGGGCGTAAGGCTATCTTGATTGCGGGCGACATTAGTAGTCCCGAGCATTGCCGCTCCATCATCAAACACGCTGTCGACGAACTCGGTGGCATAGATATACTTGTCAACAATGCGGCCCATCAGGCGACATTCGAGGACATTAGCGAGATCAGCGATAAGGAATGGCAACTGACCTTTGAAGTGAATATCCATTCGATGTTCTACCTGACCAAGGCCGCGGTGCCCCACATGAAGCCCGGCAGCGCAATTATCAACACTTCATCGATCAATGCGGACGCGCCGAACCCGATCCTTCTCGCCTATGCGACCACCAAAGGGGCGATCCAAAACTTCACTGGTGGTCTTGCACAGATGCTTGCCAAGAAGGGAATCCGCGTCAACGCTGTGGCGCCCGGACCGATCTGGACGCCGCTGATCCCATCGACCATGCCTGAAGAAGCGGTGAGGAATTTCGGCGATCGGGTCCCAATGAAGCGGGCAGGGCAGCCCGCCGAACTTGCAACGGCTTTTGTCATGCTGGCGGACCCGCTGTCGAGCTACACTTCAGGAACAACCGTCGCGGTAACGGGCGGGAAGCCCTTTATCTGAACGCTCTCTCCATCCACGCAGGAACCTTGCCAATCTTTATCGAAAAATTCGATCCAAATCGCCCCGGGATTACTTGACCGTTCTGGTGAACTCGAGAATCCGCATGCAGGTTACGCCCGGCGCCTTCGAAATGCTAAGAACGGAGAGTGCGTTGGCGGCTCCCCTCTCCAAAAAAGCCAACGAATCCTACAGAACGCGTAAGGTGGAAAGCCGCAGGAGAATGGGCGCTCTTGGTATCCGCCTTGTTCCCGAGACTGCCGGTGGCGCGTCAGATCGCGCAAGGAGCCATGCCCTCACGATCGCTCAACCAACGGCAGGCGAGCGGGATAGCCGTTCCGGTCTGGCTCGTGCGTTACCGATGGCAAGGGAGTATCGTGATGTTTTGGCGCGCAGACCTCCGCCGCGAAATCGGACCGGAAACAGGCAAATGCCGCCGTGACGCTTTGCGTACTGGCCGCAACTGCCTCGAACTACTCGCATGATTGGCATTCTTACATCATCCGTCGTTCTTGTCGACCCTCGAACTTCCTCCGGCGAAAGGCCGTGCCCAAACGGCTGTGGAGCACGAAGAGGAAAGCAGTGCATTGATAACGGTCAATAACTTCTGTGTTGTAGGCGCCAGAGCTTTTAGCAGTGCGCGTCAATCATGACTTTGCCTAGCTAAATTGTCTTTTATTGCGACAGCCGCATCTTAACAAAACGCTGTCGGATTAAGCCCAGACCAGCGAATCGACATCAAGTACTGGATCTTGATCAGCGCGAGTAACGGTGTTTTTGTCCTGCAGGATTACAGGCAATTGAAGTACTCGCGCACACTGCCCTTCCGACAGCATATTTATGAGAGCGATTGTTCCGTCCGGAAACGAGAGGGCATCGCGATGTAAAGACGGCGGACGTGGGTCAATCTTGCAAAATCGGGCGACGGTAAAGCCTAAGCTCCTGGTCAAGGTCGACTCGCATCTACTCAATAGGTAAGTGCGATTATATTTGATCTCATCCTCGAATACGAGTTCAGTTCCAGGGAGAAGACATACCGCAACTGTCCGCTCTTCCCTCGCAGCAAAGCCACGCGTGGGTGTGCCTGGAAAACCGGTTGTGACAAGTGTGTCTCCAACCTTGGCTGGGCGAGCTGCAACAGCGTGCAGGCTATAGTCGCACATGGGAGCTCCTACAGGTCTGCTGATCTCCCTGCCAATGCTAGGGTACCGTCGAGATGACCAACGATACCTTGACTGGTGTCAACATATCAAAAGATCGCTTACAATAGCCGGGGGACGCCTTTTTGCTCTCCCGAGCGGCCAATCTCGGGTCGCGTGGAGAGATGTCCATCCTGTCAGAATGTTGAGAAAGCGATCCGGGTCGATGCCGGCCGTTCGCACGAGTCGTGCGATTGTAGACGGTGACGCACTGGCCGGCCATGAGCAGGTTCAGCGCCATCGGCGCGCCCACGTGGCCGAGCCGGATGAAACCGACTTCCATCTCTCGATGCTTCTGCCGGAGACAACACTGAATGCTAGAATAGGAGGATCGATCTCAGTCTTGACTGACGTTAACTTGGCCGTCCATAGGGGCTAGTCTTATCTTGGTGAGCACGTAGCGATTATCGACCGCGAGCTATGGAACAGCCATCCATTCTGAAGGAGACCACGTTACAAGCCAGCGGGAACGTCCGCGTTAGTCCGGCACCGCCTTGGCCTGGAGTTGGGCGCGTTGGTGGACGCTCCGGCTCGGCGCGCTCCTCCATGGGGCACGTCTCCCGCGTGAGGTTCAAGGCGCAACAGATCAAACCAACATGGCTATAGGCTTGTGGAGAATTGCCCAGCATGCGGCAAGCGATCGGATCGTATTCCTCGGCGAGTAGTCCCACGTCATTGCAATGCGAGAGGAGGCGTTCGAATAGCTTGCGGGCCTCCAAATGGCGACCCTCGAGAATGTAATTGTCGACCAGCCAAAAAGTGCACGCCAGAAAGGCGCCTTCTCCTGGAGGCAGGCCGTCGCCGGGAGCGTCCATAGCGCAAAACCAATTCGTCCCCCACCAAGAGTCGCTCCTCAATGGCTCGAACCGTGTTCCTCACGCGTGGATCGGTGTGAGGCAGAAAGCCCACTAGCGGGATCAGCAGAAGGCCGGCGTCGAGTCGTTTTCGAGCCGTAGGCCTGCACGAAACTGTGGAGATCGCGGTCAAAGCCGTGTTCGCACACATCGGCGTGGATTTCGTCGGCGACTGCTCGCCAATGTCGGGCTGCCTCGATTAACCCCTAGGCCACGAACTCATTCGCGGCGCGATCGAACGCAACCCAGGCCATGACCTTCGAATGGACGAAGTGCAGTCGCACGCCGCGCATCAAAATGCCTTGATCCGGTTCTCGCCAAGCATTTGCTAGATATTCCAACATGATGGGCCGCAAGGCGCGGCCACGCTCGGTCAAACCCATTCCACCCTTCCCGGCGTGGAACAAGGCGTCCCCGACCTCGCCGAGAACGTCCAGCTGAAGTTGCTGG
>Ga0193742_1002590_pt1 | contig 10360 bp, 8 predicted proteins | sample L2c1metaG_FD_165511 | JGI IMG/M metagenome (GOLD analysis project Ga0193742, IMG submission 165511) | Soil microbial communities from a riparian zone of the East river system, Colorado, United States - L2c1 | ecosystem: Environmental > Terrestrial > Soil > Riparian zone | place: USA: East River... | reverse complement strand
AACACTGTTGCCGACTGAACAGGGTGCTGCTATTGGATTAGGTCGACCTTCGTTAGAGATGCGTCGGGGCAACTCCTTTGGTTCCCGTACTCGACTACCAAGCTTGAACCGTGCATCTACATCTCCAGAAAGAACAGAAACAACAACGACAACGACAACTACAACAACAACAACAACTCCTACTGAAGCAGATTCATCCTCCCCTTCGCCTGACATGCCATTTGAAGACTACAACAACAGACCCTCACTTGATGATTCCAACACTACTACCACGAGACCTTCTTTCGACAGTATCAGTCGACCCAACTCCGCCGCTCGACTGCGAGATTGGGATGGACAACAGCGGTCACTTAGAGTGGTGGATATAACGGTGAGAGGTAGAGCCTCACCTGTACCTAGAATTCCCAATCCTTTACCACTACCACTACCACTACCACCACCACCACCTCGCATGAGGAAACGAAGCATGAGCGTTCAAGAGAGATATGGGAGAGGGTCCGGGCGATTGGCTGCCACTGGCAACGAGATTGGCACAGGTTTGACGAGACCTGGAAGCAGTCTTTCTGGCTATGGTGGCAGGGGGGCAGCAAGTCGTGGAGGAAGTGGAACGGTCATGCTACTTGGACAACCAGAAAGTGGCGGTAGTGGGAATGAAAGCGGTAGTAGCGTTTCGGGACCCAAGATGGAGTGGTTAGGTCCTCGAACGGCAAAGGCTTTTCGTGCGGCAGGCTTGCTGGATTTCGAACGAGAGAAGGAGAGGGAGAGAGAGGAAGGTTTGAATGAGCCAACGGAGAGATGTCGAGATCGAAGTGGCAGTACTAATGGTGGGGTGCTGTCGCCTTCGCCATTAGGCATTGGAAACCCAGCTTCAACTCTTAATCGTTTTGCCTCTCTACGCAGTGCATCGGAGTACAATCCGATATATGGTCGCTCTCATTCGAGGCTAGCGTTATCAGAAGCTGGAGGGTCAGGAGGAGTGCCAGGCAGAAGAGGGAGCGAATCCTTTTCTGCTTATGGCGGTGCTGCCAGCTCATACGGCGGTAATGGTGGTGGTGGTGGCGGTGGCGGAGGAGGAGGATCATCATCATATAACGGGTTGATGGAGAGTCCAACGTTCACCGTTTCAAGTGGGAGTAGGGAAAGAGATACACCCAAGTCGTCGATTTCGACTGCTCCAACCAGTTTGGCAGATTCCTTTGGATACCTTGGACGAGATCGGTCAGAAAGGGATTTGTTGAACAGAGAGCGGGAGCGAGATCGTGAACGAGAAGAGATGCATGAGATGAAGGAAAAGCACGGAATTGAGATGGGTGCATTGCTGGGAGCGCTATCAGACTCACAGCGGACAGTCCGAGTGTTGAGAGAGGAAAACTCGGACCTTAGAGACAGGTTGGAACGGCTCACGTTGGCAGTTCAAGCCACTGAGGAGTTGCGGCAGGCCTGTGGTGACCTGCAGAGCGAGTGCGGAAATTTGAGAAGAGAGAATACGGATCTGAGGAGGGAGTTGGTGGGGTTGAAGACGCTCAAGTCTACTAGCAACGGTCTGACCCACAGTTGGAGTAGCAATGGTAGTGGTGGACTGAGAACACCAGTACCGAAAGCGGCGAGCAGCAGTCCACTTGCACGAGCTTTTACTCCTAGAGCCACTGAAGAAGGAGAAGGAGAAGAGTATGACACCACTTTTATAGATCACGGCAGTGAAGTCGAGGACCACCCACATTATCCATCCAGTAATGGTCCTGGATACATACACGGACACGGCGCTGGTTCATCGGAAGTCATACTTCCATCCTCCTCTTCGACACCATCTCACAAGAGACGACTGAGCAATTCATCCTCCATCTTCCCCATACCACCTTCTAACATGACTCTACTCTTACACGAAGACGCCGCTTCCACTCTCGGTAGCATTGGGGGGGGTGGTGGTAACAGGAGTAGCGCTGAGCATTCACAATATGGCTTCTCGTTACCACCACCACCACCACCACCTGCTGCTGCTGCTGTGACCAGTTCCAATCCATCATCATCCTCACAGCAGAAAACTCATGTTCGATCCCTATCCCAATCTCCCCCCATCTCCTATCGAAACTTTGTTGGTAACGTCCCTAACAGTACGGTTGGTAGCATATCACCCACGACAGCCAACTTTTCGATGGTGACAGGCAGTCCTGGAAGTTTATTCCTGAGACCTGAACATGAGATTCTGCTGGGAGATATGGAATCTCTAGATTTAGGAATGCAAGCTGGTGATGGAGAAGTTGTTGATGGACATGTCGATGGATGGTAATACCGAAGGGCAAGCTTCAAGGCTTTTCTTTTCTGTTGATCCTTTCTTTCAATTTCTGAAAATTACAACAATTTGGATGTTGTGTTCCTCCCACATCCTCTGTTTTCTTTCTTTCTTTTTTTTTTGACTTATAACTTCGTTCTTTACCTTCGAATTCGTTTCATCGGTTATTTATTGTCGGTTGCAACTTTGCTTGGATTTCTTCATAATTGAGTAGTACCATACTTAGCTATAGAATTGTATCAATACCCCTCACACGTCTCAAAACTAATTCAATGAAATATACATACTTACTATGAGTCGTATCTGAAAGAGAAACACTCAATCGCACTTGACTATGGGGATGTTATAGACATTACCATACTGCAACTGAACTTGCGCGGATTATCAAAACATTCGGACAACTAAGTCATTCTATAGCTAGCCAATCAAAGATACAGTTTCTCCTTTTCGAACATTCACATATTGATTTTATACTCGGTACAAGGTCATGCTGAACTCGGAACAGGGCAAGGTTCAATGTTCCAATAGCTCTCGGCGTATTCATTGATGGCACGGTCAGAGCTGAACTTTCCCATCTACAGAAGACGAGGACAAAATCAACAAATGATCATGTCTGGAATGTATCGCTTACTTTAGCAGTAGTTCTGATAGATTTCTTGATCCACTCATCCTTATCCAAGTAGGCCTCGTCGACCATGTCAAGTGCAGCGATATCTGAAACGTGGGTTAGCCATTCAACGAAATTTAGACAAGTATTGGGGAAAACAAACAAGAGTCAAAATCATCAGAAAGTAGATAGTAATCCCCTTGTCTGATCGTGCTCAAAAGCCTATCATCGCAGAGGTGCTATGTTTAGATCTCATCGCTGACATGACAGAAGCATTCTTACGGCTCATAGACACCTGAATCGCCGAATATTCCAGCCGAAATTTGGTTGAGAACATTTGCTAAGGCAGGACATTTCTCTTCAATGGGGATGGGATGGTAAAGATGCTGATGTCGCAGTTCCTCCACGGCGCTGTCGCAGACTTCAATAAGACATAAAGTCACAAATGGAGGGAACGCTTACGGAGTGAGGTGTCCAAAAAAGACTAAAAGAATCATGGCGTTGAGTCCAATCAATCAAACAATTACCGCATGTGTTATATAACTTACAGACGTTGCTTTCTCCGACCTAAAGTATTATAAATAAGATCATGAGGAAACGACTTATATAAAGTGAAAAAGTTACGCACTTCTTCAGCTATTTCAATGTTGGCGCCGTCTGAAGACGCAATCATTGCTCTGCTCTGATTAGAAAGGAAGGATACTTCAAGGACGTACCAACAGTACCCAATAACAATCCTCCATTGAGACAGAACTTCATATTTGACGTCCCAGAAGCTTCCGTTCCTGCGGTCGAAATATGTTGACTAATATCGGAGGCAGGAATCAAGACTTCAGCTAGAGACACGGAGTAATCCGGCAAGAAATAGAGCTGGAGGAAGTCTTTGGTGTCCGGATCAGCGTTGATGACACGAGCGACGTTGATTATAAGGCGAATGGTCTATTAGGTAGATGATCAAAGCGAGCTCCAGCAAGTATTTGGACCACAAACCAGCTTCGCGATATAGTCTGGATTTGTTTCACGTCGGATATTGATACAACATAGTGGAAAAGCAAAAGACATACATGCAGGTGCGGCCTTTCCAGCAAAGAAAACTACCCGACGGTTGACTGTCTTACGTTCCGCAGGCTTCATATTCTTCAATAACAAGTACCTCTATAGAGATATGAGTGATATTGATATCAACGCAGGTAGAAAATGCCCACATGTATGACACCCAAGATGTTCAGGGTCTGACGCTAGAAAAACCAGACCAGTCAGAATAGGAAAAGCAGGAGGTTTGTTAACTATACCTTGTACTCGTGAATACGCTAATATATTTTAGATATTGTGTAGAAGTGAAAAGATTATGAAAGCCGAACCTTGATTTGGACATCATACATCGCATCAGTTCGAATCGTGAGGCCTAGGGTCGTTCGAACATAATGGGCGAGACGTTCCTTGTTGCGCTGTTTGATAGCAGCCCACGCAGTGCGGAAGGCCTGGTTTGTCGCGAACGGAAGAAGATCCCTCAACTTAGTCAGGTCTTTCAACCAAACATTCTTTTCCAACTTGAGGGTCTTCGAGATGAGTGCGCTTAGTTGGGGGTTGCACTGGCACGAAAAAAAGGGAAACTGAGCACAAGTCTAAGCATAATGAGTAGTTTTCATACCTGGTCGAGCCACCGACGAGGGGTAACTAATGAAATTTCTTAATAAGCCATTCACAAACACCGTTGAGGATTAACGTACTTCCATTGGTCACATTGCCAAATCTGCATTTCATATTAGAAATGAAATCGAGCCAAACCAAACAAACATTCTAAGACGCACTTGCTAATTCCCTCAAACTCAACGAAGTCCTTCAAGATAGTCGTACGAACAAGTTCGCTATGCAACTATGGTAGTTTCCTGTGGGTAACAAGGCCATTGATAAGGACAGGAATATGACATACCTCGGCAACACCATTGACCTTTCGGCTGCCTGTTAAACAAATCAATGAATGTCAGAATGTGAGAAATGAGGTGGCCTCACCAATGCAAGCCAAATGTGCCATCCGAACCTGCTTTGGCATACCCTCTGTAAGGCGAACATTCAGAAACGATATGGAATGAGTCAGTTGGAATGGAAAATTTTACCCTCGATGAGTGACATCCTCGCCAACCGGTCCCTATCTCCTGGGTATTTCTTCTCAACGGCTGGAAAACAAAAATGATTCAATTGTGTGGAAATAAGGTCATCTTTAACGAACCTTGGATGAAGAACCTGAGGTGAGATTACAGGTAAGCGGGCAATAAGTGACAAACAAAAATGACAAACAAATTCTGTCAAATCGTTGTTAGTGTGCTACAGACCAAGACGAGAGAAGAACTCACGATATCATATATTATCTGCATGTGTCTAGAAAACGTTGAGTGTAAGGCTCCCAGTCTATAACCTGATGAGACGCACCTAGGAAGAACGTGTTCAATCATTGGAACAGGCCACTTTTCCAATGCTTCCTATGAGGGTTTTGTTAGATATCACCCAGGGAAGATGTGATAGGTTCTCACAGGTAACACTGTATGGTTGGTGTAGAAGAAGGTATTGGTGACAATTGACCACGCCGTGTTCCAGTCAAGGTCTTCGTCATCGATCAATATCCGCATCAATTCTGGGATGGCAAGAGTAGGATGCGTCTAGAGTATGATGTTGGTATAATCGACAATGAAAGAAAAAATGAAACTCACATCGTTCAATTGAATCGCGACAACTGCCCAGGAGATTCAGTAGTGATTTGGAACGAAATGATGACACACAAACAGTCAGGGAATTCTTGGATGGGTTTACCAAGGTTCTTGAAACGGCGTAGGATATCTCCCAGACTTGCAGCAGTCCAAAAGCTGAATTCAAAATAAAATATTAGGTATAGTTCGCCAAAGATATAAAGAGATGACCAACTATTGTTGTTTTAATCGCAGTTCCTTACCAACTATTGTTGTCGCATCAACTCAATACGGATGAAACTTAGAGAGAACAAGAAAACTGACATGAACTATCAATAGAGATCATATCAGAACTTCGTCAGAGAAAGAAGGTTAAATGCCTAACGTACGTATGATCGTTGGGATACAAAACTGAAGTGATGGCAGCAGCACTGTTCGAGGCTTCAACTGCACCTTCATAATTTCCAGCTGTAAGATACGGTGAGAATAAGTTCACCATAAAAAGTACGTCATAGCCAATACTCGTACCATTGAATGAGTTCAAGTCGAAGCCTCGCTTGGGCTTGCTTTCCCACAACCTCAGATTGTTGGTAGTCGAAGTTCCATATCCGGGGATCATAACATCGTAAGCAACAGCAAGAACCTCTTGGCCACCGTGCCAGATTGCGCGACCGCTTCCATCACCCATTCTTTCCGCATTACCATAAAAACGGATATCATAAGTCACGTCGAGCCTTGGTAGTTCCCATGGGTTCTGGTTATCCAACCACGGATCGGGGGCCTGAGAAAATGTCATTTTGGGAACGATCCAGCCACTTTCGATGGTCTTACCTCCAGCTGTTCGCCATCAGGCGAGATATGTTGCTGGAAAATTCCATACTTATACCTCAGACCATAACCCCAAACTGGAAGCTCTTGTGAAGCAGAAGAGTCCAAATAACAGGCTGCCAGCCGACCCAAGCCTCCGTTTCCTAGAGCAGCATCACGTTCTTTCTCAAGGAGATCCTCGATGCTGAAACCGAGCTTTTGAACTCCATCTTTGTACAAGTCTTTTATGCCCAAATTGAGCAGCTAGGTGTATTGCCTCGTTAACGAAAAGTTACTAAGATTAGTCTTATCAAGCGCACCGCATTGTCTAAAGTACGTCCCATCAAGAACTCCAGGGAGAGGTAATATGCGCGTTTAGGAGCTTTCTGGGTATAGTTCATCTGAGTTTCGCTCCAATTGACCTTTTTTCAGCAAAGATGAGTGGATATATATGCGTCAGGAGCACATCAAAACTTTACAAGGAGATCATCCCGGACCGCAAGTGCTGCCGCTTGATAGGCTCCAAGGTCATCTGGGTGAGGTTGGTGTTGATTAAATTACTTCTATAGAAGTATAAAGGGGGAGGGCGTACCAAGATTGTAGCATTGACGAGCAAGCGATGTTTGTACGTGGTTAACAAATGACTTCGTGACTTGATCAACATCTACAATTTCGTAGATGTCAGTATTGCGATTATAAGAAAAAGAAAAGAAAGAAAATTGTCAACAAACCCTTATCGATGGTTCGCATACCCTCTCTCCAGACCTTCTCTTCTCCCCTGGGCCATTTGTCTTTTCCAGATGCGTCTTTCTCGGGAAGATATCCTGTAGGTGCAACGATGAGCAGTTTAAACGATGATGATGATGATGTACACCATGGGATATTGGGGCAAGGGAACACATACCCGTTAGGGTCCTGACATGTCGACGCGGTCTAGCTGGTTTTCCGATTGTTTTTGGATCGATGGTCGAGGTCATATTCGGCAAGGACGATTGTTAAGGAGGGAACAAGGGGAGTAGATAGGACAGAAGGAAGAAAGGGTGGGTTTTATAAAATGGTACCCTGGAATGAAAAAATGACGTCATGACAAAAGATAAACAGATAATGTATTGTTTTTATGAATTTTTCTTGCAGATAGTAATATTACTAAGTAAATTAATTCCTCAGAAAAATCAGTTTATGTTAGAAGAAATCATTCAAAGTAAGCTCGAATCATTCACCTGCATAGAAGCTATCTACCGTGAATGTAACCAACGGTTTAGAGACCAGTGGGATTTCTTGAGTAGAGGAAGGTACTTTACTCAAACATTTGCATCGCAGCTTGAACTCGACTCAAGGTGCTCTATTGAAAAAAACCTTTCCACGACAGCCAAGCCCTCTTCACCGGAATAAGCCATATTACGGTAAAAAACATCTGAACTTCAAATCCAAGTGAAAACAGTACGAGAGAGAAGACGCATCCAATCACGAGAAGAACCCGTGTTCTGTCAGATGTTGTCGATGATCTTCCCTGTGAGCAAACACCTGCTTATCTACGGACGCTCGCCATATAGGTATCGCAATCTATGTATAGGGTCAATAGGTGAGAGGGCGGCTGACACATTAAAAACGCACAAACGCAATCAGATCAAATAACGCATCCAAAAACCAGTTACACTTATAGGCTGCTCCACGAGTCGATGCCCGAAAAAAACTAGTTATCAGGTCCGCCGTGATATGGGCATGTCCATTTTGAACACCTATACATCGTGAGTAATCGCCGCGTAAGGATTAAGTCAGGCCATCACTTACCTCTGAAAAGAGCTAATGCAGCTTGCTCAGCCGTTAATCCATCGTCTGCACTTTCAATTTTCTTGACAATCTGAGGTTTTGTCTTATTCTCCTCCTCATAGCCAGGCGTGAACATAGTGGGTGGGAAGAATATATGAACATCAACACCGTACAACATCATCTCCGACTGAAGTGTGTCCGCAAGTCCTTACATTGCATGTCAATATAAGGATTCCAAAAAGTATAGTTATTGACATACCCCGCAATGCGTGTTTCGCTGGCGAATATGAAGCCCAACCAATAAAAGACATGTACCCCAGTGTCGAGGATACCAGCACAATCTTTCCACCTTTTTTATTTTCTCGGGCCATCTGTTTAGCAGCAGCCTACTCTCAAATCAGAACAAGGTCCAAGCAGGAAGTTGAACTCCTCACCCATGCTGTCCAGGCCTGGACCCAATAACCATTTGTCATCCCATTCGCCAAGTCCTGTTCACTCATCTCGACAAAGAACATTGGCTTCGAGCTTCCAGCACAAGCAAAAACTGCATCTGGACACTGTCCGCCGAACGGTCGACACGCATCATCTAAAGCTAGAGTAGAAGCAGAGGCGGTATCCAAAGAATGCGAGTAGGCGCTTAGTATTTGGGATGGGGAGACGCGTAGTTGCTGCAAAACATTTAGCTGACTCCGGTCATGACTGCTAGGCTTTATGTTATTACTACCTCAAGTTGGGCGAGTGCCTTGTTAAGCTTTTCTTGGTTTCTTGCCACGATGGAAACGTGAGCACCTTGTTGGGTGAGTATCTGAGAAAGCGATAGTCCCAGACCTGTGCTACCGCCTGTAATATAAACATGCTAAGAAGTGATTTGTTAGTTGCTATATATATACAACAACCCGCAATGCACACCTTCCCGTCTGGATTCCATTTAGATGACAGCCCGAACATTACTACTAGTTTGAAGTCGCGTTAGGATACAAGGTAGCTGGCAGCCCGTAACGCTATTTGCACACACACACTTATCTCCATATAGCAAGTCTCCGACGCGTCTCGGACTCGGATGCCGCCATTTCATTTGTGCGCTCCAGCCAAGCACTCTAACTAAATTCCATGCTCGGGCCAGGATACAGAGAGAAGTACGTTGTGGCGAAAAGAAAAGGAAAGAGCGAAATTTTTGTAGTACTGTCGATACCGACTTGATTGTCCTCTGGAATAACCCCCTTCTCTTCAATCAAAACCTCAAAGAGAACGTTGAAACGTTGACCTACGACACCTTGCAGCTGAGATTCTCTACTTAAGGTTTCTAAACAAATAGGTAAGCTGAAACATTGGCGTTTGCTTTATTCCTTTGACAATGACTTCGGCTCATAACAGACAATCACGCACAAGGACATAGAGATACGGCAGTTTCACGCGCTTTTACATCAGGAGAAACTGAATCGGATATAGATGAGATCCCTCTTGTATCTCAACAAAGAGACATCACACCTCCAGAAAACGACTCAGAAAAAGAAACCAACCACTCCTCCAAGTCCTTCTTTCTCGGACAGTCAATGAACAAGCCATGTGGTAGGATAATCTCCTCCAGAAAGGAGCCACGACAGACATGCAGGCCGATACACAGCGAACCGTAACTTTTAGTACCCCGTGGAAACATACCGTTACTCAAAGTTGATGATGACTTTTTTCAACACTGATTTGAATATGACCAGTCATGCACTCAGGAATACAGAAGCGCGAACGCGCCGGTCCAACTTATGTGAAAGCATTCCATCTCGAATACACCCATGAAGAAGGCATTTTCGCATGGGCCGATTCAGAACTTTTATACAGAATTCGCAGGATCTTGCGATGAAAAAATGAAGATTTTTATTTATGTAGGCAGACGTGTCGTACTCGGCGATGATAATTTAGACGATTATTGAAGGCTTGCTTTTTTACTTCCCTCTGCGTGTAAACCCAAGTTTGAAAAATGGGAAGTAGTAGTTGAAGACAGCCGGGGATTTTAGAACCGTTAAATAATACAAGGGGAAGGTCGTGTTTCCTTGGATGTCTCCTCGATTATCCAGGTCTTGAAGATATGAACGTTATATGTAGTAAACGATTGCCGTTCGGCAGCCCGGCGGTTTACACGCCGAGGGTAAAAATGACATCACTACATAATTTATTTAACGCCCGTTCGTTCACGCACAAAAGTCTTTG
>Ga0193742_1002589_pt1 | contig 10365 bp, 4 predicted proteins | sample L2c1metaG_FD_165511 | JGI IMG/M metagenome (GOLD analysis project Ga0193742, IMG submission 165511) | Soil microbial communities from a riparian zone of the East river system, Colorado, United States - L2c1 | ecosystem: Environmental > Terrestrial > Soil > Riparian zone | place: USA: East River... | reverse complement strand
CACATGCAATGATTCGTCGGGCTGAGCTGCTCCAAGAGGTCTGACTGCCTCAAGACAAATGCCGTTGTTTTAACAGCTGACCCATATTCTCTTGTAGGCCATTGACAACTGGGTTTTCAAGACACCTGGCCTGCGTGCACTATTGTTAAGTGAGGACGAATGGAAGACTTTGGGAGAAATTGCAGATGTTCTGGAGGTGCGTTGTTGACCTCCCTCTTAGCATCTTTCACTAACGTAGCATCACAGCCATTCACCAAGGTCACTCTACAGATGTCGCAAAGCAACGTCCCAACCATCCCATTTGTCTTGCCCTTGTATCACAAAATGGAACAACATCTCACAGCCGTCTCAACATCCTGGGACAAGTCGTTCAAAATACAGCATGCTGCTGAAAAGGGCCTTGTGAAGCTCAGAAAATACTCTGTCCCTGCGAAGGGCCATCATTCATATATCATTGGGACTAGTGAGTTGATTTTCTGTTCTATTTATCCAATAATCAGATGTTTAAACTGTTTGTTTTTAGTTTTACATCCATGCTTGCGTAGCCACTGGTTTGCAGCCACTGCAGATCCTGTGGATTCAGCCATGCAAGAGGAAGCCATCTGCACTGCAGAGGTTGTTTTTCGATATATTGCTGAGACCTACCTTGAAACATCGACGCCGCCAACTACAGTTACTGCCCCAAAACCTATGGCAAAGCCTGCCACAAGAACACCATCATTCCTTGCGAGCGCATGCTCCTTCCAGCGACCCGTAACTGCCACCTCAACCACTACAATTTCGAAGCGTACCCTGCAAGAAGAACTTGCCGATGAGTTGGATCAGTACTTTAGGTTTGAAGCTGCACCGATGGAGCGAGAAAGCTCAGAGGATTGTCCAGATAATGGGCCATCAGCTCAAGAAGTGTTGTTAAACCCACTTGTATGGTGGAAGGTGAGCACTTTATTCACTATGTCCGTTTCTTGATTTCTAAATGCTGTTGCTGTTAGACCCATGCTGCTGAATTCCCAATCATCACCTGGATGGCTCGAGACTATCTTGCCATTCTGGCAACTAGTGTTTCTGTCGAACGCATCTTCTCAAAATCCCGACATATTTGTGCCAACCTACGAAGCTCGTTGAAGGAAAAGACCATCAGCATGGCACTACTCACGAAAGCATGGATACGGAGTGGTCTATTTGACATGATGCCCAAAATGGTGCTGCGACGGAAGCATGGTGATAACAGACAGAATTAGCCTTATAAGTTATAACAACTGTTTACATACTGTGTATTAAACGTATATAGCTAGTTATACTGTTTAGCCAACCGTATCCGTATATTTGGCCTCTGGCAGGTAAACGTATACTAAATGGTTGGAGCCTTAACACGGAGGCAAGGACGTTGAACATTGAAACATTGAAGGGTTAGGTGGATCTAATGTCTATCAACAATATACAATCAAATCACTCATCCCTTGCAGCTAGCTTCAACAGGCTCAGGCTGTAAGCAGATAGATAGTTTAATTAAACCCAACAAAATTTCAAAATTTCAAAATGAACGGCTCTATCCTCTACCTTAGAAAGTAGCAGGAATATTCGAAAATAGCTTTGATATCATTTCCACACTGGGGGGAAAGAATCTATACAAATGGTGAAAATTTTAAGGCTGTCTTGGCTGGGACAGACGAAAAAAAATTAGTGATGTGCTGGCTTGGCTCTGACCTGGCTTTCCTTGGCTTTGGCTTCACTTGATTCAAGCCAGATCCATGCCACATGTGACGAAATAGTCCGCACTGGCAGGAGAACATGTCATATAAGAAAAGACTGATTGGTCAACATTTGGTTCTGGAAGACGAAATGGCGACATCTGCTTATAAATTGACATGAAGACCCACCCAGATCTTAACCACAATATATTTATGCAAATGTTGCCGTGTCCTCGGAATGATGACCATGGATGATGGGAGACCTGAGACTCTCCAGGGCACATGATCAAAAGTCGGGCGCCTGCAGTGATTGGCGCCTGATCAGATAGAGTTCATAGAACACTCTTGGGAATAAATGTCTTCAAAGGGTATGGTGCATCGTGTGCAAGTGTCACCTGAAACCCACCGACATACAGGGCGTCCTTGAATAGAATCTCATGAGAAATTCGAGCCGCGTAACTACTACTGTCGCCTGAGCTCAGAATATAAAGGTGCCCGACATGATATATCTCGACATCGCAGACTCTCTATATACTTCTTACACAGCTGTGATTACTCACTAAACAAGCATGCGTATCGAAACCGGACAGTATAGTATCGTAAACATTTGGCAGCATAACCTTGCCCACCTTCCTGACTCGAACGATGGCACTCCTATTACCGGCAACCCAGAACAAAATAATTCAAAAGAACGAGTGAGTCTCATTCATTACCTATCCCATAGACTCTATAGCCCAAAATATTCCAGTGGAACGTTGAAAGATTAAGCAATGGCCTCTACACCATCAAGAGTGCGAGTAACAACATGATCGCCTTTGTGGGTAGGCATGCAAAGGAGGGCACTGTTATTAAGGGGAGTTCTTCCGAGTCCGCTCAGAAATGGACCATTCAGGAAAATCGAGTCAAGGGACACTTCAGGTAAGTGGCAGATTGGAATACTAGCACAGACGAGATAACACTAGTTTTTTGTTGAAGTATTATCGCTCCTGAAACTGGCTTGTTATGGGGACTTGATGCCTACCGAACCGGCGCTCCTGTAGGCTTATCCCCGATGTGAGATCATCGTCTTCACTCATTCTTCTTAGGTTGCTCTCGCAAGCAATATTTCAGACTGCTGCAATGCCTGGTATTTTCAGAAACGTACAGAATACAAGGAGGCCAAGATTGATGTTAAGCCACCCCCCAAGGAACACGTTCCAGCTCCCGGGTACTACAATCCAGGTGGAGGTATTGAGTTCGGCCCAGATGTCCCAATCCCGACTTGGAGGTGATCAGTACGACCCAAATGTTTCAATCCCAACTTAAAAGAGAACTTGATGATGTTGAAAGAATATTTTTTCATATGTGTGGCCATTGGTAGAAAATGTACGATACTTTACATGGGAAAGAAACCTCGATCGCCTTTGAAGCCTCTGGCCAGGAGATTCATTTGGCGATCATACAATATCTTTCTTGGATTTCTGGACTGCGACAATATAGGACAATATCGAGAAAAGATAACCATAAGATTTAATCTAGTCGGAATGTGCCGATGAGCGGCAAAGTTCACTACTCGGTTTGTAGGGGAGGTACGGTAAATTTGAGTGGCGGTGTGCACGTTGCATACACTGAATGTCCACTTGCGCGGAGAGTGTAGCACTTGCGTGTATGTATGAAGTATACTCATTTCGATCAATTCAGCACCCATGTGAACCGTGACTTTTTTGCGTCTTCGAAAAATCCCAAAAAACCTGAAAAATTACTAAATCTGCAATAAACCGTTACGAATTACTGCCGAATTGAAATGGTGCAATATACTACCTGAACATGTCACCCGAAGTCGGGCTTCTGGCAGTGCCGCAGTGCCAGATGAAGTGCTACCTGCAGTTACCCATCCTTGTCATATGCTCAGGAATTGTTCTTATTTAGGATTGGCATCGAGATAGTGAGACCAATGCCCAGTGAGTATAGAACTCTGGCACATAAAATGGCAGAAGAGATCCACTAACGAGACCTACGAACAGCGTGTTTTCATTTGTTTATTCTTTTCTCTTTATCTCAGCCGCCCATACTCTCTCCCTCTCCATTTTGGCCTTATCCTTTTGTTTTCAAGTATATCCAGCCAAGTGAGAGAGAGACTCGTAAATTCCCTGCACAGAATGAGCCCTCACCTGCAAGTGTCTCATGTATATATCGTACTTGAGGACAGTAGCTACAACATTGTGCAGTACGCGTTTGCCCTCTGTCAAATATGCTCGTCGCTTTTTAATTTTGGACCTTCTTTCGCTTAGTCCAACAATCAAGTACTATGATTATCATTCCATGCTATAGTCTTGTATTTTCCAAGTCCCGAATTCCAAGACATTGTATGATCTCCATAGAGTTGTTCTTTTCCAAGCAAAGTATCTACTATGACCATACATCATCGAGTATACAAAAAAAAATCCTCCAAACACAATGAACTCCTCTTTGATCACCCTAAATCCACGCCAGTCTACTTCTTTGCACGAAGAAGGTTGTTCTCCATTGCATCGCGTCACCAAGTTGGCATTGGGACATTTGGGCCGTACATATTACCTCCACCTGGATTGTAGGTCCCGGGAGGTGGATGAATATCATCCTCGTCCTCGCTGTCCCCGTTAACTTCCTCGACGTCATCATCGTCCACAAGGTCATCATCAGAATCAATACGATCATCATACTCTTCGTCGGCATTGTCAGCACGAGCATAACCAGTTTCAATGAAATTATCAAGTGTAAGGTGCTTCTTCTCATGCGACGTTAGACAGTCTTCCTACGAGTTAAAAAGGTCTCACCCGTTGTCTCAAAGGTATTTCGGGTTTGATGGTAACGACGTCGGGAAACTTTGTTTTGATGGAGTCAACGTCGAAGTTTTCAAGGTAATCAACAATACATGAGTAAAAGCGGCCTCTATCTTCCGGGAGGGAAAGGATGGACCCGCTAATATTCCATAATCACCAAACTGACGGAGAGAAATTATTTGTTAAACCCACGATGAAAGTCTTGCCAATTCCCGAAAGAAATCCGTATCGAACTAGTATGGAGACAAATGAAATTAGTTGATGAGTTCCACTTTCTTTTTGACGGAAACTTTACAAGTGTATCAGGTACATGGGGCGTACTCAGAGTGAGAATCTAAGGCATACATAAGTAACATATCAAGTGCTTCGGAAAGATATGAAATACCAAAATAACGTTCTCATCTGCCATCTGGGTGATTAATTCCCAAAGCACCTTCCCCCCTGAGGGATGTTCGAGTCAATATTTTTATACTTAAAATATTCTGCGACGTAACGGCTTACCGTTTCGAAGAGGAATAGACCTGAGATTCATTACGATAACCTTTGTAGCTGACGATCGAAAATCTCTCTTTTTGAGAGAGGAAGGTATCACATAGTCGGCGCATCGAACCCACGGGAAGTCCACACTTCGAAGATTTCGCATGCTGTCAAATGTTTGTTGCCCAAAAAATCGCCGACGAGAGACTTTTTCGAAGGTTTCGAATTCTATGACGTCTATGACCAAGTTGGAAGGACTGAGTTGGCCAGACTTTATGAGCGGGCGACAAATCTTGTCCGCTGTCTCAGTGGCGTTCTGGACGAACTCATTAGGCATTTCCTGAAGGACAAAGAGGTCTCTATGCCATCCCCAATTAGCGTCTCACAGATTTGAGTAGAAGAAAACCCACAGCTCTAATGGCTTTGAAGGAGAGATGGGCGGTAATGCAAGCTCGAAAAGCACAGCTCGAACAGCCAATTCTCCAGTTGCTGTGTCATATGCGGTTCTTCCGTTATCTAAGGTAGGCTCGACTTCTGCATCATTTGCCGTCTCCACATCCTTGAACATCCACCAGTTGCGTGGATCGGTATATACATCAGCAAGGGCGATCTTTCAGAGCCTGTTGTTAGTAGAAAGCAGCCACCGGGGTTAATTGATATCATCCTCACTGGCGTGCCTTGTTGAACGTCTGTTAGCCCCCAGAAACGTTTAGAATCCGTCGTGGAGATTCTGGGAGGATAAAACAAAGTTAGCGTCTCGGCTTATACATTGAGGCTCTAATCAAAACGAACGTATATTGTCCTTTGACTTCAGTTTTCTGAATAAGCCATGTGTGATCCCTCTCCCATCCAACGACCTGCGCTCCCGCTGCCGCACGATTATCAGATGCTGCGTACTGCGTAGGGTGGCGAACGTTTACAATTCCGTGATGTCCATTTTTGCGATCTATGATGTTCCACTTATAGTTCGCATCGTTAAAGAGTATCAGCCTTTGTCAAAGGACTTGATTGCAATACGATGACTCATACCTGCTCTCCAGGGTCATCCTGCCTGTATCTGGATTGAATTGGCTCCCAAGAGTCCGAGTTACGTAGAAAGGCCTGATTTTTCGTCTGAACGTTGATAATAAAGTAGCGACCAGATTTGATAGGCATATTGGTGGAAAGGAAGAGTCCAATTCTACTGCGTTCGTTACGATTCAGTCACTAATTAAACCCATGACCCATTTCCTCCACACGCACAAGCAGTAATCGGCATTCGACTAGTTTCCGACCTACTGCAGATCCAGATCTTAACTTGTGTGCGAACGAAGACCACGGGACACTTCCGTGACGGTCATTGGGAGAACATTTTCCAGGAATAAATAACGAAAGTCCCTTTACAAGCTGTTTTCATATCGATACTAACACGACATACACATTGTCCAGTCACATCAATGTCGCGCCTTAAATTTGGTAACATTTCAACCACCCTCGTATCATTACATAACCAAGATCATTTAGCCATTCAGATTCCGACACGACATCTGTCGGCAAGTGTGACAATGGCTCAAATTTCCTCATTTCTCTCGAGGCAATTTGGCTGGAAGAAACATCTACTAGAATATGATCACAACATAGAGTAGAGTACACACAAAAACGCCTGTCAATGGGGGGGTTGAAATCAAGTTGAAATATTGTCAAATTTGAGGTGTGACATTGATGTGACTGGACCGGACAATGTGTATATGAAAACAGCTGATCTTGGAGATTGGGCTACATACAGTGACTTGCACCTGATGCACGACAATCTGGGAGGGTCCGTAACGGGAGGTGATCTTAACCCTGAAAGGGCCGTCATTTCGGTTGGGACGGAGTTCCTGTCACAAACACAAGATGCACAGCCTTTCAAACTCCGAGCCGACAACCCGATATATCAAGCAAAAAATTAATGAATTTATATCGATAGGAACACCCAATATTCTTATGGACAATAACAGTACTCTAAAATTGACCATGTCTACTTATATGCACATTTTGTCTTCCAATTCAGAAGCCCAAACTCGTCAGACCATCAGGTCACAAGTTCAATGTTCAGAGCGATCCAGATCACGATGACCGCTGTATTCAACTCGATTTTACCCAAGCTGACATTATTATCGATTCAGCATCGCTTCTCATGACAAACTATTCGCTGAAGTTGTGATTCTTTACACGGAATAGTCCGCACTGGCAGGAGAACATGTCATATAAGAAAAGACTGATTCGTCAACATTTGGTTCTGGAAGGTAAGAAATTTAAAAGAGCTTCCAAATTGAGTGATCTGTGGTGTAGCGATCTCATGGATAGAAGATGGCGACATCTGCTTATGAATTGACATGAAATCCCACCCAGATCTTAATCAAGTCGGGCGCTCGGGCGCCGGGCGCCTGCAGTGATTGGCGCCTGATAGGCTCTGGATAGGATGGACTTCGTAGAACACTCTTGGGAATAATTGTCTTCAAGGGTATGGTGCATCGTGTGCATCGTGTGCAAGTGTCACCTGAAATCCACCGACATACAGGGCGTCCTTGAATAGAATCTCATGAGAAATTCGAGCCGCGTAACTACTACTGTCGCCTGAGCTCAGAATATAAAGGTGCCCGACATGATATATCTCGACATCGCAGACTCTCTATATCCTTCTTACACAGCTGTTATTACTCACTGAACAAGCATGTCTGTCTCATCTGGAAAGTACATTATCGTGAACGTTAGGCAAAAAAACCTTGCCTACCTCGCTGACCCGAATGATGGCACTCCCCTCTCTGCTAACTACGAGCAGAAAAGTAAAAACGAGCAAGCGAGTTTCCTTCATTCTAGTATTCTCGTAGGCACTATACTAACCCCAATTCTTCCAGTGGAACGTCAACGAATTAAGCAATGGCAATTACACCATCAAGAGCGTAGGTAACAACATGTTCGCCGTAGCGGGCAATCGTGCTGGGGTGGATGCTGTTGTTGAGGGTAGGTCTGATTCTCAACAATGGACAATCCAGGAGACCCGGGTCAAAGGGCAGTTCACGTAAGTGGCCGATTGGGAGACTAGAACAGACCAGCTAACGCTCGTTATTTGTTGAAGCATTTCGTCTACTGACACTCGCTTGTTCTGGGGAATTATTGACAATCAAGAAGGCACTCCTGTAGGTTGAACTTGTCCATGAGACCATTCACCTCGCTTACATTCGGTTCAGATTAGTCTCTCCAAGACTGCTACGGACACCCGCAACTCCTGGGTTTTCACCTCGGCTTAGTGGTTGGGTTAGGTCCAGCATGGATTTTCAAGAAACATTTAGTTGTCGTGTTGAATATGTTTGATGGTGTATTAGTTCATAGTTTCCTCCATATCAAGAAAAATGTAGAAACCTTACGAGGCCGTGCAAGATGTGGATATTAATTATAAGGGCAGATATAAATCCGCGTGCCAGTGGCATGCGTGCGACGAACGTGCAGCATTTTTACGCTTGGCACGCATTTTGCACGCACGCGGCACATGGGGGTCCATGGCGCGCACTAGCGTGTCAGATTATTTTTGAAATAAGATAAATTGAAACTAAAAAGAGCGTCGATAGGATGCAGAAGGATGGATAATGACCATACGAGGAATGTATCATTGTGTCCATAATACACTTTATTTCGGCTGTGCTCCCAGCGTAAAAATTATGTCATGATCACTTTCAGATGGAAACTTAGTTGTTTTTGAACAAGGCTGTCCATCCCACCCGACAACTTCATCCCACCCAAAGCCGTCTCTCGGACTTTTCCAGTCCTAAGTCATATTCGTCACTTTTCCAAAATCCATACGTATGGTCCCGACTTCAATTAAACCAAACGGGGGGAGAAGAAGATAAATTGGCATTGGGATTAGAAGGAGTTGAAGACGATGATGAAAGGTCGACGGTTTGAATTGGTGGATGATGGAGCGTGGAGAGAGAGAGGAAGGTGATCGCGATGCGGAAACAGGAAGACGTTGAGAAAGCGCGAAAACGGGGTGAATGTGGTATTGTCGCGAATGATGAGAGATGTTGATGTTGTCGATAGATAATCGGGCTAATGTTACGGGTTTGCTTGAAATAATCGGAGATTGGGGTGGTGCTGGCTAGGATGAATGAAAGGTGCGGAAGAAGCAGCAGCAGCGGTTGTGTTAATGATGAGTGAGAACGGTTCAAGCGATGTTGATGGAATGTCCTAACTCGTTGACGAAAGAACGAGTAAAGCCGGCGGATGCTCTATAAATTAGTTGTATACAGATAAAACGAACTTGACGACTTTACGACGATGATAAACTAATCGTTGGCAATAAGGTCTAAATGGAATGGATCCAGATGTTTAGCTGGCGCAGCTCTCCCCCCGTCTCACATTTCTTTAAAGGGTAATTCTTACAAATCTTGTGCATGTGACCTTCTGGGCTGTTGAGACGTAGAGTACCAATACAAAAAATAGTTGTTCTATACAACGATATGGACGAAAATTCCTTTCCAACCCAATGCAGCAAACCAGGCTGTAAGAGGTTTGCAAGTGGGAAATTCAAGCGTTGTGATCCATGCCGAATTCGTCAAGCTGGCTTGGTCCGCAAAGGCCGCCTGAAGGAAAAGACAGCGGAGACAACAAGCGCATCCAAAGGGAGAAAACGCGCTCGGGAGGAGACCTCTGCACTGGAGGAAAGGCCTACTCGACGAGCAAGGGCACATATGTTGGAATTTGTCAGACTCGGTTAGGTAGATACCAATGTAATTCACGTTTGGCCAGCGCGGTACGAGCGCCTTGCAAATGAGTGAAGAAAAGTACTACAACTACGGTACAAATTCTTATTGTGATTATTTAATCCTTCCCAATTCGGTTGAGCTTCTGATGCTCGAAACTGCCAATATTCAACAACATAGCCCTGTCTCTGCTCCAAGGAACCCTGATATCATCTCTGACGATGAGGATGACAATGAAGATGGAATGCCTTTTTTAGCCTTTGACATGAAGGTAGCTTATAGGTCTAGTAAACATATTGAGACTTACTTTGCAGGCAGCAGAAGACTATATTGATGCAGAGGACCTGTTTCATGCCTTACGTGCTCAGTTTAAAGCAAGTGCTCATGTCGACTTCCATGGAACCTACCCCATTGAGGAAGATGATCATATCACACCAAAAGAGCGCACACACATGCTCGCCGAGGAGCTGTGGAAGATGACTGGCTACAGATTTACGTGAGTGACCACATCTGAGCATCTTGTGATAAGGACTTACCAATTTGGAAGTGTCCATGATAACCGTGCCCTAAAGGGAGGTCACACTACGTGGTTTTGGTGTAGCCAAGACGAAGCCCGGAAGAAAGCACCCAAGCCATCAGAGAACCCCAATGCAAAGCATCGTGACAATATTGGAATGA
>Ga0193742_1002588_pt1 | contig 10367 bp, 8 predicted proteins | sample L2c1metaG_FD_165511 | JGI IMG/M metagenome (GOLD analysis project Ga0193742, IMG submission 165511) | Soil microbial communities from a riparian zone of the East river system, Colorado, United States - L2c1 | ecosystem: Environmental > Terrestrial > Soil > Riparian zone | place: USA: East River... | reverse complement strand
GTGCGGTACACGAGCTGGTAGGCAGAGGATAATGATCGCCAGGGTCTAGACCCCGCTTTGCCTCAGGCGCGATATACGACGCGGCCCTCGCAGATCGTGTACCGCACCCGTCCCAGCATCGCCGCACCGTCAAACGGAGTATTCCGCGACTTCGACCGCGACGTTCTCGCAGCGAAAGTCCATTCCGCGCCCGGGTCGAACAGCACCAGGTCGGCGTAGTGGCCCGGTCCCGCCGCGCCCCGGCCAGCCAGCGAAGCGATAACCGCAGGCGAAGTGCTCATCAACTCGATAACCTTCGCCATCGGCATTCCATGATCACGATGCAGCACGCGCAGCGCGATCCCCAGCGCCGTCTCCAGCCCCGTGATTCCGTTGGGCGCGCGCTCGAACTCCTGTCGCTTCTCAAACGCCGCATGGGGAGCATGGTCGGTCGCAATGCAATCCGCAGTCCCATTCAGCAGCGCTTTCACCATCTCCGCCCGGTCCATCTCCGCACGTAGTGGAGGATTCATCTTGGCATGCGTATCGTAGTCCCCCACCGCCTCTTCAGTCAGGGCAAAGTGGTGCGGTGCAATCTCGCAGGTCACATGCAGCCCCTCGCGCTTCGCAGCGCGGATCGCCTCGATCGCGCGAGCAGTAGAGACATGCTGCACATGCAGGTGCGGCCGCAGGCCCTCCACGCGCTCAATCTCCCGCAACAGTTGCAGGTCGCGCTCGACGATGCGAGCCTCCGCCTCCACCGGCATACCGCGCAGCCCAAGGCGAAACGCCATCGGCCCCGCGTTCATGCTGCATCCCCCGGTCAGCCGCGTATCCTCGGCGTGCTGCGACACCGGAGCCTCGGCACGCGCGGCGGCAACCAGTGCGGCCCGCATAATGTGGTCCTCGAGCACGGGCTTGCCGTCATCGGTAAACCCAACAGCACCGGCAACGCGCAGAGCATCGAAGTCCGTGAGCTTCTCTCCCATGCTCCCCACGGTCGCCGCAGGCATGGCAAACAGCTTCACCACCGGGCCGCGCGCCGCATCCAGCATCCATTCCAGCTTCGCTACCGTATCGTTCACAGGAACCGTGTTCGGCATCGCGACCACAGAAGTGAATCCGCCCGCCGCTGCGGCGGCTGTTCCAGTGGCGATGCTCTCCTTGTACGTCTGCCCCGGCTCGCGAAGGTGAACATGAATATCGATCAGCCCAGGCGCGACGATCAGTCCAGCCGCATCGATCGTCTCTGCGGCCTCGGCCCCGCGCAGACCTCCCGGCTGTTCCACTGCGGCCACACGTCCATCGCGCAGCAGAAGATCACGAGGACCGTCCACGCGGTTCGCTGGATCCATCAGGTGTCCATTCAGAATCAGAGTCTCGCTCATGCTTTGAAGACCCCCGCACCCAGCGCTCGCGCCAGCAGCGCCGACCGAATCGCCAGGCCATGCGTCACTTGCTCTTCAATGGTCGACTGCGGTCCATCGGCGACATCATCGGCGATCTCCAGCCCGCGGATCATCGGGCCCGGATGCATCACCAGTGCCTTTGGGGCGACCGCCGCCAGTCGTTCGCCGTTCAGTTGAAAGCGGCCGATGTAGTCGTTCAGGTCCAGCTCCAGCCCGGCCAGGCGTTCCTTCTGGATCCGTAGCATCATCGCGACCTGTGCCTGCGCCAACGCGCGGTCAAAGTCGCGCTCGATCTCCACGCCCGGGCCAAGCCTCAGCGCATCCTCCGGCAGCAGCTTCTCCGGTCCACACAGAAGAACCCGCGCTCCCAGCCGTGGCAGAAGCATCGCGTTCGATCGTGCCACACGGCTGTGCAGAATATCTCCCGTGATCACGACCGTCACGCCGTCCAGCGTATGCTCATTCACCTCGCCTGCGCGGTCCGCTCCATGTAGCCGCGTCAGAATGGTGCGCAGGTCCAGCAGAGCCTGCGAAGGGTGCTCATGCATTCCATCGCCCGCGTTCAACACCGGCAGGCCCGTCTCGCGGGCCAGCACAAACGGAGCCCCCGAGGCAGGATGGCGCAGGATGATGCACTCAGCCCCCAGCGCCCGCAGTGTCAGGCCCGTATCCTTCAGGCTCTCGCCCTTCTCGATGGAAGAGGACTTATCGCTCACCAGGGTCGTCGTTGCTCCCAGCGACTTCGCCGCCAGCTCGAACGAGGTTCTCGTCCGCGTGCTCGACTCGTAGAACAGAAGGGCCACCGTACGGTCCCTCAGGATCGCCGTTCGCTCTTCTTTGGGAAGCTCTGCAATTCTTGCAGTCTCACTCAGAATGGCTGAGACCTCACTCACCGGAAGGTGAGCCACGCTCAACAAAGATCCTGGAGCATACAGGGGTTCCGCTGCCGCAGCCGCACTTACACTTTGCATCTCGTCGATCAGTCCACCAGCTCCACCAGCAGCACCTGCTCCTGCCCGTCCACCTCGTTCAACTTCACCTCGATAATCTCGCGGCTCGAGGTAGGGATGGAGCGGCCCGTGTAGGTTGCCTCGATGGGGAGCTCGCGATGACCGCGATCGATCAGCGCCAATAGCTGCACACTCTTCGGGCGGCCATGGTCGAACAACGCGTCCAGCGCCGCGCGGATCGTGCGGCCCGTGTACAGAACATCGTCGATCAGCACGATATCGCGTCCCGCAATGTCGAAGCCGATGGCTCCAGGAGTGACCGTAGGGCGCGCTCCGCTGGTCGAAAGGTCGTCGCGGTAGAAGCTGATGTCCAGCACGCCCGTATCGATGGGGTGTTTCTCAATCTTTTCGATCATCGATGCCAGCCGCTGCGCAATCGGGACCCCCCGGCGCTTGATCCCAACCAGACCCAGGTTGCTGCCGCCGTTATTCTTCTCCACGATCTCGTGCGCCAGCCGCACCAGCGTCCGCTCGATCTCCGAGGCCGACATGAGGCGGCCTTTCTCGCGAATCTTCGGTTTCTGAACTCCCGTCTCTTCACTCATAGGCTCCCGCTGATAATATCAGCAGCAGCCGGTCGTTCGATCGGTCAACTCAGCTCCTCCGGGTGCGCAATAGCCCGCTGACCGCTCCCCCGATCGTCGACAGCACCATCACCAGGCCCGCCAGCATCGAGAATCCGGCCAGCATGATCCCCGCCTTGAACTCCGGGGAGTAGATATACCGCATCACCTCAGCGGGCTGCGGATTCGCCGAGGCCGCCTTGTCGATCTGCGCGCGTAGCTCCGCATCGAACGTTCCCATCGCATGCAGCCCGAACCGGGCCACCAGTCCGGCCACCACCATCGTTATCCCGATCGAGATGATCAGCCCCAGTCCCACGACAATCCCGATGCGCGCTCCCACAGATGCGTCCATCTGCGCCTGCGGTTTTCTCCGCTGATAGATCCCCAGGGCAATTACCGAGGCGCTCACCGTCCACAACCAGCTCAGAAACGAGAGAGCGGGAACCTTCGTGGAGAGGATGCTGAGAATCGCCGCCACCAGGGCCACAAGGCCCGCGCAGAGCACGGCCGTCCTCCACTCCACCAGCTGCGGGTGCGGAGGAGGCAATACCCCAGTGGAGTTGCTGGCGTCGATCGCATCGGTCGCCGCCGCCTCGGAGAGATAGATCTGCGGTGCGCCACAATGTGGGCAGAAGGATGATGTGCCGTCGCCGGAGACCAGTTCCCCGCCACATCGGTGACAAAGCTCTTGCATAGGTCTAAAGCTATCCCAGCCAGAAACAGTGGGCAAGCTGAGCCCGGCAAGCAAGGGTTCTTACTGACGTTGGTCTGGGTCCGAGTCGCTGATCGACAGGTTTCCAGGCAGGTCAAGCGCCACCAGCCCGAACTTCGTTCCCGAATCCTGCGGTTCTATCGCAACAATATGCTGATGCTGCTTCGATCCGGTCTTCAGCTCGGTCTTGCCGCTCGCATCTGCATCGATCTCGATATTCTTACCCTTGCCGTCCGAGCAGGTCAGCCCCTGGTCGGTTGCCGTCGGCGTCCCCACAGACTTGTCGTGGTTGCATTCAATCACCGTGCCATAGCGTTTCAGCGCGTCCCGGTAGAATTCCCTGATCTTGTCCGGGCTGTCCGGAGTCCGGTAACTGGCTGCCTTCACACGCAGCTGGAACTTCCCGAAGCTGAGGTTCACATCGGCCGATCCGTTGTTCTTATCCTTCTTCACCAGCTCTGCTCCGGGATAGACCGGAAGTCCAATCCCCGCAATACCGGCCGCATCGTTCGTCTTCACTTGCACACCGCCAAACGGAGTTGCGACCTTCACATTTTTGTTATCGCCGTTTTCGTCCGTAGCCACGCGGCAGCCGCATGTCATCGCCACCGTAAAAAGCGCTGTTGTAAGAACTGCCTGCTTTGCATTCATTTCGCGCTCAGCCTTTCTCAAACTTTCTCAAAAGAACCATACGTTGTTCCCCGGGGTGGGGTTCCTTTTTCTGCTGCCGGAATAGTGTGGCTGTAGCAAACCTTCAGTAACAGCGGCATCGTCTGAAGTTTTTCCAGCCAATTTCACCACGAAGCGCCATTGATGGGAAGCAGCAAAGGGGCACCCACGAAAGAACATCCTGAAAGAAAGCACTATTTCCCGGCTTCTTTGCTGGCCTATACTGACCGGAGGGCACACGCCGCGCGCCCTCTCGGGAGTTCTGGCAATGGCGCAGCACCAGACAATCCGAAGAAACACGCCACGCTCCGGAGCCGAGATTCCGGACAAGCTCTACTTCCGCATCGGAGAGGTCTCTCGCTTGTGCGATATCCCCGCCTATGTGCTTCGCTTCTGGGAGAGTGAGTTCCCCCAGCTGAAGCCGCACAAGGGAGGCACAGGGCAGAGGCTCTACCGCCGCCGCGACGTCGAAACCGTCCTGCACATCAAGTCCCTGCTCTACGAAGAGGGCTACACCATCCCCGGCGCGCGTCAGGTCATCAAGACCGAGCAGCGACAGAAAGCACCGCAGCTCGCCCTGGAGATCGAGATGGAAGGTGCCGCGGGATCGACCCGGCAGCTACGCAAGCTCCAGAAAGAGATGCGCGACCTGCTGGCCCATCTCACCCGCCCACCGGCCCGCCCTGCAGTGCAGAGCATCCGTTCCTCCCGCAGCTCCACCCGCTCATCCACCCAAGAGCTCTTCACTCCCAAGCCGGAGCTGTAAGGCTGGGAGCGAAGGATGAGATGAATCAGGCCCATATCGCCAGGATTGTGATTTTTTGACGTAGTTCTCTCCTGTCAAGTCCAGAACGCATCTAAACACAGCAAACAGCGGTATATACGAGTTGCCGAATAGTTTCGTCCTGGTTGTTAGACTTTAAACAGAGAAGCTCCAAGCACGATCCGGCCCTGATGTCCCCCATAAATCTTTCTTTTCTGTGGTTTATCCGTAAACCGTTATGAATGAATACTTTGCGACTATAGTCCAACGGTAAACCTCATGGAATGAAGACTTTGCAAAGAAAAGTACCCGGGGTACCCCTTCTCGGAGTAGCCGGAGAAAAGAGCCGAGATGGGATGCAGTGAGAGGCGAGAGAATCGTTTGACGAGCTCGTCGCGGCGTGTGATAGCATCCCACTCTCGCGGATGAGCTAGCGGCCACCGCAGCGAACGAGCGATGTCCTGGATGGTGGTTTTAGACAGCAGAAGGGCATAGGCAACGGTTGCGGTGGAGCGTTCTGTCCGACGTGACCGATTCGAAGGTGGGTGCCTCCGTGGTGAAACTGGATGGCAGACCGGCGAAGCCGGCAGATGTTTGTCGGCAAAGAACAGCAGCTCAGTCTCGCTGTGAAGAGTTCTCTGCGTCTTTCAGGGCAGTCTCTGTTTCCAGGCACCGAAGCCAGCACTTCACAAGATATGTTGTACGACCGGCGATAGATTCGGAGGGCGTCGTATGAGGGTCTATACGGGAAGCGAAATTCGAAACGTGGCGGTCGTGGGGCACGCCCACTGCGGAAAGACATCCTTGATCGCCGCCATGCTCCACGCCGCCAAAATGACATCGGAGCTGGGAAGAGTTGAGGACGGCTCCGCGGTCACCGCCTACGACGACGAAGAGGTCGCGCGGCAGACGACGATGGCCAACGCCGTAGCCTTCGCCGAATGGAGTGGAGTGAAGGTCAACCTGATCGACACGCCCGGATTTCACATGTTCGTGCACGAGGCGCGGGCGGCGATGATGCCGGTCGAGTCGGCCCTCGTCGTCGTAAACGCCTGCTCCGGGGTCGAGACGATGACCGACCGCGTGTGGAGATATGCGATGGAGGTTGCCCTGCCACGGGCCATCGTGGTCAATCAGGTCGACCATCCGAAGGCCGACAGCCGGATCGGGCGCCGGCAGATGATCGAGGCAATGCAGGCCAAGTGGGGCCGCCAGGTGGTTCCGGTGGAGCTGCCCATCGTGGATGGGAATGGCTTTCACGGCGTGGTGGACCTGGTGACGATGAAGGCCTGGCTCTACCAGCCCGGAGGAAGTGGAAGAGGGGAGCCGGGGCCGATTCCCCATGTTCTTGAGGAGGACTCACGCCAGGCCCACGAGGAGCTGGTCGAGCTCGTCGCGGAGGGGAAGGACGAGCTGATGGAGGAGTTCTTCCGCGAAGGGACTATCCCGGAGGAGCACCTGGTCTCCGCGCTTCACGAAGCCATTCGCGAGGACAGGATCTTTCCCGTCCTGTATATGAGTGGGCTGAGGAATGTGGGGACCGATCACCTGCTGGACTTCCTCAAGATCTATGCGCCGGCCCCTGTGGAGAGGGAGCCGATTGCGGCGCGCGCAGCCATGGCCGTGCCCGTGCACGCCAATGGAGAGGCGAGACCGGTCGAAGTCTATACACAGGAAGAGATGGTCATGCGCCCGGTCGACGACAAGGAGCCGCTCGCACTCTACGTCTACAAGACGATGACCGATCCGTTCGCCGGAAGGATCTCCTTCTTCAAGGTTGTCAGCGGAGTGGCCAGGAACGATACGTCGGTGCAGAACTTCACGCGACACGAGATGGAGCGCCTGATGCACCTTTCGGTGATGCAGGGCCGCAAGCCCACGGAGATTCAGGAGCTGCACGCAGGCGACCTGGGCGCCGTGCCCAAGCTGCGCTCCACCTTGAGCGGAGATACGCTGGGCGACAAGGCGCACGAGATCTTCCTGGAGCCCGTGTCGACTCCCGAGCCGGTCATGACCTATGCGATCGAGCCGAAGTCGAGGGCGGACGAGGACAAGCTGGCTCCGGCCCTGCACCGACTGATGGAAGAGGACCTGATGGTGCGGTTCTTCCGCGATCCCTATACCGGAGAGTTCCTCGTGGCAGGATCGGGGCAGACACATATCGAGGCCATCGTCTCGAAGTTGAAGAAGCGCTACCACACCGAGGTGACCCTGAAGGCACCCAAGGTGCCTTATCGCGAGACGATTCGAGGTCTGGCGGAGGCGCAAGGCAAGCATAAGAAGCAGACCGGAGGGCATGGACAGTTTGGCGACTGCCGCATCCGCATGGAACCGCTGCCGCGCGGAAGCGGAATCGTCTTCGAGAACCGGATATTTGGCGGCGCCATTCCGCGGCAGTATGTACCTGCCGTGGAGAAGGGAATCCACGAATCGGCGGGCAGGGGATTTCTGGCTGGATATCCAGTTGTGGATTTCAAGGTGACAGTGACCGACGGCAGCTATCACGAGGTCGACTCGAGCGAAATGTCCTTCAAGCTGGCCGCGAGACTGGCGTTCCGCAAGTGTATGGAATTGGCGAAGCCCGCGCTGCTGGAGCCGGTGATGCGGGTGGAGATCGAGGCCCCGGACGAGTTTGCCGGCGCTCTGATGGCCGACCTGAACGGACGCCGTGGGCGGGTGCAGGGAATGGAGACTGTGAACTCGGGAACGGTGGTTCGCGCCGAGGTCCCCATGGCGGAGATGCTCAACTACGGTGCCTCGCTTACTTCGATCACCCAGGGCCGTGGAACCTTCAGGATGGATATGGATCACTATGACATCGTGCCGCAACAACTTTCGGAGAAGATTGTTGCGACAGCCCACAGGCCGGCGGGCGACGAGGTGGAGGAGTGAGACAGTAGAGCGAACCGGCCCACCTCGAACACGGTAGAGACAGTCCTGTCCGGGTGCGGTTTGGCCAGTCGAATTATGGGGCCCAGCAAAATGCAACGAACTCAAGCGTGACCAGGAGGAGTAGTTATGGCTTCACTCGTTGATAGTGTCATGGGGCTTCTCGGTCCCATTGCGGGCCCCCTTGCCAACCAGATGGGAGAATCTCCCGATACGGTCCAGCGTGGTCTTCAGGGTGGAGCAGCAGCCATCCTCTCCGGGCTGGCCGCGCGCGCCGACGAACCGGGATTCCTGAGCCAGATCTTTGGATTGATTACCAATCCCGCCAACAGCGATGCCGCAGTCTCGGCATTGACCTCCAATCCATCGGCCCCAGGGGGTTCTCCCTTGTCGGAGCTGGCCAGCCGCTTTCTTCCGGCGATCTTCGGGTCGCGCCTGAGCGGAGTGACCGATGCCATCGGTCAGTTCTCCGGGGTGGGTGCCAGCAAGGCCGGCGCGCTGCTTAGCATGGCCGCTCCTCTGGTGCTGGGGGGATTGGGCCGCTTTGTCCGCGATAACAGCGTATCGGCCTCTGGTTTTGCCTCCAGCCTGAAGAGCGAAGCTCCGAAGCTGCAGAGCTTACTGCCAGCGGGTCTGTCGAGTCTTTTCGCTGGCGTTCCGGCTGCGGTTTCGGCCATTCCAGCGAAAGCGGCCGCGACGACGAACCGCTGGCTGTGGCCGGTGGTGATCCTCGCTGCCCTGCTGCTTTCAGCGCTGTGGTTCTTCAACCGGGCGAAGGCTCCGGTCAGCGACGCGGTTCAGACGGCCTCGAACGCCGGATCGTCGGCCATGTCGGCGTTGGGCGAGTTCTTCAAGACCAAACTGCCGGATGGAGTAGAGCTCAACATTCCGCAGTTCGGAATTGAGAACAAGCTGCTGACGTTCATTCAGGACTCGTCGAAGCCGGTGGACGATACCACATGGTTCAACTTCGATCGCCTGCTCTTCGATACAGGGAAGGCAACGCTTCAGCCCTCCTCGGACGAACAGCTGAACAATATCGCCGAGATCCTGAAGGCGTACCCGAATGTGCATGTGAAGCTCGGCGGGTATACCGACAATACCGGCAATCCGGCTGCCAACCAGGCGTTATCGGAGGCGCGGGCGAAGAGCGTGATGGATTCCCTTGTGAGCAAAGGGATTGACCCCTCGCGGCTGGCTTCGGAGGGATACGGCGACCAGTATCCGGTAGGAGATAACGCGACAGAGGAAGGAAGAGCGAAGAATCGCAGGATCGCGCTTCGGGTTACCCAGAAGTAGCTTCGTGCACTCCAGGTCCGCAAGAGACGGCGAGCGATGCCGAATGGTGTCGCTCGCCATCAGGTCTGCGGATATCCAACGCCATAGGAGATTTGCGCATCCATCCAATAAAGTTGTGGGGAGATTATTGTCTATAAAGACTAGATATGACTGAACCTTTACGTCCCGCAAAAGCTCAGAGCCCTTGGCTGGAGCGTCTGCGGGCGCTTCGCAATGTTCCCCCTGTGCTGCACATCTTGTGGGAGTCCGGTCCCTGGGTCGTTACCTGGGGTCTGATCCTGCGTGTATTTGTGGCGGTGCTGCCGTTCGGCATCGCGAAGGTCGCGCAGTACATCGTCAACGATATTGCCAATGTTCTGCGCGGTCAGCGGCTGGCCGACAACTTCTGGGTTCTGGTTGCAACCGAGGTCGGACTGAACGTCCTGCTCGGGCTGTTGATGCGCGCGATCGACTATACCGATGCCTTGCTGGCCAATCGCTATACGCAGCATGTGAGCGTGCGCGTGATGGACCAGGCGGCGCGCCTGGATCTGACGACGTATGAGGACCCGGTCTTCTACGATCGGCTAGAGCGCGCACGGGTGCAGGCCACCGACCGGCTAGTGCTGATCCAGCAGATGGGCCGGCTGGTGCAGCAGGTGATCACGACGCTTGCCTTTTCGGCGGCTCTGGCCTGGGCCTCTCCATGGCTCGTGCTTCTGCTTGCCCTGGGGGTGTTGCCTTCCTTCCTGGGGGAGACTCACTTTGCCTTCCTCGGCTATGCGAAGAACTTTCGCCAAACGACGGCGAAGCGGCAGATGGATTATCTGCGCCAGGTAGCCGGCAGCCGTGAAGGCGCCAAGGAAGTAAAGCTCTTCGGCCTGCATCGCTTCTTTACGGATCGCTTCAAGGCGCTGGCCAGCCAGATCTATCGCGAGGACGTTACGCTCGCGCGATCGAAGTTATTTATCGGCGGACTGCTGGGAATGATTGGAACGCTGGGATACTACGGGGCTTATGTGTATGTCATCTGGCGGACGCTGGGAGGACGGTACGACATCGGCCAGTTCTACTTTCTGACGACGGCAATTC
>Ga0193742_1002586_pt1 | contig 10369 bp, 8 predicted proteins | sample L2c1metaG_FD_165511 | JGI IMG/M metagenome (GOLD analysis project Ga0193742, IMG submission 165511) | Soil microbial communities from a riparian zone of the East river system, Colorado, United States - L2c1 | ecosystem: Environmental > Terrestrial > Soil > Riparian zone | place: USA: East River... | reverse complement strand
GTGGCCACGGTGGCGCCGTCACCCAACCGGGCGGCGACGGCCTGGACGAGCTGTGGGCGGGTGAAGGTCGCGTCGGGGAGGGTCAGCTCGGTCTCGAGGAGATGCGCGGCCCATTCGTCGGGGTCGACGAGGCGATCGTGCATGACCGGGTCGCCGTCGGGCCCGGGAACCCATTCGGGTAGCCGCCAGCGAACCTCGAGGGAGGCCTCAGGGTGCGGGCTCAGCGAGGCGATCAGGGCCTCGGCGGCGTCGGGTCCCCAACCGGCGTCGAGGGCCTCGGCCTTCCACACGATGTCGAACCGTTCGCCCTCGACCTCGGGCTTGTGGCGCCGGGTGGCCAGCACCGCGGCCTGGCGCCTCTGCGGAGTGGAAGGCATGCCGGCGGCGGCAAGCCAGTCGTCACGTTCCTGCGAGCGCTTCGAGAACCGATCGGACAACGCCTGAGGCACCCCGGCGACCTCAGGCACGTGGCGCCCGGGCCGCCACTCCAACCCCAAGCGCTCAGTCGCTTCGGCCCGCACAGCGGCTTGGAACACCTCGCCGGCACCTCGGGCGTAGCGATACAGCTCGGGGTGCACGAACGCCGACCACCGCCCATCGACACCCTGCACGAGGTTCGGCAACAGCACGTGCCAATGGAGCAGCGGATCCCCCGATCGCGACGTCCGGTGCCTGAACACCGCCGCGGCCATGCCCCGCACCGGCTGCACCCGGATCTTCGCCTCCTCAGCCGCGGCCGGATCGCGGGCGGCCAGATCCGACAGCCAACGCTGGTTCCCGGTGCCCCGTCACACTCGGACCACGTCGCGCTCAAGCCAGGCAAGCGTCGAACGCAGGGCCGCCTCGCACGCCTCGATGATCGCCCCCTGCACTCGGGGTCGTCCGACACGGCGTAGAGCACCGACAACGACTTCGGCGCCTTCCACGTCAGATCGAAACCCGGAACCCGCCTCGGATGCGGCTTGATCTCCTCCCCGTTCGGCGACAACCCACCCGATCCCGGCGCCATCCCGCCCAGCAACGCCCGCAGATCGTCGCCGTCGACCTCACCGACGACCCCTAGCTGCTCGGCCCCGACCCCGGCCCACCAGCCCGACGCCTCGCCGGCGCCCGTGTAGTAGTCGTCGAGCGACTTGGCCACCCCGGTCAGGTGGTAAGCCTCCTGCCCGACCCGCAGCTTGACCACGCTCAACACCCACCAAGCAGGCCAAACCAACCTCCCGCGCTAGCGCCCGCGATGACACCCTGGGGCCGGTCACAACTCGGTCGTTGCCCCACGTCGGTGTGACCGACAATGTGCGGATGGACCGAGTCGATCTCCGCTTCCCGATGGGCAACGTCGTCATCGCCCTCACGCAGGCACGCCTCTATGGCGGTCTGGCGACCCATCAGCTGCGGATCTCGACCAAGGTCTCCGCGACGTGGCTGGACGACAAGGCGTCCGAGCCTTTGCTGCTCGCCGGCCGAGTCTCGTCAGGACACCAGTTCCCGCACTACGTGGGTGACCTTGTGAGCGACGACGACACGCCATCAGCAGCACCACGAAGGTCAACCGCCGCGACCTGTTCGATACCTGGATGAACTCACGCCCTTGCTGACCCTCCGCCGCTCCCCTCCTCTTGGTGTCGGGGTCGTTGCCGGGCTCGTCCTTTGGCGGCTCTGGATGCGTGGTCGGTGCCGAAGTCGTCGGCGGACGGTGGGTTACGTCGGCGAGGCCATCGACGTTCCACCAGACTTCAGGTGTGAGATCGCCGTCGCCTGGCCAGCCGGTCACCAGCCTCGTTCATCAGATGGACGTCGTGATGAGCCTCAGCCCAGTCACCGCCCACGAAGATCATCGTGTCGTTCCCTTCCTCGGTTCTATGTCCTTCACGAGCCCGAAGGGAACCCGGCGGCGACCTAATAAATCAGTGCTCGAAGGCACGACAGCCCATCAGCGGTACAGGCAGCCCTCACCAGCCAGCCGAGGCACGATCTAACGCTAGGAATCCACGTCCCAGGTCAACTGAGTACTCACCAGCCAGCGGGCTCGGAACCAGACTCTCACGAGCCCGGCCAACCCCCATTAGGTCGACTGGGTCTGACCTACGTGGGTGAGTTGGCCGCGCGTACGTTCGGGGTGCGCGGGGTCAGGTGCCACGGCGCACCGGGACCGGTTCGGCGGCGGCCGCCAGCAAGGGACGGATGACGTCGCCCATCCCTTCCACCGTCCACGACTCGCTCGACCGCTGCTCGACGGTGAGCCCGCCGCCCAGCCTCCCAACGGGCCCTGATCGGATCGGCCCTGCTCCACCGGTCAGTCGCCCGAGCCCTCGATGGTGACCCGGTGCAGGGTCCGCTCGGCGTCATCGTAGTCGTGGACCGCGTAGTGGATCGTGCAGCGGTTGTCCCACATCACCACGTCGCCGGGCGACCACTGGTGCCGGTACACGAAGTCGGGCCGGGAGGCGTGGTCGTAGAGAAAGCCGAGCAGCGGCAGGCTCTCGGCCTTGGTGAGCCCCTCGATGCACGGCATGGAGGTGCCGGGGCGGCACACGGCCAGGGCCCGGCGCCCGGTCTCCGGATGGGTCCGGGCCAGCGGGTGTGGGGTCAGCACCTCCTGCCGGACGCCGTCGGCGTCGGCGACCGAACCGGCGAAGCAGGCCAGCAGCGGATCGAGGAGGCCCTTCATCCCGTCCGAGAGGGCGTCGTAGGCGACGTACTGGTTCGCCCACATGGTGTCGCCGCCGACGGCGGGAAGGGACTGGGCCGCGAGGATCGACACCGTCGGCGGCCTCTCGAAGTACGCCGAGTCGAAGTGCCAATGCTCGGTGACGGTGGCCGCCTTGCCGACGTTCTCCACCCGCAGCACCGCGGGATGGCCGTCGACCGCGTGGGCGGCAAGGTAGGGCAGCACCGACGGCTGACCCCACCACCGGGAGAACGCCTCCTGCGGCCCGGCCCGCAGGTGCTGGCCGGGGAACACGAGGACCAGGTGCTCGAGGAAGGCGTGGTGCAGCACCGAGAACGTGGCGGCGTCGATGCCCCCGTTGAGGTCGATGCCGGTGACCTCGGCGCCGAGGACCGGCGAGAGCGGCCGGACGGACACGGTCACGGTGCCACCGCGGCGATCAGGTCGACGACCACGCTGGCCCGCTCGGGGAGGGCGGCGACCCCGACGGCTGTACGCGCCGGGAGGCCGTCGTCGCCGAAGAGCTCGCCGACCAGTTCGGTGGCGCTCCCGACCACGTGGTGGACCTTGTCGAAGGCCGGGTCGACGCACACGAACCCCCGCACGTGCAGGATCGACTCGACCCGGGCGAGGGTGCCGAGCGCGGCCTGGAGGTTGGACAGGGCCCCGAGCAGGGCACCCCGGGCCGAGAGCTTGGCGTCGTCGAGCGAGACCTCGGCGCCGACCCGGCCCGGCCAGGCCACCTGCAGCGGCGGACCGGTGGTGGCGATGGCGCCCGAGACGTGGGCGAGGCCGGCGTGCACGACAACGGGGCGGAAACGGCCCCGGACCGGCAGCGGCTCGGGCAGGGTGATGCCGGCCTCGGCCAGCGCCTGTGCCCTCATGCCGACGCCGCCAGGCCGAGGGCGTTGCGGGCGATCAGCCCCCGCATGATCTCCGAGGTCCCGCCGCCGATCGTCTCGCACATGCTCTGGCGCCAGAGGAACTCGAGGGTGGTGCTCCGCACCAGCGCCTCGGGGGCGCCGAGCTCGGTGGCCAGCCGGGCGATCCGCTGGGAGACCTCGCTCCCCCACAGCTTGTTGGACGCCGCCTCGACCACGGCTGAGCGCCCGGCCTGCACCGCCTCGAGCATGGCCAGGGTGAGCGCCTGCACCTCGGCGACCTCGACGGCGAGGTCGGCGAGGTGGTGGCGAACCACCGGATCGTGCTCCCGTCCCGTCTCCCGCACCCACGCCACCAGGTCCTCGAAGTCCCGCAGCACCCGTTTCGGGGAGAACTGGACGTGGCGCTCGGTGGCGAGCGAGTCGACGATCATCCGCCACGCCCCGTCCTCCGGCCCGACCCGGTTGGCGATCGGCACCTCGACGTCGTCGAAGCGCACCTCGTTGAACCGCTCGCCGTCGATGGCCGGGATCGGGGCGATGGTGATGCCGGGCGACCGGGCGTCGACGATCAGCAGGGTCAGGCCCCGGGCCCGGCTCTCGAGCGTGCCGGTCCGGCACAGGACCCAGAGGTAGTCGGCCCGGTGGGCCCCCGAGGTCCAGCGCTTCTCGCCGGTGAGCATGTAGGTGTCCTCGCCGCGCACGGCGCGGGTGCGGAGCCCGCCGAGGTCGGAGCCGGCCTCGGGCTCGGAGTAGCCGAGGGCGAAGGTCAGCTCGCCCCGCCGCAGGGCGGGGAGGAAGCGCTCCTTCTGCTCGTCGGTGCCGTGGCTGATGATCGTCTTGGCGACGATGCCCGGCCCGATGGGGGGTCGGGCGGCCCGGGCGTGGGCCAACTCGTCCCACAGGATGAACTCGTAGACCGGGGGCCGGCCCATGCCCCCGGCCGATTCGGGCCAGGCCAGGGCCAGCCAGTTGCGCTCGCCCAGTGCACGGTAGAGCCGGCGCTGCCCCTGATCGGCCTCGCCCTCGTGGAAGAAGAACGACTGGACGTCGGTGTGCTCGGCGAGGAACGCCCGCACCTCGGCCCGGAACGCCTCCTCCTCCTCGGACAGGAACGGCCTCATCCGGCCCCGTCCGCCTCACCCGTCGACCACACCGGCTCCCGCTTCTCCATGAACGCCTTGGGCCCTTCCTTGAAGTCGGGGTGGTCCCAGTGCATCCGCAGCAGGGCCCAGCCGTACTCGAGGGCGTGGGTGTAGCCCATCTCCACCGAGCTCCACACCGCCTGCATCGAGAGCGAGACGGCCGCCGGTGAGTTCAGGCAGATCTGGCCGGCGATCTCCTCGGCGACCTCCATCACCTTGTCGGGGGCGGCCAGCTCGTCGACCAGGCCGAGCTGGTACGCCCGGGCCGCCGGCATCCGGTAGTGCTTGCCGCACAGGGTCATGCGCAGTGCCGAGCCGAGCGGGAGCCGCTTGGCCAGACCGATGTTCTCGACGGCGCCGACCATGCCGACGTTGGTGTGGGTGTCGACGAACGACGCCGTCTCCGACGCCACGACGATGTCGGCGTCGACGACGAAGTGGAACCCGGCCCCGGCGACCAGCCCGTTGACAGCGCAGATCGTCGGCTTCCACACCCGGTTCTGGCGGGGCGACCAGAACACCTCGTCGGAGAGCGGGCCCCGCCCTGCCTTCACGCCGCCACGGGCAGCGACGGCCCCCAGGTCGGCCCCGGTGCAGAAGTGCTTCTCCCCCGTGCCGGTGACGATGGCACAACGGATCCAGGGGTCGTCGCGGACCTCGGCCCAGATCTCCTTCATGGGCTCGACCATGCTGCCGTGGAGGGCGTTGCCCCGCTCGGGCCGGTCGATGCGGATGTAGGCGATGTGGTTGCGCTTCTCGTAGACGAGGCCCTCCACCGGCGTCGTCGCTGCCTGCTCCATCGTGTGACGTCCCCTCTTGTCGGTTGGGTCAGATGCCGTGCCGGGCCAGTGCGGCGTCGCGGGCCGGTCCCGGCCCCGGCGGGTGCAGCGAGACCTGGCGGACGCGCTGCGCCAACAGGGCCACCGGCCCCTCGACGGTGTAGCCGAGGGCGCCGAACGCCTGGTGGGCGCGGTAGGCGGCGTCGACCGCGGCCCGGGTGGCCGACAGGCGGGCGGCCGCCGCCCCGCTGGTGGCCGCCGCTCCGCCGTCGTCCCATGCGTAGGCCGCCATCCGAGCGAGGCTGCGGGCCGCGCCGGCCCGGATGGCGATGTCGGTGAGGGGATGGGCGACCGACTGGAACTCGCCGATGGACCGCCCGAACTGCTTGCGGTCGCCGGCCCACTCGGCGGTGATGGTCACCAGCCGCTGCGCCGCGCCGGCCAGGTAGGCCGCCACCGCGAGGTCGCCGAGCGCCACCGCCCGCCCGACCCCGTCGAGGGGCCGGAGCCGTTCCAGCTCGACCTTCCCCCACGGCTCGCCGCCCAGGGTCTCGACCGCTTCGACCTCGGAGGTCGGCCGGGCCAGCCACGCCTGGCGCCCAGCCGTGTCCAGCTCGACGAACACGTCGGCCACCGGCGCCCACGGCACGAGCCGCCGCGCACCGACGGCGACGACGACCTTGCCGGCGGCGACGTCGGCCCGCACGTCGTCGTCGTCGACCAGCTGGTTGGCGAGGAACGTGGCGACCAGCGGCCCGGGCATGGCAACGCCGCCGAGGACCTCCATGGCCGCCGCCACCTCGAGCGCGCCCCCGCCACCCTCGGCCGTGGCGAGGCCGAGTACGCCGAGGTCGGCGACATCGGACCACAACGCCGACGGCATGGCCCCGTCGACCTCGCGGATGGCGGCGTCGGTGGCGTGCTGCGCCGCCCACGCCCCCACGGCGTCGGCCAGCGCCTCCTGGTCGGGCCCGTAGCCGAGGTCGACGTGGGCGCCGCTCGCCGTCACCCGGCCACCTTGCTCGACGGCGCCGCCCCCGTGCCCCATCGGCGCCGGGTCAGCGCGGCGGCCGAGCTCCCCATCGCCAGGGCCTCGGCCCGGAGGGCGGGGAGACGCATCGTCCACAGGTGCAAGTCGTACTCGGTGGCGAAGCCCAGCGCGCCCGAGAACTGGTGGGTGTCCCAGAAGACCCGGTCGGCGCTGCGGAGGGCCTGGGTGAGGGCGGCAGCGCTGCGCTCCGCCTCGGCTCGGCTCCACGCCGCCTCGAGGGCGAGCCACCGGGCGCCCTGGACGAGCACCTCGCACTCCGCCAGCCGGTGCTGCACACCCTGGAACGACCCGATCGAACGGCCGAACTGCTCCCGGTCGCGCACGTGACCGACGGTGAGGTCGAGGGCGGCCCGCGCCGTGCCGACCAGCTCCAGCGCCAACCCCACCCGCCACCACGACCGGGCGGCGGTCCCCGCGCCGGCGATCGTCCGGGCGTCCCATCGGTGCACGAGGGCCATCGGGTAGCCGAACCGGGCCGGCACCGGCGTCGTGTCGCCCGGGCCCAGCTCGACGATGGTGACGTCGTCGCCGTCGACGACGAGCAGCGATGCGGCGGCAGCGGCGAAGCGGATCGGCGCGGTGGTGCCGGCGCCGGCGATCGCCACCGGGCCGGTGACCGTCCGGCCGGGCAGGGCGCCCGGGGCGACGAGGGCCTCGGCGCCGGTGGCGACGACGCCGGCGGCCTCGGCCGTCGCTTCGACCACGAGCGCCGCCTGCAGCGGGCCGTTCCCGTCGTCGAACGGGAAGCCGAGGTACCCCTGGTCGCGGAGGAGGCCGGCCAGGTCGTCGTCGTGGCGTGGGTCGTCGCCACCGAGGGCGCGGACCCGTTCGGGACCGGCCTCGGATAGCAGGATGCGGCCGACCGCCTCGCTGATGGCCTGCTGGTCGTCGTCGAGGTCGAAGTGCATGCTCAGCTCAGCCCTTCGGGAGCCCGAGCAGCAGCCGGGCGATCAGGTTCAACTGGATCTCGTAGGTGCCGGCGGCGATGCCGGCGGCCATCGACTTGCGGAGGGCGTTCTCGGCAATCGAGCCCGTCGCCAGCCCGTCGAGCCCGAGGAGGTCGGCGGCCAGCCGCCCGACCATGCGTTCGGCCTCGACCATGGCGATCCGGGCCAGGTTGGCGTGGGGGGTCGGCGGCTTGTCGAGGGCCCGCTCGTCGATCACCCGGTAGCAGAGGAGGCGGGCGGCCTCAGTGGCCGCCCGGGCCGCGCCCAGCTGCTCGACGACCCACGGCTCGTCGATCCGGCCGTGGGCCCTGGCCCACTCGGCGATCTGCTCGAGGATGTACTGGGCCCGGGCCCACCGGGGGGCCCCGACCCGCTCGTAGGCGAGCGCCTGGCGGACCACGCTCCAGCCCTCGTTCTCCGGGCCGAGGCGGCACTCGACCGGCACCTGCATGTCGGTGAAGAACAGCTCGTGGAAGGAGTGGTCGCCGACGACCGAGCCCATCGACCGCACCTCGAAGCCCTCGAGGCGGGTCGGCACGAGCAGGACGGTGATGCCCCGGGGACCGGACGCTTCCTCGCCGGTGCGCACCAGCAGGTAGCAGTAGTCGGCGACGGCGGCGTAGGAGGTCCACACCTTCTGGCCGTTCACGATGTACTGGTCGGCGTCGCGCACGGCGCGGGTGCGCAGGGCGGCGAGGTCGCTGCCGGCCTCGGGCTCCGAGAAGCCCTGGCACCAGATCACGTCGCCCCTGGCGATGCGGGGCAGGTGCAACTCCTTCTGGGCCTCGGTGCCGTGGGTCATGATCGACGGCCCGATCCAGTTGACGTTCATGTACTGGGGCCCGCGTGGTTCGCCGATGGACCACATCTCCTCGCCGAGGATGGCGAGGCGCCAGGCCGACGTGCCGCTGCCGCCATGCTCGACCGGCCAGTGGGGCGTCAGCCAGCCCCGCTCGGCGAGGACCCCGGCGAAGTGCCGGCTGAAGGCGACGTTCTCGGGTGAGCCGAGGGCGGCCGTGGCGCCGGTCCACACCTCGGCCAGCTCGCCTTCGAGGAAGGTCCGCACCTCCTTGCGGAAGGACAGATCCTCTTCCGACCAGCCGAACTCCACCCGCACCCCCCTCGGACCCGTGCGCCTGGCGGCGCACTCAGCAGCGACATGAACAGTGTACTGAATTACTGGTGATGCGGCGACCCGCCGACGCCGGGGTAGCCGCCGCCACCATGCGCGGCGTCCACGGCGTCGCGGTCGACAACACCGGTGGACGTCCGCGGCAGCGCCTCGACGAGCTCGACGGTGCGGGGCTTCTTGTACGACGCGATGCGGTCGCGGCAGTGGTCGATCAGCTCGTCGGCGCTCGGCGGCGCGGCGCCGTCGACCGGGACGACGATCGCCTTCACCGCCTGGGTCCAGCGCTCGTCGGGCACGCCGATCACGCACACGTCGGCCACGCCCGGATGGGTGCGCAGGCACGCCTCCACCTCCGCCGGGTAGATGTTCTCGGCCGCCGACTTGATGAGCCGGAGGGCGGGCCCGACGAAGGAGATCGACCCGTCGGGCTCCCGCCGGCCGAGGTCGCCGGTGTGGTGCCAGCCGCCGCGGCCGCGCTCGGCGTCCACCCCGGAACGGCGGTGGTAGCCGACGAGGACGGTCGGGCCCTTCACGACGAGCTCCCCGACCTCGCCCAGGGGGACCTCCCCGCCGCCGGCGTCGTGGATGGCGACCAGGGACACCGGCGAGGGCCGCCCCGCCCCGCCGACCGACGGCGCCCCGAAGGCGCGGAACGTGGTCAGGCCGACCACCTCGGTCTGGCCGTAGCCACCGGGTCGCTCGATCCACGGGCTGTCGACCGGCGAGACCATGCCGCTCCGGTAGCGCACCGGATCGGGCGCGTCCCACAGGCTCGACAGGTCGTAGCGCCCGTCGGCGTTCACGTCGCGGATCTGCTCGATGGTGGGCGGCATGAGGAAGGCGTGGGTGCACCGGTGGCGGTCCACCGCCCGGCAGACCTCCTCGGCGTCGACCCGGCGGAGGAAGACGTTGGTGCCACCGTGGTGGTAAGTCGCGCTGGTCGTGACGAACGTCGCCACGTGGAACAGGGGCCCGGAGTTGAGGAACACCGACTCGTCGCTGATGTCCTGGGCCCGGCCGATGACCAGGTCCTGGAACAGGAGAGCGGTGTGGGAGAGCACGGCGGCGTGGGGCGTCCCGGCGAAGGCAGCCGTGTACATGGCGAGCACACCCGACGCGGGGTCGACCGGGCGCTCGGCCGCGGGGTCGCCGGCGGCCAGGAACGCCTCGTAGCCGTCGGTGTCGGTGTCGGTGGTGTCGTGCCTGAGCCAGAGGGCGGTGTCCGAGCCCAGCGCCCGCGCCTCGGCGACGGTCGCCGCGATCTCCTCCTCCTGCCAGACGACCACGGTCGGCTCGAGGTCGTCGATGACGAACCGGAGCTCCTGGGCGCTCTGGCGCCAGTTGGCCGGGCAGAGGATGGCGCCGAGCCGGGCGGCAGCGAGGAGGAGCTCGAGCACGCGGAAGGAGTTCTGGCCGAGCCACAGCACGCGGTCACCGGCCCCGACCCCCGCCACCGAGAGGCTGCCGGCCAGGCGATCCACGCGAGCGTCGAGCTCCGGGTAGGTGAAGGCCCTGTCGCCGTCGACCACCGCCACGTTGGTCGGACGGCTGCGGGCGTGCTCCCGGAGGAGGGCGTCGTAGGTCAGGACGTGACGAGGATCCAGCAACATTGCGTATACTCTATTCCCCCGTGGACTCGACGATGCCTGCGCCGCTCCGGATCCCGACCGACGACGGGATCGAGCTGACCGGCGACGCCTACGGCTCGCCCGGGGGCCCGACGGCCGTGTTCCTGCACGGCACCGGCCAGACCCGCGCCGCCT
>Ga0193742_1002585_pt1 | contig 10372 bp, 10 predicted proteins | sample L2c1metaG_FD_165511 | JGI IMG/M metagenome (GOLD analysis project Ga0193742, IMG submission 165511) | Soil microbial communities from a riparian zone of the East river system, Colorado, United States - L2c1 | ecosystem: Environmental > Terrestrial > Soil > Riparian zone | place: USA: East River... | reverse complement strand
GATTGCAACTTTCTCCTGGTAAATTTGAGTAGATTCTCGCTGTATTCCAAATGGGTTTCTAAAGTTGAAATCAGCATGATTACAGTCATCTGCATTCACACCATTGGGCCGTAGATGGACAGCATAGTAATGTCCACTAAAAGGTTTGTGACGGCCCTTCATATCACATCCAAGTCGGCATCCCTGAGCACCATGATGTCCAACACGACCATCTAGTTCAGCTAATGCAACAGCATCTGCAAGATCTAAAAGATTGATAATGCGTGATAAAATTACTTCTTCCTTTGAATGATCCCATACACGTAGACCGGAACCATTATTTGCTTGTTGAATGGCAGAGAGATGATGGAAACTTCGAAACAGAAATGAATCAAGGATTTTGGGTTTTGATGGTCCAGGAATAATAAGGGCGGGAAGGATGTGTTTTTTTTTGTACCGTGTTGTAGGATTATAATCAGCAATGATCCAAATGGCAATCCATGTGTCCGACTTTTTATTTTGATAAAGTTGAGCACCATCGAGAGAGAACATGACGGTTGTATCATTAGCAGATAGGGAAAGATCCTGATGTAACTTCAGGATGTCACTGCCGCAGAATATATCATCAAAAATCCGATCCTGAGGGGCAGTTCCAAGAATTTCCTGTATCTTCTTGTCTCGATAGCCAATTGCATCTGCGTTATGTCCAGAGCGCCGAAGTGCCTGGATCTGCGGGCCCAATGGGATAGTGCATGCTCGCTTTCTTGGGACCTCCTTTCCGGTTGTAGCGAGTATGGTGGGGTCATATCGAGGCTCATAGCATATCTGACAGGCCTGAAGATCCGTGTAGGGCCCTGTAAATGCATGGCAGGAGTTAATGCACATGTCATCATCGATTGAGACTACGCCGCTGATATTTGCGACGAGCTTTTTAATTTTCCGGTAGGTAAGAACATTGATATCAGGAAGTCTTCGAAGTATAGACTCCCTAACAGCTTTATATGTGCATTCTGAAGCATTATCGCAAGCCATAAACAAGTCGATTGAGAGGCGAATGTCTGGGTCAGAGATGTCAACAGGTTCTTCAATTGGATTTTTCAGACGATCTCGAGTAGAGTCATCGAGCTTGGTGTTGTCTAGTGTTGCCTGAGAGATTAGCTCAATAAATTGTTGTGCAACTCGAATATGTTCAATCTGTGAATGCAGAGCAGTAGGGACCTCCTCTTCTCCTTCGTGAGGCAGTGGATTATTTGCGTTATCATTGTTAATCTCTGCATGAGCTAGTGCCATCTGAATCTCTTGGATATTTCGTTCTTCTCGTTGATCATCTTCATTCTGCAATGCAAGTTCTTCTCGCTCGGGCCCAGGGTCATCGAAATCAGGTTCGTCGTGACGTTCTTCTGCAATGCCATTGTCAGCATTCTCAACATGTTGCTGTCCTGGATTATCGTTCTAGCATATCATTTTATTTATCATAAGTCGTGACGAAAGACAAAATTGTAAGCGCTCGTACTGCATTGAAATTGTTGATTGTGTCTTGTTCTAATATATTATCTGTAACATTTTCTTGGCTTTCCTGAGTGAAATATATATATATTCAACTTGAAATACAAAGTATATCTATACTACGTAGAGATAAACTTAAAACGTACCGGATCCATACTGTTACTGCCGGTTCGAGGCCTTTTCGTAGGTCTATCAAGATCCGAGTCCGAATCGACATTTTCTTCGCTTCCAGATGTTTCCTCCTCTGTTCCTCTATCATCACAACCACCCATCATATCTGCCACCGTATTGTTGCACGATACTTGAGGCTTGTTGAGATGCCTTCGAAAAGTGCGATTGCTCATAAGGGCACCATTGCAAGTGACGCAGTAGCATGGTTGCTTTCGGGCGGGGTTTTTTGGGCGGCCAGGCATTGAGTAACTTGGCAGAGACGAAAGAAAGAGACAATAGTTATTATTGGCTGACTACGCTACAAAATAAGACAATGATAGCTCAATTCATCTGCGCGGAGCCCTAAATCCTCGGCGAAGCTCAGATTTTGCCGACCAGCCGCAGATTCTGGCAGATTTTCGCATGTGCGAGTTTCACTGGGCTTCAAGCTTCAAGCTTCAAAAAAGCTAGTACCTTCGGGGAAGCTAACAGACGTCCTCTATCCAGAGGAAACCAACTTGCAAGTCAGTGCGACGGTGCTAGTGCCGGCTCGGCCCGCCCAGATACCGCGGCTTACAGAAGAAATGATTAGCTTTGGCACATAATCACATAATGCATAACATGCGACGTTTGAACTCAGAAGTGCTAGTGATAAGAGCACCGTTGTATTTCTGATAGCTTGAACAAGGCTTGAACGTTTGAACCTTTGAAGCATGACATGTATGACATCGGAATCCCAGAATCACACGGTAGAGGACAAAGGCACCCCTGCCGGTGATGTGAACAGCCACCGATGCCCGTCTTCAAGCCATTGAGTTAAGTTGTATTCAATGCATCTCTTCAGGCCGGTTGCTGTGGGGCTCATAGGTTCTTGCAAGAAGGGGACACGGAACGTCGGAAAGCGTTGAATCCCTGCTGGATGAAGAAATCAATCAAACCAATATAGGATAGATAAGGTCTTTATTTTTACAAGACGTTTCATGTCCACATACTTACCGGGGTACCGGGGCTTGGCCATGTGTAATCAGTCACTTGAAGGGTATCCTATCATTAAGTTATGAAGATGAATTAGTTTAAAGATAGATGTGACTTTATGTAATGGAGTGAAAATTCAGCACCTGACCTGACACCGAAGAACTTGAATTTGCTGCGTGTGCCAGAGCGGGCAATGAAGTTAAACAAATGAAACCTGGTGCAGAAGATGTAGAGATTCCACTACCTCCGGTAGAAGGCAGCGCTAGTACGTAGACATAACAGTAGTCGTGATTCTCGAACGCCTGGACAATCTTGGCAAGCACTGACAATAGTCTGTCTCACGACAGTCATACTTTTGCATATAGATTTGTGTAAAGGAGATAGTCTGAGAGCGCACAGGATCTACAGGGACTCGAATAAACACAAGTAGCTCCCGTGTTATTCACACCCTTTGAGGGGAAAAAAGAAAACATTTTCAAGTAGAAAAATCCCAACTCATAGATGGATAAATAAGACTTACGCCACGCGCTGCCAGTAAATTGCAACCCTGAAGCGAACATCGGTTTTGTAACAACCACAAAGATGGCCAGAGAAGCAACGGAAGACTTCATTTATTTTTTTTGACGGGGTGGGTAAGTACAAATTACTCATGTCTCATGACCTTGAATATTGAATCCTTGTAAACATACGATGGACATGAACTCTCTACATCCGACCGAATGCTGACATACATCTAGGACTAGGAGAGTCTTATTTCTTCGAGAGTAGAGTTATAAGGCCATCTAGCCACTGCACTAACAACCGCGGGCACTGACAGGCGTGTCTGTAGTGCGTGACGCCATGTAATTTTTTTCGTTGGCATCACCATTGGAACCCAAAAGAATGACCTCATCCATTATTCGATTTTCTGCTACACAATAAGTAAACCACGAATTGACGTTTAAAAACAAACAACGTATTTTTCTGAGGTAGCTGCACAGTGCTCAAGTGACAACTCCGCGACAAGATAAGGCTAGTTCACAAGCCTTGTGGTTAAATTTCCGGACACCATCCTGAGTCCCCGACAAAAAATGAAAGTAGCAAATTTTGCAACATTTATACACAGGTAGGTTGAAACATTTGATTGGCAATGTTTAGCTGATAGGACAGCAGACGACTCCCGGATAATAGATTGGACGGAACTTAGTATGAGAATATTTGCTATCTTATTCTCTGGAGCAAGTAGGATGTTTGAGTGACTGTCGCGGAACCTGGAATAAGATAGGATTGAGCATCTGCTTGATTATGGTGGACACATACCGCAGCGACTCTTCAAGGGTGCTCAAATCAAAACGGCAACAACTTGAAGAGATTGCGGATTGTTAGGTTTTTATCAAGAGTTTCCCATAATAAATCAGATGAACGGATTGATACAACAACTGGCAGTAATAAATCTCATATTCAGAAGCATGAATTGTACCAGTCAAAAATGTCACAAGGAGAACGACAAGAGAGGCAGACTCGATTTACAGCGTCCTAGCGAACATTTGAGCCACCTAAACCGGTACTACGCCTCATAGGTCCCAAATTCGAAGGTCCTTCGCCCCTATCATTGTGGTCATAGGTGGGTTGTCTGTAACCGCTACCACCTCCGAAAAACGAGGCACGTGGTTGAAAGCGCTCCCAGTCGTAAGTCGTTGGGCGTCCTGGGGCCTCCGTCCGTGGACGATTCCACAATTGGTTAGCTAGGCCGCCAACAGCGGCGCCAGTCCAAAATCCGGGCCTCCAATTCTGCCACCCTGGTGCGTTCTGGGGACCTTTTGAGTAAGGTGGAGGGGGTCCGGATCGATCGTCGTGATGGCCGCCTGGGAACCAATACCCAGAGCCACTGCTAGGACGGGGACGGTCACTTGATGGGCGGGGTGCGCGTGAGTTTCTGTTCTCGCAACACGAAAGGAACGTAACATAGAGGGTGAAGGCGATAAAGGCAAACCAAAGTATCGAAAAAACTATGCTGCCCCAGTCGTAGTCTGAAGGAAAGGAGCTTCGTAAATTTCAAATATGGACCAATAGGCTAGTATGTAGACTTGCTCTTCGGACTGAAAATGGGGGAATCAGATGTACGTAAGGAACCTGGAACTTGGACAAGTCGGTACTCCAGAGAACAAGACCCTAAACATAACGTTCTGGTCTGACCTGAGATGGAGCATTTGCAAGAAACCTTACCTTTTAGAACATGAGGATCCCCTGGTTTCGACCATCCTTCACAGGAGACCTCGACTCTGCCAAATCGCAAAGAGTCGGGAAGGTCTGCTTCACACTGAGATCATGATAGACTAAGTCCAAGGAAGAAGCTCTAAGAATGAGAGCGGACAACCTTCCAATCAACCTCTGTGCCAGTCCCTCCAAGACTAATGCATCTAACGACTTCTGGTTGAAATAACTTACATGGCTTGCCGGCGCAAACCAGTTGTGGCAAGGCAGACGTACGTCGTGCTGCAGTGTACGAATCTTTGTAGAATGTCAATGACTTGATTCTGGCGAGTTCAACACGAGACATTGCGTTGAGTTACTCTGTTGAAGTAAGAAACAGAAAGATAGATGAATTGCATTTCCTTGTCAGTACAAGGCAGGTGAGAACAACGACGTGGAACCAACGTGGCTTCCACCTCACTGCCACAACAGTCAGGCCTCAGCCTATCCTGATCTTGCGCCTATATGTTCTGAATTTGTCCAGTCCGCTGTAACAATGGGTGAAATATCTACGTTGCCTCACCTCTTTTGACAAGCTGATCCACACCAAAAATATGCTGCTGCGTTTGTAAATTTGGCTTGGCGAAACCGACGTGGGCGGCGACAACGAGGGAACGGGAACGGGGATGTTGGCTGTCTGTTGACCACCCTTTTTCTGCGTCGTGTCCAGAGTTTAATATTATTTGATAACGGACGGAAGTTAGAGGCTGACCTCCAATATGCATTTGGAGATGGTTGAATTCAAATCTCAATCGGTTCTGCGATGTTGCTTGGCTGTCGCATTCATGAACGGGCTAATGTCCACATGACAGAAGTGGATCTGTCGAATATCGGATAGCTGGCGTGAGAGAGACCCCATTGCATGGTCCGAAATTCAAGTCGAGGCAGCATCGGGGGACCATTTGATTGATGGAGGCAGCTGCCCTGTACTTAACGAATGTTTTCAACTCTTCATTACAATGGATTTTACCTATAATCAATTGTTTCCGACAGGGCAACTCAGTCCTTCATGGTCATATATGAGTAGGGCACCCGCCACAAAGCCCATGCCCACATCCAAAACAGCTAGCAACTCCTACTCCAAATGTCCGTAAGACTAGTGATATGATGCTCATTACGCCTTCACCCAGAACAAATCCACTGGCGATAACAATAAGTCGTATATCTCCTCTATCTCTCGCATATCTTGTGCGATACACATATTCCATGATTCCACCAATGAGCCGCGCAATGGAAAATGAAGGCGTGTTCAGGAACCCAATTGCAAACGCAACCCCTGATGGTATCCACTTCGAAAACCACAGGTTTCTTCTGATAGCATAGATCTTCAAGGCTGAGAAGAACCCGAATATAACAGAAAAAGTGGCCATGAATGCTGCGCTGTTCTTTGGCAATTGGCCGTCACCTAATGGTACACATGCTTCAGTCTTTTCTTGGACAACATTTACTTGACATGGTACGCACGAAGAAGCCTTGCCAAACTCAGCCACACATAAGCTGTAGGTGCGGGGAAGGAAGGTCCCGGAATCACATAGGCGCGGTTGTATAACGAGTATGCTGTCGTTGTGACGATAATTGATACGGAGGAGCCGATGAGTTGACCGAAAAATTGTGCTCTAGGAGAGGCGTGACACAAATGGCCAGTCTTAAGATCCTGCATAAGATCCCCAGCTCTAAATAATCGTCATCTGTTAGAGACGAAGTAAGTTTAATGGACATTGTCTTACTGTTGAGCGCCAGCTTCCGCAACTCCTCCAGCAATGATGTTAGCAACGATATTGCCAGGTTGGATCCAGGCGAAGAGTAGTTGGGATATCTTGCCTAAGCCAGACACGGGATTAAGATCCGTTTCACCTAGAGCACGTACCCTGACGGATTTCATTATCATCGTTGTGGATAATTGTGATTTGTCTTACCCGATAATGCTCAACATTCCTCCAAGAGCGAAGCCAAGCAGCGTTGCCCATGGCTTGATGCCGTCCGGACCAAAAACTATCCAGACCAAGACAGTACCAACGATCACGCTGACCAAAAGTCCATACAGCACCCATGAAGTAGGCACCAGTCTATCTTCAGCCTCAGTTTCGTGGCCTTTAGTCTGAGGACCATCTTGCCCAATAGCCGTATAATTTCTCCGCTGGGGTTTCACAGCTTCCATGAGGTACTCCAACGCGACGGGAAAGAGAGACACCAGACTGTCAGCGCACATGATGCCGAGTGATATCCACAAAATCCATCCTCGGGCTCCATTCGACATATCGCCTACGGGACCTGGAGCCCATCCAGATAACTTAGAAAGCGGTGATAAAATTGCCCACCCCACCAGCATACCCTGCAGATAGGAAAGATCAGACAACAAATCCACAAGTTAACTTGAAAACCAACAATATTCATGCTTAGAGTAGTCGGGAATCCCATGATGATACCTTTATACTCAAATTAGGTAAACAAAGGCTTAAACTCGAATAACAAACCTTGGCCAACATATGACAGACTTGGGGTGAAATACCATAGCCAGTCTTGCGCCAGATAATTGCCGAATATAGGGATTGCGAAAAGGACAGGGTAAAAGTAAGCAGATAACTGAACGAAGGTTTATAATCTTCCATGGTATACGTGAAATGAGACTTACTGTCAAAAATCCTGAGACAGCAAAGCTCCAGAGCAGGTCATGCCAACCTTCATGCTCAACTATCTCTCGCTCGGTCTCATCTTCCTCGTGTGTCTCCTCGACCACAGGAGTCTCGGCCGCTATGTCTCGACTATGCTCCTCTTCGTCGGCTTGATGATATCCTTCTCTGCGCCTCACAGAGGTTTCAGGGGGAGGTAGTTGGTGTAAAACGGATATTAGGTGGGCTGTAGCAGTTCCTGATGGGAAAGCTAATTGCTCCTCAATAATCTGAAAGAAATGTATATAATTAAGATACATAAGAGCTCTACCAAACGTACCACTTGTTTCCGTATGGGTGGCGAGAGGAAAACGCTAGCGTCAATCAATACAATACATTAGAACGTCGAGAAACATTTAATTCGCTTACCCGAAAAAGGCTACAGAGCAAGACCATCCTATAGTAGCTAACCATGTCAAGTGAATTGGCGGCGATCCATCTCGAGCCTCGGTAAGAAGAGTGAGGGCTGGTAGAATCCCTACAAACCCAGCTGCAAGAGGCATAGTTCCTGTGGCTACCGCAGTTGTTTGGACTACAATGATCTCTTGGGGCGTGAGGGGTTTAGGCAACATTCTAGATACAAGAAAGCCAATGAGAGCCGACTGTATGGACATCCTAGAGTTCTCCAATTAGCGAACGAATGGGTCGTTTAACGAGCTGACTTGGGCGTACATCGATATCCAGCCGGACTGGAGCCCCAAGCTCAAATTCGTGAAGCATATTAAACATCCAATAGCTAATCCCAATAATATCGCTGTGAAGGTAAACTCCGGCTGAGAACTGTGACCCTCTCTGGCTTCCGATTTGAAGAATCTACGTAAACAAGACCTTTAGGTTTACACTTAACTAATTGTCTTTGTGTGACAAACTCACTTGAAGAAGTATCCGAGATTCCTCATATATCTTCAGCCAGTATTTGTATTGTGGTGGCAAGAGCAAGGCGTCAGATGGTGCGGGGTGCGTGGTAAACGCGGTTGCCTACACTATCAGAGACGATCGTCAAGTCACATATTGGCAAGCGTGACAAACCTTCTTCACTGCCAATTGCGTTTTTGCACGCAAATTTCAAAATGCATTCATGTAAGGTATTAGATACTAGATTTCATTTACAAAGGTTGTCAATAGAGAGAGAATTGAGCTAGATGTTGACGAAAGATGGGTCGCGGTCGATGTGTGGGTCTCCCGATAGTATGAGGCGCGTTGTTTGGTCGAGGAAAGGTTGTTTGGTCGATCGAGTCATGCCAATGAGTCTTGTGCACTTAAAAAGAACTTATCGATTGACTACTACCTTCTTGCATACTTTCTTTAATCCTGGGTCGTGTCGCAATATATCTATGGTACAAAGGATCAGATCCGACGAGGGCGTGCTGCGAGTGATACCACCACCTGGGCAAGAAGCACCGTAAGCCTTCCTCTCTTTATCATTTGCAAATTATCTTCAGATCAGTTCTTCGTAGATTGCCTAAGGAAGGTGAAAAGAATGTCCTCATCACGTCTGCTCTTCCGTATTGCAATAATGTCCCTCATCTGGGTGCGTTCCTACATTTTTCTTCCTATTCTCAACTGAGAGAATTAGGTAATATCATTGGAAGCACTCTGAGTGCCGATGTTTTCAGTCGGTATGTTACAAGGAATGACCATAAATGTTTGGCGTGCTTACCATCTGATAGATATAACCGTGTGTTTCATGGGTTACGGACATCCATTCGATCATAAAACGTTACCTTCTAGGTAGCAGAAATAGGCGTACGTTGTACATCTGCGGCACAGATGAATATGGAACTGCAACAGAAACTCAAGCCCTGAAGGAAGGAATCACTCCCCGTGAACTTTGCAATAAATACAATGTTCTGCATAAAGAGACGTACGAGTGGTTCGACATTGGGTATGTGGACATTGGTGATTAAATCAAATGAAGTCAGCTAATAATCATTCTTTCTAGGTTTGACTATTTTGGCCGTACCTCGATACCGCTGCATTCAGAGTATGTTTACCTAAATTGAGACTTGTCCTATATGTTAATCTGGCTTTCCTTCTCAGAATCTCCCAAGAAATATACACCAACCTTGGAAAGAATGGACTACTAGAAAGACAGGAGAAAGAACAAACATACTGTGAAGGATGTCCAAAGTAAATCCCTTATTCTTCACCCAAACAATGTTTTACTGAATTCCTTTAGGTTTTTGGCAGATCGATATGTAGAGGGCATCTGTCCACATTGTGGCTATGGAGATGCTCGTGGTGATCAATGCGATGGCTGCAGTCGCACTTTAGACGCTATCGAATTGATCAAACCTCGATGTCTTGTTGATAAGACACATACCGTCACCACACGTACATCAGCCCACATGTATTTGAAACTCGACGCCATCCAATCCCGCACTGAGGAATGGATTAAACAGTCTTGGAAGACTGGGAAATGGTCACCAAACGCCGTGGTCAACGCCGAAGGAGAGATCATTGACGCTCGTCTGAAGAATGGTCTTCTTCCAACACCTGTGACCCGAGATTTGAAATGGGGAGTTCCAGTTCCTATCGAAGGGGACAATAATCTTGGAATGAATGGCAAAGTTCTTTGCAAGTTGTTACATATTTTGTGTCGGACATGCTCTGAACAATTTTGCTTTTCAAGCAGACGTTTGGGTAGGTTTAGCATCCTGCATCTCATGATTTGGCCCTGATGTTTTGTTAGTTTGATGCACCCATAGGATACCCTAGTATAACCGCAAACTATACGCCTCACTGGAAGCAATGGTGGTTCAACCCCAAGAATGTAGATTTATACCAATTCATGGGCAAAGACAACGTCTATTTCCATACAGTATACTGGCCATCGGTCCAGATTGGTGATGGTCGCGACT
>Ga0193742_1002582_pt1 | contig 10378 bp, 10 predicted proteins | sample L2c1metaG_FD_165511 | JGI IMG/M metagenome (GOLD analysis project Ga0193742, IMG submission 165511) | Soil microbial communities from a riparian zone of the East river system, Colorado, United States - L2c1 | ecosystem: Environmental > Terrestrial > Soil > Riparian zone | place: USA: East River... | reverse complement strand
GACGTGGTTCCGGCGGAAGCCGCCGACTGGGCGATCCACCCGTTCTCCGGGGAGGTCACCGACGGCTACGTCTGGGGCCGAGGCGCGGTGGACATGAAGGGCATGGCGGCGATGGCACTGGCCGCCGCCCGGCGGTTCAAGCGGGACGGCGTGGTGCCGCCGCGTGATCTGATCTTCGCGTTCCTGTCCGACGAGGAGACCGGCGGGGACTACGGGGCTCGCTGGCTGGTGGACAACCGCCCGGACCTGTTCGAGGGGGCGACCGAGTCGATCGGCGAGGTGGGAGGTTTCTCCGTCACGCTCGCCGACTCCGCACGCGCCTACCTGATCGAGACCGCCGAGAAGGGTTCGCTGTGGCTGCGGTTGAAGGTCAGCGGGACCGCCGGGCACGGGTCGATGCTGCAGACCGACAACCCGGTGGCGAAGCTGGCCTCGGCGGTGGCCCGGCTCGACGCACACCGCTTCCCGCTGATCCTCACCGACCCGGTCCGGGAGTTCCTCGAGGGCGTCGCCGAGATCACCGGGATCCCGTTCGACGAGAACGACCCGGAGGCGGCGGTCGCGCGGCTGGGCAACCTGTCCCGCATGATCGGCGCGACCCTGCGGGACACCGCCAACGTGACCATCTTCAACGCCGGGTACAAGACCAACGTGGTCCCGGCGCTGGCCGAGGCGACCGTCGATGCACGGGTGCTGCCCGGGCGCGAGGCCGCGTTCCAGCGCGAGGTTGCCGAGGTCCTCGGGCCCGACGTCGAGTGCAACTGGCGGACCCGCCCCGCCGTGCAAACCACCTTCGACGGCGCGCTGGTGGATGCCATGGCGGTGGCCATCGGGGCCGAGGATCCGGGCGCCCGGGTCCTGCCGTACATGCTCTCCGCGTCCACCGACGCCAAGTCCTTCCAGCGCCTCGGTATCCGCAATTTCGGGTTCGCCCCGCTCCGGCTGCCGCCCGAGCTGGACTACTCCGCGCTGTTCCACGGAGTGGACGAACGGGTCCCGGTGGACGCCCTGGAGTTCGGCAGCCGGGTGCTGGACCGGTTCTTACGGATCTGCTGAGCGGCCGGCCCCGGAGGAGCGAGCGCGGCTACCGTCCGAGCGCCTCGACAAGCGAGTGATACAGCGCAACGGAATCCGCGACGCCGGTGACCTCGAGGGCACGGATAACGGTGTGCCGATCCCCCACCACGACCCCGAAGTCCATGCCGTGGCCCCGGGCCCGGCCGGCAACCTCTACCACCATGGCCAGACCGTGCGAACCCAGGAAGGTCACCCTGGTCATATCGAGCACCAGCCGCTGACCTGGCCAGCTGCCCAACACCGCGGCCAGCTCACCGAGCAACCGAGGAGCTGTCACCGCGTCCACATCGCCCGCCGCGGTCACCACTGCGGCATTGCTGAGCACGCGCGTGGAGACGCTCAGCAGTTCTTCCGGGCTGCGCTGGGGGAAGGCCGGGTAGTAAGACATCGAGTCATAGGGTACTCGAGACGCCGAATGAGCTTTCGTTAGAGTCCGGCCCCGTGCACGCGCAATGGGAGCCCATCGGGCGAGCGGAGGGCCAGCCGGCGGACCCCCGACGTGGCCGCGCGCTGACCAGGCTGGTGCTCCTCGCGGCCCCGTTTGTCATCGGCGCCGCGCTGTTCCTGGGCTACGGCCTGCTCGGCCCGAGCGACGCGGTGCGGTGCACCACCGAATACACCGCGCCAGGCAGCGCCGGCCCGGCTCCGGCCGAGGGCCAGCTCGGGCCGGTCGGGCTCCCCGCCACCAGACAAACCTGCGCGCCGGTCGGCCTCACCGACCCGCCGCTGGTCGTCGTCGGCATCACGTTCCTGCTGCTCGCCATTCCCGCGCTCGGCATCAACCAGCTCGGCTTCGGCGGGCTGACCATGACCCGCGCGGTGAGCGGGGCGACCGAGGCCGCGCGGTCCGCATCCCAGGCGGCGGACCGGGCCGCCAACGCGATGCTCACCTTCGCCACCATGAACGTCCGCACCAGCGCGGCGGCGGCCGGCAACAACCTCACCGTCTACACCGGGGATCCCACCGACACCGGCTTCGACGGGGTGGAGACAGCGGCCGCGTTCACCCTGGCCGCCAACGGCGTCACCGAGGTGGTCCGCCGGGTAGGCACGCACGTCACCGCCGCCGTGCTGCTCTGGCGCGACCCGGCCACCGACTCGCTCCGCCCCGCGCTGCGCGCCCCGCACCGGCGCGGCGTGGAAACCCTCGCCGGCGTCGACATGCGCGCACCGCTCGGCGAGATCGCCCGCCGGGGCCGCGCGGTCCCGGTGTCCATCAGCGAAACCTTGGACGCCGAGCAGCTGGGTCTGGGCCAGGTCCTATCGCTGCCCGCACCCGCCGCGGCGATTCCGGTGGCCCGCCCGGGCCGTGCCGCCGTGGGCCTGCTGCTGGCCTTCGTGGACACCGAGGGCCTGGCCGAGGAGCAGGCCGCCGAGCGGATCGGCGAGGCGATCGAGCAGACCGCGCCGTTCGCGCTCTCCGCCGCTGTACTCATTGAACGGCTGACCAGTGCGGGTATCCTGGTGACTGGGAAGGAGCCGCGCTCATGACTATCGACGACTCCAACGCCGTGCAACCCCGGGTCAGCTACGAGGACATGCTCGAGGCGCTCGAGCGCGCCCAGGACATCGCCCTGGAGCACGCCACCCCCACGCGCAAGCCGGCCACCCACGCTCGTGAGCACCCCGGCCGGCCGGCCGCGCACTGACACTGACCGGCCATCGGCTCACCAACCGGGCATCGTCGCCGACGCCGGGCTGATCGGAGCGGCGCTCAGCTCGCCGGTCAGGTAGTGCTGGATCACCGGGCCCATGATGGCGACCAGGGTGTCTCCGTCGAGCGAAGCCAGCGGCTCGACCCGCAGCACGTAGCGAGCGGCGGCGGTGCCGAACAGATGCGACCCGGCCATTGTGGCCCGGACCTCGGCGTTCTCCGAGCCGATGCCCCGGGCCAGCGGTGACATCACCTGTTCGCCGATGAACTCAGCGACCATCGCGCTGGCGCTGGGCGACACCGACGCGGCCCGGAAGATCGCCAGCAGCTGGCACGACGTCTCCGGGTTCTCCCAGAGCTCGAGGTAGCGGCGCACCAGCCGCTCGCCGAGGTTGCGCACGTCGCCGTGGCCGACCACCTCCGCCAGCCCGCGCAGCGGTGGGTTGACCCGCAGTGCGGCCGCGAACAGGCCGTCCTTGCTCTCGAAGTAATGCAGCACCAGGGCCTGGTCAACGCCGGCCGCGCGGGCCACCCCCCGGATGGTGGCCCCGGCGTAGCCGTCTTCGGCGAACGCGTCCTGCGCAGCGGCCAGGATCGCCTCCCTGGTCTGGGTGGGGCCCGGCCGTCGCCCAGTTGACCGCCGCGGCTCTGCCATCCGGGCAGCTTATCGACTCAGGACTTGCTCAACCGGCGTTGAAATGCGCTATGCTCAATTCGTCGGCGCTGAATTCTTGAAGCTGAATTCTTGAAGGGGCCACGATGGAGACATCGACATCCGGCACGCAGCCCGCCGTCAACACCCGCTGGGGGCTGCCGCTGGCGGTGCTCATCGTGGGCATGTTCATGTCTGTGCTGGACGTGACCATCGTGAACGTGGCTATCCCGTCGATCCAGAACGACCTTGGCACCACCCTGGACGACGTGCTGTGGATCGCCACCGCCTACACGTTGACCATGGGCGTGGTGGTGCCGCTGAGCAGCTGGCTGGGCGACCGGTTCGGACTGTTCCCGGTGTACCTGGTGTCCCTGCTCGGCTTCGCCGCCGGATCGGCGCTGTGCGGGCTGGCCTGGAGCCTGGACAGCCTGATCCTGTTCCGGGTGATTCAGGCGGTGCCCGGGGGCATCCTGCCGGTGATCACCCTGACGATCGTCTACCAGATCGTGCCCAGGGACCGGATCGGCGCGGCGATGGGGATGTACGGGCTGGGCATCGTGTTTGCCCCGGCGGCCGGGCCGGTGCTCGGCGGATACCTGATCGAGCACACCAACTGGCGGCTGATCTTCTACATCAACGTGCCGATCGGCATCCTCGGCGCGATCGCCGCCTACGCGGTGCTACCCCGCACCCGCCGAGGGCCGCGCCGGCCGTTCGATGCGCCGGGCTTCCTGGCTATCGCCTTCGGTCTGTTCGCCATCCTGCTGGCCAGCTCCGAAGGAGAGGACTGGGGCTGGACGTCCTACCCGGTGCTGATTCTGGCCACGGCGGGGGTGCTCAGCCTGGCCCTGTTCGTGGTCATCGAGCTGGCGGTCGAGTACCCGCTGCTGGATGTGCGGGTGTTCCGGCACTGGCAGTTCACCAACTCGCTGCTGCTGCTGTCCATCCTCATGATCGGGCTGATGTCCATGCTGTTCTACGTCCCGGTGTTCATGCAGCAGGGCCAGGGACTCACCGCGTTGGAGGCCGGCCTGCGGATCCTGCCCCAGGCGCTGGTGGTGGCAGTGATGATGCCCATCGCCGGGCGGCTCTACGACAAGGTGGGGCCGCGCTGGCTGGCCGCGATCGGGCTGGCGGTGTCCGCCTACGGCACCTACCTGCTGTGCGACATCAACCCGGCGATGACCGAGGGCGACATCATGCTCTGGACCTGTGTGCGCGCGGCCGGCATGGGGCTGGCCATGATGCCGATCATGACCGGCGGGATCGCCAGCCTGCCGATGTCGAAGGTCAACCAGGGCAGCGCGTGGAACAACGTCTCCCGCCAGGTCGCCGGGGCGCTCGGGCTCGCCGCGCTCTCCGCGATGGCCACCATCCACCAGGCCCAGCTGCTCGCCGGCCGCGGCGCGGTACTCACCGCCGACCACCTGGCCCAGCACGGGATCGACGCGACGGCCCCACCTGGAAGCAGCGACTTTGCCGCCATGTACGGGCTCTTCCGACGCATGCAGCTGGAGGTGCTCGGCGACTCCTACAGCAACATCTTCCTGGTCACCTCGGTACTCACCGCCCTCGGCGCACTGCTCGCCCTGGCCCTGCGCTCCGGCCCGGCCCCGCAAACCGCCGCCCCACCCCCGGCACCGCCTTCGGCGCCGGCCACACCATCAGCGCCCGCCTCCCCCGCCACCCCCGAGCTCACCACCACCGGCCGCTAGACCCACGCACACGCCGGCGCCCTCACGCACATGCTGGAGCGTGTGCGTGACGGCGCCGAACTGTGCGTCAGGGCGCGGTGCTCCCGCGCACCACGCCTCGGGTGTGTAGGTCGGCGATTTGTTGCTCGGTGAGGCCTAGGCGGGTTAGGACGGGGGTGGTGTGTTCGCCTAGGACGGGGGCGCGCACGGGTGTTGGGGAGGCGCCGTCCAGGGCTACCGGGAGGCCGGGGGCTAGGTGCCGGCCGACGCCGGGCTGGTCGATGAGGTGCATCATCGGGTTGCCCGCGATCATCGCCGTCCCGTCGGCGGATTCGGTGACCAGATCGGTGAAGGTGTTGTAGGTCGACCACAGCAGGGACGTACCGGCCAGTGCGGCCTTCACCACGGCCAGGTCGGCGCGGGAGAACCAGCGCGCCAACAGCCCGGCCAGCACCTCGCGGTACTCGAACCGGTCGTCCTCGGTGGAGAAATCCACGCCCAGGCTCTTCTCCAGCGCGCCGACCACGTCGACCAGCTCGGTGGCCACCAGCAGGTCGGCCCAGTGCCGCTTGGTCAGCGCGACGACCATCACCCGGCCGCCGTCCCTGGTCAGGAAGTCCCGGGCGAAGCCGCCGTAGAGGTAGTTGCCGTACCGCTTGCGCACCACCCGGTTGACCTGCGCCTCGGCCAGGAAACCGAGGTTGCCCGCCGCGGCCAGCGCAACGTCGTAGAGCGCCACACTCATCCGCTGCCCGCGCCCGGAGACCCGGCGCTGCCGGTCGGCACCCAGGATGCCCAGCGCGGCGTACAGGCCGCAGGCGATGTCCCACGCCGGCAGCACGTGGTTCACCGGGTCGGCGTGCCCCTCCGGGCCGGTCACCATGGGAAAACCCACCGCCGCGTTGACTGTGTAGTCCACCGCCGGCGTCCCGTCGTGGTGGCCCTCGATCTGCACGTGGATCAGGTCCGGCCGGTGGGCCACCAGCGCGTCGTAGCTCAGCCAACCGCGGCCGACCGCGTTGGTCAGCACGATGCCGCCGTCCGGCCCGGAGTCCGCGATCAGCCGGGTGACCAGCTCCTGCCCCTGGGCCGACCGAAGATCCACCGACACCGACTTCTTGCCCTTGTTCAGCCCCGCCCAGTACAGCGAGGTGCCCGACGGCGCCAACGGCCAGCGGTGGTGGTCAGGTGCCCCGCCGAGGGGATCGACCCGGATCACCTCGGCACCGAGCTGGGCCAGTGTCATGCCGCCCAGCGGAGCCGCGACGAACGACGACACCTCAACCACGCACATCCCGGCCAGCGGCAGCTCAGAATCCGTCATGCCCACTCCCTACCACGCGGAACGACTCGGGCGTTGCTCACACAGCCCGCGGGGCTGGACACACACGCAACCCCTCCGGCCGGGTAGGGAGCTGGCCAGGCCCGTGGATGCGCTTCCCAGCCGGCGGCACGCCCGGCCAGTCACTCGGGAACGTCTCACCCGGGAACGACCAACCGCTCCGGGATGTCCGAGGCGCAGGCCAGCAGCGCGGACCGGTCCAGCCCCTCGGCGGCCAGGGCGTCGATGAGCCGCTCCAGCGCCTCGGGCGGAGTGGGGTTCTCCGGCTGGCCGGCGTCCGAGGACAGCACGATCCGGGGGTAGCCGACCTCGGCGACGAACCGGGCCAGTCGGGCAGCGTCACAATCGGGTTGGTGCAGCAGTTGGTAGGCGGTGACCTCGGCGTACGCGCCGCCCTGTTGGGCCAGTTCGGCGGCCTCGGCCGGGCTCATCGCCGGCACCGTGTAGCTGGGGTGGGTCATCAGCAGCCGGCCGACCCCGGCCCGCCGCGCGGCCGGCAGCAGCCAGGCGACCTCGGCGGTGCTCAGGTGCCCGGTGGCCAGCACGGCGTCCGCCTCGGCGATCAGCCGGAGTATCTGCCCTACCTCGGCCTCCACCGACCAGTCCACCGGCGGGATGGCGTAGGTGGTGTCGGCGAGCTCGGTGTGCTGGCAGCACAGCCGAGGCAGCCCGGCGGCGGCCTGGGTGTGCGCATCGGCGGTGGGCATCCAGATCACCCGCGCGCCCATGGCCAGGGCCGCCGCGACCGCCGCCGGGTTGATCCCGCCGGCGTGCTGGTTGAGCACCTGCCCGCCGTACACGGCCAGCCCTGACCCGGCCGAGACCGCGTGGGCCCGGCCCGCGGTGGCGTCGTAATGACCCTTCAGCACACATCCGGTGAAGCCCGCCTCGGCGTACCAGCGCACGATCTGCGCGTCGTCGCCCCGGCGGTCCCAGACGTCCGGCGCGGCGTGTACGTGAAGGTCAAACACATCGCTCACCCTGGCCGCGACCGGGCTCCGGCGCAACGCGGTGCCGATCAACCACCGATCAGGCGTCGCCGCCTTCGTTGATGATCCGCCGCAGCTCCCGCTCGATCAGCCCGAGCCGTCCCTCGGCCACCAGCGGGACCTCCCTCCGCCGGCGCCGGCGCGGCGGGCACGTCGATGTCGGCGACCAGCCGATGGGGCTCCCACATCGGGGCCGCGGCAACCACCTCGCCGCACGGGTCGATCACCCGCGAACCGCACCATGCACCCACCCTCCCCTGCCATGGCCGCGGCGGAAACAAAGATTTTCGTTGCATATACCGCAACCGGTGTTGTGCTACTGGTCACCGGACGTCAGCATCCGTGGATGGGGCGGGAGACTTCGACGAGCTTGAGCCGGGCGATCGCGATCCTGGACGTGCTCGGCTCCCGCGAGGTGACCGCCGGCCAGGGCATCGGCGTGGTCCAGATCGCCCGTGAGGTCGGCCGGGAGAAGAGCCAGGTTTCCCGGGCGCTGAAAACCCTGGCCGACGCCGGGCTGGTCAGCCGCGACCCGGAGAGCCTGCGCTACCGACTGGGCTGGCGGGTGTTCGCGATGGCCGCCGGCGCCGCGGATCAACACCTGTTGGCGCTGGCCCCGCACGCGTTGCGGCACCTGGTGACCCGGGTCGGCGAGCGCGCCCACCTCTCGGTCCGGGACGGCACCGGCGTGCTCACCGTGCTCTCGGAGAGCCCGTCCCGGTCCATCCAGGCCACCGGCTGGGTCGGGCGGGGCACGCCGCTGCACTGCACCTCGTCCGGGCGGGCGCTGCTGTTCGACCACACCTGCGCGGAGGTCCGCGACCTGCTCGCGCACACCACCTTCACCCAGTTCGGCCCCAAGGCCCCCGGCGACATCGAGGAACTGCTGCGCCGGCTGGACGCGGACCGCCGTCGCGGCTACGCGGCGGTACATGAGGAGTTCGAGGTGGACCTGGTCGGCGCGGCGGCCCCGGTGCGCGACTTCCGCGGCTACACCATCGCCGCGCTGAACATCTCCGGCCCCAAGTTCCGACTGGGCCGTGCCCTGGCCGCCGCCGGCCGAGAGGTCAAGGCGGCGGCCGACCAGCTCAGCCGGGCACTGACCTCGGCGCCCCGACACGACCTGGCCGGCGCCGGCGCCGGTGCCGGTGCCCTCGACCACTCCGGGAGAAGGAGCTCATGACCACCCGTCCCCTGCCGTTCTTCTCCAACGGCCTGCGGCTCGACGCCGACCTGCACCTGCCCGACGGCGACGGGGCGGGCGCACCGTATCCGGTGGTGATCGCCTGCTCCGGATACCAGGGCCAGAAGGTGATCCACCCGGAGCGGTTCGCCCGCGCGCTGAACCCCCTGGGCTACGCGGTGCTGGCGTTCGACTACCGCGGCTTCGGGCTCAGCGAGGGCGAACGCGGGCGGCTGGTCCCCCAGGAATGGGTCGAAGACATCCGCGCCGGCATCGACCGGCTCGGCGCGGTCGGCGACGTCGACCTCGCCCGGCTGGCCCTGGTCGGGTGGGGGCTCGGCGGCGGAGTGGTGATCGCCGAGGCCTCCGAGGACCACCGGGTCAGGGCGGTCGCCTGCCTGAACGGCATCGGCGACGGCACCCGTTCCACCCGCGCCATGCACGACGAGGCGTCCTGGTCCAGCCTGCTGCGCCGGATCGAGGCCGACCGCGCCCGACGCACCAGCATCGGCCGCTCGGAGATCACCGACCCGTGGGACATCGTCCGGCTGGACCTGGACGGCCGCACCGACGGCTACGTCGAGGAGCAGCTGTACCAGGCGCCCGGGTTCGGCACCGGCGTCACCCTGGAGTCGGCCGAGTACCTGCTGCGCTTCGCCCCGGAGCGCATGGTGGCCCGCCTCGCCCCGCGCCCGTTGCTGATCGTGCACGGCGCCCAGAACGAGCTGCACAAGCCGATCGAGGCGCGGTCGATGTTCGACAATGCCGGCGAGCCCAAGCGGCTGGAGCTGCTGGAGAACAGCGGCCACACCGAGTGGATGTTCGACGACAACCCCACCTTCAAGCGGGTCGTGGGCTTGCTCGAGGAGTTCCTCGAGACGGCACTCGCCGCGACCCCAGCCCCGTGTAGCGGCTGACCGGCATGGGCTTCGGCGAGTACGTCCTCAACCATCTGTCCAACCTGCTGGTGGACAGCTACCAACACGTCAGCGCTGTGGTCCAGTCCGTGGTGCTGGCCGCCATCCTCGGTGTGGGCATCGGCATCTGGGTGTACCGCAGCCCCCTGGGGTCGGCCGTGGCCACCGCGCTGACCAGCTCCATCCTCACCATTCCGTCGTTCGCGCTGATCGGCGTGCTCATCCCGGTGCTCGGGCTCGGGGTGCGGCCGACGATCACCGCGCTGGTGCTCTACGCCCTGCTGCCGATCGTGCGCAACACCATCGTCGGGCTGGACACCATCGACCCGGCGATCGTGGCCGCCGCCCGGGGCATCGGGATGAACCGGGCCCGGGTGCTCTCCCGGATCGAGCTGCGGCTGGCCTGGCCCTCGATCCTGGCCGGGATGCGGGTGTCCACCCAGATGCTGATGGGCATCGCCGCGATCGCCGCGTACGCCAAGGGGCCGGGGCTCGGCGTGCACATCTTCTCCGGGCTCTCCCAGATCGGTAGCGCCAATGCGATCAACAACGTCGCGGCCGGCACCATCGGCATCGTCATCCTCGCGCTGATCCTGGACGGGATCTACGTGCTCATCGGCCGATTCACCATCTCCAGGGGGATCCGTGGCACAGACAGCTGAACCTCAGGTCAGCACCATCGTCGAGCAGGCCGTGTCCGGGGTGGACATCGAGCTGGAACACGTCAGCAAGAACTACCCCGGCCAGCGCGCCGCCGCGGTCGAGGACGTGTCGATGCACATCCCGGCCGGCGAGATCGTCATCTTCGTGGGGCCGTCCGGCTGCGGCAAGACCACCACCATGAAGATGATCAACCGCCTGATCGAG
>Ga0193742_1002581_pt1 | contig 10378 bp, 9 predicted proteins | sample L2c1metaG_FD_165511 | JGI IMG/M metagenome (GOLD analysis project Ga0193742, IMG submission 165511) | Soil microbial communities from a riparian zone of the East river system, Colorado, United States - L2c1 | ecosystem: Environmental > Terrestrial > Soil > Riparian zone | place: USA: East River... | reverse complement strand
TCTTATTTCTTTTGCTTTTTCTCTTCACGTGTACGATAAGTTGGTGTGCAATGAAGAATGGATTCAATACTTTTGAGCGGAATTCTAGGTACACGAGAGCTGGTATATGTATATCAATATGTGAGCTAACGACTAGGGGCTCTAAAAAGCCTCGTAATGAAGTTTTTTTCAATCGCGTTTAGCTCTTCTCGATTCCACCATTTTCTGAACGTCACCCAACCATCGTTTAAGTTCAGAACCCCATCCACCCATCCTCCTCATCCTCCGCCTTTCAACGTCGCTCCCGATCCCTAGGCCTATCTGTTGCATCCTTTTTTTATTCTGTTCACGATTGTTCCAGTGATTACTTATGCACCAGCAGATAATACTTTTTTTGGAAAAAACTTCTCCAATCCGTTCCTCACAACCGGGAGCACAAGGAGGACGAAGGCGGAAAAGACGCAAGAAGGTACGTATCACCAGACGGGGCAAGTAAAGCAGCAGAGGGGGATCGAGCCCTACATGGGTAAGTGAGTATCTGTTCGTTGAAGGTAGCATTGGATCTATTCGATTATTGGAATTACTGACATACGATATCCGTGGCTTCTTCATGTATTATCGATCCTCCTCGATTCATGTAAGCTCCATCTGCAATCCATCCTCTCTCCCGGTGCTCGTCAATAAACGACCTTAGCTTTGCTTGAAATTCATCCCGTGGAGCTTCACCCCAACCCGGCTTCCACATAACAGTATCCAACGAGATGAACGGCACTCCCAGTATACCTGCCAACGCAGCACCAGTAGTACTCTACAGATAACTTCTTATGAAAGAAGTCATTAGAGGTGAGAAGGCACTTGCCTTCCCGGAACCTACGAAATGGGAAAAGTGAACAGTTTTTTGAATATGAATTATGTGTTGTTTTCAAATACTCACCACTGTTTCCCATGATATGGATGCGATAACGACCTTGGCCATCGCCAAGGAGTGCGGGGAACACATGCGAGACCTGCATCCCAAGAGCTCACCGTAGTAACAACCAAGGCAAAACCCCTTGTTTATTACCGCCAGTCACTTTTGTCTGTCTATTTTGAGAAGGACTCGACTGACGCGTTGACGAGTCATGGTCAATTGACTCAAACCATTCGTCGGGTCCGCATGCTACCTGATCGTGACATGACGCGACGCGTCGGGGTCGCAACTTATCCACAGAACCCCCATTCATACCGGCGAAAAAAGGTGTGATTCCGATTCGGACAAAATTTGAGCAAAAAGGCCAGGTGTGCCAGTCCTGACAAAAAGTGGTCCAAAACCGGTCGGTACCAACAAGGACCCGCTTCCGAACAACATGGCCCTGCACTTTCTTGTCCCCCGTTGAGGCATTCTCTTCTCTTATTTTGGAATCATCGCAAAGCTATGGAAATCAACTCTGACACCTATGAACCCTTTCATGCAAAGGACTGGATTGGGGCATGGAAAAAAAAATATGATGAAGACAAAATCTTCCATCCTTTGTTACTGGCAGCCGAAATCATCAGGAAATGTTGCGCAAGCATAACCTCCCCTCAGTCAAATTTATCAATCACAGAATTTGTCTCTCACACAGAAGACTCAGATTATATTAGATTACATATTACAATGTTATTGTCCAATTATCCTATTTTATAACTCTCTGGAATGCCGTCTACCCACCCAGGCCATATTTTAGCTGCTGGCGAGGCCAAATCCGCCGACCCGGACAAATTTGGGCCAAAAAATACTGATCTCACCGTCCGGACAGATTTTCAAAAATAGAGGTTGGGCCAGGTCCAATCCGGACAAAACCCCCGTTTTCGGGATCAAACCTTCGCCGGTATAAACGGGGGTCCTTCTTCTTACCCGGGATACCACTTCTTATGACTTGCGGGCAGAGGCCCAAATCGATACAATAACTGTCATCTTTGGAGAAACGTTTTCCAAAAAAAGGGTCGGGCAAAATAGGTAAGGCTATGGTAGATTGGTGAAAAATCTTGTCCGAGTCGGAGGTTCACTTTTTCCCGCCAAGTACGAAAGAAAACCTCCATTATGGTCATGGAATCACCTCAAAGTACTAGTAAGTAACTACGAAAACATTTTTTTGACCATGTCCAGGTTAGTATAGATTCCGTCTGGTCCCTGATGGCCACATGTACCCAATTTTAGTATGTGCTATATATACGCTAAGTATGGTAAACATAAATCCTACCCATCCATCACGTATCCAGAGTGGAAATTTGGTCTGCTCGGAGGATTATCTTTCTAGAATGTGGTCACCATAGGCTGGTCAGAGTAATGTCGACGTCGATCAAGTGCTATGGCTTAGCGCTTAGTGCTAAAAGGTTAGTTGCGAGGAGTCAAGCCTTACTGTGAGTCAAAGCTTCAGATGGGCGCCCAACGTTTGCTCAACCCTTTTTTTAAAAAAATTAAGTTTGGTCCGGCTCAAATTTACCCCTCTGAACTAGTCGGAAACCACAAGAATAAACTGCTGACTGTTGTATAGTGGCAAATTATAATAAGTACGGTCTGATCGCTTGCAATCACAGAGTTACTGTGTATGGAATTCTTGTTTGAAACATTCACCACTCGGGACCAAAAGTTAGGTTCATTCAAAGTCATGATGAATGAAATGATGGTCACTCGCTTTTAATAATGTACCGATAGACTGTACTTGGCTCCTAAGCCTTCATCTGACATCTAATCCCCACTTATCTCAATCCTCACAGTAAATCTGCCGGCGCAGCATATCAACTTCAGGTTGAAACATGAGCACAAATATACCCCAACCATATTACATACTTGTCATTCTTTCTTTTGGTGGAACTACATATATGGTATACCATGGTTGACAGAGATATAGTGAGGACTCTGTATGGAGTAAGCTGTCCGAGCCGGGAAGTAGAACCGGATACTTCGACATAATAATATTATATTTTCCAAGAGCGACTCACAAAAAGGATCTAAACATAGCTATCAGCTTGACCAAGACGTCCGATTTATTTTTTTAACCGACTGCTGCCTGTCTTCCAATTGCGAACCGTCTCTTTTACGAAGAACTGGTAGGTTGGCCTGGAATCTCCGGTCTAGGCCTCATACAGTTCAAAATTAAAACCGATGCACTGTAGACCCATGACTTCAACTTTCAACCCTCGGTCAAGGTAAGGTCTCTTGGTAAATTTTAGCAGTGATTTTGGTTCGGAATCATTAACAGAATCCTTGCTGTTTTCCAAAGGCTTCGACAAGAGCATCGAGATACTGCAAAGACACGGAATGAAACTCTAGCACGAGTGGACAATGTTAAACTTACCACCCTTTCAGTGGGCATTGGGGATCCTTCTGGACTCCAAGAAGGAAGATTGTGACCAGCATATATTCCACTATAAAAATTATGACCTTGCGAAAGATAGAAAAGCTCAAAGCTTTTTTTCGTATCGCCCTTCAAACGTCGATGTGTTCTTCCAGTGGTGGCCTTTGTCAGTATCGAGAATATACCGAGGGCCAAAGACCAATCCATGCTGACTGTTTGGGTTACACCACAAACAAATGGCCAGGCAAATATAGGAAACTATTGGAGAACCTGAGTAGAATGGGTAGAATTCATCAACCCATGGATAATGGTAGCAAGTGAGGAGCTATGACGAACTTGGCCAATGTAGAGTCCTATCAACACATTTTGTCACTGAGGCAAGAAATGAAAGTTTCTAGAGAGAACATACAGTCTCTAAGTACGCCGTGATATCGACGCCCCGAAGACATATAGGCTGAAGTCGTGAAAAATGTGGCCGTTCACACTCCGGGAACTCGATCATGGAGGCCGCAAATTCATGTCGGCCGGGTAACTTCAAACCAGCACGAATCAGATGTCAGCGATACTGCGAAGAAGAAATATAAAACAGGGAGCTGTTTCATTGGCATTACCTGAGACGCTGTAGCAAACATTTAGTAGAGCTTCCGATCAGTAGATAACAGACGCTAGGCCCCAGCTTGAATGAGCTCAGTTCAGCCGCCTGCCGCGATTCTTTGTTCTCTTCAATGAAGTTTTTAACCAGAGTGTCGAGGCCTCCTCGAGCTCTTTCACTCTAATATATGTTAACCAGCAAGAAGCTGATCAAACAAGCTTACCAGGTCCAAGTTAGGTTCCGAGTCATTATGTCGTTCTTCCAATACTTTGCTTCTATAACCTCTTGCTACGCAGAAGATGTTATATAAGGAAGCGATGATAGACTCCTGAGTACCCTTACCTTAACACATAGATCTCTTGACTCTTCCAGTAATAATTTCAATGCCACCCTCCCCACGTTGAGCCTTTCAACTTTTTGGCCGTCAGGCGGCCCACAGAAGCCTCAGCGGCTTCCGCACGCTCTCAAAATCATCTATCACGATAGAATTCTCCCTGTTCTACACGGTAAATCAGTACCCATAGCAGTGATAGCGCAAGACGCGTACATCATACCGAAGCTGAGCCTCCAGCTCTTTTATTCGTACGCGGGCCGATTTCAGTTCTTTCAGCAAGGTGATTAATTTTTTTTGCTAGCTCCGGGTCGTTTCTGACGGAGTTCTTCGTCGTTGGAACGTCCGGAACCGATGGAACATATGCTCACGGAAGATGGTGAACCAATGTTGAACCCAGGTGCGTCTTTGCAACTCTTTCCCAATTTTAGTTCTGCTAATGACCGTGCAGCTGAGTTATTGACCCCAGGTAAGTAGGCATCATCTAGGCCAGGTGTTGGCTCTAATTGTTCGATAGGAATCTCTTGCATCACCCCCACCCTCTTGACGAGGAGGTGTCCACGAAATTGATCTGCCTCGATGTCAGAAAAAGAAAGTGGGGCCAATTGAATGCGCTACTGGCTCTTGCACGATCCTACACTTCACGTGATTTTGGGTGACATAGGCCCTATTTTGATAACAAAGTTAGTGGCTATGGCAAAAGGGCAGATTTGAGTCCCGTGGTGCACAAGGTGGTATAGTTAATACTAATAGTTATATCTAGATCGTGGCGCGAAGGGCTTGCTGGGTGTGACTCACAATGAAGCGAAAAATCGACCCTTTCCCAAGTTCACGCTGTCATTACTACTCGGCATGCCCAGACGGAGGCTGGGGGCACTGAAAGAACCTTGGAAATTATGGAATTAAACTTTCAACTGACGCAACACAGGTTTTCGCGACGTTCTCGAAGGTTTGTGGGTGCATATCACAAGGGATTGGATGGTAGACGGGCAGCTTGGGCTAACCGTAAATACCAGAGTTTTCCCAAAGGCACTTTGGGATGACCGAAAGCGAGCATATCTAATAGGCCTGTCACAGGAAAGTCACAGACCCATCACAGAAAAGTCACCTCACGTGACGTTGTATGTGTAACCTTAAAAGTGTTGGTTGTTTTCATGTAAAATAAGCTGTTTTCATAAACCATCGTGAGTGCAAGCATTTACATGTTCATTGGCACATCAACAAAGTCGATCCGAGGGATTTACCCCCAAACGACTACCCTCTCATTGGCATTCTTGACAGCGATGATTGAATATTGAGCGCCGAGTCTCAGCAGAGAAACAAATGTCGATCGGGACTGTTAGATTAGACAATGCGGAAAGTAGAAGTAATCCACCACATCAGGTAGATGCATCAACTTCAGTATCCACCTCCATATGGTCCACATTTGGAAGGTCCGACTCTTGTGGCGAATGAAGAAGTGGTGGATGGGTAGGCGATGGCTGTCGTGGAGTAGTTAAAACAATAGAGGCAGGCGATGACGTGGCAGACGCGGTTGGCGAAGGGTCTCGCTGTTGACGCGATCGTTTTGAACGTGTGGACGCGTTAAAGTGATGGCATTTTGGACAAACATATTCTGTAACAGCAAATCGACAATCAACTTCAAGTATTACGACAAAATCTGAAGAACGTACGAGAGTCTTCCCACATACTCTCTTTGACAAGCCCATTGTGAGCGAAACATTTTTCACAGATGAGGGCATAGCGAGAACTTGGAGAGGCAATATTGGGGTCGTCTTCGCCCAAGATCGAGTCAGCGAGCCGATCGTACCACTGTCGTCGTTGAGGTTGCACAGGGAAGGGAGGTGTGATAGCTGTGGGAATAAAAAGTATGTTCACGAACTGGAGTAGGATAAACTTACGAGAAAGCTGGGCTTGCAACGTTGGGTTCACGCCAGGTGTCTTCCCGCCATTTGGATTCATATGGTTCGGGATTGGTTGAGGAGTGACGGCCAACAGCTGACGGGGGATAACTCTCGGCCGAAGTGGAGTGGCTGGAGCAGATTCATCGTATCGCTGGATGAGATCACGAGTAGAATAGTAGTTGGTTTTCTTTTTGATTTCTTCAACTTTGTCCCGCCTTTCTTTCGTCAAAATTTGAACCGTTTTCTCTGGCTTGAATTCAACAACGACCTGTAGTGGTTGGATTGGATACAATTATCTCACCTTCGGCGTCACCTTTTCTCTTATACCAGATTTGAACAATTCGTCTGATGAATAAAATTCTGCAGAGGCGGTTAGGCGAAGCTGGATGACAGGTTTGGATGAACATACACAACCGGACCAAAAAGAACGGGAACAATTTTCACTCCCTTCGCCACTCCAGGATTTGAGATTGTGCTCATGGCCGGCAGCGACTCCCAGTACCATACACTAACATAAGCCACCCATGCTCCGAGCGTATAGAGAGTAACCAGTAAAGTCGACCTGCGTTCGCGCAGACGAATCTCAGAGAGCTTGAGTTGTCGTTTCTGTATGTCATTGGCTAGATTAGACAAAATCGTTTCATAGTCCTCGTTATTCGTCTGAGCCGGAAACTCAATAAACTTCGTTTTGTACACCTTAAACTTGGAAGACGCAGACCTTGGCAAATAGACGGCGAATAAAGGACATATTTTCGATAAAGCAGGCGATAAAATATTTGATCTGGCTGTTGTAAGTTAGGTTCAAAGGCCAGAGTAGGGCATGAGGAAATGAACATTTGAGAATGTGACCCTCCGTGACAACGTGTACGGCCCACAATCACATGATCATACGTCCGTCGCTGTCACATATCCACTGCTTCCTCTAAAGTTCTAAGACTAGAATCTAAAGTCCTCAACTCCTAGATCCTCTTTTAGGAGATTTATTGGATCTGAATCGAAGAACCGCGTCTTGCTAAACTCCTTTGGCTCTAGTGTGAATTTTGAAAGCCGAATTATTCTAAGCTTTCAATTTACTTCCATCGAACTTCGGGCAGGACAATTCGGTCCCGCAAATGACTTTAAATATTATCCGGCTACGTAGCTACGGTGCATACGGGGGGTCATGCATCACCTACTCCAGTCCCCAACCTCTCCATGTGCTTCTTGCTTTCTTGACATTATTGTTTCAATGCCCTTCAACTTGAAACTGAGGATCGCTTAATTAAACGTATTGTGGAAATGTTCTGAACAAGTCAGTACGAAACCATTCATCCATCATCCGACCAGAAGAAAGCCACCTAACTGATTTTGTAGGACAAGATCCATGGAACTCTGATTTTGCTGGGCTCCTTTCTTCGGAATGCCGATCTTGGGTAGAATCTCACTAATCGCTTGGCTCGGACGTTCGAACCAAGCACCGTCGACGTCATCATCAAAGTTAGATATCGCCAGAATGCTCATGAAAGCTGTGCAAGTGCAAATGTCTCAATCCCTTGTTTATATGCATCAGGTTGTGCTTCACTCATCAGAATCCTGTACAGTGAAGTTGTGAAAATGTGGCGGAATGATCAATACATTGTTCACGGCTGTTTCTACGGGCCTCGCGCATCTTTTTAGCTATCCCGTGCCAAACATTATAGTATTGCACTCATTTTCACACCCATTCGACTATTAACTCACAGGTTCCAGGTAAGGAGGCCCAGGTGCCATGCCTTTAACATGGATCCAAGAATTACCCAGTGGTTCGTCGAGGCCGACATTTGGACTATTGGTGAGTTGATCTCCTTGATAGATGTCGACGGAGCGCCGTAGACCTTCCCTGTTTGACGGGTAATTGTTTGACGGGTACTCATTCCTTTCCCTTCTTATCCTAGTGCCTTTTGCCCAGTCGTTATTTACCGAGATCCACGGGCTCAATACCAAGCTTGAGCCAGCTTCGTGATGTGGACCTGGAATTGTTATTGCACCGCCGATCTCTAAACGAACAATCTTAAACTTGGAGGCCTAGGCCAGTTGACGATGAATTCTGCTGTCAACTTTCGTCGTTATGATTCATGTGGGTGGTGCTGCCTCACTGCCACTATCTCCGACTTATCCTCATGAGCCTTGGGGTATTCACTCAAAGTATCAATGTCATACTGCTGAGTATGTAGTGGCGTCGAACTTCTGTGATGGTATGTCACCAAAGTCATCCCATTCGAGACAAATTCTGAACTTTTGAATGATGCGCTCTAGCTGAAATTTACCGTTAGTCCGCGACTTCGCTCTGGGGAAGATATCTTCCTGAGTTTTACACAGCTTTAAGGAGAGATCTACTTGGTACCCCATTTGACAGACCGAAGGTGAGTTTTGCTTCGTTCTCTTGACGGTTGTCGTCTTATGCCTACAGGGAAATTTAATTAAAATCTGTAAACTGAAAAAACCCTTTCTTACCTCGAAACGAATATGAGGTTGCAACCTGTCAGTGATCGCAAAAATGTTGAGGGTCCAGAAAAGAGACACAAAAAAAAAGGAGTGTGCTAACGCAAGATTTTACTTTCGTGGCGGTTTTTTTTTTTGCCGATAGCCGTGCGATTTTTTCAGGAGGATATTTCATCAAAAGGATTTCACGATGAACGGCTCAGTGACTACAAGGATCCTGCAAAGCTGAGACGCTTGCTCAGCTCATCGCCACAACGTCGGTACTTGTACGTAGTTTAGCGAAGATATTAGAGCAATACGCAATGCGCCAGTCGCGCTACTTGTTCTCTCACGACGGAAACTGTCTTCCCTGACAGGGTTGAAAGCAGTACATAAGCGTCCAGATTTCCATACGAATCTCTACATCTTTGACTTGGTCCAAGGGCGATTTCCTCAAAATAGGCATTTCACATGGGCGTATCTCATCAAGTTCAATATGGTTGCTAATTTATTCTGATCTCCTTTAACTCGACATGGGAGGACTGGACCAGGTCAACGAATTCGCCATCAAATGGGTTTGTTACAAAATCACGCTTTTTGTTACAGTTGCCTTTTACGTTTTCGGCCTCTGTTAAGTAACCGATCACAGTTAAAAAGTTTGTTTTGCAGAAGGCGGGTTCAAATATTTTGAAATGCAATTATTCAAAATCCTGTGGATTAAACAAATTAGATATTTTGAAACCCATTGTCCCTATTACGCAGTTGCAAAGGATGCTATATTTCGGAGCGTGACAGGGCTTGATGGGCATTTCGGTTTTTTCCGACAGAGTATACAAATTGAATTAGCCCTGGAAGGGAATGTTCAAGCCGGAGTGTGAAAAAAACGCAGCCATTTTCGGTGACCTGTAAGGCTCGACTTTTTATGTTGTTTTGAAAATGGAGCATAATTGCAAATAGGTGGCAATTGAGTTGGTGATTGGACCACACAGCTTTACCAACATTCCACTCGTTTTAAAAATTTAGGCTTAGCTTGCTGTTTGGACGGGTCCCACGTTTTCTAAAATGATGGTAGTAGTCCTTTTTATCAAGCTTCCACTTTTTGCAATAATTTATTCGGCTCGACTTTACTCGCACAGCATTTATTTTATCCTAACCTAGGTTGGAGAAATACATCTCGACGCCTACAACATGATGCATCGACATTAGCCGAATTTTCGCAGACCACTTATTTGAGAAGGCCGTCGCTGGAAACAGTAGCTGCATAGCCTTGGGCGCATCGAGTCATGCGTCCAATTATATAATCAAGTTCGGCCGTTCTGGTTGTCCTACTTGTGTCGCAAATCCCCGAAACGGTCGGGACTCGGCATGAGGAGCTGTTACGTTAGTTGGACTATCTTTGCTCAGTTTGCTCTGGTTACAATGTATAAAGGGTGGGGATCTCCATCAATCTTGGGTCCATGATAAATGGGGTTCAGGGGACCGGCGGTAGATTCATTGCAGATAAGGGCCCAAGTCTCGAGGCGCTCATTTGTTTGCAAAGTTCTTTAAATTGTCACTCTTTGGCACTCTCTGCGGGCTATTCGTACGGGATCACCTTTTTTAACTCGTTTTTTGACATACTCGAATGTCAACGAACTGACTCCAATCTGCTTTTATATTTTATTGGATCTCGATATTCCAGGGAAACGGATTTCACCCTGGTCACTATATAAGGAATCCGTATTGGCATCCGAGCTCATTTCATCGTCTTTTAGTTCCTGACGACGACCACAACATGGTCCATGCAGCTCGACCCCACTCTAACTCGTTCATG
>Ga0193742_1002578_pt1 | contig 10384 bp, 12 predicted proteins | sample L2c1metaG_FD_165511 | JGI IMG/M metagenome (GOLD analysis project Ga0193742, IMG submission 165511) | Soil microbial communities from a riparian zone of the East river system, Colorado, United States - L2c1 | ecosystem: Environmental > Terrestrial > Soil > Riparian zone | place: USA: East River... | reverse complement strand
ATCAGGTGGACCGGCAGCCGCGTCGACCTCGTCTTCGGCTCGAACTCCGAACTGCGCGCCGTCGCCGAGGTCTACGCGAGCGACGACGCGAAGGAGAAGTTCGTGCGTGACTTCGTCGCCGCATGGGACAAGGTCATGAACCTCGACCGGTACGACTTGACCTGACCCTGCCTGATCTTGTGCCCGGCGCTCAGCTGGTGGCGTACCGGGTACGAACGGTAGCTGGTGGCGTACGAACGGCATCGCTAGTCCGCACCCTTGTCGGCGTGATTTCCCCGGCGTAGGGTCCTGCTTGATTGTAGATTGCGATCAGGCGTCGGACAATGCAATTAGTTCGATGCGATGTTGTCTCATGTAAATATGATGACGTAATCACCCCTGGTGTTCAGCCAGCCGCGATGGGCCACCGCGATCGCGACCGATTCGATAAAGATCGTACTGGGATTCGGGATGAGGAGGTGAGGCCCGATGACAACTGCGCAGGAGCGAGCTGACCTGCTAGGTAAGATCGGGTTGGACGCGCAGAATAAGGCATCGATTGGTCAGGTGCTGGGGACCGGAAGGATTGGGCAGGCCACGGAGAGATCCGATGGTCGAATGGAGGCGACAATCCGGATCCGGCCCGATGAGTTGAGCTGGGATCCTTCAATTCTCGTCGTGCCCCACGGGGGTGATATCGAGCTCGAGCTCATCAATGACGACCAGAACACGCACTGCGCTCTATTGCCGAGCAATGGCGACAGGAAATTCATCTGGTTGGTGAACCATTCGCGAGGAAGGGCGACCCTCAACCTCGACGGCCCTGGCTATTACTGGTTCAGCTCGCCCACCGGAAACGACGAAGGCCGCGGCCTGACCGGCGCCATCGTCGTGCTGGGGGACGTTCCGCCCGAGGCCCGCCTCGACCGCCCCGACCAGCCACGGCCGTAGAGAGGAGCACGACATGACCGTCGAATACGTAGACGCGGGCGAGGCCATCGACCAGGGGACGCTGAGCGGCAAGCACGGGACCGCGCCGCCGGTGGTCGCCGACGTCACCTACGAGCGCATTCTCGACGCCCGCTCGGAGCCCGAGAACTGGCTCACCTACTACGGTGCCTACAACGGCCAGCGGTACAGCCCGCTGGACCAGATCAACACGGAGAACGTCAAGCGCATCGGACCCGTCTGGATGTTCCAGGCCGGCACGAGCGGCATGATCGCGGGCGCGTCGACCTACGCGTTCGAGGCCACCCCGATCGTCGTGGGCGGGATCATGTTCGTCTCCGGCTGGGACGGGTGGCTCTGGGCCCTCAACGCGACGACGGGTGGGGAAATCTGGCGGTACAAGCACGCGGTGCCCTTCGACGTGTCGCTGTGCTGCGGGAACGTGAACCGCGGCGTCGCCGTGGCCAAGGGCAAGGTCTTCATGGTCACCGGCAACGCCCACCTGCTCGCGCTCGACGCCACCACCGGCAAGAAGCTCTGGGACAAGACCTACGGAGACGTGCGGGCCGGGGAGAGCGCCACGGTCGCCCCGCTGGTCGTCAAGAACATGGTGATCGTCGGCAGCTCCGGTGGAGAGTTCGGCGTGCGCGGCCACCTGGACGCGTTCGACATCGACAGCGGTGAGCACCAGTGGCGCAGCTACATGGTGCCGAAGCCCGGGGAGCCCGGCTCAGAGACCTGGCCCTCCGACGGCGAGGCATGGGCACGGGGTGGCGCGAACCCGTGGCTCACCGGGACCTTCGACCCGGAGACCAACCTGCTGTACATCGGCACCGGCAACCCGGCGCCCGACTTCGACGGAGCCGTCCGCGAGGGCGACAACCTGTTCACCGACAGCATCGTCGCGGTGGACGTCGACAGCGGGCAGATTCGCTGGCACTACCAGTGCACCCCGCACGACGTGTGGGATTACGACAGCATTTCGGAGTGCATCCTGTTCGAGTCGGACGGGCGCAAACTGCTCGGGCACTTCGACAAGAACGGCTACTTCTTCGTCGTGGACCGCACGAACGGCGAGTTGGTCCAGATCACCCCCTTCGTGGACCGCATCACCTGGGGCGCGATCACGCGGGACGGCCAGGTGACGGCCAAGGTGTACCCCGACGAGGAAGGCGTGCCGGTCCACTTCTACCCGGGTCCGGCCGGCGCGAAGGAATGGACCCACGCGTCCTACAGCCCGAAGACCGAGCTGTTCTACGTCCCGGTCCAGGACGTAGGGGCCACGGCAACCCGCCGGCGCCGGGAGTTCAAGGAGTCCATCCCGTACTGGGGCGCGGGGGTCAACGTGGACCTCGAGGACATGACCGGGTCCGTCAGCGCGTTCGACGCCGGAGGCGAGGAGAAGTGGCGCTGGCGCGCCAAGCTCCCGATGTGCGCGTCGACGCTGGCCACGGGTGGCGACCTGGTGTTCGCGGGAGAGCCCTCAGGGGAGTTCAACGCCCTCGATGCCCGCACCGGGGAGCAGCTGTGGCGGTTCCAGTGCGGCAGCGGCCACCACAGCAGCCCGATGTCGTACAGCGTCGACGGCCGGCAGTACATCGCCGTGCCGGTCGGCTGGGGCGGCTGGGCCGAGGGGTTCCTGCCCGGCATGCTCGGGGCCGGCCACGGCAGCGCCCTGATCGTCTTCGCCCTCCCGGAAACGCTGTAGTACCGCGGAACCTGCCGGAATCTGGCAGAGAGGAGGTGGATCAATGGAGTCTCAGCTCGCCGTGTGGGAGACGCCCGAGTTCGACGAGATCGCAGTCGCGCCTGAGGTGACCATGTACGTGGCTCAGTTGGAGGACTAGCGATCGAAGGGCGCCGGGCATCCGTGTCCGGCGCCCTTTCGAACGTCTGGCCTCGGGGCCGGAAAGGGAGGGTCAGGATGTGGTTGCGGGTGCTGGGTTCGGCGGCGGGAGGCGGGTTCCCGCAGTGGAACTGCGGCTGTCCGTCCTGCCGGGCGGTCCGCGACGGGTCCCGGCCCTGCCGCTCCCGGTCGCAGTCGTCGGTCGCGGTGAGCGCCGACTACCACCGGTGGTTCCTGCTCAACGCCTCGCCCGACATCCGTACCCAGATCGAGGCCTTCCCGGCCCTGCATCCGCGCGCCGACCGGGGGACCCCGCTGGAGGCGGTGCTGCTCACCGACGCCGAGCTCGACCACACCCTCGGACTGCTGCTGCTGCGCGAGGGGCGATCCGTCGTGCTGCACGCCACCGCGTCCGTGCGCGAGACGCTGTGCGGAGGGTCAGGGGTGCTCAGGACACTCGAACGCTACTGCCCGGTGGAGTGGCGGCCGGTCGTACCCGGAACCGACGTACCCCTCACCGGCGGGCTGTCCTACCGGGCGTTCGACGTCCCCACGACCAAGCGCGCGCGCTTCGGGCGCGGTGACGAGCCGGGGCGGGTCGTGGGTTACCGACTCACCGACGAGCGCACCGGGCGGGTGACGGTGTACCTGCCCGGCGTGCAGGACCTCGCCACTGTGCGCGACCAGCTGGACGGCTGCGCATGCCTGCTCGTCGACGGGACGTGCTGGCACGACGACGAGCTGATCCGGCTCGGACTGGCCGGCAAGACATCGCACGAGATGGGGCACCAGCCGATCGAAGGCCCCGGCGGCAGCCTCGAACAGATCGCGGCGCTGCCGATCGAGCGAAAGATCTACATCCACATGAACAACACCAATCCGATCCTGCTGGAGGACACGCCGGAGCGGCGTGCCGTGGCGGACCGTGGGATGGAAGTGGCCATGGACGGGCTCGAGGTAGAGGTCTAGTGCGCTGATGACGACGACAACAGAGACCGACGGCCTGGTCGAGGCGCTGCGCTCCCAGGCGCGGAGTTACCACGACCAGCACCCCTTCCACGTCAGGATGAACGCTGGCCGGCTGAGCCGTCGCCAGATCCAGGGGTGGGTGGCGAACCGCTACTACTACCAGGAGAACATTCCGCGCAAGGACGCCGCGATCCTCGCCAACTGCCCCGACCTCGAGGTGCGCCGGCGCTGGATCCGCCGGATCATCGACCACGACGGCACCGCGAGCGGTGAGGGCGGCATCGAAGCCTGGCTGCGGCTGGGCGAGGCCGTCGGGCTGACCCGCGAGGAGGTGGCCGACGGGCGGCATCTGGTCCCCGGTGTCCGGTTCGCCGTCGACGCCTATGTCACCTTCGCCCGCACGAAGCCGTGGGTCGAGGCGGTGGCGTCGTCGTTGACCGAGCTCTTCGCGCCCGACCTGATGGCCGAGCGCCTGGCCGCGTTCGAGCGCCACTACACGTGGATCGACCCCGCCGGGCTCGCCTACTTCCGGGCCCGCCTGGAGCAGGCACCCCGCGACTCCGAACACGCCCTCGAGGTGGTGACCCGGTACTGCCTCTCGGCCCAGGACCAGGCGAGCGCCGTGGCCGCCCTTTCGTTCAAGTGCGACGTGCTCTGGAGCGTGATGGATGCAATCGACCGAGCTTATGCGGACTGACCGCGCCGTCGTCGAAGCGACGAGCCGTCCCGCGCTCGCGCCGCACGTCCGGTTGAGGTTCGACCGGTCGCGGTCGAACCACGTGCTGCTGGGCCCGGAAGAGGTCGTTGTGCTGAACGGGACGGGCGCGGCCATCCTCGGCCTGTGTGACGGCCGGCGGACGGTCGCCGAGATCGTGGCGGAGCTGCACGGGCGGTACGACCGGGTGGCCGACGGCGAGGTGCAGCGGTTCCTCGCGCGTCTGGTCGCCAAGCGATGCGTGGAGGTCAGCGATGGATAAACCCTTCGGACTGCTCGCCGAGCTCACCTACCGCTGTCCGTTGGCCTGTGCGTACTGCTCCAACCCGCTCAACCTCGCCGAGTATACGGACGAACTGAGCACCGAGGAGTGGCAACGGGTGCTGACCGAGGCCCAGGAGCTGGGTGTCCTGCAGTGCCACCTCTCGGGCGGTGAACCGCTCCTGCGCCGGGACCTGGCGCGGATCGTCGCGACCGCCAGCGAGCTGGGTATGTACACGAACCTGGTCACCAGTGCGATCGGCCTGTCCCGGCGTCGGGCGGAGGAGCTCAGGGCCGCCGGCCTCGATCACGTCCAGGTCAGCATCCAGGCCGACGAGCCCACCCTCTCCGACCGGATCGCCCACACCCCGTCCTTCAAGCGCAAGATCGAGGCCGCCCGCACGGTCAAGGAGATGGGGTGGCCGCTCACGGTGAACGTCGTGCTCCACCGGCAGAACATCGACCGGGTCGCCGCCATTGTTCAGCTGGCCGAGGAGTTGGGCGCCGGCCGCGTCGAGCTGGCCAACACCCAGTACTACGGCTGGGGCCTGCTCAACCGCGCCGCGCTGCTGCCCAGCAGGGCTCAGCTGGAGCGGGCGGAGACGGTGGTCCGGGCCGCGCGCGAGCGACTGGCGGGCCGGATGGATGTCCTCTACGTCCTGCCCGACTACTACAGCCGGTACCCGAAGCCCTGCATGGGCGGCTGGGCCGCCCGACAGCTGACCGTGGCACCCAACGGCGACGCCCTGCCCTGCCCCGCCGCGCAGGCGCTGCCCCTTCCCCGGGCCAGCGTCCGGGAGCACTCCCTGTCCTGGATCTGGACGGAGTCGCCGCTGTTCCAGAGCTTCCGGGGGACGGACTGGATGCCGGACCCGTGCCGGAGCTGCGACCGCCGCGAGATCGACTTCGGTGGGTGCCGATGCCAGGCGTTCCAGCTCACCGGCGACGCCGCCCGGACCGATCCGGTATGTCATCTGTCTCCGGACCACGAGCTGGTGGAGCAGGCGGTGCGCGCGGCCAACCCCACTGGGCCCGGCCCGCACGGCAGGGGCATGCCGTCCGAGCTGGTACCCCGCCCGCACGCCTAGCGGGTTGTGCTGGGACCTGTCGGGTCGGCGACGAGGACTTGGGTGTCCCGTGCGGTGATGTCGACTGACTCACCGATGGTCAGTCGCGCGGCATGGACGCTGGGGCTGTCGACCTGGACGGTGAGTTCTTCGCTGAGCAGGACGCTGAGTCGGGTCGTGCCACCGAGGAAGGTCTTGTGCGCGACGATTCCGCTGCCGTGCTCGACCGGCTCCGCGGTGAGGCCCTCAGGTCTGATGAGCGCGTCGACGGCCGCACCGACGGACCGGCCGGCGACGTCGACCGGGGTGATGACCTGGCCGAGGACACGGATGCCGCCGGGGACCACCTCGGCGGGTAGTCGGTTCATGGTGCCGACGAACTCGGCGACGAATGCCGTGGAGGGTCGGGCGTAGAGCTCGCCGGGCGTGGCGATCTGCTCGAGGCGCCCGCCGCGCATGACCCCGACGCGGTCGGCCATGGACAGGGCTTCCTCCTGGTCGTGGGTGACGAACAGGGTGGTGGTGCCGAGCCGGGTCTGCAGGGTGCGGATCTGTTCGCGCAGTTGCAGACGGACCTTGGCGTCCAGGGCGGACAGCGGTTCGTCGAGGAGAAGCACCCGCGGTTCGATGGCCAGTGCGCGGGCGAGGGCGACGCGCTGTTGCTGGCCACCGGAGAGCTGGTGGGGGTAACGGGTGGCCCGTTCGGCGAGCCCGACCATGTCGAGCAGCTCGCCGGCCCGCGCGCGCCGGGCGGCGTTGTTCCGGCCGCGGACCCGCAGGCCGAACGCGACGTTGTCGAGCGCGGTCATGTTGGGGAACAGGCTGTAGTTCTGGAACACCATGCCCATGTCCCGGCGGCGGGTCGGCACGCCGCGCAGGTCGCCGCCGTCCACCAGCACCTGGCCGGAGTCGACCGTCTCCATGCCGGCGAGGACCCGCAGCGCGGTGGTCTTGCCGCAGCCGGACGGCCCGAGCAGCGCGACCATCTCACCGGGTTGGAGGGTGAGCGTGAGCCCGTCCAGCGCGCGGGTTGTGCCGAAGGAACGCCGCAGGTCGCGGAACTCGACCAGGGCACCCCCGGCGCCCCGCGCGGTCGCGATGTCGGTGGTCGGGGTGGTGGTGTCGCGTGAGGTCGCGGGAATGGTCATGACTCTCCCGGTGTCGAGGCGCGGTGGCCGCGGCGCGTGTCGATGAGTGAGATGAGGATGAGCAGCAGCCAGGTGCCGATCAGGGCCAGTAGTGACACCGCGACCGAGACGTGCGCGTTTTCCTGGTCGAAGACGACGACCCAGACCGGGAAGGTCTCGTACTGGTCGAGGCTGGCCATGGTGTACTCGCCGAGTACCAGCGCGACGGTCAGGATCGTGGCGGCGAGCAGCGCGGAGCGCAGGTTCGGGAGCAGCACGCGGAACGCCGTGGTGAACCATCCGCCGCCGAGTGAGCGGGACGCTTCGACGAGGGTCTTGAGGTTCATCGCCTGCAGACCGGACGCCAGCGACCGGTAGGCGAAGGGCATGGCCAGTACCGCGTACTCCAGTGCCAGCAGGTACGGCGTGCCTTTGAGCGCGGCCGGTGCCACCTGCAGCACACCGACGATGAGAACCACGGGCGGGATCACGATGGGCAGGATGGTGATGCCTTCGAACAGGCGCTGCACCTGGGGCAGACGTAGGTGCACGTAGATCGCGGTGGGCACCATGAGCGCCAGGGTGATCAGCGTGGTGACCAGGGCGAGGTTGATGGACAGGCCGAACGCGTCGGCGAAGCCCTGCTGGGCCGGGATTCCGCCGAAGACACCCAGCGAGATGCCCCCGGTGGGGGTCTGCACGGCGAACCGCAGCGCCGCGTAGAGCGGCACCAGGAAGTACACCCCGGCCGCCAGCAACACCACCCAACGGCCCCAGGACCGTCTTGCCGACGCGGCGAGCGCTCCAGTCCGGGCTGTCCCGGTACCCGTCACCGCAACCATTTGGAGGCCCTCCGCTGCAGCACTGAATAGATCACCATGACCACCGCGATGATCACGACCATGCCGAACCCGAGCGCCTTGCCGACGTTCTCCTGCCCGGCCAGCACGTTGCCGTTGAGGAACGTGCCGATCTGGATCGGCGTGATCGCCAGGCTGCCGCTGGTCAGCGCCTGGGTGGTGGCGTAGGCGGAGAACGCGCCGCCGAACAGCAGCAGCACCGAACCCAGGAACGCCGGGAGCAGCACCGGGCCGCCGACCAGCCGCCAGTACTGCCAGCCCGACGCACCGAGATTGTCGGCGGCCTCCCGCCAGGCCGGGCGCAGTCCCTCCAAGGCCGGCGTGATGACCAGCACCATCAGCGGGATCTGGAAGTACAGGTACACCAGGGCGATACCGCTGAACGTATAGAGGCTGAACCCGTGGTCGTAGGGGTTGAACCCGAGCCCCTTGAGCCAGTCGACGGCCAGGCCGCTGCTGCCGATGGTGGCGATGAACAGGAACGCCAGCGGCACCCCACCGAAGTTGGCGAACACCCCGGACGCGGTCGAGACCGCCCGCTTCAGCGCACCGCTGCGGCTGGTCTGCACCGCATAGGCGGTGACCAGCCCCAGGACGCCGGGCACCACCGATGTGATCACCGACAGCTCGATGCTGGTGATGAACCCGTGCAGGTAGATGCCCTGGAACGCGATCTCGAGGTTGTTCAGGGTGAACCCGCCGTCGTCCGGGTCCTGGAATGCCCCGATGACGATGGCGATGGTCGGCACGGCCAGGAACAGCCCGGCGTAGACGGCGAAGGGAAGCAGGCCGATCAGGGCGCCCGCGGCGCGGGGCAGCCGCGCCAAGGCCCGCTTGCCGCTGGCCGCGGTGTCGGTCGGGTCGGGCGGCAGCGCGGTTCTGGTGTCGGGAGCCATGGGTGTCAGCCGCTGGTTGCGGTGGTCCAGCCCTGCGAGACGAGGGCCTTGGCCTTGTCCTGCTGGGCGTCGGTCGGATAGCTCACGTCGCCGGCACGGTCGACAAGGCCGCCTACGCCAAGCTCACGTCGCCGGCGGGGACGGCCGGGAGCTTGGCGTAGGCGGCCTTGTCGACCGTGCCGTCCTTGACCATGGTGTCGAGCAGGATCGGCCGGGCGGAGCCGTTGAGCCAGAGGTTCTGGCCCTCCACCGAGTACAGGTACTCCTCCCACAGTCTCGCCGCTGCCGGGTGCGGCGCGGTGGCGTTGATCGCCTGGCTGTAGTAGGCGGCGTAGCTGGCGTCGGACGGGATGACCACCTTCCAGGTCGGCAGCTGGCTGGCCACCGAGGACTCCTGCAGGTAGTCCCACCAGATCAGGATCGGCGTCTGGCCGCTCTGCACGGTGGCCGCCGACCCGGTAACCGGGACGAAGTTGCCGACCTCGCGCAGCTTCTTGAAGTAGTCCAGGCCGGGCTGGATGTTGTCGAACGAGCCGCCGTTGGCCAGCGCGGCCGCGTACACCGCGGCGAACGCCGCCCCTGCCTGGGTCGGGTTGCCGTTGATCGCGACCTGGTTCTTGTACTCGGGCTTGAGCAGGTCGGCCAGCGACGTGGGCGGCGTCTTTACCCGCGCGGGGTCGTAGCCGATCGCGACGTAGCCGCCGTAATCGCTGAACCAGGCCCCGTCGGCGTCCTTGGCGGCGGCTGGGATGTTCGCCCAGCTGGCGACCTTGTACTTGGCGAGCAGACCCGCCTTGGCCGCCGACACGGCGAAGGACTGGCCGAGGTCGAGCACGTCCGGGGCGCGGTTCTGACCCTTGAGCTGCTTGACCGCGTTGATCTCGTCCTGGCTGGAGCCGTCGGGATTGGCGTTGTTGACCGTGATGCCGTACTTGGCCTGGAAGCTCTTGATGATGTTGCCGTAGTTCGCCCAGTTCGCCGGCAGCGTGATCGTGTTGAGCTGGCCCTCCTGCTTGGCCGCCGCGACGAGCGCGTCCATGCCGCCCGCCTCCTGCAGCGATGTCGCCGCGGCGAGTTTGGACGGTGCGGCGGAACCGGAGCTTCCGCCGGAGGAACCGCAGGCCGTCAGCACCGCGGCCGCCGTGAGAGCAAGCGTGACGCTGGTGATTATCGTGCGCATTCTTTCTCCAGACCGTGCGGCTGCAGCGCCACCCCGCGAGCCGCTGCCCACCGTTGGGAGAGGCCCGACCCGGGCGGACGCCTGACTCGACGCAGCGTCAATGCCGATTGGAAACCGGGACGGACCAGCGCCTGTCCACGAAGTGATCGCTGGACCAACAGGCGGGGTTGACGACGACAGAGGTGTCCATCCCCGCTGTCCGTGTTGCCTGCGTGAAAGTTGAGGCGGTCCCGCCGGATAACCGTCAGGCTGGAGGGCAGGATCGTGCTCAACGCACTGGCCGACCGGGTGCCCCGGCTGCGCCTGGCCACCGGGCACGAGCTCCGCTATCCGGCCAACATCTCGTTCCGCGGTCCGCGCGAACTGTGGGTTGACTGGGCATGACGGACCCGGTCCGTCGAAGGCGGCTCGGCTCTTGTCCTGTCGAGGAGTCAGTGCGCACTTGATTTTCTCGCGCCGAGGGACGCGCCGGCCCGGTAAACAAGACTTAACATCAAGACTTCCGGATTAGGTCGGGTCGGCGACGCGGAAAAGTC
>Ga0193742_1002577_pt1 | contig 10395 bp, 6 predicted proteins | sample L2c1metaG_FD_165511 | JGI IMG/M metagenome (GOLD analysis project Ga0193742, IMG submission 165511) | Soil microbial communities from a riparian zone of the East river system, Colorado, United States - L2c1 | ecosystem: Environmental > Terrestrial > Soil > Riparian zone | place: USA: East River... | reverse complement strand
ATCGGGTTCGGGCAACGCTTCACCCATTCGACCGCCTCGTCCATGTCCCTGACTTCCCACAGCCAGTATCCGGCGACCAGCTCGCGGGTCTCGGCGAAGGGGCCGTCGATCACGGTGCGGCTGGGGCCGTCGAACGCGATGCGCTTGCCTGCCTTCGAAGGCTTGAGGCCATCGCCGCCGACCATGATGCCGGCGCTGACCAGCTCCTCATTAAACTGGCCCATAGCCACCAGCAGCTCTTGCTGGCCGGTCATGATGCCCGCTTCGCTGTCCTCTGTCGCCTTCACGAAAACCATAACACGCATCGTCTGTCTCCTTGGTTGATCGGGGCCACAAGCGGCCCGTACCAACACGACGAAGGAGGTGCGGCGGAATCGACATGACCCGCAAATTTTTTTGGAAGGCAACCTCCTGCTCTTCGCTCGAAGCCTGTTTTCAGTCATAGCGAGCGTCGGCGCAGCCACCGCCGGTTCGTCCGCGTTTGGATGCGTTGACGCTCAAGCGGCCTTTTGCTCAACTAAAAATCGAATAGATGCCGACGGCCCGTTGCCGACATTTCTGCCGGTGTGACACGATGCGCTCCACGGCGGAACGCTACCATGCCCGTACCCAGGTCGGTCGATCTGGCCGGTAGAGTCTTCAACCCCCTCTTGCGGAGCGGTTTTCCTGATGAACGACCACGAACTTCATGCGCATCTGATCGGCCAGCAAGGATCCCGCGCGGCGCTGAACACGCCTGCGCTGGTGCTGGATATCGATGCGCTCGACCGCAATATTGCGGCGATGGCGGCAATCGTCGCTGCGCATGGTGCGGCGCTGCGGCCGCATGCCAAGACGCACAAGAGCGTCGATATCGCACGCCGCCAGATCGCTGCTGGCGCGATCGGCCTGTGCTGCGCAAAGATCGGCGAGGCCGAAGTGCTTGCCGATGGCGGCATAACGGGACTTCTGATCACGTCACCGATCGCCGCACCAGGTGCCATCGAGCGGTTGGCGGCGCTGGCGGGACGAGCACGGGGATTGATGGCGGTGGTCGACCACCCCGCAGTCGCGCAGGCGATCGATCGCGCGCTTGCAGCTGCGGATACCGCGCTGGACGTTATCATCGATATTGATCCTGGCGCTCACCGCACCGGTGTGGCGTCAGCGGATAATGCGGTGGCGCTGGCGCGCGTAATCGATGCCGCGCCACGGCTGCGTTATCGTGGCGTGCAATTCTATTGCGGCTCGCAGCAGCATATCGAGGGCTTCGCCGATCGCCGTACGGCGATCGAGGAGCGAACAGGTTATCTTCAGGACGCCATTGCGGCGCTGACCGATGCGGGTTTTGCGCCCGAGATCATATCGGGATCGGGCACGGGCACGCACCGGATCGATCTTGCGCTAGGTGTCTTCACCGAAATCCAGGCCGGTTCCTATATCTTCATGGACAAGCAGTATCTCGACTGCGACCTGGCAGATGGCCCGTCATCCCCGTTCGAGACCGCGCTCGGAGTGGATACGCGCATCGTCAGCGCCAATCACGCGGCGCTGGTTACAATCGACGCCGGGTACAAGTCGCTTTCCACCGATGGCGGGACTGCGGTCGTGCAGCGTGGCGCGCCGGCCGATACGCGCTTCGCGTTCATGGGCGATGAACATGGCGCGTTGATCAGCCCCGGTATCGGCAACGACCTGGAACCGGGCTGCGCGGTGACGTTGACCGTTCCGCACTGCGACCCGACGGTCAATCTATACGACAGCTATCACGTCGTTCGAGGAGAAACGCTGATCGACCTGTGGCCAGTCAGCGCGCGCGGATGCGCACGATGAATGCCAGAACGATCGGCGATGATGCCTGCTAAGTAATTGAAAACTTTGGAGCGGGTGAAGGGAATCGAACCCTCGTCGTAAGCTTGGGAAGCTTCTGCTCTGCCATTGAGCTACACCCGCATTCCAAACGCCTGTCTGCAATCCGCACGGGCCGCTTACAATGCGGCCTGCAGCCTGAGTTTGAAGATGCGGCACTGGCACATGCCGGCAGGATTGGTCAATCCGCCATCTCGGCCGCATCGGCGGCCAGGGCGATCGATCCAAGCGGGCCGGCCGACGCGCCCAGCAGCGGCGCGACGACGTAATCGGACGGATTCGGAAGGCTGAGATAGCCATTGAGGCTATCGACCAGCGCTGCTTCGATCCGCGGGAGGAGGTGGGATTGGCCCGACACAACCCCCCCGCCGATCGCGATGCGGTGCGGGCCGGTCGAGCAGACCAATGCATGACACATCGCCGCGAGCGCATCGACTATCGGCGTCCACACCGGATCATCCGGCGCGGCGTCCCGCACCTCGCGCCCGCCGAGGCGTACGACCAGCGCGGTGCCGGAGGCGAGGCCTTCGACACAATCTGCGTGGAAGCCGCACACGCTGCGATGGGTGTCGCCTGGCGTCCGGGGCACGCGCAGATGGCCGATTTCGCTATGGCCGATCCCGCGCGTCGGGCGACCATGGACGATCAGCCCGACGCCAACGCCGGTGCCGACGGTGACATAGGCGAAGTCCTCCAGGCCGCGCGCGCAGCCCCAGTGGGTCTCGGCAAGCGCAGCGCCATTTACGTCGGTGTCGAAGCCGGTCGGCGCATCGAATGGCGCAGATATGAAATGCAGCACGTCGGTGCCGGACCAGCCCGGCTTGTTGGTGCTCAAAATCTGGCCGTGCCGACTGGAGGCGGGGTTCAACTCCAGCGGGCCGAACGAAGCGATGCCCAGGGCGCGGAAGCCGCCGGCCAGCCGCCAATCCTGAAGGATGGCGACGATCGCAGGCAATGTCTCATCGGGCGTCGTCGTCGGGACGGTTCGCTGGTCGAGCACCGCGTCGGGACCATATGCCAGGGTCACGATGCATTTGGTCCCCCCCAGTTCGACGCCCGCCAACGGCAGCCGCTGCGCCCCTGCGTCATTCGATCTGGCGCTCATTCGCATCTCTCCAGGGCATCGAGAGGCATCCCATTCTCCTCACACATCACGCTGGGCTTTCCGCCGTCCGGCCGAAGGAGAGCGGGCGATCCGCCTTGGCCGATCCGAAGCGGGACGGCTTCGCACCCATCTCGAAGATCAGCTCGCCGCCCTGGATCAGCTCGGTATGATCGATCCAGTTGCGGGTATATGGCTTCCCGTTCCAGCGGACCGACTGGACATAGGGCGCGTCCGGCCCGTTGCCCGCCGCGCGGATGCGCAGCGTCTTGCCGCCGCCCAGGACGACCTCGGTATCGTCGAACAGCGGCGCGCCGAACACGTAGACCGCGCTGACCGGATCGACAGGGTAGAAGCCGAGCGCCGAGAGGATGAACCACGCACTCATCTGGCCGCAATCGTCGTTGCCGATCACGCCGTCGGGATCGGCCTTGTACATCTCGGTGAGGAGCCGCCGGACCATCGCCTGCGCATAGAGATAGGCCGCATGCTGATCGGGCTCGTTGCCGTGCGCGTACTGCCCCACCAGTCCCGAAATATCGGGCGGCGCATTGTCCGGCAGCGTCGATGGCGCGTTGAAGAAGCCATCGAGCTTGGTCTCGAACGCCTTGTCGCCGCCGAACAGTTCGATCTGGCCGTAGATGTCATGTTGGTTGAGGAAGGTCGTCTGCCAGCCATTCGCCTCGGTATAATCGCGATGCTTCTTCGGATCGTGGCCGATCTGGATCGGATCGTAGGGCGACCACCATTTTCCGTCCGCAAATTTGGGCCGTGCGAAGCCGATCGAGGGATCGAGAACGTTCCGATAATTCAGGCTCCGCTTGCGGAGCGTTTCGGCATCGTCCTTTGCACCCGCCGCTTCGGCGAGGACCGCCATCGCCCAGTCGTCATAGGCATATTCCTGGGTGCGGCTGACCGACTCCCACACCTTGTCGGCGGGGATGTAGCCGAGATCATAATAATAGCCGCGGCCGAGCGAGCTTTCACTGTCCTTGAAGGTGCGATCGAAGGCGCGGCGGCGGATGTTGGGCCACGCCGCGGCATAGTCCGCCTCGATCCCCTTCGCCTTCGCCTCAGCCAGAACGACCACCGCGTGCCAGCCGATCATCGTGCCGGTCTCGACCCCCTGGAGCGGCCAGACCGGCGGGCCATAAGGACTCTGCTGCGTCTGGCGGATGAGGTCGCGGGTGAAGATCGCCGAACGCTCGGGCTGGACCAACGTGAGCAGCGGATGCAGCGCACGATAGGTGTCCCACAGCGAATAGGTACTGAAGGCGAGCTCGCCCTTGGGCGCCTGATGCACCTGCCGGTCGAGCCCGACATAGCGACCGTCGCGATCGGTGAAGAGCGTCGGCGCGAGGAAGCAATGATAGAGCGCGCTCGCCATGATCGTGCGTTGCGCGTCGGTTCCGCCCTCGACGCGGACACAGTCGAGTTCGCGCTTCCAGATTTGCCGTGCCTTCTTGCACGCGCCGTCGAAATCCCAGTCCGGTGCTTCGGTCGCGAGCGCCGCGCGGGCGCCACCGACATCAATACCGGACAAGCCGGTCTTGATCAGGATCGGCTCGCCGCCGGCATCGTCGAAGAACAGCGCGACCTTCAGGCTTTTGCCGGCGATATCAGTCGCGCCTTCGGTAGCGGAGGCATCGCCGTCACCGAAGAATTGCACACGGTCCGGCTTGCGCGAGAGCTGCATCGCGAAATGGATGTGCCGGCCCTTGGCCCAGCGGTTCACCTGCCGGCTTCCGGTCAGCACCCCGTCCGGTCCAAGGGCGAGCGATGCATTTTCGATCAGTGTGCCCTTGTCCCACTTGTCGAGGATCATGTGCGCGAAATCGATCAGGATATGCCCCGGTCCCTGAGGAAAGCGGTAGCGGTGGAGGCCGCACCGCTCGGTAACGGTCAGCTCCGCCTTCACGCCCGATTCGAGCAGCACGCGGTAATAGCCCGGCTCGGCATGTTCTTCGGAAAAGCGCTGACGATAGCCCGTGTCCGGATTGTCGAGCGCGCCCGGCACCAGCTCCAGCTTGCCGCGCGTCGGCACCACCAGCACGTCGAGCATGTCGCCGATGCCGGTGCCCGACAGATGGGTATGCGAGAAGCCCATGATAGAGCCGTCCGTGCGGTGATAGCCCGAACACGCGTCCCAGCGCGCGTTGTCGGTATCCGGGCTCAGCTGCGCCATGCCGAAGGGCAGCGACGCGCCCGGAAAGGTATGGCCGTGCCCGCCGGTGCCGATGAACAGATCGGGCTCGCCCGCCTCCGGCGTCCGCGCCCAGCTGGCGCACCCGGAGAGGCTGCCCAGCGCCACCAGTCCGGTTCCCGCCAGCAACTGCCGCCGATTGGCATTCAACATAATCACACCTGCCCGGCGATCAGCGCCGGATTGCGGCGCTCGATGTCCAGAATCAGATCACCGAACAGGCCGTTCGCCCAGGCGAACCAGCTGCGCGTGAATTTCGCCGGATCGTCCTTGTGGAAGGATTCGTGCATGAAGCCGGTGCCGCCATGCGTGGTCTTCAGCGAGCGCAGGCATTGCCGGACCACCGCCTGATCATCGCTCATCAGCGCGCGGGTGATCAGCGACATCGGCCAGATCATGTCCATGCCGATATGCGGGCCGCCGATCCCTTCCGCCGCGGTTCCCTTGAAGAAATAGGGATTGCGCTCGCTCCAGGCGAGCGCGGCGGTGCGGCGGTACAGCGGATCGTTGCGCGCCGCCGCGCCGAGCAACGGCAACGCCGACAGGCTCGGCACATTGGCGTCGTCCATGAAGATGGCGTTGCCATAACCGTCGACCTCATAGGCCCAGACCTCGCCGCCCTTGCCGTCCGGCATCTTGCCATGCGCGTCGAGCGCCTGGCGGACTTCAGTCGCCAACGCCTCCGCATCGCGCGCAGCCGCTTCGTCCCCGCGCGCACTCCGCAGCACGGTCGCGAGCATGCCGAGGGCGGAGACCGCGAACAGGTTCGACGGGATCAGGAACGGATAGAGGCAGGCATCGTCGGACGGGCGGAAGCCCGAATGGATCAGCCCGACCTTGCGCGTCGGCGCGCCTAGCCCCGCGAACATCAGCGTTTCGGTCGGCGACTTGTCCACGCGCTGGAAATGATATGGCCCCGGCCCGTCCTTGCGCTGCTGGATGCGCAACGTATCGACCGCGACCTTCATCGCGCTCGCCCACAGATCGTCGAACGGCGCCTTGTCCTTGGTCGCGGTCCAATAGGCATGCGCCAGTCGCATCGGGTAGCAGAGCGAATCGATCTCCCATTTCCGCTCGGCGACGCCCGGCTTCATGTCGGTCATGTCGCTGATCGCCGGCAGGCTCGACTTGGCGGTCGGGTCCTTCATGAAGGCGTTGGCGTAGGGATCGATCAGGATGCAGCGCGCCTGCCGCTGCAGCGCACCGTGGAACAGCCGCCGCAGCTTGGCATCCTTGGGTGTCAGATGGACATAAGTCTGCAGCTGTGCGGAGCTGTCGCGCAGCCACATCGCGTTGATGTCGCCGGTGATGACGAAGGTATCGGGCTTGCCGTCGACCTCGCCGAGCTGGACGGTGGTGTCGAGCGTGTTGGGGTAGCAATTCTCGAACAGCCAGGCGAGTTCGGGATCGCCGATCTTCTTCTTGACCCGCTTGATCTCGGCCTCGACCGCCGGGCTGGTGAAGCCGCGCTGGGCGAGTGGCGGGCGCAGCGTTGCGCGCTGCACCGCGGCGACAACGCCCGACGGCAACGCAGCCGACAAGGCGAGCACGCCCGCAGTCGATATCATGTCGCGGCGGCTGAGAATCATTGGATCATTTCCCCCTGGGTGCGCTCATCGAGAAAGGTGCGGCCGATTTGGCACTGCCCCATTGCTTGTTGGGTTCCGCGCCCATGACGAACCGCAGCGTGCCGCCCTGCTGCAGCGCCTCGCGGTCGAGCCAGGTCTTGTCGTGCGGCTGGCCGTTGAACGTCACCGACTGGATGTAGATATTCTTCGGCCCGTTATTTTCGGCTTCGATGGTCAGCTGCTTGCCGTTCGGCATGGTGAGCTGGACGTTCTGGAACAGCGGGCTGCCGATCGCATATTGGCCGACCGCCGGGGTCACCGGATAGAAGCCCAGCGCGGAGAAGACGTACCAGGCCGAAGTCTGGCCATTATCCTCGTCCCCCGGATAGCCATCGGGGGCAGGGGAGTAGAGCTTCTCCATGATGTCGCGCGCATGATATTGCGCCTTCCACGGCGCGCCGGCCCAGTCGTAGAGATAGATCATGTGCTGGATCGGCTGGTTGCCATGGGCGTACTGCCCCATGTCGACGATCTGCATCTCGCGGATCTCGTGGATCGTCTGGCCGTAATAGCTGTCGTCGAACAGCGGGGCGGTGGTGAAGATCGAATCGAGCCGGTCGACGAACGCCTTGTCGCCGCCCATCAGGCCGATCAGCCCTTCGACATCCTGCATCACCGACCAGCTATAGTGCAGCGAATTGCCCTCGGTGAACGCATCGCCCCATTTCAGCGGGTTGAACGGCGTCGCCCAGCTGCCGTCCTGGTTGCGCCCGCGCATCCAGCCGCTCTGCGTATCGTAGAGCTTGCGATAGTTCTGCGCCTGGGCGGCATATTTCTTCGCATCTTCGGTCTTGCCGAGCGCCGCGGCGAGGCGTGACAGCGAGAAATCGGCGGTGGCGTATTCCAGCGTGCGCGCGGCATTCTCGTTGATATCGACGTCATAGGGAACATAGCCGAGCCGGTTGTAATATTCGACGCCCTCGCGCCCGACCGCGGTCAGCACCCGGCCCCGTTCGTCACGCGGGCGGCCTTGCGAGGTCGTCGCGTTCTTGACCATCGCCTCATACAGCGTCTCGACATCGAAGCCGCGCACGCCGTTCAGATAGGTATCGGCGATAATGTTGGCCGAATTCGATCCGATCATCACGCTGCGGTGGCCGGGGCTCGCCCATTCGGGCAGCCAGCCTGATTCCTTGTAGGTGTTGACCAGCCCTTGCATGATCTGGCTGTCGACTTCGGGATACATGAGCGCGAAGAAGGGGAAGACCGCGCGCCAGGTGTCCCAGAAACCGTTGTCGGTGAACATCGGCCCCGGATGCACCTTGCCGTCATACGGGCTGTAGTGGACCGTCTGCCCCTTAGCATCGATCTCGTGGAACATGCGCGGGAACAGCAGCATGCGGTACAGCGCCGAATAGAAGGTGCGGCGGTTGTCGATGTCGGGATCGGTCACACGGATGCGCGACAGCTCCTTTTCCCACTGGTCCTTCGCCTTCGTCTCGGTCTGTGCGAAGCTGTCGCGGCCGATCTCCTGCTCCAGATTGCGCACCGCCTGTTCGGGGCTGATGAACGATGAGGCGACCTTGACGCCGACCTGCTCGCCCTTCTTCGTCTTGAAGCTGACGACCGCGCCGACATGCGCGCCCTCGCTCCTGGGTGCGTCGTGCAACTGCCAATTCTCGTCCCAGGTGCGCGAGACGGTGAAATCGCGGTCGAACTGCAGGACGAAGTAATTGTGGAAATTCGCCGGCACGCCGCCGCTGTTGTTGCGGGCATAGCCGGTGATGCGCCGCCGCTTGGCATCGACGGTGACCATCGATCCCTCGTTATAGGCATCCAACACGATGTGCGCGTCGTCGCTTTGGGGGAAGGTGAAGCGGAACTGCGCGGCGCGGTTGGTCGGCACCACCTCCGCCGTCACGTCATGATCAGCGAGATAGACCTTGTACTTGTAGGGGCGGCTTTCCTCGGCCTTGTGGCTGTACCAGGATGCGCGCTCCTCCTGCTTGATGCGGACCGGTCCGGTCACCGCCATCAGCTCGAAGGCGGCATAGTCGTTCATCCACGGGCTGGGCTGGTGGGTCTGCTTGATGCCGCTGATCTTGTTGTCATCGTACATATACCCCCAGCCATTGCCCATCTTGCCGGTGACGGGGGTCCAGAAGTTCATCCCCCACGGCACCGCGACCGCAGGGTAGGTGTTGCCGTAGGATAGCTCGAAGCTGGAATCGGTGCCCATCAACGGGTTGACGAGATCGACCAGCGCTTCGCCGTTCGGGGCGGGGGCGGTTCCTTGCGCGAATGCGGCCGGTGCCGGGATCATTATCGCGCTTGCCAGCACAACCGTTAGCGCGCTGCGCAGCGCCTTGCCCAAGCCGTTCCTCACCCTTCGTCTCCCCTGATCGTTTGGCTTATCGGACGCGGCTTCACGCCCTCGTTGGTCATCACCACCGGCCGGATGGTGCCGTCCGCGTTGAACTCCATCCGGTCGATCGCGAGCTGGCGATGCTCGCCCCTGGTCTTGTCGAGCGGGCGGCGGTGATAGGCAATGTACCATTCGTCCGTGCCCGGCACGTTGACCACCGAATGGTGCCCCGCTCCGCGCGCGATGCGGAAATCCTGCGCCAATATCTTGCCCATCGGCTTGAACGGCCCGGTCGGGCCCGGCCCCATCGCATAGGCGACGCTGTAATCGGGGCCGGTCCAGCCGCCTTCGGACCACATCAGATCATAAGTGCCGTTCCGTTCGATCATGAACGAGCCTTCGACATAACCCGGCGGCGTGACCTCCTTGTACATCGACCCGTCGGCGTGCGGCACGATCGACTTCAGATCCGCGCTCAGCTTGACGACGTTGCAGTGCTTCCAGCCGCCATAATAGAGATAGACCTGCCCATCCTTGTCGCGGAAGGCGAAGGGGTCGATCGGCTGCGCCCCGTTGTGGAACGCGCCGATCAGCGGCTTGCCGATGGCGTCCTTGAACGGGCCGCCGGGCGTGTCGCTGACGGCGAGACCGATGCCGCCGACCTCTCCATCGCTCTGGATGTCGTTGGCGCTGAAGAACATGTAATATTTGCCGTTCGCCTCGATCACCGAGGGCGCCCACACCGCATAGGCCGCCCAAGACACGTTCTCGACGTCCAGGACGTGCTCATGCTTGGTCCAGTTGACCAGATCGGGTGACGAGAAGGCGTTGAAGAAGGTCTGGATGCCGTAGGATGGCCGGACCATGCGCTGCTTGCGCGCTTCCTGCTGCGCCGGGGTGAAGTGCTCGGACATATCGGCCTTGCCGAAATGATCCGAATAGGTCGGGTAGATCCAGTAGCGCCCGCCGAACACGTGGATCTCGGGATCGGCATACCAGCCCGGAACGATCGGGTTGGATGCGATTGCCCATCCCGAGACGAGAAGGGCCGATGCCCCGATCATCGCCAACAGCTTTGTTCGCATCAGCTTTGTCACGCGGCAAGCATCATCAATTTTCCCGAGAAAAAAGACGGAGTGGCCCCCGGGGATGGGGGAGGTGGGGCCACTCCGGACACATCAGCGCAAGCGCGACGCGTCAAAAGTTATAGGTGATGCCGACATAGGCGCGCCGGCCGAAATAGTTGCTGCGCACGAAACGATCGTCGGTGTCGTTGCCCAGATGCTGACGCTCCACCGACTTGGTCAGG
>Ga0193742_1002574_pt1 | contig 10420 bp, 9 predicted proteins | sample L2c1metaG_FD_165511 | JGI IMG/M metagenome (GOLD analysis project Ga0193742, IMG submission 165511) | Soil microbial communities from a riparian zone of the East river system, Colorado, United States - L2c1 | ecosystem: Environmental > Terrestrial > Soil > Riparian zone | place: USA: East River... | reverse complement strand
TCATTAGCCGGTCAATCGCCGCCTCCTGCGCCTCGCGCGCGTCGGCAGCGACCGGCAGATAGTGGAACGGCAGCCCGTGCCATTCGACCAGCGGCCGCAGCGTCTCATGGTTGGAAACGACCCCCGCGACATCCACCGGCAGCCCGCCCGTCTGCCAGCGGTGGAGCAGATCGTTCAGGCAGTGCGATCCCTTCGACACAGCGATCAGCACGCGCGGCCGATCGGCGGCGCGCGTGAGCGACCAGTCGAACGCAAACCGCTCGGCCACGCGGCCAAGCGCCGCGCGCGCATCATCGCCGCCAGTGAACGCGAGGCGCATGAAGAAGCGCCCGGTCTCCAGATCGGCATATTGCTGGCTGTCGAGGATGAAGCCGCCAACCCCCGCCAGCGCGCCGGTGACGCCCGCGACGATACCTACGCGATCGTCGCAGGTCAGCGTCAGGACATGGGCGTCACCGTTCGCCGCCATCAGGAGACGCGGTGCATCGCGCAAATCTTGTTGCCGCATGGATCGCGCAGATAGGCGAGATAGAGACTGCCAAACGCGCCCGTGCGCACCCCCGGCGGATCTTCGATCGCCTTGCCGCCGGCGGCCAGCCCCGCGGCATGCCAGGCATCGGCCTGTTCGGGCGAGCTTGCCGCGAAGCCGATCGTACCGCCATTTGCGTGGCACGCGTTGTCGCCATCGATCGGCTTGCCCAGCAGGAACAACCCGCCATTGTGCACGTAGATCAACCGGCCCTTGTCGTCCTCACGCCCGGGCTTGGCGCCCAATGCGCCGAGTGTGGCGTCGTAGAAGGTTTTCGACGCCGCCATATCGTTGGCGCCGAGCATCACATGGCTGAACATCGCATTCTCTCCCTTGGTTATATCAGTAGACGACGACGCTGCGGATGCTTTCGCCCGCATGCATCAGGTCGAATCCCTTGTTGATCTCGTCGAGCGTCAGGACGTGGGTGATCATCGGATCGATCTCGATCGTCCCGTCCATGTAGAGATCGACGATCTTGGGCACATCGGTGCGGCCCTTCGCTCCGCCAAACGCGGTGCCGCGCCAGTTGCGCCCGGTGACAAGCTGAAATGGGCGCGTGCTGATCTCCTTGCCCGCTTCCGCCACGCCGATGATGATGCTGGTGCCCCAGCCGCGATGGCATGCCTCCAGCGCCTGACGCATTACGGTGGTGTTGCCGGTGCAGTCGAAGGTGTACTCTGCCCCGCCATCGGTCAGCGCGACGAGGTGCTGAACGATGTCGCCATCGATATCCTTCGGATTGACGAAATGGGTCATGCCGAAACGCCTGCCCCATTTCTCGCGATCGGGGTTGATATCGACGCCGACGATCATCTTCGCCCCCGCCATCCGCGCGCCCTGCAGCACGTTGAGGCCGATCCCGCCGAGCCCGAAGACGATGACGTTGTCGCCCGGCTGGACCTTGGCGGTGTTGGTCACTGCACCTACTCCGGTGGTGACGCCGCAGCCGATATAGCAGCTGGTCTTGAACGGCGCGTCCTCGCGAATCTTGGCCACCGCGATCTCGGGCAGGACGGTGAAATTCGAGAAGGTCGAGCAGCCCATATAGTGGAAGATCGGCTGACCCTTGTAGCTGAAGCGGCTGGTGCCATCGGGCATCAGCCCCTTGCCCTGGGTCGCGCGGATAGCGGTGCACAGGTTGGTCTTGCCGGACAGGCATGATTTACACTGGCGGCACTCGGGCGTGTAGAGCGGGATGACATGGTCGCCGGGTTTCACACTGGTCACGCCCGCGCCCACCTCCCGCACGATCCCGGCGCCTTCATGGCCCAGGATCGATGGGAAGATGCCCTCGCTGTCCAGACCGTCCAGCGTATAGGCATCGGTGTGGCAGATGCCCGTCGCCATGATCTCGACCAGCACTTCGCCCGCCTTCGGGCCTTCCAGGTCGAGCTCGACGATCTCGAGCAGCTGTTTGGCTTCGAACGCGACGGCGGCGCGGGTCTTCATGGCATCGAGTCTCCTGCTGTTGGCCGTTCGCTAGCGCCTCTACCGCTGCGCGTCACCCTGTTGCGCCACGGTGCCCGCCATGCCATCGGCTGCGCATGGCCGATCCCGACCTTGCCGACACATTCCGCCGCGCGATGCGCGCGATCGCGGCAACGGTGCATATCGTCACCATCCGGGTCGATGGCACGCCGATGGGCATCACCGCCACCGCGGTATCGGCGCTGGCGATGGAGCCGCCCAGCCTGCTGGTGTGCATCAACGAACGCGCCTCAATCCATCAGGTCATCGGCACCCGCACCCATTTCTGCGTCAATGCGCTCCACCGCGACGATGCCGAACTGGCCAATACCTTCGCCGACCATCGCATGCGCGAGCTGCGCTTTCGCACCGGCACCTGGCTGACCGACGGGGACGGCCCGCCTCGCCTCGCCCATGCCCAGGCCTCGATCGTCTGCGCGCTGCGCGAGGAACACCGCTTCGGCACGCACAGCATCTTCATCGGAGAGGTCGAATCGGTCGCGGTGCGCGACGATACCGATCCGCTGGTCTATCTCGCCGGCGTGTTCGGCGGGTTCAGTCCACCCGCCTGAGATTGGCGGCGAACTGCTTTGCCCGCTGGGCATAGTGCAGTGCCGACGCCTTCAGGATCGCGCGCTGCGCCTCGTCCAGCGTTCGGATGGCCTTGGCCGGCGCGCCCACGATCAGGCTGTTGGGCGCGAAGGTCTTGCCCTCGGTCACCAGCGCGCCTGCACCGACGATGCAGCCCGACGGGATGATCGCATGGTTCAGCACAGTTGCCTTCATCCCGACCAGCACCTCATCCTCGATCGTGCAGCCGTGGAGCATGGCATGATGCCCCACCGTCACGTCCGCGCCCACCGTGCACGGCGCGCCGAAATCCGAATGGAGCATCGCGCCTTCCTGGATGTTCGACCGGTCACCGACCGAAATCATGGTGTTATCCGCCCGGATGCAGGCGCCGAACCATACGCTCGCCTCATGCCCCAACCGCACCTCACCGATCAGATCGGCCGACGGCGCGACCCAGGCGTCGAAGCCGAGTTGCGGCCGCTTGCCGTCGATCTCGTAGAGCGGCACGACGTCAGCGCGGGGCCATGCGGATGGCGCCGTCCAGCCGCACATCTTCGCCATTGAAATAGCCGCATTCGATCATGGTGAGGGCAAGCTGGGCATATTCCGCCGGATTGCCGAGCCGCTTGGGAAACGGCACGCTGGCCGCCAGATTGTCACGCACCTGCTGCGGCGCGCCCTGCATCAACGGCGTATCGAAGATGCCGGGCAGGATGGTGTTCACCCGAATCGCCTCGCCCATCAAATCGCGCGCGATGGGCAGAGTCATGCCGACCACCCCGCCCTTCGACGCCGAATAAGCCGCCTGGCCGATCTGCCCGTCCTCTGCCGCAACGCTAGCGGTATTGACGATCGCGCCGCGATCGCCATCCTCCTGCGGGTCGAGCGTCAGCATTCCCGCCGCCGATTTGGCGATGCAGCGGAAGGTGCCGACCAGATTGATCTGGATGAGCCAGTTGAACGCCTCCAGCGGGAAATGCTTGATCGATCCGTCTTCCTTGGACCGGCTCGCGGTCTTCACTGCATTGCCCGTGCCCGCGCAGTTGACCAGGATGCGCTCCTGCCCATTGGCCGCGCGCGCCTTGGCGAACCCGGCATCGACGGACTCGTCTGACGTCACGTTGACCTCGCAGAACACGCCGCCGATCTCGGCAGCCAACGCCTCGCCCTTCTCCGCCTGCAGATCGAAGATCGCGACCTTCACGCCCCTGGCGGCAAGCGCCCGCGCGGTCGCTGCGCCAAGGCCGGAGGCACCGCCGGTCACGACGGCGGATACGCTATTGTCGAGTTTCATGCGTCTCTCCCCATTTTATCAGGCGGCCGCCTTGGCCTTTTCCACAGGCCCGTCGACCCGCTCGATGATCGTGACGTTGGCTATCCCGCCGCCCTCACACATCGTCTGCAGGCCATAGCGACCGCCGCGCTGCTCCAGCGCATTCAGCAGCGTCGCCATCAGCTTGGTCCCCGAAGCACCCAACGGATGCCCCAGCGCAATCGCGCCGCCATTGACGTTGGTTTTGTCGTAGCTGGCCCCGGTATGCTTCATCCACGCCATCGGCACCGGCGCGAACGCCTCGTTGACCTCGGCCACATCGATATCGTCGATCGTCAGCCCGGCCTTCTTTAGCGCCTTGTCGGTGGCGAACAGCGGCTCTTCCAGCATGATCACCGGATCACCCGCGGTTACCGTCACGTTGACGATCCGCGCGCGGGGCTTGAGCCCGTATTTCTTGAGCGCCTCGCCCGAAACGATCAGCACCGCCGACGCTCCGTCGCAAATCTGGCTGGCATTGGCGGCGGTCACCACCCCGCCCTCCTGCAACAGTTTGACGCCCTGGATACCCTCCAGCGTCGCATCGCCGCGCACGCCTTCGTCGGCGCTGTGCTTCGCCGACCCTTCGGGCGTCTCGATGTCGAGCGTCACGATCTCATTATCGAACGCGCCCGCCGCCTGCGCCTTGGCCGCGCGCTTGTGTGATTCGAGCGCATAGGCGTCGATCTGGTCCCTGGAAAAGCCGTGCTTTTTGGCGATCATCTCAGCGCCCATGAACTGGCTGAACATGATACCGGGAAACTTCTCCTCCAGCCGCGGCGACTTATAATTGCCCAGGCCTTCCTTCATGTACACCGCACCAGTGGAACCCATCGGCACCCGCGTCATGCTCTCCACGCCCGCCGCGATCACCACGTCCTGCGTGCCGGACATCACCGCTTGCGCCGCGAATTGCATCGCCTGCTGCGACGATCCGCACTGCCGGTCGATCGTCACCGCGGGCACGCTATTGGGCAGCTTGTGCGATGCCAGCACGCAGTTCCGCCCGATCTGCCCGGCCTGCTGCCCGCCCTGCGAGACACAGCCCATGATGACGTCCTCGACGATCGCGCCGTCGATCCCGGTGCGCTCGATGATCGCGTCGAGCACCGCTGCACCCATGTCCACCGGGTGGACGCCGGCCAACCGGCCCCCACGCTTTCCGCCCGCGGTGCGCACCGCATCGACGATATAGGCCTCAGCCATTCTCGCTCTCCTTCAAGACTCGTTGTAATTTGAAAATAGAGTATGGGGAGCGGCATCCTTTACGCAAGCGTAAAGCGTGTCAGCCGATCTGCTGCTTGATCGTCTTGGCCGTCGCCTTCCCATAAGGCGGCTTCAGCCCGGCCAGCTTGGCAACGTCCAGTTTCGCCTGCTTGAACACTGCGCGCGCGTGGCTGAAGGTCTTGAACCCGTCCGCACCGTGATAACTGCCCATTCCCGAGGGACCGACCCCGCCAAACGGCAGATCCTCCATCGATACATGGAAGATCACGTCGTCCAGCGTGACCCCGCCCGAGATCGTCCGGTCCAGCACTCGCCGCCGCTCAGCGCCGTCGTTGCCGAAATAATAGAGGCCCAGCGGCCGATCGCGCCGGTTCACCTCGCCGATCGCATCGTCGATATGCTTGTAGGTCCGCACCGGCAGGATCGGCCCGAAAATCTCCTCCTGCATCACCGTCATCTCATCGGTCGCGTTCCGTACGATATGCAGCGGCATCTTGCGCACGTTGGTGCTGGAGAAATCCTCATTGGCCGGGTTGACCGTGATGATCTCCGCCCCCTTGGCGCGGGCATCGTCCAGCCAGCCGGACAGCCGCTCGAAATGCCGGTCGTTGATGATCGCGGTGTAATCGGGATTGTTGAGCAGCCCCGGATATTGCGCGGTTGCGCTTGCGATCAGCCCGTCGATCACCTGTTTCTCATGCGTATCGGGGACCAGCATGTAATCGGGCGCCAGGCAGATCTGCCCGGCGTTCATCATCTTGCCCGTCACCACGCGATCGGTCGCGCGCGACATGTCCGCTGATCGCCCGACAATCACGGGAGACTTGCCGCCCAATTCCAGCGTCACCGGCACCAGATTATCGGCGGCGGCATGCAGGATGTGCCGCCCGATCCCGGTCGCACCGGTAAAGATCAGATGGTCGAACGGCAGTGCCGAAAACCCCTTGCCCACCTCCGGCCCGCCCGAGACGAACGCCAGTTCGCTCGCGTCGAACAGCCGGGCGCTCACCTCCTCGAACAGCGCCGCAACGGCAGGCGTGTATTCGGATGTCTTGACCATCGCCCGGTTGCCCGCGGCGAAGATGCCGGCAAGCGGCCCCATCACCAGATTGACCGGGAAATTCCACGGGCTGATCACGCCGACCACGCCCTTGGGCTGATACTCGACCCACGCCCGCGCACCGAGCAGCCCCAGCGGAAACTGCACCGATCGTCGCTCCCTGCGCGCCCAGCCATCGACATGCTTCATCGCATGCTTGAGCGGCCCAATCGAACTGCCAATGTCGGTGATCATCGATTGTTCGCGGCTGCGATGGCCGAAATCCTCGGACAACGCGTCACAGAAGCGCGCGGCATTGTCCTTCACCATCGCGATGGCGCGCCGCAGCCGATCCTTGCGGACGGAAATCGCCACCGGCATCTCGGCGTTGAACGCGGCCCGCTGGACCTCGAGTGTCGCGCGCAGATCGGTCACAGGCCCCTCCGTTGCTTATCGCAACCGAATAGAGCGCAACCGGTGCAGCCCCGCAAGGTCACTCTTCGTGCGGATCGTCCTTGCGCCATAGATAGCGATAGACGCCCAGCGTGTTGATCCCGAACAAAACGATATTCTGCACCGCCAGCGCGTTCTCGCCGGTCAGAAATCCCGAGATGATCCACGCTACCGAGGCGCCCAGGAACACGACAAAGCCCCAGCCGGTCAGCCGCCTCCCACCATCCCACGCGATCATCGCCGCAGCGATCATGCCGCTGATGGAGGCAACCCATTTGATGATTTCCAGGACGGTATCGTTCACGCCTCTGCTCCTTGTCATGCACGAACGTAGCGCAACCCCGCACACAGCGCATTGACCGCGCGCAAGCGAATGTGGCAATCGCCCGCTCGGAAACGCGGGTGTAGCTCAATGGTAGAGCAGAAGCCTTCCAAGCTTACGACGAGGGTTCGATTCCCTTCACCCGCTCCAAAGTTTTCAATTACTTAAATAGCATTAGCGCCCTCTGGTCCGACTCCTTCCGTGTCGGAATTCCGACTCGTTTCATTTTTTCGGATCGGCGGCTGGATCGGCTTGAACGGTTACACCTCCGCCTCAGTTCGACCAGTTGCGTGTTGACAATTCTCTATTTGTGACGATTATTTCCATACAGGATCTATTGAGCATATTTCTCCTCGTTTTCTCAGAAAATGAGAATGTGGAGATTATAACAATCAGCAAATGAGGTTGACCGTGAAATTCTTGCTTTCCCTCGCCTTGCTGGGCCTTCCGGCTGCGCTGGCCGCCCAGGTTCCACCTGCATCCGATACGCCAGGCAAGTCCGCTTCCGGTACGAGCTATACGCAGCCCAAGGACTGGGCGATGACGGTCAAGGGGGCAGTGACGGTCTTTGCCGCGCCGGAAGCGAATCTGAGCATCGCCGTGATCGATGTAGGAGACGCGCCGAATGCGCAGGCTGCCGCGGCGAAGGCGTGGTCGCTCTACAAGGCCAGCGCCACCCGGACGGTACGGCTGAGCACTCAGGGCACGCGCAGTGAGGGCTGGGACGAACGCGTGAACATTGCCTATGAAACCTCACCCAGCGAACGGGCCGTGGTTTCGGCGACGGCAATGCGGAAGGGCACCGCATGGACCGTCGTGATCGCCGATGGCGCGGAAGCGACCGCCAACAAGCGTTCGGCGGCCACATCGCTTATCCAGGCGAGCCTTCGGCCCGCAGGATATGTGCGCGAGAGCTTTGCGGGCAAGACTGCTCACCGGCTCACGCCCGAACGGATTCAGGCGTTGCGTGATTTCGTCGCGGAGTCGGCGCGGGAACTCGAGGTGCCGGGCGTCGGAATCGCGTTGATCGATCAGGGCAAGGTCGTCTGGCAAGGCGGCGTCGGTGTGCGCGAACTCGGCTCCAGCGAGCCGGTGGACGAGCATACCAAGTTCATGGTCGCCTCCAACACCAAGGGGATGGCGACGCTGCTGTTGTCGGTCCTCGCGGACGAAGGCAAGCTTCGCTGGGATCAGCCGGTAACCGATCTCTATCCTTCGTTTCGGCTGGGTAGCGACGCCACGACGCAAGCGACCCAAGTCCATCACCTCGTTTGCGCTTGCACCGGCCTGCCGCGTAAGGATTTTGCATTCATCCTGGCCGACAGCGGCGCGCCCGCATCCGACACGTTCCGGCAGCTCTCGCAGACCCAGCCCACCAGCAAGTTCGGCGAGCTGTTCCAGTACAACAATCTGATGGCGTCGGCGGCCGGCTACCTGGGCGGGTCGCTCGCCTATCCGGACCTCGAGCTCGGTGCCGCCTTCGACAAGGCTATGGAGAACCGGATATTCGGCCCGCTGGGAATGCGCGACACGACCTTCGATTTCAAGGTGGGTGAGAGCGGTAATTGGGCGCGACCGCACGGCCTGAATGTCGATGGCCAGATGATCCCGATTTCGAACAACTTCAATCATCTGATTGTGCCGCACCGGCCGGCCGGCGGGGCCTGGTCGAGCGCAGCCGATATGGCGCGCTACGCGCAGCTCGAATTGTCGAAGGGGCTGACTCCCGAAGGCAAGCGACTGGTAAGCGAGGCTAATCTGGTCGAGCGCCGCAAGCGGGGCGTGGCCGTGGGCGAGGATAGCTGGTACGGAATGGGTCTGTTCGAACGGGTCGCCTGGGGCGTACCGGTCGTCACGCACGGCGGCACCCTGCAGGGCTATCACAGCAACTTCTACGTTCTGTCGGAGGCCGGAATCGGCGCCGTGATCCTGACGAACGCCGATCCTGGCGCCGCCATGCTGGGGCCTTTCCTCCGCCGGCTGCTGGAGGTGGTGTATGACGGTGAGCCCCAGGCGACGCAGGATGTGGCATCCGCCGCCGCACGGACGAAGGCACAGGCGAAGTCCCGGCGCGCACGGCTGACGATTCCCGGTGACCCGGTGGTTCTTGCTGGCCTGGCGACGACGTACCGCAATCCCGATGGCGGCTCGATCACCCTGCGCGAGCAGGCTGGTGCCAAATGGCTGAAGGCCGGCTTCATCGAAGGCCCCGTGGCCACACGGAAGAACCCTGACGGCAGCGACTCGTTGGTCTCGATCGGCGGCGGCTCCATCGGCATCGATGCGCTGATCGGCAATCAGGATGGAGCGCGGACGCTTACCGTCCGCGACAGCCAGCACGACTATGTCTACGTGGAAGCTCGTTAGGCGGCCGCTCGGGCCGGCCCGACGCGCCTGCAACCGGCACCGGCGATCGGCCCACGATCGCCGGTGCAGCTTTTGAGCGCGGGCGGGCGGCCTATTGCAACGCTGCGCTCAGCCCCGGCGCGAACTCGGCGCCATAGGGCACCTTCGCCGACGAGCGCTTCACGGTATCGCCGATCGGCTCGACACGGCCGCCGAGGCATTTGCTGAGGAAGCTCTCCGCCACCGATTTGAACGCGATGTTGTTCACCGGCCGCGCGAAGCCATGCCCCTCATCAGGAAACAGCATATAGGTGACCGGAATGTTCTTCGCGCGCATCGCCGAGACGATCTGGTCGCTCTCGGCCTGGTTGACGCGCGGATCGTTGGCGCCTTGGGCGATCAGCAGCGGACGCACAATCTTGTCGGCCTTCCAGAGTGGCGAGGCGGCCTTGAGGATCGCCACGCCCTCTGACGTGTGCGGATCGCCCATGCGCTGCCGGAACTGCTCATAGACCGAAACCCAATAGGGCGGGATGGTCTTCATCAGCGTCTCGAGGTTCGACGGCCCGACATATTCGACGCCGCAGGCGAACTTGGTCGGCGTGAAGGTGACCCCGGCAAGCGTCGCATAACCGCCATAGGAACCGCCGTAGATCGCGACCTTTTCGGGCGTGGTGATGCCCTGGGCGATCGCCCAGTCGACGCCGTCGATCAGGTCGTCGTGCATCTTGAGTCCCCATTGCAGGTTGCTCGCATTGACGAAATTCTTCCCGAAGCCGGTCGAGCCGCGATAATTGACCGAAAGCACCGCATAGCCGCGGTTCGCCAGCCACTGGTGTTCGGCGTCGAAGCCATAGGTGTCGCGGCCATAGGGACCGCCGTGGACGAGCAGCACGAGCGGTACCGGCTTCTCTGGCTTGCCGTCGCCGTTCGCGTCGCTGCCCGGCGGCAGCGAGAGATAGGAGATCATGACGAGCCCGTCACGCGAGCGGATCTCGCGCGGGTGCATCTCGACCAGCGGCGCGCCGGCAAGATCGGGACGCGAGGCATAGAGCTGGGTGAGCGCCTGCGCCTTGCGATCGAACAGCCACACCATGGCCGGCGCGGTCGCCGAACTGGCGGTGACGATCCAGCGATCGTCGGCGTCGG
>Ga0193742_1002573_pt1 | contig 10421 bp, 10 predicted proteins | sample L2c1metaG_FD_165511 | JGI IMG/M metagenome (GOLD analysis project Ga0193742, IMG submission 165511) | Soil microbial communities from a riparian zone of the East river system, Colorado, United States - L2c1 | ecosystem: Environmental > Terrestrial > Soil > Riparian zone | place: USA: East River... | reverse complement strand
CGCGACCAACACTGCACCCACCACAGCTGCGACACCCCCGCCGACCACTGCCACATCGACCACATCCAACCCTGGGCCACCGGCGGCAACACCACCCAAGACAAGTCGTGGTCTTCTGAGTTGTACCATAGTGGGTATGGCGTCTGGAGACAACAAGAGCGCGTTGGCTCGGGAGTACCTGCGAGTGTCCCGCGACCGGTCGGGGCGGGAGCGGTCGAACACTGAGCAGCAGGACGACAACCGGGGGTCGTGGCCGGAGCTGACGTTTGTGGACGCGCCGTACAGCGACACCGTGAGCGCCAGCAAGTACGCGACGAAGGTCCGTGGTGATTACGTGGCGTTGGTGGAGGACCTGCGCCGGGACCGGTTCGGCGCAGGGGTGTTGGTGTTGTGGGAGGGCTCGCGAGGCAGTCGGCGGGTTGGTGAGTGGGTGGAGCTGATCGAGCTCTGTGAGGACCGGTCGGTGCGGATCGCGGTGACGGAGGACGAGCGGATCTATGACCCGGCGAACGCGCGGGACCGTAAGTCGTTGTTGGAGAATGCGACTGACGCCGAGTACGAGTCCGCCAAGATCAGCGCCCGGGCGAAGCGGGCGCAGGCCGCGAACGCAGCCCAGGGCCGTCCGAACGGGCAGGTCCCGTTCGGGTACCGGCGCCGCTATGACGAGGTCACCCGCGAGCTGGTGGCCCAGGAACCGGTGGAGGCCGAAGCGAAGGTGGTGCTCGAGCTGTTCGATCGGGTGGCGGCGGGGCATTCGTTCCGGTCGATCTCCAAGGATTTCGAGGCGCGTGGTATCCGGTCCCGTTCCGGGATGGTGTTCAAGCCGGTGGTGTTGCGGGCGATGACGCGACGCGACGCGTACCGGGGTAAGCGGGCGCATACGCCGGGTTCGTTGATGATGGGGAACGTGGAACGGCGCGGGAAGGCGACGGTCACGGACGCGATCTGGCCCGGGATCGTTCCGGAACGGACGTGGTTGGCGGTGCAGCGCATCCTGGAGGACCCGGCACGCCAGGTCACCCGTCCAGCCCGTGCTCGGCATCTGTTCTCCATGATCGTGCGCTGCGATCCGTGCGGCGGTCCGTTGGCGGTCACCTACCGCAAGCTCCGCGGCAAGGTCGCACCAGCCCAATACTTCTGTCGGGACAAGGGCTGTGTGCGCGTCGACAAGGCCGAGGTCGACGAGATCGCCGAGGCCGCGATCCTCGGCTACCTGTCGAGGCCCGACAACGTCGCGCAGCTCACCGCCGACGATGGCAACGACGAGGCACTTGACGCCGCCCGCCTCGAGGTGGCGCAGCTCCGGGCTGAGCTTGACGACATGGCCGACCAACTCGGCCGCGGCAAGCTCTCCGCCACCGTCGTCGCCCGGGCCGAGCCACAGATCCTCGAACGGCTCCGCACCGCGGAACGCCACGCCCAAGACCTCGCCACCCCCTCCGCGTTGCGTGGGCTCATCGAACCCGGCGACGACGTCGCCCAACGCTGGCACGCAGCGCCGCTCCCCGCGAAACGCCGCGTAGCCCGCATGCTGCTCGCCCCCGACGTGGTCGGTGAGCTGCGCATCACCCGCACCCCCACCCCCGGCCCCCACAAAGCCCCCGCCATCGACCGCATCGTCTGGGCCACCACCAACGACAGCCCGACCTGAGCAGCGATCAGGCCGCATCCACCGCCTCCCCGCCACGCTTCACCGGGACCGGAAGCAGGTCCCGGATCGCGTCAAGCCGGGCAGCATCCAACGCCGGAGCCCGCGCGACCACCGCGCGAACCCGCGCATCGACCTCGGCCGGAGCGGCACCCGGTCCATCGCTCCGACTCTCGCCGGCCCCCACAGCGGGCGGCTCCCCGCTCGAGCTGCTCATGCCGACGCCTTGCGGTCGACGCCCAACCACCCCGCCAACGCGGCCTCAGTACGCTGACGGCGTTTCTTCGCAGCCTCGTAACCGATCCCCAGGAGCTCGGCAGCCTCGGCCAAGGTGATGCCGGCGCAGCGAGTGGCCCAGGTCAGCCAGGCGCCCTCGCGGGTGACGACTCCTGCGTTGACGGCCTGGCCCAAGAGCACCCTGACCGGTAGCCCGGCCGGGCCGGAGGGGGTCGTGTCGGGGCTGGTGAGCAGCCGGTGGCGCGCGGCGTGTGCCCGCCGTGCGGTGGCGGTGTCGTTGACGCGTCGTCCGGCGAGCCAGACCAGCCGGAAGGCGACGTTGCGGGCGGGTGGATCGAAGCGGGCGATGCGGTCCCACAGGGCCGCGACGGCGACCGTGAGCGCCTCGTCGTAGCCCAGGCTGCGCCGGTAGCCGGCTGCGATTGACCGGGCGCCCGGTAGGAGGCTGGCGAGTAGCACCCGGCCGGCGTCACGGTCATGGCGGGCGAGACGCCACAGCGCGGCTAGCAGGCCATCGGCGCGTGCGCGCGGGGTGCGCCGGTCGGCCAGCTCCACACGGAGTCGCTCATAGGTAACGCCGCGCAATGCCCGCTCGCGGTCCTGCCAGCCACGCCATTGGCGCCGGGTCGGCGGCAGCGTCCGTGCGAGCGTCGCGTGGAGCCCCACGCCCTACGACCCATCCTCGCGACGGTGGGACGTAACACCGAACCCGACGCAGCAATCGCTCGCCGCCGCCCACCGGGCGCAATCCGGGCAGTCGTAGAGCCGGCACGGCAACAACCCACGCTCCACCGCCGTCCCGGCCCCAACCCGGCACTCCGCGCCCTCATCCCGCTCCTTCCGACGTTCCTTCCGGATTTCATCTCGGACTAGGTCCCAGGGCGCCTCGGTAGCGGGCCGGCGAGCCACCGGGTCCGGCGGTCGGTCCGTCAGTCGGCGCGGGCCGCTCATGAGTTACTAGGCCCCAATGCCCGCCGAACCATTGCGTCCGCCCACGACAATTCGCCTGGCGCGGTCGCGTCGTCGTTGCATGACCCAGTAGGCCGCGCAACGGCCCTGTCGTCATCCACGTCGTGCCTGCCTGCCCACAACCCCCTAGGCCGTTGAGCAGGCCAAACCATCACAACGAATCCCGCACGCGCCGGTCGCATGCCTCTCTAAAGCGACCGACAGCACCGTTCTCTCTCACCGAACGCCGGATTTCTTCACGTTCGACGGGCTCGGCCCGGCAACGTCAGACACAGCGATCAGACGGAAGGGGCGAAGACCGGCGATTCGCGACAACGGCGACGTCATGACGATCCCAGCTCGGCGCCGCTCGAAGAGTATTCTCACGTCGCATGACGGCGAACAGCTCGTCGTCGTGAGAGTTCGGAGCGCGGGGCAAGCAGAACGATGTCGGGCTGGTCGACTGCATCGATGCTGCGGGGGCAGGCCGGAGCCATCCAGCAGGTGGTTGTGATCACCTCCTCTTGGCTCGCTGCTAGCTGGTTGTTGTCCCGGCGCGCGGGATCGTGTACCAACGGCGAACCAGGACTAGCTAGAGGCGGGCACACCACATGCCGGACCACGAGAATCACTCGGATGATTGCTTCCTCTGCAGCCCTAACGAGGGCTGGGTTTGGGCGAAAAGCGATGACTTTTTCGCGATGGCCGCCCTCGGGCCGATCGTAGAAGGCATGTCTATCGTGGCCTCTCGAGCGCACGTCAGGAGCATGTTCGACGTGCCTACCGAACTCTCAGAAGCGCTCGAGACCTTCAGCCGCTCTGCGCAAGATCACCTGGCGGAGACGTTCGACACCCCAGTCCACATCACCGAGCATGGACGGGTGGGCCTGTGCGAGATACAGGCCCCGCGGCGCGACCAGCACTGCTACCACGCGCACCGACTTGTCTTCCCGACCCACGCTGACATGGCAAGCGCACTAGAAGCGTCCGCATTCGAGCCCCTGCAGGCAGGCTCCTTCGATGATGCCCGCCGGATCGCCGGGCACCTTGTCGAGTATCTCTACTATGCGGCACCTGATGGATCGGTCGCGGTCGGGACTTACGACGGATTGACACCACGCCAGTTCTTCCGGGGCGTTGTAGCTGATGCGGTCGGACGGCCGGAGTTGCGGAGCTGGCGAGCGCACCCTCGGTATGCCCTGGTAGACGCAGCTGCAGCAAGGCTGCTCGCGCGATGAGATCTCCCGTCGTCTCGGAGCGACAGGTGAGCGAAGTCGCCATCCAAGCGGCCCGAGCGCGCGATCTGCTCGCTGCGCTGGTCCAGAAGGCAACAATCCGGGTGGACGCCCGCTGTTACTGGGGTCAGTGGCTCGACAACGCGCGACAGCACGACCAGAAGGGTGTGTATGGCACGACTGCGGCCGTCGAACTCCTGGTAGAGAACGGGGTCGCCGCTGACCAAGAGCTCGTCAAGTCGGCGCTAGATGGGCTTCCGGTCAGCGGAAGCGGCGACAGGTACAAAGCGGACGACGCGGATCTCGTCTTCAAGGTCGCAGCGATCGTGCAAGCGTGTGGGAAGGCCAGAGGCCCGTTGGAGCAAACCCATCCCGCCGTCCTCCGACTCATCGCGATGCGTGCGGACGAGCGTGGCTGGGGTGGCTATAGCTCACTCTCCACAAGCGACACTGCCCCAGCTCTCGTACCCACGGCGGTCGCCCTCCTCGCCCTTGCGCACACCCCCGAATGGGGTGTGGACCAGCGGTGCAGACCCACCCTCGTGTGGCTCAGTGAGCGGTTGGCCGCCGGGAGCACGGACGAGGTGGGCGACGCGCTCGGACTCCTCGCCCTTCAGGCCTATCGGAGCGTCGGCATGGAAATCCCGGAATGGCAGCAGGGTACCCGAGCTGCGCGGGTGCGGATTATCGCCACCCTCAAGACGCAGACCGGAACTCCACAGGTCCGTTCGTACCACTATCCGGTAGACCTTGGGGAGCCGAAGAACGAGTACATGTACTTCTCTCCCGCAATTGTGGGTGCGCTAGCCCTACTCTCTGGCCAGCCTGGCCGTCGGATCCCCGGCGGCCCACAGGTCGTGCGGCTGGTGCGGACAGTCGCCGCCATGGTCGTGCGAGACGGCGCCTTTCGTCATGATGGACGGGTCGCCACAGTCGATCAGCTCTGGGTGGACCGCCTCTTGCACGCGTTCGGGATCGCCGCACGATCCCCCACCCTCCTCCTCCAACCTGTTGCGAGCGGGTTATTCGGTGACAAACGCCGATGGTTCACCGTCCCAGCCATGCTTGCGCTCGCCGTTGCCGCTGGATTCCTAGCCTCCGGCAACAAGGTGGGCATCATTCAAGTCCTCGGCGGAGTGGCCTCCGGGCTGATCCTCAATGTCATCGCAAACCAGTTCGGCGCTCGAGGGCCAGACTGAGGCCATGTTCGTCGCAGACTCGCTCTACGGTGGGGCCACCCTGCCACGTTGGGTGGGCTCGCTTCTTCTCACCCCGGAGGTGCAGAGGCTGCGGGGAATCCGGCTGATCAACTCCTCGTCGCCTTCGCTAGCGGCGCTCAGTGACGCCCGGCGTTACACCCACACGCTGGGGGTCGTCCGCCTTGCCCTGGCCTCGCTCACAGCGCAGCAAGCGAGCAGACATGAGGGACGGGCCCTGGTCTCGGCCGCCATCTGCCACGACCTCGGCACTCCACCCTTTGGCCATCTCTTCGAATACTTGCTCAGCGCAATGACCGGATGGTCGCACGAGCACGTCGTCCGATCGATTCTCGAAGGCACCTATCGCAAGGAGGGCCTCTACCACCAGATCTTGCCGGGCCGGCAACTGGCGCTAGGCAGAGCTCTGCGTGACCACGAGATCGATCCGGCGTTGGTCGCGGCGTTTGCTCGTGGCGAGGGCACGCTGGGACCCCTTGTCGCAGGCTCGCTAGACCTCGACAACATCGACAACGTTTTCCGAATGGCACATCTGCTAGGCGTGCCAGCGCCCGGAGGGCCGGCGGCAATGGCGCTCGCGGCATCACTGGAGGTCCATGACAGGAAACTTGTCATTGCCCGCGAGGCATTGAAGCTTCTAGGAGCATGGGCGGCCACCCGCCGGCTCGTCTATGAAATCTTGGCTTTCGATGAGACGAACCTGAAGGGTCAGACAATGCTTACAGATTGCCTGACAATGGCAATGACTTCGGAGGAGATCGGCCCTGATCACTGGTTCTGGACTGACGAGTGGCTCCTCTACAAGCTAGAGACATTCGATGATACAAAGAATATTGTTCAGAGGTTCATTGTTGGTGATCTCTACGAAACCGTCTTCATTGGGTGGTACCAGATCAAGAAAGGAGACGTCGATTTGCGGCATCCGTCACAGCGAGCCGTACTCAAAGATGCTCTGGAATCCCATCTGAAACTTCCGTGCTCGCCCTACGTATTTTACGACACAGGTACGTTCAGTAAGCACCTCGACGTAGAAGTCGTCGGCGCCAACGACATCAATGAACTCCTCGGCACCACGACCTCACGCTCGTCAATCGTGGCTGTCTTCACGCCTCGTCGAAAGGTCCCGCCGACAGCTTCGGCTGCAGCCCGAGAGGTGCTTGAGCAATTCGGCTTTCCGCCTACAGCACTCCTGCCGATCCCGGACAAGGCATCACTATATGAGCTCCCAGGACAAGCGCCGCTCCCTTTCTGAGTTCGCCGAACTCGACTGGGACTTCTCGGGCGAGAGTGGCGACGATGGTTTCGCCCGATTCCATTGGCATCCTGCCCGCTTTATCCCTCAGCTACCAGCGATCACCATCGCGGCGCTGTCTGATCTGGGCGAGCGAGTACTGGATCCCTTCTGTGGAAGCGGCACCACCCTGGTAGAGGCACGCCTCCGAGGACGACACGTCCTTGGGATCGACACAAACCCTGTTGCCACGATGATGACAGCTGCGAAGATCGCCCCGTTTGAACAAGAGTCGTTTAAAGCCTATGTCAGCGAGGTCCTCCAAGCGGTCGACCGTGCCCTCGGCGGCTTCGGCGCCCAACTCGATGGGATCGGTGATGACACTCCGCAACTCGAAGAGCAACGGCGCTGGTACCACGAGCGAACGCTCGCCGAGCTGGCAACCATATGGCGAGTGATCGAGACGAGCGACAGTTGCTACCGACTTGCGGCGTCAGCCTCCTTCTCGGCTGTTCTGCGGAGCGTGTGCAGCCAAGCGAAGCACTGGGGCTGGATTTGCGACAACGTGCGGCCAAAGGAGTTTACCTACAAGGACGCCGTTGCAGCGTTCGCTGGGAAGCTACAGGAGTATGGACATTCCGCCGCAAACCTGTCGGCCAACATGCTCGGGAATGCGGATGTCGAGGTTAAGCAGGATCGATGCGCCGAGGTGCTCGCCGACTATCCGACAGCATCGTTCGACCTGGCAGTAACATCCCCGCCGTACTTCGGTGTCACGGATTATGCAAAGGCCCAGCGATTGAGCTACCTATGGTTCGGCTTTCCCCTCGAAGCAGCCCGGCTGAGTGAAGCAGGGGCGCGGTCGAAACGCCGACGCCTAACTGCGCGGGCAGAGTTCTTGCAGGACATGGAGGACTCCTTCATCCAGATTGCTCGGGTGCTAAGGCCAGGCGCTTTCTGTGTCCTCGTGATCGGTGAGTCACCAGCCCGAGACACGCACCTTCAAGAGCTCGAGGAGGTTGTCGAATCCTGCGGACTCCATATCGAAGAGCGAATAGACCGACGTTTCCCTACTCAACGAGGCATCGTGGCAACCCTGAAGAGCGAGCGCTTGGTGGTGTGTTGCCGTGAGTGAATCCACCACACTGCGGGAGTTCGGCGAGCGTCGACTAATTGACGAGATTCTCCGTCCGCGTTATCGCGAGAACGGGGCTCGTTTCGGAGATGACTGCGCTTCAGTGGCAGTGCCGCTCGGCAACCGGGTAGTCGTGACGACCGACCCCTGTCCGCAGCCGATGGCCGAATTGCTCGGCTTCGATGACCTCTACTACCGGGGCTGGTTGCTCGGCACCATCAACCTTTCGGACCTGGCGGCGGCCGGTGCTACGCCGCTTGGCCTCGTTACGTCGTTTGTGCTGCCGCCCGAGCTCCCGATCGCCGACTTCACTCGGCTCCTCGACGGAATAGACGCTTGCTGCGCGGCGAGCGGGACTGTCGTGCTCGGTGGCAACCTGAAGGAGGGCAAGCAGATCGATGTCCAGGCCACTGCATTCGGCACCGTCCCGGACGACGCGCTGTCAAGGATTGGCTGCCAGGCTGGCGACATCATCGCTGTCGCTGGTCCCGCAGGGAACTTCTGGGCCGGCGCGTTGTGCCACATGGAGCGAGCAAGGCTGCCGGCTGGGCTCATTGACCGACTCCTGGAGCAGGTGCTCACTCCACGACCGCAGCTCGCATTCGGTCAAGCATTGCTTGCTGCCGGCATACCGGTGGCGGTTATGGACAATTCTGACGGGCTGGGACCATCACTCACTACTCTCGCTGATCTCAACGATGTCGGACTCATCATAGACCTCACCGACCTTCGTCTGAGCGACGATGTGCAGTCGGCGGCGTCGGCGCTCGACATCGATGCCGCCCGCTTGCTCTTTGGGTGGGGCGACTGGCACCTCGTCTTCTGCGTCGATGCCGTCCGATTCGACGAGGTACGTGCAGTTGCGGCAGAGGTCGATGTTCTACTCACCCGAATAGGAGAGCTGACGGCAAGTCGATCGCGGCGCCTACTGCGGAACGATCGAGAGGTCGCCCTCGACGCGCCTGAGTCCGAACGGTTCGCAGCAGACTCGTGGTTCACCGCAGGGATCGGGGAGTACATCAGGCAGCTTCGAACCTTCCCGATGCCGTGACGCCGCATACGGCACCGTCCTCGTCAGAACTGGCGAAGTGCCTCGCAATGCTGGCTCCAACTAAGGAGTACTGGGACTTCGTTGACCGCGATAAGCGCGACCATGTCCATGGCCTGTTCCACTATCCGGCGATGATGGTTCCAGATCTTCAGCGAGAGCTGATCAAGATATGTATCCGCTGGGATCCGTCGATTCGGCTCGTATCCGACCCATTCGTTGGATCCGGCACGGTGATGACCGAGACGATGCTCGCCGGCCGAGACTTCATGGGGAGCGATATCAATCCACTCGCCATCCTGGTGTGCCGAGCGAAGGCGGACTGTATGGACCCAGATGTCCTGGACGCGGACCTCCGTCGACTTCTCCGCGCTGCGTTGGGCGACACGTCTGAGCGGATCGAGGCTCGCTTCCCGAATAGAGACAAGTGGTTCGAGCGCCACGTGCAGCTCGGCTTGTCTCGCCTACGTAGGGCTATCGGTAACGGGCTGAGCGCCCGTACGCGCAGATTCTGGTGGGTCGCGCTTGCTGAGACTATCCGGCTCACCAGTAACTCGCGTACTTCGACTGCAAAGTTACATCTTCGGCCGCCAGCGGAGATTGCTACGCGACCCGATCCGATGGCGTTATTCGAGGAGGTCGCCATACGGAACGTGCGGTTCTTGCGGAAGCAGCTCGAGCTATTAGCGGAGCGTGGCCTGATCCGTGCCGGCCGATACGCCGGACGCTGCGAGCTTCGCGTGGCAGACGCGACCGCGCCAATGCCCGCCACACCAGACCTGATGGTCACGTCACCTCCGTACGGCGACAACCACACCACAGTCGCGTATGGCCAAGCCTCGTATCTGCCGCTCCGGTGGATCAATCTGCCGGATATCGGACAGGGGGAGTCGGTCGACCAAATCTCTTCAATCCGCGGAATCGACACGGCCAGTCTTGGAGGATCGTGGCGCGGCGCCCTCGCCGCCGTTGCGCCGCTTCTTGATCGCTCCCTCCAACTGCGCCGCACATGGGACCGGCTAGGTGCCCAACCACGGGATCGCCGAGTGAGAGTCGCCGCATACTTCAGAGATCTAGACGCAAGTCTCAACTCGATCCTTGCCAGCCTCCGGCCAGAGGCAGTCATGATCTGGACGGTGGCGGACCGTTCTGTCGGCGGCGAGCGGATACCGCTGGTCGCGGCGCTTCCGGAACTCATGGGCGACCGGGTCGAACTAGTGACGGCGATTGACCGGAGGATCCCTTTATCCCGCAAGACCATGCCTGCACACACACCGATTGCAGACACGATGCGGGCGGAGGCCATCCTGGTCCTGCGAACGACCCGGCGTGCCACGTTATCCGCGAGCCGTAGTTGACCGAGTAGCCAGCCTGCCGGTGATCCTCACGGGTTAAGCGATACTGAACGCCTGAGTAAGAAAGACTCCCCGCGCGGCCTGGTCACGAAGAAGCACCCACGCCCGTCGCTCGCTGACGCTCGCACCCACGCCCGTCGCTCGCTGACGCTCGCACCCACGCCCGTCGCTCGCTGACGCTCGCACCCACGCCCGTCGCTCGCTGACGCTCGCACCCACGCCCGTCGCTCGCTGACGCTCGCACCCACGCCCGTCGCTCGCTGACGCTCGCACCCACGCCCGTCGCTCGCTGACGCTCGCACCCACGCCCGTCGCTCGCTGACGCTCGCACCCACGCCCGTCGCTCGCTGACGCTCGCACCCACGCC